>ERZ761607.2279-NODE-2279-length-21233-cov-7.574653_pt1 | contig 21233 bp, 22 predicted proteins | sample MGYA00511164_ERZ761607 | MGnify/ENA primary metagenome ERZ761607 (study PRJEB28899, sample SAMN02445080) | bioreactor sludge metagenome | biome: EBPR sludge | place: Australia: Brisbane, Thorneside Wastewater Treatment Plant | collected 2011-06-22 ... | reverse complement strand
TTTCGATTCGTGCAACGATGATTCGGATGAAATCATACGAGAAACCCCCGCGCCGGGGCTATACTTTGCGCGATGGGGGTGATTCGGTACACTCCCGCCCATGTCTTCGGAGGATGAGCAAGGATCATGAACACCACGCGTTCCTCAAGGCGCCTCGGGGCGGCTCTGCCGCTGGCGATGGCGATTCTGCTCGGGGCGTGCGCCCAAACGCCCCCCCAGCCTGAATCCAACCCAGACCAAGGCGAACCGCCGCCGACCTCGGGGTCGAAGGCGGTCGTGACGAATGCCGACGCGGTCACCAGCGCGGCGGCGCCGGTCGCGTTGCGTCCCGACCATCCCCAAACCTACACCGTGGCGCCCGGCGACACCCTGTGGAGCATCGCCCAGCGATTTCTCCAGAATCCCTGGCAGTGGCGGGACATCTGGCGGCAAAACCCGCAGCTCCGCAACCCCAACCGCATCTATCCCGGCGACGTGCTCAAATTCAGCCACGACCCTGGCGGCAAGCCTCAGCTGGAAGTCGCCGAGCGCGTGGAGGTTCCACTGCTCAAGCTGTCGCCGGAGGTTCGGATCGAAACCTTGACCCAACCCATTCTTCCGGTGCCCCGCGCCGCGGTCGAGTCGTTCCTGACCCGCGCCGTGGTGATGAGCCAAGCGCAATGGAGGGAAACGCCCTACATTGTGGCCGACGACGACAACCAGGTGGTTTACGCCGATCAGGACCGGGTTTACGCCCGCGGCGCCTTGTTCGACCAGCCGCGCTATCAGGTGTTCCGTCCCGGCGAGGAATTGCGCGAGCCCGGTTCCGGCCGCTATCTGGGCACCGCCGGTATCTACCTGGGCCAGGCGCTCCTCGACAAGGACGGTGACCCGGCCACTTTCACTCTGACCCGCACCGTCGCACCGGTTCGTCCTGGTGACCGACTGATCGAGTTTGAACCAGAAAACGAACTTTACAATTTCGAGCCCCATCCGGCTCCGCCCGACACCGAAGGTTTCATCCTGGCCAAGCTGGACACCGACGTCACCCAAATCAGCCAATACAGCAGCGTCGTCGTCAATCTGGGCGCCCAGGAAGGTCTTCAGCCCGGCCACGTCCTCGCCATTTACGGCAAGGACCGCACCGTCGACGATCCTGTCTCCGGCGGAACCGTGAAACTGCCCGGCGAGCGCTCCGGCCTGCTGATGGTCTACAAGGTTCACGACCTGGTCAGCTACGGGCTGGTGATGCAAGCCGAACGATCCATTCGCCTGCAAGATCGAGTAACCACCCCCTGAACCGGGACGACTCGACTTCGGTCGCCGAACCGGCCTGGCTCTTGGCGTTGCTGCGGGCGCCGGGCATCGGACCCGCGCGGTTCGCCCGGTTGCTGGAGCGTTTCGGGTCGGCGGCGGCGGTGTTCGCCGCCGACGGCGTCGCGTTGCGGTCACTGGAACTTCCCGACGCGGCGCTGGATTATCTGCGCCGGCCCGACTGGCGCCGGGTGGAAGAGGATTTGACCTGGCTGGAACGACCCGGCAACCATCTGTTGCGGCTGGACGACCCCCGTTACCCGCCGCTGTTGCGGCAAATCGCCTACTCGCCACCCCTGCTGTTCGTCCACGGCGATCCGGATTGCCTGCGGTTGCCGCAACTGGCCATCGTCGGCTCCCGCAACCCTACCCCGCTGGGCCGCGAAACCGCCCAGCGCTTCGCCGCGCATCTGGCCGAATGTGGGCTGCTCATCACCAGTGGACTGGCGTTCGGCATCGACGCCGCCGCTCACCAAGGCGCGCTGACCGGTGGCCGAACCATCGCGGTCATGGGCACCAGCCTGGATCGGGTCTATCCCGCCCAGCACCGGGATTTAGCTCACGCCATCGCCGAGCGCGGCGCGCTCGTTTCGGAATTTCCCACGGGCGCCTCGCTGGCCGCGGGAAACTTCCCCCAGCGCAACCGGTTGATCAGCGGGCTGGCGCTGGGCGTTCTGGTGGTCGAGGCCGCCGCGCGGAGCGGTTCGCTGATCACCGCCCGCCTGGCCCTTGAACAGGGCCGCGAAGTATTCGCCGTTCCCGGATCGATTCACAACCCGCTGGCCAAGGGCTGCCACGCCCTGATCCGCCAGGGCGCGAAACTGGTGGAGACCGCGGAGGATATTCTGGAAGAACTGGGCGCGCTGGCGGCGACGACCCACGAAACCGCGCTCGGTCCCTCCGTCACCCCCTCGGCGGCGCCGTTGGACGAGGACTATCGGCAATTGCTGGTCGCCATGGGCGACGAGCCGGTGGGTATCGACCTGCTGGTGGATCGGTGCCGATTGACGGCGGAAGCGGTTTCCTCCATGCTGTTGATCCTGGAACTCGAGGGTTACGTGGCAGCCATCCCGGGCGGTCTGTATGGCCGCATGAAAAGCTAATCCCATGAAGCCATCCGCCGCCCAACCGGGCGGCGGTTTCGCGTGCGCCCGCATTCTCCCGCGCCGGCGCCCCCGCCCGACGGCGGGGGCTTCGTACTTTCCAAACGAGCCCCGGAATGAAAGAAAACGTACTGGACGTGCTGATGTATCTGTTTCAAAACTACATGGACGACGAGGCGGACCCCGATCCCGACCGCGCCTCGATCCAAGGTGAGTTGTTGGCCGCCGGCTTTCCCTCGCGGGAAATTCATCGGGCGTTCGAGTGGCTCGACAGCCTGGTGGATCGGCGGACGGCCCCGCTCGTGGTCAATCCTGGCTCCTGCCGCATCTACGTCGGTCCGGAACTGGACAAACTGGATGTGGAATGCCAGGGTTTCCTGTTGTTGCTGGAGCAGACCGGCATCCTCGACTCGGAAACCCGCGAACTGGTCATCGACCGGGTCATGGCGCTGGAGTCCGACGACATCGGCTTGCATCGGTTGAAATGGATCATCCTGATGGTGCTGTTCAATCAACCCGGTCGGGAAGAAGCCTGCGCCTGGCTGGAAGACCTGGTGTTCGACGACATTCCCGGCTACCTTCATTAGGCGAGCCGCGACAAGCCCTTCCGCGTTCCCGACAGCCGCCGCGCCGGCGGATTCCGACGGGCGTCGCCACCCTCCCCGATCTTCCGATCCCCGTCGGCGTCATCCGTCACCGTCATTCCCATCATGTTCATGAGCAAGAACCTGGTCATCGTGGAATCGCCCGCCAAGGCGAAGACGATCAAAAAATATCTGGGCAAGGACTTCGAGGTTCTGGCCTCCTACGGCCACGTGCGCGACCTGATTCCCAAGGAGGGCGCGGTCGATCCGAACCATGACTTCGCGATGAAATACCAGATCATCGAGAAGAACGAGCGGTATATCGAAGCCATCGCCAAGGCGGTCGCCAAGGCCGAGGCGCTGTATCTGGCCACCGACCCGGATCGCGAGGGCGAGGCCATTTCCTGGCATCTGTACGAAATCCTGCGCCAGCGCGAGTTGCTCAAGGACAAACCGGTGCGACGGGTAGTGTTTCACGAGGTGACCCAACGGGCGATTCAGGACGCCGTCGCCCACCCTCGCGCGCTGGCGCTGGACCTGGTCAATGCCCAACAAGCCCGGCGGGCGCTGGATTATCTGGTTGGTTTCAACCTGTCACCCCTGCTGTGGAAGAAAATCCGGCCGGGCCTGTCCGCCGGTCGGGTGCAATCGCCGGCGCTGCGGATGATCGTCGAGCGCGAGGAAGAGATCGAGCGCTTTCAGGCGCGCGAGTACTGGACGCTGGAGGCCGACGCCGCCAGGACCGGTCAACCGTTCGACGCCCGGCTGGCCGAATACGGGGGTGAAAAACTGGCGCAATTCAGTATCGCCGACGGCGAACAGGCGCATGCCATGGAACGGACGCTGCGGGCCGCCGCCCACGCTCAGCGGATCGAATCCGGCGCGGTGGACGACGCTGTGATTGGCCGACTGCGAGTGAACCGGGTCGAACGCAAGCAGCGCAAGCGCAACCCCGCCGCCCCGTTCACTACTTCGACCCTGCAACAGGAAGCCTCGCGCAAGCTGGGCTTTTCCACCCAGCGCACCATGCGCGTCGCCCAGCAATTGTACGAGGGCATCGATACCGGCCAGGGCGCGGTCGGGCTGATCACCTACATGCGCACCGACTCGGTCAACCTGGCCCAGGACGCCCTTGATGATATCCGCGCGCTGATCGCCGAACGCTATGGCGCGCGCAACTTGCCAGCCAGTCCGCGGCGGTTCAAGACCAAGGCCAAGAACGCCCAGGAAGCGCACGAGGCGATCCGTCCGACCACGATCGCGATGCTGCCAGAAGACATTCGCGCCCACCTCAACACCGACCAATACACGCTGTACGAGTTGATCTGGAAGCGCACCGTCGCCTGCCAGATGATTCCGGCCACGCTCGACACGGTCGCCGTCGATCTGGCCTGCGGTCCCGGCAACAGCTTCCGCGCCACCGGCTCGACCGTCGCCGATCTCGGCTTCATGGCGGTGTACCGCGAAGACGTGGACGATCCGACCGAGGAAGACGAAGGTCGGGCGCTGCCGTCATTGCGGGAGGGCGAGTGGGTGGACCTGCTGGCGCTGCGAGCGGAACAACACTTCACCGAGCCGCCGCCGCGCTATTCCGAGGCCAGCCTGGTCAAGACGCTGGAGGAGTATGGCATTGGCCGACCCTCCACTTACGCGACGATCATCTCGACTCTGCTGGCCCGCGACTACGCGGTGCTGGACAACCGCCGCTTCCAACCGACCGACATTGGTCGGATCGTCAACCGCTTTCTGACCCAGCATTTCACGCAATACGTGGACTACGAATTCACCGCCCGACTGGAGGACGATCTGGATGCGGTGTCGCGCGGCGAGGAGGACTGGTTGCCGCTGATGCGGGATTTCTGGGACCCGTTCAAGCGACGGGTCGAGGAAAAGACCGAGAAAGTCTCGCGCCAGGAGGTGGTGCAAGGCCGTGAGCTGGGCCATGACCCCCAAACCGGCAAACCCGTTTCGGTACGGATGGGCCGGTTCGGACCGTTCGCGCAGATCGGCGACAAGGAGGACGCCGAAAAACCGCGCTTCGCCAGCCTGCGGCCGGAACAGCGTCTGGACACCATCACCCTGGAGGAGGCGCTGGCCCTGTTCCAGCTGCCGCGCGATTTGGGCGCGACCGCCGCTGGCGAGCCGATCCAGGCCAATATCGGGCGATTTGGGCCCTACGTGCGCTACGGCAAGCACTATGTCTCGCTGAAAAACGAGGATCCGTATCGCGTCAGTCGCGAGCGGGCGCTGGAACTGATCGCCGCGCATCAGCAGGCGGCCGCCAACAAGGTCCTTCAGGAGTTTTCCGGCTCCGCCGTGCAAATTCTGAACGGCCGGTTCGGTCCCTACATCACCGATGGCCAGAAGAACGTCCGCCTGCCCAAGGGCCGCGAACCGGTCAGCCTGACCCTGGCCGAATGCGAAAGCCTGTTGCGCGCGGCGCCCGAGAAGAAGAAAGTGGCTGCCCGCCGCCGCGCCGCGCCCACAAAGACGCGGCGCTCCGGCGGTGGTTAGGGCATGAACTCATTGCGACTGCGCGCCGCCGCCCGCGCGGTGAAAGCCGGCGGCCTCATCGCCTATCCCACCGAGGCGGTCTATGGCCTGGGCTGCGACCCGCGCAACGAAAAGGCGGTGCGGCGGCTGCTGGCGCTCAAACGCCGGTCGCCCCGCAAGGGACTCATTCTGATCGCGGCCGACTTCGCCCAACTCGCGCTGTTCCTGCAACCGCTGACCGAAGCCGACCACGCCCGCCTGGCCACCACCTGGCCCGGTCCCCATACCTGGCTGATTCCCACCCGGCCGAACACACCGCGCTGGCTGCGCGGCCAGCACGATACCCTGGCGGTGCGGGTGACTGCCCATCCACTCGCCGCGGCGCTGTGCCGGGCCTGCGGACACCCGCTGGTTTCCACCAGCGCCAACTTCAGCGGCCGGCCCCCGGCCCGCTGCGCGCTGGCGGTGCGCCGGCAACTGGGAACGGCGATCGACTGTCTGTTGCCCGGCCCGACTGGCGGCGCGGCCCGACCGACGGAAATCCGCGACCTGCGCACCGGGCGACGGGTGCGCGGCGGCTGAACGGTCTTCCGCCCCTGGAAAGGATTGCGCAATCAGCCGTTCAACCCTTGCTTTCCTTTTTGGACTTTTTTTCGGCCTTCTTCTCTTTCAAGGTCTTGGTCGGTTTCTTCTTGGGTTCTTTCTTGATATCGGCGCCTTTACTCATGGTTTCCTCCTCGCTTTCCGGTCATGACATAAAAAACCGGGTTCTCCGCTCGTTGCGGCGAAGAGCCCGCCGCCAGGCCCTGGCCTCTCGACAAAATCGCCGGGCCGCTCCAACTCATGCAGCGACAACTTCAGTTTAATCCATCCCGCCTCCGTGCTTCTCCCTAATCCATACCAAGGCTGGCCTGAAACCCGAGCGATTTCCCGGCTCGGTCGCGCCTCGGTCATTGTCTCTCAACGATGCGTCGCAAACGCCCGGCCGGCTGGAACGAAGGGTTGGGCGGTATGGCTACCGGGGTGTTTCTCCCACCGATAGATTCGTAGCGGGGGAATGTTGAGAAGTTCCATTTCAACTCGCGCGGGTCCCAGCAGGGGGCGCGCAAGATCCTCAACGTGCTTGCTGACCTGGTAGGCCACGAAGCGGCCCCCGAAGGGGAGTGTCGCGGAAATCGTCTCGATAATCATCGGGCCCACGCCGGGTCCGAGCGTGGAAAACGGTATCCCCGAAATAACCGCGTCGGGAGCGGGCAGGCCATACAGCAAGATAGCCTCCCGCAGTTCCTGAGCGCCGCCATAATGCACGGTCAGTCGGGGATCACCGATGCGGCGAAGCAACGCGCAGAATCGCGGATTGATCTCGATGCTCAGCAATCTGGCGCCGGGCGACAGCGCCCTAAGAATCGCCCGGGTCGTGCCGCCCGTGCCGGCACCCAGCTCCACCACCGTCTGGGCCGACCGCGTTTCCGCCAGAGCCACAATGCGCCGTTCAAGAAAGCGCGAGCTGGGAATCAAGGACGCCACCTGACGGGGGTGATTTAGAAATTCTCGCAAGAAAACCATTCGGCTATTCATTCGGTTTAGTACTAGTCTTTATTTTCATTAAGTTATCCAAAATTCCGCCCTCGTGAACGCTCCGCTTTCCCTGGATTGGGATGCAGGGTTCGATGCACGCCAACCGCGACGCGGCTTGCGATTCGATGCCTACCGCTCCCCGTCCAGCAGCGGAATCACCCGCGTCAGCAGGGTCTTGACCTTGCCCATGCCCTCGACCAGATTTCGCTCGATCTCGGCCATGGTGATCACGCCCGGAACCTTGCCGGCGGCCCGGTTCGCCACCACGGCGCACGCCGCGTAACGCAAACCCAGTTCCCGCGCCAGCGCCGCCTCCGGCATCCCGGTCATGCCGACCATGTCGCAACCGTCCCGTTCCATCCGGCGGATTTCCGCCGCGGTTTCCAATCTTGGTCCCTGCACCGCCGCGTAGGTACAGGATTCACGGGCATCAAGATCGAGCGCGCGCCCGACCTGAATCAGCCGCTCCCGCAACTCGCCGCAGTAAGGCTCGGTAAAGTCGATGTGAGTCACCTGGGCGAGATCATCCTCGAAAAAGGTGCAATCCCGCCCCCAGGTATAATCCACGAGCTGATCCGGGAACGCCAGCACGCCCGGCGTCATGTCGTCCCGAATTCCGCCCACCGCCGCCACCGCGACCACCCATTTCACCCCGATCCGGCGCAGCGCCCAGAGATTGGCCCGGTAGTTGATCTTGTGCGGCGGGAGCGTATGACGCGGACCGTGCCGGGCCAGGAACGCCACGACTCGGCCGCCCAGTTCGCCGTGAAGCACGGGACCGGACGGCTCGCCGTAGGGCGTGGACAGGGTTTCCCGGCGGACGATTTTCAGGGTATCCAGCGCGGTAAGACCGGTGCCTCCGATGATGGCGATGGAAGGAGTCATATAGCTTCTCACCAGCGAGAGGGGACTCGGGAGCCGGGGCGGGCGTTCTCAATCGCGGACAGCATAGATGGCCGGCAATTGACGCCAGTAATCCTTGTAATCCATGCCGCGACCAAACACGTAGCGATCCGGCACCTCCAGGCCAACGAAATCGACGACCAGGCCCGGCGTTTTGCGCGCGTGCCGTTTGTTCACCAGCACCGCGCTGTACACCACCGCCGCGCCCTGCTGGCGCACCGCGGCCAGAATCGCTTTCAGCGTGTCGCCTTCATCGAAGATGTCGTCCACCACCAACACCACCTGCCCGGCCACCACCGGTCGCGGCGGCATGATCCAGTCAATATCGCCACCGCGCGTGTCGCCGCGATAGCGGGTGGCGTGGAGGTAACCGACTCGCAACGGAAACCGCAATCGGGACAGCAGCTCCGCCGCAGCCACGAACGCGCCGTTCATCACCATCAACACCAGGGGATCGCGGTCTTCCAGCCGCGCCGTGATGGCGGCGGCCATCTGGTCCAAAGCAGCCTCGATCTGCTCCGGCGCGCAAAGCAACTCGGCCTGGCTCAACACGGTGAGTGCCTGTTCGGCGGTGATGCGGGACATGCGAAACTCCGGCCATCAGGACGAGCAAAAGATTTGGGTCGGGATTTCCACGCTCAGATATCCATCTCCAGCAACGGGAACGCATCGTAATCATGCACCAATCGCACCGCCCGTTGCCAGGCTGGATTGTGATGCAATCGCTCGACGGTGGGATGGCCGCGCCCGTGCAGGCGGATCAGTCGCGCCTGAGTCACCGGATCGGGGGTATAACGCAGGCGATCGAGAATGGCGACGGCGGCGCGGCGGTCGTTGCACGCCAGTACCATGTCGCAACCCGCCGCCAGCGCCGCGCTGGCTCGCTCCGGCGGTGAACCGGCGACGTGGGCACCCGCCATGTCCAGGTCGTCGCTGAAGATCACACCCTGGAATTCCAGCCGCTGGCGCAAAATGCCCTTCAACCAGCGCGCCGAGAATCCGGCCGGCTGTTCGTCCACCGCCGGATAAACCACATGCGCCGGCATGAGAGCGGCCAGTCCATAGTGGATCATCCGCTCAAAGGCCAGCAGATCGGCCGCTTCCAGCGCGGCCAGCGGGCGTTGGTCCACCGGCAGTTCCAAATGCGAGTCGGCGGCAATGCCGCCATGCCCAGGAAAGTGTTTGCCCACCGCCTCCATGCCGGCTTTCTGCATTCCATTGACGTAGGCATGGGCCAGATCGGCCACGCTGTCGGGCTCATGGTGAAACGCCCGATCACCAATGATTCCGCTTACGCCGTGATCCAGGTCCAGGACCGGCGCGAAGCTGAGATCCACGCCGACCGCCCGCAACTCGGCGGCCATGAGCCAGCCGGTGACCCGGGCCAGTTGCTTGGCGCGCATCAGATCCCGGTCGTAAATCTCGCCCAACCGGCGCACCGCCGGCAAGCGGGTAAAACCGTCGCGGAATCGCTGTACCCGACCGCCCTCGTGATCCACCGCCACCAGGAGGCGCGGTTGGCGCAGGGCGTGAATGGCCGCGGTCAGCGCCGCAACCTGCGTCGGCGACTGGTAATTGCGGGTGAACAGGATCACCCCACCCACCAGGGGATGACAAAGCAGTTCCCGTTCCTGCGTGGTCAGTTCCGCTCCTTCCAACCCCAGCATTATCGGTCCCAACGCCATCGTTCATGCCTCGCATCGGCCCGTTCGCCGTGAAATAGCCTTATGATAATAATTTACGTCTCTTTCGCCAGCCCACATGCCCGCGCCTTCCCCGTCATCGCCGTCATCCCCGCCATCCGCCTCGCTGCTCCCCGCCGCGCTCCGACGGCGCGGCTGGTCGCGGGTGTTCTATTGGGGGCTGGCGCTCGCGGCTGTCATCGGCGCCGCTATCGCAACCGTTCTCGATCCGCTCCCTGATTACGGAGTCCTGCTCGACCACTGGTTCGACCCGGCGCGGTGGGAGCCCGAAGGGTTCACGGCGATGCTGCGCCCTATTCTCTGGCTCCTGGTTTGGCTGGGCGTGGTCGCGGTCGCCGCGCTGCTGTGGTCCTGGCTACTGCGGCGCCAGGTGACGCAACGCACCCGGCAACTGCTGAGGGAGCTGAACGAACGTCGGCAGGTGGAAGTGGCGCTACGCGAAAGCGAGGCCCGGTTTCGCGACGTGACCGAAGCGGCCAGCGACTGGATCTGGGAGATGAACGAGCATCTGCGCTTCACCTATCTGTCGGAACGATTCTACGCCCTGACCGGCATTGCCCCGGATCATGTCCTTGGCCGCGCCCGCTGGGAAATCGGCGTGGCCGATTCGACCTTTGAGCGGGAACAGTGGCGTCAGCACCAGGAACAGTTGGAACAGCATCTGCCGTTTCGCGATTTCGTCTACCAGACCCGCCTGAACGGCAATTACAACGCAGGTCGTTATCTCAAGGTCAGCGGCAAGCCCATTTACGATGTCCAGGGCCGATTTCTGGGCTATCGCGGCACCGGCACCGACATCACCGAACAGATCAGGGCGGAAACGGCGCTTCAGGAAAGCGAGTTGCGGCTGCGGCGCATCATCGACCTGGTGCCGCACATGATCTTCGCCAAGGACCGCAACGGTCGCTTCCTGCTGGCCAACCGCGCCACCGCCAAGGCCCTTGGCGCGACCGTTGACGCTCTGGTCCAACGTCCCCACCCCATCGTTCACAGCGTGGCCGAGGAAACCGAGCGAATGCTGGCCGACGACCGGGAAGTGATCGACAGTGGAGTCCCCAAGCTCATCGCCGAGGAAACCTTCACCGACCACGCCGGCCAGACGCGAACCTTGCAGACCATCAAAATCCCCTTCATCGAGCCGGGCCTGAACGAAACCGCCGTCCTGGGCGTGGCTATCGACATCACCGAACAGAAGCGCGCCAAGGAAGAGGTGGCGCGGATGCGGCTCTACCTCAAGAACATCATCGATTCGATGCCTTCGGTATTGATCGGCGTGGATCCCTGGGGCTACATCACGGTACTGAACCAGCCGGCCGAACAGGCCGGCGGCATGTCGTGGGAGGCGGCGCAGGGGCGGTTCTTCGGCGACGTCTTTCCCCAACTGGAAGGTCAGTTCGAGCAGGTGCGGCAAGCCATTCGCCTCGGCCGGCCGATCAAGACGCCGCGGATGACGCTGGACATCCAGGGCGAACTGCATTATGCCGATGTCATGGTCTATCCTCTGATGGCGGACAGCGCAAGCGGCGCGGTGATCCGGATGGACGACATCACCGCCCGGGTCCGGATCGAATCGATGATGGTGCAGACGGAAAAGATGTTGTCGGTCGGTGGGCTGGCGGCGGGCATGGCGCATGAAATCAACAACCCGCTGGGCGCCATCCTGCAAGGTAGCCAAAACATCCTGCGCCGCGTGGCGCCGGACATGCCGCAAAACCGGGCGGTGGCCGACGCCATCGGCATCGATCTGGACCGGGTCCACCGCTATCTGCAACAGCGCCAGGTCCTGCGTTTCCTCGAGGGCATCCGCGAGGCCGGCGCGCGCGCGGCCAAGATCGTCGCCGACATGCTGTCCTTCAGCCGGCGCAGCGAATCGCGCTTCGCGATGGCGAACCTGGAAGAACTGCTGGAAACCGTGCTGCGGCTGGCCGCCAGCGATTACGATCTGAAAAAGAAGTATGACTTCAAGCGGATTGCCATCGAGCGCGATTACGACCCCGCTCTGCGTTTCGTGTCTTGCGACAAGACGGAAATCGAGCAGGTCATCCTGAATCTGCTCAAGAACGCCGCCCAGGCCATGGCCGAGGAAGGCACGTCGGCACCGGTCATCACCCTGCGCACCCGCCGCGAACCGGAACACGCCTTGATCGAAGTGGTTGACAACGGTCCCGGCATGGACGACAAAACGCTCAAGCGCATCTTCGAGCCGTTCTTCACCACCAAGGATGTGGGCGCTGGCACCGGCCTGGGCTTGTCGGTATCCTACTTCATCATTACCGAGCAACATAACGGTCGGCTCTCGGTGATGTCCAAGCCGGGGCAAGGCGCGCGTTTCAGCATCCGCCTGCCTCTGGGCCAGGAGGCGCCGCCATGACCGACTGGGTTTTGATCGTCGACGACGAGGCCATGATTCGGGAAAACTTGAAGGCATATCTGGAGGACGAAGGCTGGCGCGTGGCGGCGTTCGAGTCCGTCGCGCCGGCGCTGGGCTGGTTGCGCGATGGCGATCCCTGCCGGGTCTGCATCATGGACATGCGCCTGCCGGACATGGATGGCAACAGCGCCATTCGCGCTCTGCGCCAGACCTACCCGAATATGGAATTCCTGATCCACACCGGTTCGTCCAATTACAGCCTGCCCGAGGACCTGCGCGCCATGGGCCTCGACGACAGCCGGATCTATCACAAACCACTGGCCGACATGGCGCCGCTGGCGGCGGCGGCGCGGAGGCTCGCGGCGCGCGGGGACTGGCCATGAGTCCCCGACCCACCCGCATCCTGACGATCGACGACGAGGATCTGGTTCGGGAAATTCTGACCGCCTATCTGGAAGACAGCGGCTTCGAGGTCATTCAGGCCGGCGATGGTCGAACCGGCATCGATCTGATCGGCCGCGAGCAACCCGATCTGGTGCTGTGCGACCTGCGCATGCCGGGCATGGACGGCTTGCAGGTGATCGCCACCGTCACCCGCGACTTTCCCGAATTGCCGATCCTGGTGGTTTCCGGCATGGGCGGCATCAACGACGCCATTCAGGCGCTCAAGCTCGGCGCCTGGGATTACGTCACCAAGCCGATCGAGGACATGGCGGTGCTGGAGCACGCCATCGATCACGCCCTGGAGCGCGCGCGCCTGCGGCGGGAAAACCGCGAGCACCGCGAGCATCTGGAAGTCGTCAACGAACAGTTGCGGCAAACCCTGCGGCGCTTGCAGGAAGACGAGTCGGCGGCGCGGCGCATCCAATTCCAGCTGTTGCCGGAAAACGACAAGCAGTACCGCAATTATCGCTTCAGCCGCCATCTGCTGACCTCGCAGTACCTCAGCGGCGATTTCGTCGACTATTTCGCCATCGACGGCGAGCACCTCGGCTTCTATATCGCCGACGTGTCCGGCCACGGCGTCTCGTCGGCCTTCGTCACGGTGATGCTGAAAAGCTACATGGGTCGTTACCGGGAGCTGCACCGGCAGAACCGCGACAAAGGCATCCTGAATCCAGCCGAGACCCTCAGCCGGCTGAACCGGGAAATCTTCGGTTGTCACATGGACAAGTATCTGACCATGTTCTACGGCGTGATTCACTGGTCGAACAACCAGTTGCGCTACAGTAGCGGCGGTCAGTTTCCGTTTCCGATCCTGTTCGACGGCGAACGGGCCGGCTATATCGGCAAGAAAAGCTTGCCGATCGGGCTGTTCGACTTCGCCAGCTATCGGACCGAAACCCTGGATTTGCCGCGGCGGTTCGTTTTGGCGCTGATTTCCGACGGCATTCTCGAAACCCTGCCGCAGGCCAGTCTGCGCGACAAACAGACCTTTCTGCTGGAACTGATCCGCGACATCGACATCGATATCGAGAATCTGATTCAAGCGCTGGGTTTGGATCGCGCGGGACCGTTACCAGACGACGTCACCTTGTTACTGATCAAGAGGGCGGAGTGAATGGAATCGGGAGCAGCGTTTTACGTCAAGCAGGGCGCCACTTATATCCTCAAGCTGAATGGCGACGTGCGCTATACCATGAGCTGCGCGCTGGGAGACTTCCTGAGCGGCCTGTTCACCCAGACCGATTACGACGATATCGTCGTGGATCTGACTGACGCCCATTCCATCGACAGCACCAGCCTGGGTCTCCTGGCCCGAATCGCCAACTTCAGCCGCCAGCATTTCGCCCGCAAGACCACGCTGTTGTCCACCAACCCCGACGTCAACCAAATCCTCGACAACCTGGGGTTTTACGAGATCTTCAACATTCGCGACACGGGCGAGGCCATCTCGGCGACGCTGCGGCAACTGGCGATTCCCGACCCCTGCGACAAGGACACGCTGACCCGAATCGTTTACGAAGCTCACCGCACGTTGAGCGAACTCAATCCCCACAACCAGGAAGCCTTCAAGGGCGTCCTCGACAGCCTGCGGCCCAAGCTGAGCGGCGGTTCGTAACCACGGTGCCGACCTCAGCCGGCGATGAACACCCGGTCGCCGGCTTCCACCCGGTCGAACAGCTCCAGCAAATCCGGGTTTCGCAAGCGAATGCAACCGTGCGAGAGCGGTATGCCCATCGGCGCCTCGTCCGGGCAACCGTGCAGGTAGATGAATCGGCGCAGGGTGTCGCGGTCGCCGCCGCGGTTGAACCCCGTCTCCAGGCCGGTCAGCCATAAAATCCGGGTCAGGATCCAATCCCGTTCGGGATAACCGGCCGCCAGTTCCGAACTGTAAATTTCGCCGGTCGGCCGTCGTCCGACGAACACGGCGTTGAGCGGCAGGCCAGCGCCGACCTTGATGCGGATCCGATGCCAGCCGCGCGGCGTGCGGCCACTGCCGCGCCGTTCACCGAGACCGTTGCGGGCGGTGGACACCGGGTAGCTTGCCACCACCGCGCCGTCTTCCAGCAATTCCAACCGTTGGTCGGAAACGTGGACGCGAATCAGCCGCTCGGGCATGACCAAGTCGTGTAGGGATGGCGCGCCAGTTGTGAGTTGTAGTAGCGGATGTCGTGCGAGACATCCTCGCCGGCCCAGTCGGGCCGGGCGAACGGCTCGTCGGGACGGCCAAGCTCCACCTCCGCCACGATCAGCCCGGCGTTGGCGCCGGCGAATTCGTCGATTTCCCAAAGATGATCACCGTAACGAACGAAATGGCGGGTCTTTTCGAGCAAAGGTTGCTCGCACAAGGCACCAAGTATTTCCTCGGCCTCGGCCAGCGGGATGGAATATTCGTATTCGCTGCGCTGGATGCCGAGCGTTCCGCTCTTGATGTTGAGGAAACCCTGACCGCCGGCCACCCGCACCCGCACCGAGCAACGGGCGTCGCTGGTCAGATAACCCTGCCGCATCCGTACCGAGCGCTCGACTTGCTGGCGCCAGCGGTCGTCGCGGAGCAGAAATTTGTGTTCGATCTCAGTCGCCATGCCGCCGTCCCGTTGCTTGATTGGAATTCAAGCCGCATGGTAGGGCAAGCCACGAATTTTGTGTATGTCTGCCCGAACAGCACGCTGCATCCAGATGCCAGCCACCGCGATCACAGACCGCGCGGCCCAGGGTAAAAGCGTAACAGGGCCAAGCTATACGCGCCTCGCCAGGCGGAAGTCCAGGCTGCGGGAGCGGTCGCCTGGGTCGAGCCCGCCGCAGACCGCCGACCGGCAATCCCCGGCGCAGCCGAACCAGGAACCGCCGCGGAAGACCCGGTTGGAGCCTGTCTCGGGGCCGCTCGGATTTTGCTGGGGCTTCTTCGAGTACGTTCCATACCAATCGCGTACCCACTCCCAGATATTGCCATGCATGTCGTAGAGCCCCCAAGCATTTGCCTGTTTCTCTCCGACCGGATGCGTTTTCTCTCCAGCGTTCTTCGAGTACCACGCATAGTCCCCGAGTTGCCGCTCGTCGTCTCCGAAGTATACTTTTAATTAAGCCAGATTTTACCTTTTAATTGCTCCGTTTTATGGTATTCCGAAGCTTAATCCAGAGTCTGGAGGGCGCGCCATGATTCGACTGGTTTTTTCCAATGAGACGCGGGAACGGCTGCGGCATGAGCGAATTCATCACCCGCATCCCCGGGTGCGGCAACGCTTGGAAGTGCTTTATCTCAAGAGTGAAGGCTGGTCGCATCAAGCGTAACCGTTCACTCCCCCTCCCGGCGGGAGGGGGGGGAGGGCAAGTCGTTGGCGCCACTCCGTTCCCCCCTCCCAACCTCCCCCCGCTGGGGGGAGGTGCCTGAACGCTTATCATCAAGCCATTTGTGCCAGCGTGGGGATTACCAAACCGACCTTGATCAGCTATCTGCGTCTGTATCAGGACGGGGGCTGGGCGGCGCTGACCGCCTGCCGGTTTCGGCACACCCGGAGTGCGCTGGCGCCCCACGAGGCGGCGATTCGGCTGGCCTGCACCCGGCAACCGCCCGCGACCTTGGCCGAAGCCAGCACCCGCATTGCCGAGCTGACCGGGATCGAGCGCAGCCCCGCCCAGGTCGGTCAGGTGCTCAAACAGTTCGGTTTGAAGCGGCGCAAGACGGGGGCGATCCCCGGCCCGGAGCCGACTCCCGCGCAGCAGGCGGAGCGGGCGCGGTTCCAGCAGCAGGAGCTGGAGCCGCGTCTGGCCCAAGCGCAAGCGGGTCAAGGCGCGGTCTTTTTTGTGGATGCCGCCCATTTTGTGCATGGCTTGTTTCTGCGCTGGCTGTGGTGCGTCGCCCGCTGCTGGCAGCCCACCCCCACCAGCCGGCACCGGCTCAGCGTGTTGGGCGCGCTCAACGCCATCACCCACGAACTGATCACCGTCACCACCGACGCCTACATCCATAGCGCCAGTGTCTGTCAGTTGCCGCGCCAGTTAGCCGCGTTGGCCTTGCCGGTTCCGATCACCGTCATTCTGGACCACGCCCGCTATCAACGCTGTCGGCTGGTGCAAGACACCGCCGCTGCGCTCAAAATTGCGTTGCGGTTTCTCCCGGCGTATTCGCCCCAGTTCAATTTGATCGAACGATTTTGGAAGCTGGTGAAAAAATGCTGCCTGCACGCCCGTTATTACTCCACCTTTCAGGACTTCAAAGCCTCGATTCTCCACTTCATTGAAACCGCCCATGTCGAGAAAAAACAGACCCTAAAATCGTTGCTCACTTTTAACTTCCAATCTTTCAAAGAATTAAAAGTTGGTATTAGCTAAAGTATAAATCTTGGCCATTGTGGTCGGTTCCTGGGCTGCCTGGTTCGGAATTTGGAGGGCGGGTCATGAGAGCGCCAAATCCGCGGATACATCCAAAGATAGCCCAACGACCCGCCACCGAGGATAGCGCCAACTCAACTTTCAAAAACGGAGCGGCCTAAAGCGCGCCCCGAAAGCCGCACTGCCGCCGCGCCTCGTACATCGCCTAACGTCTTTTCTCCACAATATTTTTCCTGTAGATTTCAAAAAATGCGATCCACAGGAAAAACATGCGTGAACTCACCGACCAACAACGCCTCTTCCTGATCGAATCCGAGCAGATTCTGGCGGCTTGGCGAGCGGCCCATCGGCAAAAACAGTCGCATCAATATGGCATGAAATGGGTGCGGGCCGGGGGCCGGGACTATCTGGTCCGGCTACGCGACGCCAGGGGCAATGGCAAGTCGCTCGGCCCGCGTTCGACCGAGACCGAACGCATCCATGCCGCGTTCACCGCCAACAAGCAGCGTGCGGACGAACGCTTCGCGGCCCTCTCGGCGGCACTGAAGCAACAGGCGAGACTGAACAAGGCCGTGCGGCTGGGACGCCTGCCCGCCCTCATTGGCAGGATATTGCACGCGCTCGACCTTGCCCGGGCCGAGCACCACTTCACCGTGATCGGCACTCACGCGCTCCACGCCTACGAGGCCATGGCCGCCGTGCAGTGTTCGATGGACCTGCTGGCGTCAGGTGATGTGGATTTGTTTTACGATCCCAGAAAGCCACTCGCCCTAACCGCCGAAAAACTGGACGGCATCGGTCTGCTGGGCTTGCTGCGCAAGGTGGATCCGAGTTTTGAGATCGTCGCGACCCATCCTTTCAGGGCCGTTAACCAGGAACGCTTCATGGTCGATTTGGTGATCCCGCCCGAAGGGATGCGGATCGACCGCTCGGTCCGCTTCGCGGAAAGCGATTTGGTCGCGGCTGAAGTGCCCAGCCTGCAATGGTTGCTCAACAGCCCACGGGTCGAGGCCACGGTCATCGCCACCGACGGCAGGCCCGTGTTGATGCGGTCGCCCGATCCGCGAGCGTTTGCGGTCCACAAGGCTTGGCTCTCCGGCCAGCCTAGCCGGGAACCGGTGAAAAAAAGCCGGGACCTGAATCAGGCCCGACTGGTGCTCCGGTTGCTGCTGGAACATTTGCCACAATATCCGGTCGACGAGCGCTGCCTGCGCTACTTCCCCAAAGACCTGGTTCGCGGCGCCTTGCAAAGGCTATCTGGCGCTTGATCGTGTTCTCGACGTGGATGTGAAGAGCTACAGATCAATATATTTCAATCGACTGGATCGATATCCACATCCGAAGCACCATCCCCCGATCGGGATGCTCCTGAAAACCCGCGTTGCCGCCACGCCTCGTAAATCACGACCGCCACCGCGTTGGCCAGGTTGAGACTGCGGCCGGTGGTCCGCATCGGAATCCGCAGCCGCCGTTCCGGGGCGATCCCGGCCAGCACTCGCGCCGGCAGGCCGCGCGTTTCCGGGCCGAACAGCAGGGCATCGTCGGGCTGGTAAGCGACAGCGTGATAGGAACCCGCTCCCCGGGTGGTGAAGGCGAACAGGCGCGCCGGTTTCACCTCGACCAGAAAGGCCGCCAAGTCGCAATGCAACCGCACCGCGGCCCATTCGTGATAATCCAGCCCCGCCCGGCGCAACTGCCGGTCGTCGAACTGAAAACCGAGTGGCCGGATCAGATGCAGCCGCGCGCCGGTGTTGGCGCACAACCGGATGATATTGCCGGTATTGGGCGGAATCTCCGGCTCGTACAAGATCACGTCGAACATGGCCCGTCGCGTCTGGTCCCCTACTCCATTCGCAGTTCCTTGATTTTGCGAGTCAGGGTGTTGCGCCCCCAGCCCAGCAACCGGGCGGCGTCCTGCCGATGGCCGCCGGTTTGCTCCAGCGCCGCCCGAATCAATACGCGCTCGAAGGTGGGCAGGGCCGTTTCCAGCAGATTCCGTTCGCCGCGCGCCAACCGCTGACTCACCCATGTTCGCAGCGTCGCTTCCCACTCGGAGCCGTTGCTGGCCGTGGCCGGGCTTCGCTCTCGCAACTCGCCCGGCAGGTTCTCCAAATGGATTTCCCGGCCCGAAGCCATCACCGTCAGCCAGCGGCACAGGTTTTCCAATTGCCGGACGTTGCCGGGCCAATCGAGACCGCTGAGATAGCTCTCGGTTTCCGGGCGCAGGATTTTGGGTTCGACGCCCAGTTCCAGCGCCGCCTGGCTCAAAAAATGCCGGGTCAGCAATGAAATATCCTCCCGGCGTTTGTTGAGCGACGGAAGTTGAATTCGGATCACGTTCAAGCGGTGGTAGAGATCCTCGCGGAACAGCCCGTCACGGACCCGTTGCTCCAGATTCTGATGGGTGGCGGCGATCACCCGGACGTCCACCCGGGTCGGCGTATGGCCGCCCACCCGATAAAACTCGCCTTCGGCCAGCACCCGCAACAATCGGGTTTGCAACTCCGCCGGCATGTCGCCGATCTCGTCCAGAAACAGCGTTCCACCGTTCGCCTGCTCGAACCGCCCCTGCCGGGTCGCCTGCGCCCCGGTGAACGCGCCGCGCTCGTGGCCGAACAGTTCCGATTCCAACAAATCGCGCGGAATGGCGGCGGTGTTGATCGCGATGAACGGCTGGGCGGCGCGCGGGCTGTGCCGGTGCAGGGCGCGGGCCACCAGTTCCTTGCCCGTGCCGGATTCACCGGTGATCAGCACCGTGATGTTGGAACGCGACAGCCGGCCGATGGCGCGAAACACCTCCTGCATGGCCGGCGCCTCGCCGATGATCTCGGGCAACGGCTCGACCGGTTCCGCCGGCTCGGTGCGCTGGCGGTGCGTCAGACAGGCGCGGCGGACCAGGGCCACCGCCTCGTCCACATCGAACGGTTTGGGCAGGTATTCGAACGCGCCGCCCTGATAGGCGGAAACCGCGCTGTCGAGATCGGAATGGGCGGTCATGATGATCACCGGCAATTCCGGCGCCCGTTCGCGCAGACGGGCCAGCAATTCCAGACCGCTCATACCCGGCATCCGGATGTCGGCGATCATGGCGTCCGGCACCCCCTGACGGAGCGCATTGAGCACCCCACCCGCGCTTTCGAAGGTCGTCACCGTCATGCCGTCGCGTTGCAGGGCTTTCTCCAACACCCAGCGGATGGCGTGATCGTCGTCGATCACCCAAATACGTTCTTTCCTGCTCATCCGGTTCTTCCCAAGGGCAATAGCAGCGTGAAAACGGTCTCGCCAGGCCGGCTGACGCACTCGATCAAACCGCCGTGCTGGGCGACGATGCTTTGGGCGATGGATAGACCCAGGCCGGTGCCATCGGGCCGACCGCTGATCATCGGATAGAAAATCCGTTCCTGCTGGGCGGGTGGAATGCCGGGACCATCGTCCACGATGTCCAACCGCGCCACCAGCTTGTGGCGTTTGGCGCCGATGGTGTACTGACGCTGCACCCGGGTCCGCAAAATAATGACGCCTCGCCCGCGCTCGCGCAGCGCCTGGGCCGCGTTGCGCACTACGTTGAGCACGGCCTGGATCAGCCGGTCGGCATCGCCCCACACCGGCGGAATGCTGGGGTCGTAGTCGCGTTCGATGCGGATGCCGGAACAGCCCTCGGCTTCCACCAGACCGCAAACCCGCTCCAGAATCTCGTGAATGCTGACCTCGCCATGAACCGGTAATCGATTGGGACCGAGCATTCGGTCCACCAGATTGCGTAGCCGGTCGGCCTCGCCGATGATGATGCCGGTGTATTCGCGCAGCGCCGGGTCCGGCAGTTCGCGCTCCAGCAGTTGCGCCGCCCCGCGCAAGCCGCCCAGTGGATTCTTGATCTCGTGCGCCAGATTGCGCACCAGCGCCTGGGTGGTGTGATGCTGGGCCAGGATGTGCTCCTCGCGGCTGATCCGCAGTCGCCAATCCACCTGCCGCAACTCCAGCAACAGTTCGGTGGGCGGATCGCGTTCCAACAGGGGCGCGGCGGTACAGTCCACGGTCACGGTGCGCTCCAGGGGAAAAATCAGTTGCAACTCCCGCTCGATATAGGGATGACCGCTCTCCAAACAGTGCTGCAATCCGGCGCTGAACGAGTCGGCGCCAATGACCAGTTCCGGCAGCGTCATTTTGTTGGCCTTGCGAAAGCTCACTTCGAACAGCGCCTCCGCCGCTGGATTCATGAACAGCAGCCGCAACCGCCGATCCAGCACCAGCACGGCGATGCTCAAGCTTTCCACCACCCGGCGTTGGTAATTTCTCAGCACGGTTGCCTCGTTTTTCGTTTGCCGCCCATAAGTGTTTAGCAAAAATCAGGCCAACTTGATGAATCATCTCCATGGGGGTGTGATTCAAAGTGATGCATCGATGAAATGGCCGGTTCAAGCGGCTTCTT
>ERZ761607.2277-NODE-2277-length-21249-cov-4.710814_pt1 | contig 21249 bp, 18 predicted proteins | sample MGYA00511164_ERZ761607 | MGnify/ENA primary metagenome ERZ761607 (study PRJEB28899, sample SAMN02445080) | bioreactor sludge metagenome | biome: EBPR sludge | place: Australia: Brisbane, Thorneside Wastewater Treatment Plant | collected 2011-06-22 ... | reverse complement strand
ACCATGCACCAGCTCATCTACGAGGACGAGGCGGACGAGCTGCTCGCGAACCTCACGCGCGCGAGTGAGAACGTCGCCGTGATCACCGACGAGGTGCGCGCCGGTCGCGGCACGATCGGTGGGTTGCTCGTGGACCCCTCGATCTACGAGGACGTGAAGCGGCTCGTGGGCGACCTCGAGCGCAACGACATCCTCCGGGCGCTCGTGCGCTACAGCATTCGCCGCGACGAAGAGGGTGGGGCGGCGCAGGTGGAGGAGTCGCCGTGAGCCAAGCGGATCCTTCTCTTCGTGCGGACCGCGCGGTCGAAGCCGAAAACAACGCGGTGGACGCGCAGTACCTCGCGTTGCTTCGCACGATCCTCGAGCGCGGCGCGCGCCGCGGCGATCGCACGGGCACGGGGACGCGCAGCCTCTTCGGGCACCAGATGCGTTTCGATCTTCAGGCGGGCTTCCCGCTGCTGACGACCAAGCGCGTTCATACGAAGTCGGTGATCCACGAGCTGCTCTGGTTCGTGCGCGGCGACACCCACGTCCGCTCGCTCCAAGAGGTCGGCGTGACGATCTGGGACGAGTGGGCGACCGCGGAACAGACGGCGCGTTTCGGTCGCTCCGAGGGGGATCTCGGGCCGGTCTACGGCCATCAATGGCGGAACTTCGGCGCCACGCGGCGACCGGACGGGACCTACGAGCGCGACGGCTTCGATCAGCTCCGCTGGTTGATGGACACGATCGCGAAGAACCCCGAGAGCCGCCGGCTCATCGTGAGCGGCTGGAACCCGCAGGAAGCGGGCGAGGTCGCGCTGCCGCCCTGCCACACGCTCTTCCAGCTCTACGTGCAGGACGGGAAGGTGAGCTGTCAGCTCTACCAGCGCAGCGCGGACGTCTTCCTCGGCGTGCCCTTCAACATCGCGAGCTACGCGCTGCTCACGCAGATGATCGCGCATTGTTCGGGGTACGAGCCGGGCGAGTTCGTGCATTCGTTCGGCGACGTGCACCTTTACGAGAACCACGTGGAGCAGGCGCAGCTCCAGCTCTCGCGGGCGCCTCGCGCGCTGCCGACGATGACGATCGACCCCGACGTTCGCGACCTCTTCGCGTTGCGCTTCGAGCACTTCCGCCTCGACGGCTACGACCCGCACCCGCGCATCGCCGCGCCGGTGGCGGTGTGACTGACGAGGCGAGCGCTCCCGACCGCGCGTCGTCGAGCCCCCGTCCCCTCGCGCTGATCGTCGCGGTCGGTCGAGGCGGCGTCATCGGCGACTCGAACGGCCACCTCGGTCTGCCCTGGCACCTGCCCGAGGACCTGCGGCGCTTCCGCGAGCTCACGACCGGCCACGCGGTGATCATGGGTCGCCGCACGCACGAGCTCATCGGGCGCCCGCTTCCGAAGCGCCGCAACCTCGTGCTCAGCCGGCGCGCGGGCCTCGAGCTGCCGGGTTGCGAGGTGGTGGCCTCGCTCGACGAAGCCCTCGCGCGCGTCGCGGACGACCCGCTGCCCTTCGTGATCGGCGGCGCCGAGCTCTACGCGGCCACGCTCCCTCGGGTGACCCACGTGTACCTCACCGAGGTGGACCGCGACGCGGAGGGAGACACGTTCTTTCCGCCCCTCGATCCGGCGGACTTCGAGCAGGTCGCGCGCGAGGCAGGTGAGACGGAGGGCGTGGTCTTCGTCGAGCTCCGTCGTCGCGAGCGGTAGCTCGGACTGCACGGACACGGTCACCAGCGTTCACCGAGGCGGCGCCGACACGGACTTCGACTCACCGCTCCGCACCTCCGCGCGCGAACACGCGCTTGCTCCTCTTGCGTTCGCTCACTCGCGGCCTTCCGGCGCTTTCCGACGGGCCTATAGAGTCCGCGCCGATGCATCAGCCTCTCCTCGATCACCTCGCGAACGAGACCGCCGCCCTCCGCGAGCAGGGTCTCTACAAAGCCGAGCGCGTCATCACCTCGCCGCAGGAAGCGGCCATCGACGTGCGCACCAACGGCGACACGCGCGAGGTGCTGAACTTCTGCGCGAACAACTACCTCGGCCTCGCGAACCATCCGCGCCTCGTCGCGGCGGCCCAGAAGGCGGTGGCGGAGCACGGCTTCGGCATGGCCAGCGTGCGCTTCATCTGCGGCACGCAGGACATCCACAAGACGCTCGAAGCGCGCCTCGCGAAGTTCCTCGGCACCGAGGACACCATTCTCTACTCGAGCTGCTTCGACGCGAACGGCGGTTTCTTCGAGACCTGCTTCGGCGCCGAGGACGCGATCATCACCGACGCGCTCAACCACGCGTCGATCATCGACGGCATCCGCCTCAGCAAGGCGCAGCGCTTCCGCTACGCCAACAACGACATGGCGGATCTGCGCGCCAAGCTCGAAGAGGCGAAGGGCGCGCGCTTCAAGGTCATCGCGACCGACGCCGTCTTCTCGATGGACGGCTACCTCGCGAACCTGCCCGCGGTCTGCGATCTCGCGGACGAGTACGGCGCGATCGTCTTCATGGACGACTGCCACGGGGTCGGCTTCATGGGCAAGACCGGCGCGGGCACGCACGAGGAGCTCGGCTGCTTCGGCCGCATCGACGTGATCACGGGCACCCTCGGCAAGGCGCTCGGCGGCGCGAGCGGCGGCTACGTCTCGGGCCGCAAGGAGATCGTCGAGTGGCTCCGGCAGCGCAGCCGGCCGTACCTCTTTTCGAACACCCTCGCGCCGGTGATCGCCGGCGCGTCGCTCGAGATGCTCGACCTGCTCGAAGAAGAGGGCGAAGCGCTGCGCGCGCGGCTCTGGGAGAACGCCAAGCACTTCCGCGCACGCATGGAGGCGGCGGGCTTCCGCCTGCTCCCCGGAAAGCACGCGATCATCCCGGTGATGCTCGGCGACGCGAAGCTCGCGACGACCTTCGCGGATCGCCTGCTGGCGGAGGGCATCTACGTGATCGGGTTCTCGTTCCCCGTCGTGCCCAAGGGCGAGGCCCGCATCCGCACGCAGATGAGCGCCGCGCACACGCGCGAGCAGCTCGACCGCGCGGTGGACGCGTTCGTGAAGGTGGGCAAGGAGCTCGGGGTGGTCTGACCCGCAGCGGACGAGCGCGCCCCGAGGAGCGGCGCGCCCGTCGGGCTTCGGCTGGGAGGGACTGGCGACAGCCCCTCGCGGCAGCAGAATCGCGCACGGTCGCGTGCGAAGTCGTCGTGAAGTTCGGTGTTCGGAGGTCGTGCTCGCGGTGAGTCTTCGCCGCACGGAGTCAGTGTGATGAGGGCTGCTCAACCCATTCCGAAGTCGATGCGGGCGCTGGTGAAGAAGGAGCGCACCGAAGGGATCTGGATGGACGAGGTCGCGGTGCCCGGGATCGGGCCGAACGACCTGCTCATCCGCGTGAAGAAGACCGCCATCTGCGGCACCGACGTCCACATCTACAACTGGGACGACTGGGCGCAGGCGACCATCCCGGTGCCGATGACGGTCGGCCACGAGTTCAGCGGCGAGGTCGCGGCGGTCGGCTCGCACGTTCTGGGCTTCGCGGTCGGCGATCGCGTGAGCGGCGAGGGCCACATCACCTGCGGTTTCTGCCGCAACTGCCGCGCCGGCAAACGCCATCTCTGCCGCAACACCGTCGGCGTCGGCGTGAACCGCCCCGGGGCCTTCGCGGACTACCTCTCCATCCCGGCCGTCAACGCGTTCAAGCTCCCCGCGAACATTCCGGACGAGATCGCGGCCTACCTCGACCCGCTCGGCAACGCCGCGCACACCGCGCTCTCCTTCGATCTCGTCGGCGAGGACGTGCTCATCACCGGCGCGGGCCCCATCGGCATCATGGGCGCCGCGATCGCCAAGCACGTGGGCGCTCGCTACGTCGTGGTCACCGACGTCAACGACTTCCGCCTCGGCCTCGCGCGCAAGATGGGCGCGACCCGCACCGTGAACGTCGCGCGGGAGAGCGTGCGCGACGTGATGAACGAGCTGGGCATGACGGAGGGCTTCGACGTGGGCCTCGAGATGAGCGGCAACGGCCAAGCCTTCCGCAGCATGCTCGAGACGATGAACCACGGCGGCCGCGTGGCGCTCCTCGGCATCCCGCCCAAGGACGTCACGATCGACTGGAACCACGTCATCTTCAAAGGCCTCGTGATCAAGGGCATCTACGGCCGCGAGATGTTCGAGACTTGGTACAAGATGGTCTCGATGCTCCAGAGCGGGCTCGACGTGTCTCCGCTGTTGACCCACCGCTACGCGATCGACGACTTCCAGGAAGGATTCGACGTGATGCGGAGCGGAAAGAGCGGAAAGGTCGTCCTCGATTGGACGTGATCTCGGGTCGAGGTCGCCGGATCTCGGTTTGAACGTGCCGGCCTCGCCTCGTCATCGCGGATTGCGGCGCGCTCGGCTCGCGCAGAACCCGACTGCCTTCGCTCGCTTCGGTCAGCGCGCCGTCCGGTAGGGCGGCTTGCGAGATCGGTGCTTCGCTTCGGCACGCGACTCGGCTGTCCTCACTCGCCGAGGCAGATCGGATCGTCCCCGCAGCGCTCCATGCGCGCGAGCGCGTCCTCGTGGCGGTCGCGCATCGCGCTCACCTGCTTGGTGCCGCGCGGGCGCGTGCCCCGCGGCGGCGTCGCGGCGGTCGGCGCTTCCACCGCGGTCGCTGCGACGGGCACCTCGACGATGCGCTCGACCGGCACCTCCACCCGCACCTCGCGCACGATCACCTCGGGCGTCGCGACGGGTGTGGGCACCGACGCGCGCCACACGAGCAGCGCGCCGAGCACCGCAGACGCCGCGACGCTGATCCCGAACGCGACCGCCCACGGACGCGAGGGGGCGCTCGTCGGCTCGCTCGGCGTCCCCGCGATCACGCGCCGGTGAAGCTCCTCGCGCTCGGCGCGGATCCCGTCGAGCTCGCGCCGCAGCGCCTCCACCCGCGCTCGTTCCTCCGCGGTGCGGTCGGCCACCACCCGATCCACCTCGGCGCTCGCGACCTCCCGCGCGATGGCTTCTTCGCGTGCGCGCTCAGCCTCCCGTCGCGCGCGCTCCGCGGCTTCCTGCTCCGCCCGCGCCCGCGCCTCCGCAGCCGCCGCTTCCTCCTTCGCGCGCGCCTCCGCGGCCTCCCGTGCGATGCGCGCGTCCTCCAGCTCGGCGAGCTCGCGAAGGGCAAACAGAACGCTGGTCTCAGTGGGCTTCGTGCTGGGCTGGGTCATGGTGGTCTCTCCTCGAGACCCTGCTCGAGCAAGTCCTCGGCCAACCGAAAAGCGTCGTGATTTCAGACGGTGGGTCCGTTTCGCGATGCTGAGGACATCAAAATGATGCTGTTCCGAGCGTCATCCCAGCGGTTGTTTTCTGGACCCACCTCGCGTGCTCGGTTCCGATCGCGCTCCATGCCGTCGAGCTCGCCCGGCGCGATCCGCGCTCCGACCCTCTCGGTCGCCCCTCTCTCGACGACGAGCGCCGCGCGCGGGCTCGCGGGCGAACGCGGCGCCACGGCCCTGCTCGCCCTCAGCGTCTTCGTCCTGCTCTTCGCGTACTACCTCCTCAAGACCGCGCGCGAGCCGCTCATCCTCGCGCACCCTCGAGGCCCCGAGCTCAAGGCGTACGCGGGCGGCGCGCAGGCCCTCGCACTGCTCGTGCTCGTCCCGCTCGTCGACCGCCTCGCCGCGGTCACCTCGCGCCTCCTCTACGGCGTGCTCGGCTTCTTCCTCGTCACGCTCCTGCTCTTCGCGCTCGGAGCCGCGCTCGGCTGGCCGATCGGCTTCGCCTTCTACGTCTGGCTCGGCGTGCTCAACGTCTCCGCCGTCGCGCTCTTCTGGGGCTTCGCGAACGAACGCTTCTCCCGCGCGGCCGGCGAGCGGGCGTTCCCTGCGATCGGCGTCGGCATGACGGCAGGTGGCTTCGCGGGCAGCTTCCTCGCCGCACGGCTCTTCGACGCGTCCGAGAGCCCCGCGCTCGTGCTCCTCGTCGCGGCCGCGCTCCTCGCGCTGCACCTCGCCCTCTACGCCGCGCTCTTGCCGCGCGACTCGTCGAGGTCGGTCTCGACTGTGGGCGCGCCGATTCGTCGCGGGAAGGCTCGCGACTCGGGCACGCGCGACTCGGCGCCCGAATTGATCGCGCGCGAGTCACTCACATCCGATTCCCGGAGCGCGTGCGAGCGCGTCACTGTCGATTCGACGGATCGCGAGGAGTGTCCGAGCGCCTCGAAGATTCGTGATTCTCGGGCGGTCGGGTCGCTCTCCGGCGAATCTCCACGCCCCTTCGAAGGCGCGCGCCTCCTGCTGCGCGACTCCTACCTCCGCGGCGTCGCGTTCCTCCTCGTGCTGCTCAACCTCGCGAGCACCACGGGCGAGTACGTCCTCGGTCGCCGCGTGGTCGACGAGCTCACCGGCGGAGACGCGGCCGCGATCGGCGCCTTCTACGGCGACTTCTACTTCGGCGTGAACGTCGCCGCGCTCGCGCTCCAGCTCCTCGTCACCCCCCACGTCGTCCGTCGCTTCGGCCTCGCCGGCGCGCTCCTCGCGATGCCGCTCTTGGCCGCGCTCTCCTTCGGCTCTCTCGCCCTCGGCCTCCCCACGCTGCTCTTCGTCTGGCTCCAAGGGGCGACCAAGTCGACCGACTACTCCCTCGTGAACACCGGCCGCGCGCTCCTCTGGCTGCCCACCTCGCGCACCGCGAAGTACGCCGCCAAACACACCGCGGACACCTTGGTGGTCCGTCTCGGCGACCTGCTCTCCGCGGGCCTGGTCTTCGTCGGCACCTCGCTCTCCCTCGGCATCACGGGCTTCTCTGCGATCGGCGTGGGCGTCGCCCTGGTGTGGCTCGTGGTGGTGGTGCGTTTGGGACGGCGGTACCGCGCGATGGGGTGACGCGGCCCGCGAGCCTGCGGGCGTCCATAGGCACCATCTGGGCGCGTCGTTCGCTTCCGCGGAGCGGCGTCCGAGAATCCACGAGCTTCCTGGAGCGCTTCACGTGCGGGAAGACGCGGTACACGGAGCGCGGCGGAGTCTACTTGCCGGAATGAGGCTGAGCGGCGCGCTCGTCTCGATCGGTGGTCTCCGAGTCGACTGCCACTGCCTCACGAGCGAGACGGCCCCTCCTCCACGCTCACCGATGCCCACGCGCGAGCTTGCGGGCCACGTCCGCGTCGATGCCCACCGCGTGCTCGATCAGGTGATCCGCGAGCACCCGCGCAAGCCCTCGATCCGTCTTCGCGCGCTCCACCAACGCGTGCAGCGCGGGCACGTCTCCGCGCTCCCCGATCACGCGGAGCGCGGCATCGGGGTCGACGTAGGCGAGGGTGTCGATGCGCTCGACCTCCACGAGGCGCGGGGTCAGCGGGCGCGCGCTCGTCGGGTAGGTGAGCGTCACGCCGTGGTGGCGGAGCGAGCCGCCCGCGTCGATCACCTGCTTCACGAGCGCGCGGGTGCCGCGAATCACGGTCTGAATGCCGCCCGGGATCACCAGCGCCTTGCGGCCGATCTTCACGCGCCCGACGCGCCGCGCGTTCCAGAGATCCCACGACGCGGTCACCACGGCTTCGTTCGCGTTCTCGAGCGACAACGCACCCGCGCGCATCGTGGGCGCCCAGTCGAGCAGTGGCGCGATGCCGTTCCAGAACGCCGGCGCGAAGGCGGTCGCGTTCACGAGCGCCTTCTGACGAGCGACCGCGCGAACGATCGCGAGCGCGTGCGCGGGAGCGTCGTCGCCTTCGGGGATGCGGCTCACGAGCTCGACGAGCGCGGCCAGACGACCGAGCGGCGCCTTCATCGCGGCCGCCGCGCTCACCCAGGCTTCGACGTCGAAGGTCTGCCTACGCAGTGCCGCGAGCGCCTCGCGGTCGACGCGCTCCGCGAGCTCGGCCACGTGGCGATCCGCGCGCGCGCTCAGGCCCCAGGCAATCGTCGCGAGGGTCTGTCGATCGAGCGCGAGCCCGCTCAGCGTCGCGATCTGCTCGGCGTCCTCGAGCGCGAGCCCGGCGTCCATCGCGTCGAGCAGCTTCGGCACGCGACGCCGCAGGCATGTCACGATCTCGTCGAGCGGCGCCGCGTTCGCGACCATGTAGGAGAGCTCGCGGAAGCCGCGCAGATCGACGGCCTCGTCGAAGGTGATCGGACGCCATGCGTGCTCGGGCACCGCGTCGAGCGCGCCCGCGGCAGAGCCCTTCGTCGCCGAGCCCTCGGCCACACGTTCGCCCTTGGTCGCGAGCCAGCGCAGCAGCGCCGAGCGCGTCGGCGCGGACAGGCCCGGACAGTCCAGCTCGAGCAGCGCCGGGCGTGGCGGAGCGCCCAACACCGGCACGGTGCCGGTGTGATCGACCACGAGGTTCGCGCGGCCGGTCTTCGGCTCCGCTTGCACGATCGCGAGCAGCTTCACGGGCCCACCTCCGCCGCCATCGCGCTCATCACGCGCAGCCGATCGACGAGCTCTCCGAAGCGTGTCGCCGCGGTGTCGCCGCCACGCTCCAGCACCGCCCAGCCTCCGCGTGGGGTGGAGTAGACCGCCTGCGTGTAGAACTCGTAGCCGACGGTGAGCTCGCCGGGGGCGCCGACCGGCGGGTTCAGGTTCAACGCGAGATCGAAGGGAAGCAGCGCCTCGATCAAACGTGCATCGCTCACGAAGGGGACGTCGAGCAGGAGCGGCTGGCGCGGGTCGAGGCGCTCCAGCGTCCGCGCGAGCACCGGCACGTCGAAGGCGTACGCCGCGTCGTGCGCGACCGCGCCGAGCTCGCGCTCGAGCCAGGCCTTCACCGCGTGCGGTCCCTCGACGATCGGGACGAGCAGATCGCTCGGCGACACCGGCGGCGCGTCCGCGAGCCCGCGACCACGTAGGATCACGAGCCGCGCCGCGCCCGCCTGCGCGACCATCGCGTAGAGCATCAGGCTCGTCATGCGCAGCATCATCGACGGCAGCACGAACGTGTAGTCGGTCGCGCCAGGCAGCAGCGCGCGCAGGTCGCGTCCGAAGCGCTCCATCAGCGGCAGGAGCAGCGGTCGCGCGAGTCCCTGCCGAACGTGCAGGGGCGCGGCTTCGAAGCCCTTGAGCACCTTGAAGAAGGGCAGGCTCACGCGCGGATTGCGCATCGCGTCGTGCACGCGCGTCGTGATCTGCTGCAGCTCGGCGTCCCGCAGCCAGCTCCCCCACTCGTGAAGGCGCAGCAGCATCTCCACGCCGCTCGCGGAGGCGATGGCGTGCGCGCGGAGCTGCGGCAAGTACGCGCGGTGCTCCAGCGTCGCGCGGTCGAGCCGCACGTTCGCCTGCCCGAAGAGCCCGAGCAGCGCGGTGAGCGGCACCTTGCCCGGCGCGTCGTCGAGCGCGCGCACGAACGCGCTCACGCCGTCCTTCGCGAGCGCGTCGCGGGCCCGTACGAAGGCGCCGACCGCGGGCAGTTCGTCGACCGCCGCGCGTCCGTCCCCGAAGCAGAGGTCGTGGATCGCGCGCTCTCGCGGCCCCTCGAAGCGAAAGCGCAGCAGCGCGGCCGACTCCTTCACCGCGTCGCGGAACTTCAGCAGCGTCGCGTCGGGCGCGGCCGCGATCGTGGCGCGGAAGATCGCGCGCAGACGATCGAAGGGAGGATCGATCAGACGGAACGGCACCCGCTTGCGCCAGCCGGTGAGCATCCGCGCGGCGGGCTTGATGACGGCCGTCGGAAAGCCGAGTCGCCACGCCCACGGCAGCGCGTCGAGCATCGCGTCGAGCGTCGCGTCGTCACCACGCTCCAGCGCGCCGATCGCGTGCAGCAGCTTGTGGTCGTTGAGCAGCGAGCGCGCGTGCGTGCGCAGCAGCGCGTGGTGTCGCGGCGTCGACGCGCGCACGAGCTCCCACGCCCGCGCGAGGTGCTCGGCCTCGCCCATCGTCGCCGTGGGCACGAGCTTCTCGAGCAGCGTCGCGTCGAGGATCGGATCGCCCGTGGAGATCGGCAGCGAGATGCCGAGGTCGGTCACGTGCAGCGCGCGTCGCTCCGCGAGGAGCAGCTTGTAGCGGCGCTTGAGATCGCGGACGGAGGGAAGCGAGGTCACGGAGTCCCTCGGGGTGAAGTACCAACGAAACTCAGCATCGACGGGCGCGTCACGCGGACGATCCGAGTCGTTCGAGGTGCGTGCGCTCGTCCGCGAAGATGAATGTCGCCGCCGAGTGCATGGGTCCGGCGGCCGTTTTCCAATGAAGAACTGAACGCTCTGCCGTGCATGAGTCGCGGAGCCCGAGGAGGCTACACCAGCGGTGCCGGAAGCGTCTCGCCCGTCCGCAACGCTACCGCCCCGTCGCGCACGTCACGCTCGACTCCGAGATCACCCACTCGCGGCCCACGCGTGTCCCCCACACGACGTGGAGCGCGCTTCCGTCCCACGACCAGCTCGTGACTACGCGGCCCGACGCGGACGCGAGGGACGTCGCTTCGCCCACCACGGCGCCGCGCAGGTCCGTTCGCTTCAGCGTGAGCGAGCCGCCGGTCACTTCGAGCGCGGGGAAGATGGGATCGGCGGGCAAGGGATCGGTGGGCTCGATCGTGGTGGGCGTGCCCTCGACGAAGCGCCCGTCGAGACCCGAGACGCGCAGCCGACGCAGGCGCTGCCGCGGCAACGCGTAGATGAGCTCGAGATCGACACCCCGCGCGCGGATCCAACGAAGCGGGGTGTCCTCCGGAACGGCGCGCGCGAAGATCCGACGTCGGTGCCCGAGGGGAAGCACGAACGGGTTGTCCGCATCGCCGAACGACGACTGCGCGCCGAGGGCGACGACCTGCTCTCCATCCGCGACCAGGCGTCGAACGGGCGCGTCGCTCGGACCCTCCGAGCGAATGGGATGTGGCTCGACCGTCACGTTTCCCGCCGCGTCGAGCCGAAACAGCGTGATGTCGGCGCCCGTCCACCGCGCCACGAGCGCGAGCGCGACCCCCGTCGGCGAGCCGTCGGGCGCGCGCAGCGTAGTCCTCGACACGACCATGAGCTGCTGACTGGCCGGCGTCGGTGCGTAGGGAGGCCCGGTGGGCGCGCCGTGCGCGTCGAGCCCGATGGCTCGTAGGCACGAGAATCCGCGCGCGCGGCGCCCCGAGCAGAGGGCACCGACGCTGATCGCCACGAAGCGGCCCTCGCTCACCGGCGACAGCACCGAGAGGTTCATCCCGTCCGCGAGCTCGACCGTGTGAACGTTCCCGAGCTCGGCCCCGATCGCGCGACTCGAGAGGACGTGCTCGCCGGTCGACCACATGGCGAGCGTGCTCGTTCGAGGCGACGGCTGCGACGCGACGCTCAGCCGAAGGTTGCGCACCGAGGAGCGCCCGATCTCGCGCGGCGTGCTCACGTGGCACGTCGGCGCGCCGAAGCGCGCCCGATCCGGCTCGTGCATCGGGGGTGGCGCGTTCTGCGGTTGCGCCGCCGCGAGCGCCGCGAACGAAACGAGGAACAGGGAGACCAGGGTCGCGACCGCCGACGTTCGCATGGGCCACGAGCGTACCTCGGAGGCGACCGACTCGCGCTCTGCTCGGTGATGCATGCACGGGAGAACGAGCGAGAGCCGCGGCCGCCTTCCTGCGTCGGGGTTCGCCGTACTACGAGCGGCTCGACCCCGGGGCGATCGTCGGCGCATCGAACCCGCGCGCGCGTGGTTCGGACGCCACGGACGTGGGCAACGTGATCGAGAACGTCGTGCCGCGACCGAGCGCGGACTCCACCGCGACGCGACCTCCGTGCTCTTCGACGACCGCACGCACCACGCTCAAGCCGAGGCCGGTCCCGCGTGCACCTTTCGTGGTGAAGAACGGCGTGAACAATCGCGATTGATCGCGGGGCGCGATCCCGACGCCGTGGTCGATGACGCGAAGCGTGGCTTCACCTGCCGTCTCCGTGAGGACGACGTCGATGCGACCTCCTTCCGGCATCGCGTCGCGCGCGTTCACGATGAGGTTGAGCAACATCTGCTGCAGGCGCGTCGCGTTGCCCGCGAGCGTCGAGGCCCCTTCGACGGACGACACGAGCTCGTAGCGACGCAGCAGCGTCGACCGCACGAGCCGTACGGTGTCCTCGACGACGGAAGGAAGCGAGACGAGCTCGCGTTCGGCGGACGACTCCGCGCGCGCCAGCCGGAGGACCCCACGCGTCATCGTGGACGCCAGCTCTACCGCCTCGTTCATCGAGGAGAGCGCGTCCGCGGTGAGCGCCGGCCGTTCGTGGGCCGCGACGTCACGGAGCATCGCGAGGTTGAGCTGGAGGATCGTCAGCAGGTTGTTCATGTCGTGCGCGACGCCCGCCGCGAGCTCGCCGATCACCGCGAGCCGTTGGGTCGAGTCCCGATCGGCTTGGCCACGCACACGCTCCGTGACGTCCTCGATCATCACGAGCGCGCCGGCGGACGCGTCTTCGTTCCAGGGCGCGACGCCCCAGCTCCACCAACGATCTTCCCCAGGCACGCGCTCGGCGTCTCCTTTGGCGCGACCTCCTTCGGCGAGCGTTCGCCCGATGGCGAGGGCGAGGCTCTCCGGCATCGAACGCGGCGTCGCCGTCGGCGGCGTGCCCTCGGTCGCGGGGAAGAGCTCCCGCCACGTCGCGCTCGCGCGCACCACCCTGCCGTGCCCGTCGAGCAGCGCGACCGCGGCAGGGACGTCGTCGATCAGGGAGTGCGTCTGCGCTCGCTCCGAGCTGAGACGTCGAAGGTGGAAGCGATCGCTCACGAGCAGAAGCAAGGCGCCCCACAAAAACGGGACGGCGCCCGCCAACGTGTCGCCCACGGGATCCGCCCACGCGACCCCCTCGAGCTCCAGCAGGTCCATCGTCTGCTGGGCCAAGAGCGTCCCGAGGACGGCCGCCACCGCGACTCGAATCGAGACCGGGAGACGGGTCGCGCGCAGAGCGAGCACCAGGCCGAGCGCGAGCACGAGCGCGGTCGCCGTCTGCACCAGGAAGATCATCGAGGCTCCGCGAGCGAGCGAGGGGCGGCGACGACCCAGCTCGTGAGCGCCACCGCGCTGGCGAAGTAGGCGAGGTGCTCGATCGCATCGAAGAGCTCGAACAGAACGAAGTGCTCCACCACCGTCGCCGTCCACGCCACCAAGAGGAAGGCGCCGGCGGTCGCGAGGCGACGGTGTGCGGGCAAGCTCTGGAAGACCTCGCGCTTGAGCACGCTGACCAACACGATCACGAGCCCGAGCGCGAGGTTCAGCAGCTCACGTTCCGAGTGTTCTCCCACGCGCGAACGGTACGCCGTCACGCCAGGCGGGCCAACGACGCGAGCTCTCGGAACGCATCGAGTTGGCCGCGCGGCGACCGAACCTCTCCTGCTCCGCGACTCGGTTCCGGCCGACCGCGTGCGCGACCGAGGATCATCGCCCGACGAGCGCGAGCGCGCGCTCCACGTCCGCGTCCGACAGCGCGTGCCCGCCCGGACGAAGTACGTGCTCGTGCGATCGCCCCGCGTCGAGCAAGGCGCGGTGCAGCGCCACCATGGTCTGCCGATGGTGCGGATCGTCCTCGCCCGCCACCAGCAACCACGGCGCGCTCGAAGGGCTCGCGCCGAGCTCGCCGCGCAGCCCGCCACCGACGATCGTCCAGCCTTCGAGCTCCACGATCTTCTCGCTCGCGAGGGCGGCCACCGCGAACGCGCCGTTCGAGTACCCGAGCGCGACGCGCGGACGCGGCAGCGCATCCAGCGGCCAGGTCGCCGCGAGCTCGCGGAGCCGACCTCGCTGGCGCGGCTCGATCGGCCAGCACACGGCGTCGCGCATCGACGGATCCCAATCGCAGTGTCCACGCTCACCCTGCACCACGAGCACCCCGAAGCCGTTCGCGTGCGCGCGCTCGATCACCCGCGCGCGCGTGTCGAGCTCTCCGTCACCGAAGAAGAGCCCGTGCGCGAAGACCAGAGTGCCGCGTGAGGCTCCGGGCGGCGGCGCATAGCAATGGCTGCCGTCTTCGGCGTGCATGGCCGTGCAACGCGGCGGCGACGGCGTGGTCGCGGTCGCGGCGCGTGGCTCCGGCGCGGCCTCGCGGGGCCCGTGGGAGTGCGCTCCCGAAGGGGCCTCGCGGGTGGGGCTGCACGCGAAGAGGAGGACGAGCAGGAGTCGCACTTCGGACCAACGCCCGAGCCGCGCCGCCATTCATCCGTGCGCGCGTGGAGCGCGCTCGAACCCTTCGTACGCTACGCTGCCTCCGCGAATGTCGAGCGCCGAGCCCCACGTCTCCACCGACTCCGCCTCTGCCGACCCCGCGCCAGTCGGGACGAACGAGCCCCGCGTCGACGCTTGGGTCGTCGCCGCGCTCCTCACCCCCGTCGCGATCCCTCTCCTGCGACCGCTCGGGGACCACTCGATGTCGCTCGCGCTGCGCATGTCGCTCTTGCTCTGGATGTTGCTCACCCTCGTCGCGGGCTTTCAGCTGCTCGCGCGGAGCCGAGCACGGTCGAGCACGCTCCGAGTCGCGCGCCGAATCCTGGGCACCGTCGTCGCGCTCTTCCTGGGCACCCTCGCGCTCAACCTGGTCTTCGGTCCGAGCGTCCTGCGCCTGATGATCCGATCCACCAACTACGACTTTTGCGGTCCCCACCACGGACCCTGCGAGCCCCCGGTCCTCACGGACCACGACCTCTTCCTGGCGATGACGAGCTTCTTCTTCGAGACGGAGGAGCCGCCGCCCCGGCCGGGTCCCGACGTCTGATGTCCGAGGCGCTCCCGAAGCGAGCGCACGGCGGTCTGCCGTCAGTCGACGAACGGCAATCGACCAACCGACGTACTACCGGTTGCCCGGCGAAGGCGCGCTCAGTACGTCGAGCCCATCGTCGTCGCGTCGTTCAATTCGATGGTTCCGTCGCCTGACGGCGACGCTCACGTCACGTCGGGTCGCTCGGCCTGTCGGCCGGCTCCAAAAACGTCAATCGCGCTTCTTCGCGCAGCAAAGTCTCGAGTGAGTGCCGACCGATCCATCCCTCGAGCGGCTCCTCCGTGAACGACGACTCGGTCGTGGCCGTTCCCCGCGTCACCACCGCATGGCCGCCCTCGAACGTGAGCGTGTAGCGGTAGCCGGTGGTCTCCGAGACCGGCGGCTCGCATTCGCCGCCCTCCTCGCAACAGCCCTCGTCGCGCTCGAAGTACGTCGTCGCCTCCATCGGGAGCGCCGCGCACCGGATCGCCTCGTCGACGAGCCCACACACCCACGTCCGTTGGTCGGTGCCGCCATTGCGCTCGCACACGCCCATGTCCTCGTCGTTCTCCATCTGACGCACCTGGAGCGCCACCTCCGGCGTCCCGCCCGGGATCACGTCGACGAGCTCGAAGCGTTGCACTTCGTAGTCGGCGCTCATGCCCATCGTGCCCGGGCTGTAGAGCGACGCGATCGGCACCGCGCGCGCCTGCCTTCCCGCCTTCAACACCAGCGTCACGTTCACGTCCGCGCCGAGCACGATGACCGAGTGCTCGATCAGCCGCGCCTCGAAGTCACGGCTCGCCGGGCCCGTCGGCGTGCGGACACGTTCCTCGATCTGGTCGCAGCTCTGCAGGTCTTCGCGCGTGAAGCCCGCCGCACCTTCCTCGCAGTAGGCGTCGCGAAGTCGTCGCGCGATCGCCTCGAACGATCCCGTGAGCGCGACCGTCGTCTCCGCCTCCACCGCGCCGAGCCCTTCGAGGCGGCGCTGCACCGCCGCGTTCGCCCGCAGCGCGAGCGAGCGAGTCCAGACCTCGCGCGCCTCGGCCTTGCGGCCCTTCGCCTCGTACACGAGCCCCGCGTTGAACAGACACATCGCGACGGGGACCTTCAGCGCCTCGGGCGGATCGTTCGGCAGTCGACCGAGCGCGAGCTGGATCCAGCGCTCGGCCTCGTCGAGCTCTCCCGCGCGGAACGCGACGAACCCCGCCTCGCAGCGCAGCCGCGCGCTCGTGCCGTCGATCGCCAGCGCCCGCCGGAAGTCCGCCAGCGCGGCCACGTGGTCCCTCACGCGCGTCTTCGCGCGTCCTTCGCGAATCGCCGCGCGGAGCTCGCGCCGTTGCTCGGGCGTGATCGTCGGGCGCGCGGGCGCTTCCGTGGGGCTCGCAGCGGGCGCGTTCGTGTTCGGTGTGCTCGGCGCGTTCGGCACCGCGACCGCCATCGCGGTCGGCGTGGGCGTGTCGGCGGCGTTGGTGCCGTTCCTCGTCGCGGTCGCACTCGTCGGCTCGTCGGCTGTCCCACACGCCAACCCGAAGGCCAACAGCACCCACACCGTGGGAGGTGCACCGGATCGTTTCCACGAGAGCCGGGGGAGCCGTTATGCTCGCGACCTTCGCGACATGACGCTCGACGCCCCGAACACGCAGGGTCCAAGCGAGGGTTTCGTCGCCGGCTGCGTGACCTGTGGCGCGCCGCTGCACCTCGTGCTCGGCGATCGCGTGGGGCCATGTCGACATTGTGGAACACCCACTCCGCTCGACGGACCGACGCGTTCTCGACTCGCCGAGGCCACGCGCCGCATCGAGAAGGTCACCTTCTTCGAGCATCTGCGATTGATCCGACGAGGCCGCGAGGCCGAGACCGTGTTGGTGCTCGGCGGGATCGGCGTGTCGGCGACGTGGATCGTCCTCGGTGGGGGTGCCTACCTCGCGTGTCATGCGGCGCTGCCGGACGGCGTGAGCGCGCTCGACGTGCTGCGAAGCGCCGAGCTCGGCGGCCAGTCCCCGTCGGTCGCGTGGACTCTTCTCTCACTCGTCGTGGGGTTCGGCATCTCGCTCGGCTGGGTCCTCGGCGCCTTCGCCCGCGCACGCGGCGCGGGTGCTCCTCCCCGGGCGCTCCCTCCTCTCGAGGGAGGGGCGCCGCGTTGTCGCCTCTGTGGCGCAGGGCTCCCGGATCCCGGCGTCGTGCGCGTGTGTCGGCACTGCAGCGCCCGCAATCTCGTCGACGGACGCAACCTCGATCGGCACGTCGGCGACGTCCTGGAACGCCTGCAGGATCTCGAACGGCTCGAGGCCGAGGTCGTCGCGCGCGCCGACGAGACCGTGGAGTCGACCGTGATGTGGTCGGCCCTGTTCGCGCTCCTCGGTCCTCCCCTCGCCGCGCTCGTCGGCGCGTGGACCCAGACGTGGGATCCGCGGCTCTTCGGCTACGCGTGGCTCGCGTACCTGCCAGCCGCCCTGGCCGCCCTCGTCCTCCTCGCTCGAACACCTCATCGCGCACGTCGCTTCGTGGACACACGCCCTGGCGAGCTCCTTCGCGTCGGGGGCGAGACTCACCGCGTCCACGCCGTGCTCCACGACGTACACCCCTTCACCGGCTGCCAGACGCTTCACTGCGTGGGTCCCGCGGAGGCTTCCTTCCCCACCCTCGCGCTCGAGGTCAGCGAGTACCCCGAGCTTCGGGTCCGAGCGTTCCACGTCGAGTCCGGGGGACCTCCGCTCTCGACGGAAGAGGTCGCGCGACTCGGCGAGGGCGATCCCGAAGGAATCTCCGCTCCGCATCTTTGCGGCGAACGCGACGCCGGGTGCGTCCCCGATCTGGTTGCTTCGTCCGAGCGAGGATCCCATCCGCCACGTCTTCGCGCCTGGGCCCGACCCACGCCGGGCGTGACGACGGGACGCGACTCGCTTGCGGCGCACACGCGCATTGCGCACGCTGCACGCCGCTCGAGCTCGATGTGATTCACGACACCGCGGTGGCAGGGTCGTCGGTGTCGTCGGGCCAAGCCTCCAGGTGTTCACGGAGGAGCTCGAGCGAGCGCGCGCAATACAATCCGTCTTCGATGCGCTCGTCGAACGCGTACTTCACGGTGCAGACCTTGCGGAGCTCACCGCCGCGCTCGACCTCTCGCACCCGACCGAGCGCCGCGAAGATCGGGCAGTTCCCCCACTCGTAGAGGTGGTGGTAGACCGCGTCGAGGCCGACCGAGCCCAAGTTGGCGACGAAGACCGAGCAATACAGCGGGTCGGACTCGATCAGCGCCATGGGGAGTAGGTTGCGCGCGTCGAGCCAACGCGCGAGGCCGATCAGCCCGCGCAGGAGGAAGCTCGGCAGACGGAGCAGGATCGAGAGCTCTTTGTCGGTCTGGTTCTTCTCGTTCGAGCGCCCCTCCTTCACTCCGCCGCCGAGTCGCTCCAGATGCGAAGCGAAGTCCGCCGAAGGATCGAAACGGCGTTTGATCGCCACCATTGCGGCGTCGTCCGAGAGCGACTTCTTCGCGGAGAACGACAGCTCGATCTCCTTGCGTTGATAGAGGCTCGATCCGCTCGTGAAACGATTGAGCCGCGGTCGCTCCGCGAGGACCTTCACCACGCAGTACGTGTAGAGGTGGAAGATCGTGAGCTTCTGCCCGGCCGCGCGGCGTGCCTCGCAGAACGCCTGCGCTCGCGTGACGTCGAGCTCCTGCTCGAAGAACACGGTCGCCCCGGCGCGGGTGGGGATCAGAAAGGGCATGATCGCGCGCGTGCCCGTCGTGCGGACCACGTCGCCGTCGAAACGTCGGAACCAAGGCATGCCGAAGTGAAGCTCACCGCGCGCCTTCGCGGGAAGCTGGCGCGATCGAGCACGACGTTGTCGTGAAGTGTCCCTCCCGCGTCTCTCGGCGCGGGGCCAGTCTCCGCAGGTGTCCGACGTCCACTCCACCTTGCATTGGCTCGCCTCGCTCGCGCCCACGCGCCTCACGGGGACGCCCGAAGAACGTGCGGTCCAGGACGCGATCGCCGAGCGGCTGAAGCCCCACGGCTTCGAAGCGACCGTTCAGCCCTTCCGCTTCTCGCGCCACATCTACGGCTCGCTCGCGATGCACTTCGGGTTGGCGCTCGGCTTCCTCGCGGTCGGGCTCTACGTCCCGTGGCTCGGTGCGTCGGGGCACCTCGTGGTCGCGCTCAGCTTCTACTCCGAAGCGGTCCGACGGCGGCATCTGTTGCGCCTGCTCCGGCCACGCGTCGCCACCCAGAACCTGATCCTCGTCAAGCCCGCCCGAGAGTCGCTGCGGCGTCGCGTCGTGCTCGTAGCCCACGTCGACTCCGCCTACACCGGGCTCATGTTTCATCCCGCGGTGCTCCGACAGATCGCGAAGCCTCCCCCGCGCGTGCTCTTCTTTCTCCAGAAGCAGCTCCTCCTGCCGTTCGTGTGTGTGCTGGTTCTGATGGGGCTCGAGGCAGTGGAGCCTCTCTTCGTGCCACCGCTCTGGCTGCTCGTCGTGCTCGCGGTTCCGATCGGATTGGTCTTCTTCTTCAACGCCGACGTGGTCCTGCGAAACCGTGTGGTCCCGGGCGCGGCGGACAACCTCTCCGGTTGCGCGGCGCAGATCGTCGTCGGCGAGCAGACGTCGGTCCCGCCGGACGTCGAGCTCGTGTTGGTGTTCACGGGCGCGGAAGAAGCAGGGACGGGCGGCGCGGCACATCTCGCGCGCACCTGTGGGTGGGATCCGGCGATCACGGACATCGTGATCCTCGACACGCTCTCCAACGGCACGCTGCATCTGCTCGAAGAGGGCGAGATCTTCCCGGTGCCGATGCCCGAAGAGCTCGCCGCGAGCGCGCGCTCGGCCGCGCGTTCGGTCGGTGAGCCCGAGCCAACACCCTATCCGGTCCCGGCCGGCGCGACCGATGCGCTGCCGTTTCTCGTCGAAGGCTTTCGCGCGATCGCGCTCACCTGCATCGACCCGGAGCAACACGCGCCTCGGAACTACCATCACCCGAACGACACCGCCGACCGCGTGGACCCGGTGCAGCTCGAGGCGTCGACGCGGATCGCCCAAGCGATGGTGCGTGAGCGGATGGTGCGCTGAAGCCAGTCGCGCGCGGCAAAGAGCGGCGAAGCGAGTTGGACGCTCGCGTTCGACTTGTCATCCTCCGGCCCGCGATGTCGCGAGGCGATCCGCTCTTCATCTTCCGACTCTGTCCAGTCGTCTTGGAGCTGCTCGGTCCTCACCCGGAGGAGCACGCGGCGCTCTTGGCGAGCTGCGGCCTGCCCGAACGCGCGGCGACCGGGACGATCACCGCGCCGCTCTCACGCATCCGCGAGCTCTTGGACGAAGCCGCGTTGCGACACGACGCGCCCTTCGGGCTCGCGCTCGCCCTCGCGGCGCCGGAGGGCACCTACGAGACCGCGGAGCTCTTGGTGCGCACGGCGCCCAACCTCCGCGTCGGCCTCGGCGCCCTCGCGCGCTATGCCGCGCTCATCAACCCGGTGGGGTGTTTCGAGCTCCGACCGACGAGCGAGGTCCTCGAGCTGCACTACTTCGTGCCGGGCAACGGCGACGCGCTGGGGACACACCTCAACGAGTTCACCATCGCTTTCGTCGTCCACGCGCTCGGGAAGGTCACGCTCTCGCCCCTGTCGCTCGAGCGCGTCTGGTTCGCCCACCCCGACGCGCGACACCAGGCGGCGCTCCGCGCGCACTTCGGATGCGACGTCGTCTTCGGCGCCGCCACCTGTGGCTTCGCGCTCTCGCACGACGCCGCGGACGCACGCCTCCGCACCACCGATCCCGTCGTCTTCGACTACCTCGAGCGAGAAGCCGAAGCGCGTCTGAAGGCCCTCGGCCGCCGCAGCTACGCGGCCGTCGTCGTCGACGCGATCGAGAACCGACTCGGCTTCGCGCACGCCGACCTCGATCGCGTCGCACGAGCGCTCGGGACCACGGCGAGGACCGTGCAACGGCGACTCGACGAAGAGGGCACCACGTTCCGCGAGGTCGTCGAAGACGCGCGCCGTCGGCGCAGCGAGGCGATGCTGGAGGGCGGCGCGAGCAGCGCGCAGGTCGCCGAGGCGATGGGCTTCGCCGACACCCGGAGCTTCCGCCGCGCGTATCGACGGTGGGCCGCCTCGCCCCGCGACGCGTCGTGACCCTCGAGGAAGCTGGAGTGCGCGCGGCGCTGGGCGGAACACTCCGCGAGCTCACGTGAACGCACCGTCGTCTCGACGTTCCATTCGTCTCCCCCAAATGGGGTAGATGATCTCCCCTCCCTTTCGCTCAATCTCACGGTAGTCTCGCGCTCTCACGGGATTGTCGTCCGCGCCGATCGAGGGGAGAGCTCGGCCGCGCTGGTCTGCAAACGCGATCCCGAAACGGACCCGCGCGATGCAGCTCGAGACCCTCTTTCCGCCCGGCGCCCGCGTCGTCATCCGCGACGCCGAGTGGCTCGTCCGTCGCACCAAGCCCACCGGCTACGGCGACGTCGAGCTGCACGTCACCGGCCTCTCCGAGCTCGTCCGCGATCGCGACGCCATCTTCCTCCACCCCGGCCTCGACGAAGCCGTGCTCCTCGATCCGCGCCGCACCGAGCTCGTCGCCGATCCTTCCCCCGGCTACCGCCGCACGCGCCTCTACCTCGAGAGCCTGCTCCGCCGCACGCCCCCCACCGACACCCGC
>ERZ761607.2276-NODE-2276-length-21262-cov-7.112463_pt1 | contig 21262 bp, 16 predicted proteins | sample MGYA00511164_ERZ761607 | MGnify/ENA primary metagenome ERZ761607 (study PRJEB28899, sample SAMN02445080) | bioreactor sludge metagenome | biome: EBPR sludge | place: Australia: Brisbane, Thorneside Wastewater Treatment Plant | collected 2011-06-22 ... | reverse complement strand
CGACGTGGCCCGCCTGACCACCGAGATGTACCTGTCGGACATGGTGCCGGCGATGCGCCCGGCAGATGCCTTCGCCCGGATGGCGCACCGCGAGATCGAGCGGGTGCCGGTGGATGCGCTGGAAGGCCGCGTCACCGCCGTGCTGCTGACCCCTTACCCGCCTGGCATTCCGCTGCTGATTCCCGGCGAGCGCTTCAACCGGACGATCTGCAGCTACCTGAAGTTCGCCCGCGAATTCAACGCCCGCTTCCCCGGCTTCGAGACCGACATCCACGGCCTGGTCAAGGGCGAGGATGGCAGCTACTACGTGGACTGCGTGCGCTGAAGGGCAGTGTTCCGGTTTTCGCCTTTTCTGGCGGTCGACCGCAACCGTTGCCGGAATCGGAGTGGCGGCCTCGCGCTTCGCTGCCAGACCATGATCGGGGCGCGCCTTGGCGCGCCGCGAATCGCCGCTGCTGCGCTGGGTGGCGGGCCTTGCTACTGGTAGTGGGCGCGCCGGATCTTGATGATGTGCGCCATCTTGCCAACGGGACTCAGCTCGACGTAGGCCGTCGGGCCGCCCCAGCGATAGCGCTCGTCCGAAAGCAGGTCATGCGCTTCGTATTGCTCGCCGTAGTGGATGCCGAAGGTGCCTAGCGGAATCTGGATCGTCGCGGCCTGGGTATGGAAGGGGTCGAGGTTGACGACGCAAACGACGATGTCCGACCGGTCAGCATTCATCTTCGCGTAAGCGATGACGCTCTCGTTGTTGGAACCGAGAAACAGGACTTCGTTGTACGTCTGCAGGGCGGGCGAGTTGCGACGAATCTGGTTGATACGTGCAATGATCGGCACGATGTTGCCCGGTGTTCCGTTCCAGTCGCGGACCTTGATCTCGTATTTCTCGGAGTTGAGGTATTCCTCCTTGCCCGGAATCGCCTCGTTCTCGCACAGTTCGTAGCCGCTGTAAATGCCGTAGACGCTGGACAGCGTCGCGGCCAGCACCGCACGCATGATGAATGCCGGCCTGCCGCCGACCTGCAGGATCGTCGGCAGGATGTCAGGCGTATTGGCAAAGAAATTGCCGGTGAAGTACTCCTTCATCTCGCCGTGCGTCAGTTCGCTGACGTACTCTGTGAGCTCGTGTCTGGAGTTGCGCCAGGTAAAGTAGGTGTAGGACTGGGCGAATCCCGCTTTGGCCAGCAACCGCATCATCTTCGGTTTGGTGAATGCTTCGGCCAGGAAGATGACTTCGGGGTGTTTGCGGTGAACTTCACCGATCACCCATTCCCAGAACGGCACCGGTTTGGTATGGGGGTTGTCGACGCGGAAGGTGGTCACGCCCTTGTCGACCCAGAACAGGAATACCTTCAGCATCTCGTTCCAGAGCCCGCTGCGGTCGCTGGTTCCGAAGTTGAGCGGGTACACGTCCTGGTACGGGGGATGAAAGAACCAGTCCGGATGGTCCGCCACGTAAGGATGGTCGGGCGAGCAATTCATGACGTAGTCGAGGGCAATCTCGATCCCCAACTCACGGCAGGTGGCGACGAATCGGTCCCAGTCGTCCCAGGTTCCGAGTTTGGGTTCCAGCGCCATGTGGCCGCCATGTTCGTTGCCGATCGCCCACGGGCTGCCGACATCGCCTGGCTCCGCGACCAGGCTGTTGTTCCTGCCCTTGCGGAAGCTGTGGCCGATCGGATGGATCGGCGGCAGATACACGACATCGAAGCCCATGTCGCTGATCTCGCGCAGGCGCGGAATGCAGTCCTGCAGCGTGCCGTGGCGGTTGGGGTCGGAGCCCTGCGAGCGCGGAAAGAACTCGTACCAGGCGGCGAAACGGGTGATCGGCCGATTGACCATGATGCCAAGCGCCGGCGACAGCGTATAACCCTCGCTGCGGTCCGGATGCGCCGCCATCAGGCCGCGCATTTCGCTGCCGATCCCGAGATCGACGGCGCTAGGCCAATCGTTGGCAGCCAGGGCGGTCTCCATCGCCGCAATGATTGCATTCATGTGGGTCCGCGCCTTGCCTTTCGCCTTGCCGGCACTGCGTTTCAGAATCGCCAGTCCCTCGAGCAGCTCGCTTGTCAGATTGGCGCCCGGCACGTTCTTCTTGGTGATTTCGTCGACCCAGGAAAGGTAGCGCTCGGTGTACGCCTCGATCGAGTATTCCCAGCGGCCAATCGCGTCAACTGAGAACTCGCCATGCCAGCGGTCGTTGTCGCCCTGGGTCATCGGGCTTTCGTGCCATTTCTTCGTGCCGACTTTGCGCACCTTGAGCAGGGCAGCCAGCTTGTTGTGGCCTTCCTGGTAGATGTCGGCGCTGACCGAGACCTTCTCGCCGACGACGCGCGCTATGGGGAATCGGCCGCCGTCGACCTGCGGGTGGACCGCCTCGATGATCACACGGGGATAATCTTTAGGCAACATTGTGCAACTCCTGAACAATGAACCGGCCGCGGCCGGAGAGATAACGGTCAAACCCGCAAAACGACGGCCGGTCGAAACCTTCGTGGCGCATCTTTCCGCGACGCCGCTCGCGCGAACGGCGCGCGGCGATCGAGCGCCAGGCTGTCATTTCAGCAGGGATTCGTAGAGCTTCCTGGTTTGCTGGGCGATGCTTGTCCAGCTGAACACCTCGTGCGCGCGTTTCTGTCCCGCTGTGGCCATCGCCTCGGCGAGTTCCGGATCGTCGAGAACCTTGTTGATCGCGCTCGCCAGATCGCGCGAAAACGTTTCCGGATTCACCGGCTCGAAGGGCGCAACCTTGAGTTGCTCCAGCGGAACCTGATAGCCTGTGACGCCATCGATCACGACCTCCTTGATCCCGCCGACGGCGCTCGCCACGACCGCGGTATGGCAGGCCATGGCCTCCAGGTTGATGATTCCGAATGGTTCGTAGATCGAGGGACAGCAGAAAACCGTGGCGTGCGAATACATCTGGATTGCCTGTTCCTTGGTCAACATCTCCTGAATCCAGATCAGATTGGTCAGCCCCTCCTGCCTGACGCGGGCGACGGCCGTCTCCATCTCGGCAAGTATCTCCTTGGTGTCCGGTGCGCCGGCACAGAGGACGACCTGGGCGTCGCGATTGATGTGCTTCACGGCGTTCACCAGATGCACGATGCCCTTCTGCCGGGTTATCCGGCCGACGAACAGGACGATCGGCTTGCTCGGATCGACCCCGTATTTCTCGAGCGCGCTCCTTTCGGTGGTGCGCCGATACTGGTCGACGTTGATGCCGTTGTAGATCACCGAAATCTTGGCCGGATCGATATCGAAATGGTCGAGGATGTCCTGCTTGGTTCCCTGCGAGACCGCGATGACCGCATCAGCCATGCCGAGCGAGGTGCGCTCGATCCACGACGATGTATCGTATCCGCCGCCGAGTTGTTCGCGCTTCCACGGACGCAGGGGCTCCAGGGAGTGCACCGTATGCACCAGGGGAATGCCATACAGCAGCTTCGCCAGGATGCCGCTGAGGTGGGCGTACCAGGTGTGCACATGGACCAGATCGGCGTCGACCCGCGCGCCCAAGGTCGCCAGGTTGGCCTCGAAGGTATCAAGCGCACCGCTGAGCTTGGCGTCGACCTGCGCGAAGCTGCCCTTGCCGAACGGGTAGCCCTTGACCCGGACACCGTCGCTGGTGATGTCCTGGTCGCCGAAGCAGCGCACTTCGACGTCCATGAGTTTCGCCAGTTCGGCGGACAGATATTCGACGTGAACACCGGCGCCCCCATAGACGTAGGGAGGGTATTCGCGTGTGAACAGGAGTACTTTCATCGTGGTGCTTTCCAAGCCGTGATTGCTGAAGTGGAACGCGGACTCGCCGCGTCGCCGGAAGACCCTGCTGAGATAGTTGTCATTTTAACCAAAAAAACCGGTTGCCGGAGCGCGAAGTGCCCTGAAGCGAGGCCGGCTGCGGGCTTCGGGGGGATCGATGGGGTCACCCGACGGGCGAGTCGGAACCCGGGCTGGCGAAGCGCGATGAATCGCTGTTGTCGACCGCCGGGGCGCAGACAATGGCAGTGCGGAGGTACCCATGTTCTGGATGCTGCTGGCGGACGAAGAGTTGCTGCTTCCGTTCGCGCAATTCCAGTGGTTTCGAAGGGTCACTATCGAGCAACTCACCCATGTCGAATGGCCGACGCCGGAGCACCGGTACTGGCCGGAACTGGATATCGCCTTTCTTTTGCGTCGATCCGTCGACCGGATGCGTTTCCTCGGGTTTCGACAGGCTAAGGAAGACCAGTCAAGCGATTGTCCGAGGCAGGCCCTTTTGATTGAGCCGCTTTGACTGGAAAGCCAGTGGCTACAAGCTTCCTTGACTTTTGTATCCTGATTTATACAATGTTGGCGCAAGAAGACCATCCTGACCACGGACGTTTTTGACGCCTGGTTTGCCGGCCTGCGTGACAAGCAGGCCGAGAAGCGGATTCAAGTCCGGATTCGGCGGGCTGAGCTTGGCAACTTCGGCGATTGCGAGCCGGTTGGCGAAGGCGTCTCGGAAATGCGGATTCACTTTGGGCCGGGCTACCGCGTGTATTTCGCGCAGCGTGGCATGGAGGTTGTGATTCTGCTGGCGGGCGGTGACAAATCCAACCAGTCGAAAGACATCAAGGCCGCGCTGGAAATGGCCCGGCAACTGTAGGAGACGAACATGGGCACCCTCAAACTGCGCAAATGGGATACGGTCGAGCACCTCAAGACCGAGGAAGACATGGTGATGTACCTCGAAGCCTGCATGGAAGAGGCCGGGGACGATGCCGCCTTCATCGCGGCAGCCTTGGGCGATATTGCCCGCGCCAAAGGCATGACCCAGCTAGCCCGTGCCACCGGGCTGGGACGCGAAAGCCTCTACAAGGCGCTCTCCGGCGAAGGCAACCCAAGCTTTGCCACCATCCTCAAGGTCATGCACGCGCTGGGCATCAAGCTGCATCCGGAAATCGCTCACACCTGAGTCGCTGTGGAAAGCGGGGCGAATCAGGCAGTTTTGCCAGGATATTAATGATTGTCCGAGCCTGGCCTGTTTCGTTTCCCAAGTTGACTGGTTAGGTTTGTTTCCCCTAGTATTTCAACCGGTGTGAAGCCGTAGCGCTAACACGTAGTGATGGGACGCGACGTTCCTCGCTAGTTTGGCTGATCCGAGTTACTCGGTCAGTACCACGTTCCAGGCGTGATGCCGGGTGTGGAGCACTCCTTTATTTTTCTGGAGAAGCCCCATGGCCTCGAAACGTTCAAGCTTGAAACCCTTCGCATCTATCGCTTTCAAAGAGCAAGCCGGCTGTTGCATCTATTGTGACAAGCCGATGTGGCTAAATGACCCCGAGTCGTTCGCCCGGCGATACAACCTAACCCCAAAGCAGGCGCAACAATTGCAGTGTACAGGGGAACATCTTCTTCGACATAGCGTCGGCGGAAAGGCGTCGCGCGAGAACGTCGTTGCGGCGCATTGGTTCTGCAACCACATGAGGCATCAAGGCGGGAAAGATCCTGCGCCTGATGCTTTCCGCGATGAAGTGCAGCGCCGTGTTTGCAAAGGGAAGTGGTTCCCGTTCCCCATAAGCGGAGTCTTACACTGACGTACCCCGTACTTCCACTACAGTCGCCCAGAGTAAACAGCCGCGGCATTTTCATGTTTCAATCGGCCAGTCGACGATAAGTCACGAACGCAAACCCGTTTCCCTCGGTTTTCGCCGTTTTTTCCCAGTCGACCGCAGCAATCTCCGGGAACCACGCATCGCCCGCGGGTTCGAGGTCGACCTCGGTGATTTCCAGGCGGTCGGCGATTCCCATCGCTTGCGCGTAGATCTGCTCGCCGCCGATGACGAAGACCGTGGTTGCGGTCGACGCCAGCTTCAGGGCGTTTTCCAGCGAATCGGCAACTTCGGCGCCGGGCGTGGCGTAATCGGCCTGGCGGGTGATGACGATGTTGCGCCGGCCGGGCAGTGGGCGGAAGCGCGGCGGCAGCGACTCCCAGGTCCTGCGGCCCATGATCACGGTGTGGCCGGCGGTGAGCGCCTTGAAGTGCGCCATGTCTTCCGGGATGTTCCAGATCAGGCGGTTGTCCTTGCCGATCACGCGGTTGCGGGCGACCGCGGCAATGACGACGATCTCCGGCATCGAGGCTTCAACCGTGGGCAGCAATCGCGTCGCGGTAGAGGGCGACATATTCGCGGACCGCATGCGCCCAGGCGAAGTCGCCGCGCATGCCGTTCTGCTGGATGCGCTGCCACAGCTTGCGGTCGTGCCAGCAGGCGGTGGCGCGTTCGAGCGCCAGCCACAACGCATGTGGCGTCGCCTCGGCGAAGACGAAGCCGTTGGCCGTCCTGGCCGCCAGCGACGCTTCCGAAACATCGACGACCGTATCCGCCAGCCCCCCGGTGGCGCGCACGATCGGTGGCGTGCCGTAGCGCAGGCTGTACATCTGGTTGAGGCCGCAGGGTTCGAAGCGCGAGGGCATCAGGAAGCCGTCGGCGCCGGCCTCGATGCGGTGGGCCAGTCCTTCGTTGAAATCCAGGTGGACAGCGATCTGCCCCGGGTGGCGCGCGGCGAGGGCGCTGAAGCCGCCTTCCATCGCCTTGTCGCCGCTGCCCAGGACAACGAGTTGCGCCGGCAGCTGGGTGATGCCTTCACCCAGTGTCAGGACGAGGTCGAGACCCTTCTGCTGCGTCAGGCGGCTGACGACCCCGAACAACGGGCGGTCGGCTGCGCTCTCCAGCGCCAATTCCTGCTGCAGCGCACGCTTGTTGTCGCGCTTCGCGGAAAGGCGGTTGGCGGCGTAAGGGGCGGCCAGCGCAGGGTCGGCCGCCGGGTTCCAAAGAGCGCCGTCGACCCCGTTCAGGATGCCGCGCAGATCGCCGGCCCGGTGGCGCAGCAGGGGCGCGAGTCCGTAGCCGAAGGCCTCATCCTGGATTTCCCGGGCGTAGGTCGGGCTCACCGTCGAGATCAGCGTCGCAAATTGCAGGCCGGCCTTGAGGAAGGAAAGCCGACCGTGGTACTCGACGCCGTCGACGCGCCAGGCGTCCTCGGGCAGGCCGAGCGCCGCCAGAAGGTCGGCGGGGAAATTGCCCTGGAACGCCATGTTGTGCACGGTGACGACGCTCGCTGCTCCGCCCTCGTAATGCAGCCAGGCGGGCGCCAGGGCGCTGTGCCACTCGTTGACGTGCACCACGTCGGGTTGCCAGCCGAGCGGCGAAGCGGGCTGGCCAAGCAGGGCGGCGACGCGGGACAGCAGCCCGAAGCGGATGCCGTTGTCGGCCCGGTCGTGGCCGAGGGCATCGAGATAGGGGTTGCCGGGGTGGTCGAACAGTTCGGGGCAGTCGAGCAGGATCAGCGGCAGCCCGCCAGCTTGGGCGCCGAGCAGGCGGGCGGGCGGCAGCGCCGGGGCGAGCGCTGGCAACCGGGCGAGTCGCCGGGCATCGGGAAATGCCTGCAACAGCGCCCGATAAGCCGGAAGCAGAACGCGGACATCGTGCTTTTCCCGGTGCAGCGCCGCCGGCAGGGCGGCGGCGACATCGCCGAGGCCCCCGGTCTTGACCCAGGGCGCCATTTCGGACGCGACGAAGAGTATCGAGAGGCGGCTCAGGGCGTTCTCAGGTTGTTCTCAGGGCAGCGAGCAGCCCGCGCGTCGAGGCGTCGAAGCCGGCGGCATCGCCGTTTCCGGAGAGCAGCGGTGTCAACTGGTTGGCCAGTTGCTTGCCGAGTTCGACACCCCACTGGTCAAAGGAATTCAGGTTCCACAGGACGCCGAGGCAGAATACCTTGTGCTCGTAGAGCGCCAGCAACTGGCCCAGCGTATAGGGGTTCAACGCCGGCAGGACGAGCGTGGTCGACGGCTGGTTTCCAGGGAAGACCTTGTACGGAACGAGCACTTCGGGGACGCCGGCGGCACGGACCTCGGCGGCGGTCTGGCCGAAGGCGAGCGCGGCCGACTGGGCGAGACAATTGGCGAGCAGCGCCGCATGGTGACCGCCGGGGAGCGGAAAGTCGCTGTCGCGCAGGGCGATGAAATCGCAGGGAATGGTCTGGCCACCCTGATGGATCAGTTGATAGAACGAGTGCTGGCCATTGGTGCCAGCTTCGCCCCAGAGTACCGGGCAGGTTCCGACCCCGACCGTCTCGCCGTCACGATCGGTCTGCTTGCCGTTGCTCTCCATTTCAAGCTGCTGCAGGTAGGCCGGCAACAGCGCCAGCGACTGGCTGTAGGGCAGGACCGCCGCGGTCGACGCGCCGAGAAAGTCGGTATTCCACACGGTCAGCAGGGCCAGCGTCAGCGGCAGGTTGGCGGCCGCCGGTGCCGCGACGAAGTGCCGGTCCATGGCGCAGGCGCCGGCCAGTAACTGTTTGAACTGGCGCCAGCCGATCGCCAGTGCCAGCGACAGGCCGATCGCCGACCACAGCGAAAAGCGGCCGCCGACCCAGTCCCAGAATTCGAAGACGTTGTCGGGGGAGATGCCGAACTGCCGCGTCAGCTCGAGATTGGTCGACAGGGCGACGAAATGCTGGGTGACGGCGCTTTCGCGGCCCGCCGCGGCGAGCAACCAGGCGCGCGCGGTGCGCGCGTTGGTCAGAGTCTCGAGCGTCGTGAACGTCTTGCTGGCAATCACGAACAGCGTCGTGCGCGGATTGAGCCGGGCGAGCAACGGGGCGATGTCGGCGCCGTCGACGTTGGCGACGAAGTGGACATTGAGGTCCGGCTGCTGGAAGGCGGCCAGTGCCCTGACCGCCATGCGCGGGCCGAGATCGGAGCCGCCGATGCCGATATTGACGACGTCGGTGATGCGTTCGCCGGCAAAGCCCCGCCACTTGCCGCTGTGAATGCTCTCGCAGAAGTCCTGCAGGCGCTCGAGGACGACGCGCACTTCGGGCGGCTCGTCCTTATCCGCACGCAGCGCCATGTGGCGGACGGCGCGGCCTTCGGTGTGGTTGATCGCTTCGCCGGCCAGCATCTTCCGCTTCCAGCCGTCGACGTCTGCGGCTTCGGCCAGCGCGTGCAGCAGCGCCAGCGCTTCGGCGTCGATGCGCTGCTTGGAAAAGTCGAGCAACAGGCCGTCATGGCGCAGCGAAAAGCGCTCGAAGCGTTGCCCGTCGGCGGCGAAAAGTTCGCGCAGATGCGCCGGGCGCACGGCTTCGGCATGGGCGGCGAGAGCGCGCCAGGCTGGGGAGTCGTAGATTCTCATAGCCAGATCATCAGGCCGGTTTCGAACCTGTGGATCAGGTCCGGATGCGAAGGAAAGATGCGGATCCGGTATTCGAGCTTGCCGCAGCTTTCCGGAGTCAGGTCGATGGCGTACAGCGTCTCGCCACTGTCGGTGACTCCCCGGGTGCTCAGCGGGTAGTGGCGGGCGCGCCTGCTGAAGGTGCCTTGCGGACCGGGACGACCGATCAGCACCTCGACGGTGACGTCTTCCGGCGTCAGTCCATTGAGCTGGACGGCGACCTGGAGATGCAGCGACTTGCCGAACTTGAGACGGCGCTCCGGCAGGTCGATGCGGTGCAGGCGCACGCCGGGCCAGGCGCCACGCACCCTTTCCTTCCACTCGGCGACCGTGCGGGCGACGGCGAAGTGGTTCCTGGCGAAGCGTCGACCGTGGGCGGTGGCCGGCGCATAGAAATTCTTCGCGTACTCGGCAACCATGCGGATGACATTGAATTGCGGCGCGATGGTCCTGATCGACTGCTTGGCCATCGCCACCCATTCCGGCGAATAGCCCATCGGACCCGTGCGGTAGTAGGTCGGGATGACATGGTCCTGGAGCAGCTCGTAGAGCGTGCGGGCTTCCTCGGCATCGCGCTGGGCTTCGCTGAGGTGCCCGGGGGCGGGTTTGATCGCCCAGCCGTTGGCAACCTCGCCGCTGCCGTCGTAGCCTTCGCCCCACCAGCCATCGAGTATCGATAGGTTGAGCGCGCCGTTCATTGCCGCCTTCATTCCGGAGGTACCCGAGGCTTCCAGCGGATAGATGGGATTGTTGAGCCAGACGTCGACCCCGGCGACAAGGGAGCGCGCCAGGTGCAGGTCGTAGCCCTCGACGAGCAGGATGTGGCCCTCGAACTCGGGGCGCTTGGCCATCTGGGCGATCAGGCGCATGATTTCCTGGCCCGGCTGGTCGGCCGGATGAGCCTTGCCGGCAAACAGGAAAAGCACCGGCCCCGGTGCCTGCGCAATGATCTCTGCCAGCCATTCCGGATCCTGGAAGAGCAGTGCCGCGCGCTTGTACGTCGCGAAACGACGGGCGAAGCCGATGGTCAGGACATTCGGGTTCTTCGGATCGGCATGCTTGAGCAGGCGGTCGAGGTGGGTCAGCGAGCCCCGGTTGCGCTGGTGCTGTTCGCCCAGGCGGTCACGGACGAGTTGGAGCAGCAGCGATTTCAGCTGCTGGCGGATGCTCCAGAAGGTCTGGTCGGGAATCTTCGCGATCCCCTCCCAGTTGGCCGGGTTGGTCTGCCGTTCGCCCCAGCCGATGCCGAGGAAGCGTTCGAAGGTCTCGTGCCACTCGGTGGCCAGGAAGGTTGGCAGGTGGACACCGTTGGTCACGTAGGCCATCGGGTTTTCTTCGGGGTCGATCTGCGGCCACAGATAACGGCAGATCTCGGCGGAGACATCGCCATGGATCCGCGATACGCCATTGTGGTGGCGGGAGCCGCGCAAGGCAAGGGCAGTCATGTTGAAATCGGTCTTGCCCTGTTCGACGCCCAGCTTCAGGAGTTGCTCGTAGGGAACGCCATTCGCTTTGCACCATTCGGCGAAATAGTGGTGGATCATTTCCTCCGGGAAATGATCGTGCCCGGCCGGAACCGGTGTGTGCGTCGTGAACACGACGTTGGCGGCGACCGCCTCGAGCGCCGCGGCGAAAGGCAGGCCGGCGCTGATCATGCTGCGGATGCGTTCGAGGATGAGGAAGGCCGCGTGACCTTCGTTGATATGCCAGACGGACGGCTTGAGGCCGAGCGTGGCGAGGGCGCGAACGCCACCGATGCCGAGCAGGATTTCCTGCTCGATGCGCGTCGTCCGGTCGCCCCCGTAGAGGCGGTGGGTGATTTCCCGGTCATGGGGCGAATTCTGCGGCAGCCAGGTGTCGAGCAGAACGAGACGGACGTGTCCGACCACGGCTTCCCAAAGCTTGGCATGGACGATGCGGCCGGGAAACTCGACGGTGACCAGCATCTCGTTCCCGCTGGCGTCGCGCAGCGGCGCGACCGGCAGATCGTCGAATTCGGAATCGCTGTAGGTGGCCTGCTGGTTGCCGTCGGCGTCGAGCGTCTGGTGGAAGTAGCCCTGGCGGTAGAGCAGGCCGATGCCGATGAAGGGCAGGCCCATGTCGCTGGCACCCTTGCAGTGGTCGCCGGCGAGAATTCCGAGGCCGCCGGAATAGATCGGCAGGCTCTCATGGAACCCGAACTCGGCGCAGAAATAGGCGATCAGGTCGTCACTCTTGAAGCGCTGGCCATGGACGTGCGCCATGTTGGGCAACTCGTGGTAGCTGCTGTAGGCCGAAATCACGCGATTCAGCGACCCGATGAAGACCGCATCCTCGGCGGCGGCTTCGAGGCCTTTCTGGTCGGCGCGCTTGAGAAACGCCTTGGGGTTGTGGTTGGTCGCTCTCCACAAGCCCCCCGACAACTGCGCGAAGAGCGAGCGCGTCGGGCGATCCCAGCTGTACCAGAGGTTGCTGGCGAGATCTTCGAGCGGTCGCAGACGAACGGGAATCTTGGGATTTACTTCGAGCTTGAATACGGTTCCGGTCATGGTGCGCTCTGTTGGGTGGTCAATTGAAGTTGGAGGGTGCATTGGTCGTCGGGCAAGGTCCACATGACGGACACTTCGACGGCCTGCATGATTTTCTCGAAGCCGGCCTCCGACTGGGAGACCGTCTGTTGCGGTCGACCGCAAATTTCAGCCGGATTCTGCGTACCCAGGCGAATGCTGCCGCCGAGAACGCCATCTTCCAGCGTCAGCATGGTCGTGGCCGGGAGGTCGATGGGCTGCCCGAAGCCGCCGGGAACGCTGCCGTCGGCGAGCACATAGCGGCCGAGGAAGCCGTCGCAACTGGGCATCGCCAGATTGAGCCGGGTCGTCAAGCGGCGCCCGGCGAGACCGCTGCAGTGCCAGGTGACGGTGACGGTCGGTCCGTCCAGCGCCAGCGTCTTGACCACGCCGGCGTGGGTGAAGCGCAAAGCGGCCGGATCGTCCTGCCGGTAGGCGGTGAGCGCCTCCCCGTCGATTTCATCGAGCCACAGGGCGCGCGGCAGGGCATCGGGAACGATGTCTTCAGGGCTGACCGGATGCTTGAAGCTGACGGTGTCATGCGGCGAGGCGATGCCTTCGCCGCTGTGCTCGCTCGGTCCGCTGCCGATCCTGTCGTGATAGTGCTCGTGGTAGCGGCGCAGGGTGTCGCCGAAATTGTGCGTCAGCGCGTAGCTGCTCAGTTCATGAGCGGCGCCCAGCCCGTCGTCGCGCACGACCAGTTGCAGATGGTCGTTGTGGACGAAGGTCTCCCTCCTGCCATCGCAATCGAGGTCGACCGCAAGCGCCGCCGGACGCGGCTGCCGGGCATCAAGTTTCGCCTCGAGGGCGATAATGTTGTTCCACACCGCGCGCCGCAGGTGCGGCAGGTAGAGGCCGCCGAACAGCCCGTGCCAGTAGGCGTCGTTGGCCTGGGCGCGGTAGAGGTCGGCGGTCAGTTCGGGCGGTGCGGCGGGCAGCGCGGCGAGACGGGCCGAGAGCGCCTGCATGCGTTTGTGCATCCAGTTTGCTTCCGGGTAGCGCGACAGGAAATTGCGCCAGATGCCGCCGCGGATGAAGGGCCGGTGCAGGTCGCCGCGACCGGCGGCCTTCTCGCTGGCAAGGAGTTGCGAGTAGACGCCCGCCGCCGGCATCGGCAGCGTCCATTCGTTCATCTCGCTGTAGGAAGTCGTCGGAAGATAGACGATGCCGCGCGTCGCGTTCCCGGCGTGAAACTCGGCATAGGTCGCGGTGCGGATCTTCGGGCTGGCGAGCACGCCCTCGATCAGCGCCTTGAGCCAGCCGCGGGTGTATACCCAGTCGAAGGTTTCCGGCCAGATGCCGAATTTCTCGATGTCGTCGAAATAGACGGCGGCGGCATGACCCTGGTCGGCCAGGCTTTCCAGAAAGTCGATGACCTCGTGCGCCGGCGCGAAAGGGATGCGGTAGCGCAGCGCTTCGGAGATCGGGAAGAGGTCGAGGCGGGTGCCGTCGTCCTCGGTGCTGAAGAAGCCGTCGAGTTCGTCGCTGCTCTTGCCGGCACACAGGAAATGGTAGTCGTCGACGGTCACGTAGGCGATACCGGTTTCGGCCAGCGCCGAAACGACGGACGATTCCCAGACGCGCTCGGTGAGCCAGGCGCCGGTCGGCCTGACGCCGGTCCAGGCCGCCAGCTTGTCGTTCAGCGTGCGCAACTGGCCGACGCGGTCGCGCCCGGGGATGGCGGCGAGCACCGGTTCGGTGTCGCCCGAACTGAACAGCTCCACCTGCCCACGCTCCACCATCGCCGCGAGCAGCGCCATGTCCGCTGGATAGTGCTCACGCAGCCAGTCGAGCAGCCAGCCGGAAAAATGGGCGGCGAATCGGAATTCCGGGTATTCGTGCAGGGTTTTCAGAAAGGGCTTGTAGCAGCGCTGGTGTGCGTCGGCCATTACTTCCGGAAAATTTCCCACCGGCTGATGGGCATGGACGCCGAGGAGCAGGGTAACGGCTTGAGTCATCGGTCAGGTTTCAGGAGGCCCGGCGCATGGTGCCGCCGCTTTCTGGCGTGCCTCCGCCGCGGCTGATGGGGTGATCGAGACTGCCGGGAATCGGCAGGCGCAGCAGACGGTAAAGGGATTTCAGGTTTTCGCGAAACAGGCTGTCGAAACAGGCGACCGACTGCGGCGAGTTGTAATCGCCGAGCCACCAGAACCAGTCCGAGCTTTCGCAGACCGCCAGGCGCTGCAATACGGCGGCACGCTCGCGTTCGTCGAGACGGTCGCCCAGCAAGGCGCGGTCGGCGCACTGCTTGACCTCGCACAGGAGGTCCCAGGCGTGGTTCTTGTCGGCATTGCCAAGCCAGGTCGACAACGTGCCGAATACCCAGCTTCCGGCCACCAGCCGGGGCAGGCGCTTGCGGCGGCCCTGGTGGGCGATTGCTGCGGCGCTCAGCGTCACCGTGCTGATCTTCTTGTGGCTTTCGAGGGCTCCGTAGAGATCCGAGAAGAAGTGCCAGGCGTTGTACGGGAAGTACTCCCAGGCGTTCTCGCCATCGAGAAAGACGGTGATCAGGGCATGCGGGTCATGCGCGTGGATGCCTTCGATCTCGCTGATGAAATGCTGGGCGGCGTCGCGGCCGTGCCATGTCGCATACTCGAAGCCGATCAGGTCGGACAGTTTCTCGTTGCGGAAGAACAGGGTCAGGTCCCCGGGCGTGCCTGGCGGCGCCTGCCAGGGCACCGTCGTCAGCGCGTTGTCGCCAGCCGAGTTGCGGAGGACGCTCTGGCTGCTGGCAGTCCAGCGAAATCCGGATTCCCCGATCTGATTGAGAAACGGCGCCGACAAGGCGCCCTCGGCCGGCCAGAGGCCTGCCGGCGCGCTGCCGAAGCGCTCCTGATGGCTGAGCGCAGCGGCGGCAAGATGCGCCTTGACGCGGTCGCGGCCGCCGGGGTACTCGGCGGACGATGGCAGCGGGCTTTCCGGCCAGCTTTCGCGCGCGCTCTTGAAATCGATCATCAGGGGCGACAACGGGTGATTGGCCGGCGTGCAGCTTAATTCGACCTGCCCGCGTTCGCTCAACGCGCGGTAGCGTGGAATGAGCTTGAGCATCACGTCACCGAGTTCGGCGAGCAGGCTTTGGCGGTCCTGGAGGTCGAAATTGCCGCCCTTGGCCATCAGCTCCGGCACGGCGTGGCGATCCCGGCGCAGTCCTTCTCCGGTCCACGCGAGCAGGAACCAGGTGGCGAGGTCGGCATAGTAACTGCCGGCGAGATAGCTCAGGGTATTGGCGTCGAGCGACCTGATGCAGGCGAGCAGGTCACGCAGGCGACGATAGGGCGCGAACGGCTCCAGCATGGTCGGCGCGTGGCAGCGGAAAGCCATGTCGAGCAGCCATGCCCGGTCCTCGGCGGACAGCGAGTCGGGGTCCGGATGGGCGGCGATGCGCAGCAAGGGGTCGCGCCAGCGCCCGGTGGCCAGCTGGTCGCAATAGTCTTCGATCTGTTCGAGCAGTACCGGCACGAAATTCACCGTGCACCGCACACCCGGGTGGCGCTCCAGGTGGCAAGCCATGTCGGAATAATCCTTGATGGAATGCAGTAGAACCCAGGGCAGCACGAAATCCCCGGTATCCGGATGACGGTAGTCCGGCTGGTGCATGTGCCAGAGGAACGCGAGATCAGCCATCAGTGGCCTCTCGCGGCGCCCTGGCCGAGCATTTCGGCGGTGACCAGGGTGATTCCCTTGGGGCTGACGTTAAAGCGTTGGCGGTCGGCTTCCGGATCGACACCGATGGTGGTGCCTTCGGGAATCCGGCAGTGCTTGTCGATGACGCAGCGCTTGAGGACCGAATGGCGCCCGATATCGACGCTGGGCAGGATGACCGAATCCTCGACCGAGGACCAGCTATGAACCTGGACGTTGGAGAATAGCAGCGAACGCTTGACCTCGGCGCCGGAAATGATGCAACCGCCCGAAACGAGCGAATCGACAGCAAAGCCGCGCCGTCCCTCGTCGTCGAAGACGAACTTGGCTGGCGGCAACTGCTCCTGGTAAGTCCAGATCGGCCATTCCTTGTCGTAGAGATTGAGTTCCGGCGTCACCTTGGTCATTTCCATGTTGGCCTCCCAGTAGGCGTCGATGGTGCCGACGTCGCGCCAGTAGGGCTGGTGCTGGTCGCTGCCGACGCAGGAATCGGCGAAGCGGTGGGCGAACACGCGGTAGCGCGGCACGATATGCGGGATGATGTCCTTGCCGAAGTCGCGGCTCGACCCCGCGGTCAGGGCGTCCCTTTCGAGCTGGTCGAAGAGGAACTTCGCATTGAAGACGTAGACGCCCATCGAGGCCAGCGCACGATCGGGCTGCCCGGGCATCGGCGGCGGATTCTGTGGTTTCTCGAGGAAGTCGACCACGCGCTGGTCGTCATCGACGCCCATGACGCCGAATTCGCGCGCGTCGGCGATCGGCACGTCGATGCAGGCGACGGTCATGTCGGCGTGGTGTTTGGCGTGAAAGGCCAGCATGCGGCCGTAATCCATCTTGTAGATGTGGTCGCCGGCGACGATCAGGACGTGTTCCGGGTTGTAGCGCCGGAGAAAGTGCATGTTCTGGAAGACCGCGTCGGCGGTTCCCTGGTACCACTGGTCCTCGTTGATCTGCTGCTGCGCCGGCAGCAGCTGGACGAACTCTTCGAAACGGCCGTCGAGGAAACTCCAGCCGCGCTGGATGTGGAGGATCAGGCTGTGCGCCTTGTACTGCGTGGCGACGCCGATCTTGCGGATGCCGGAATTGACGCAGTTCGACAGCGTGAAATCGAGGATGCGGAACTTGCCGGCGAAGGGTACGGCCGGCTTGGTGCGGAAGTCGGTCAGCTGTCGCAAGCGGCTGCCGCGGCCACCGGCGAGGATGATCGCAAACGTGTTGCGGGTCAGGTGGCTGATGAAACGCCAGTCCGACTGTTCACGCATCTCGCAGTACGCCTGATGCGGGCAGGTGGGACTGTTGGGCATGGCGGGTCTCCTTGGGCACGATAGTTTGGGATCATACCGCGTCGGGAGTGGAAAAGGCAGCCGTCGGGTGCGCATTATCTTGCCAACGAAGGCCGGAGCCCCCGGCCCACCGCCTGCCCGGAGGCGCTACCCGCAACGTGACGCGAGCGCCAGCGTGCCCCTGAGACCGAGGCTCTCGTCGGTTACCAGACGGATCGGCATGCCTTCGGCAAGATGCCGGTGCTCGCGTTTGGCGAGGAAGGCGTCGATGAACGGCGCGTTGTCGAAATGCGGCATCAGCTTGGCGGCGATGCCGCCGGCCAGAAAGACCCCGCCGCGCGCCAGCCAGTGCAGCGCGAGGTCGCCGGCGAAGGCGCCATAGCATTCGAGCCACAGGCGCAGCGCCGCACCGGCGAGCGGGTCGCCGCCGGCCAGGGCGAGACCGCCGATTTCGCCGGGTTGCCGCGGTCGACCGCCGAGAAAGGCATGAATCCGGGCGAGGCCGGGGCCGGAGACGATGTCTTCGGTGGTGACCCGCCCGTTGCGCCCGAGCAGCCAGCGCCACAGGTCGCCCTGTTGCGCGGTCTGCGGCGCGAAGCCGATGTGTCCGCCTTCGCCGGCGATGACCCGGTCGCCGGAGGCTTCGCGGACCAGTCCGGCGACGCCGAGTCCCGTCCCTGCCCCGAGAATGACCCGCGGCGCGTCTTCGATCGGCTGGCCGGCGCGCAGCGTGACGATGTCCTCCGGTTCGACGAGCGCCAGGCCGTGGGCGGCGGCGGCGAAGTCGTTGGCCAGGGTCACCCGCGCCATGCCGAAGCGGCGGGCCAGTTCCGCCGCTGCCAACGACCACGGCAGATAGGTCAGTCTGGCGCTGGCCCCATCGGTCGGGCCGGCGACGCCGAAGCAGGCGGATGCGACGGCCGGCCGGCCGGCGAGGAAGTCGCCGAGCAGCGCGTCGAAAGTCGGGTAGTCGGCGCTGGCGAAACGCTGCTGATGGACGATGCGGATCCGGCCCGCCTCGCTTTCCGCCAGCGCCAGCAGGGTCTTGGTGCCGCCGAGGTCGCCGCCGAGAATCATCGGCTAGACCGCGACCTGCGCCGCGATGTGCGGGTGCGGATCATAACCGTCGAGGCGGAAATCGGCGAAGCGGAAGGCGAGGAGGTCGGTCACCTCGGGGTTGATCCACATCGTCGGCAGGGCGCGCGGCTGGCGTGACAATTGCAGGCGGGCCTGCTCGAAATGGTTCGAGTAGAGGGGCGCGTCGCCGAAGGTGTGGACGAATTCGCCCCGCCGGTAGCCGCAGACCTGCGCCAGCATCAGGGTCAGCAGCGCGTAGGAGGCGATGTTGAAGGGGACGCCGAGGAAGAGGTCGGCGCTGCGCTGGTAGAGCTGGCAGGAGAGCCTGCCGCCGGCGACGTGGAACTGGAACAGGCAGTGGCAGGGCGGCAGGGCCATGCGGTCGACGTCGCCCGGGTTCCAGGCCGAAACGATGTGGCGGCGCGAATCCGGGTTGTGCCGCAGGCCATGCGCGAGCTGCGCGATCTGGTCGATGACGCGGCCGTCCGCGGTTTCCCAGCGCCGCCACTGCTGGCCATAGACCGGGCCGAGATCGCCGTTGGCGTCGGCCCACTCGTCCCAGATGCGCACGCCGTTCTGCTTGAGGTACGCGATGTTGGTATCGCCCTGCAGGAACCACAGCAGCTCGTGGATGATCGACTTGAGGTGCAGCTTCTTGGTCGTCACCAGCGGGAAGCCGCGGGCGAGGTCGAAACGCATCTGCCAGCCGAAGACCGAGCGGGTGCCGGTGCCGGTGCGGTCGGACTTGTCGTCCCCGTTTTCCAGGACGTGGCGCATCAGGTCGTGGTATTGCTGCATGGGACGAAGGCCGGAACACGGTCGAGGAGCGAATTCTACATGCTGCGGCGGGGAGCGCGGCGCCGCGATTGACCCGCAGCCGCGCATGGTGTCCAATCCCCCGATGACCGGCGCCCGCGACGGCGCCGGCGGTCATCCGCAAGGAGATCTCCGGAGCAGATTGCCATGGCAAGCAAAATTGGGTCGATTGCAGAAGATGCGGTCCGGCATGGAACGGAATTGCTGAACAAGCTGCGGGGTTTTGGCGGTCTCGCCGGGAAGAAGGTCGATCATCCGCTGGCGGACCCGCGGGAAATGCGGCGCATCGTCGATCAGATTTCCGGCGGCGACCTCTTCCGGGCGATCGACGAGGTCGGCGGCTGGCTCGAGTCGCTGGAAGGCGTCCGCGAATTTCCCGAGGACCGCCTGTACGAGGCGGTGAGCAGCCTCGATGACGCGGCACAGCCGCATCTGAAACGCCTGGAGCGGAATTACCTGCACACGCAGAACCTCTCACGAACCGAGGCAAAGCGCATCTGGGCCAGCAGCCACGGCTTGTGGACCGTGCTTGCCGCCAGCTACGAGCGCTGCCTGGCCGCCGCCGCCGGGAAGAGCCGGGTTGCCTCGCACCTGCGGCAGCATCTGCCGGCGCTCACGGCGCGCCTGATGGCGGCGCTGGCCGCCATCCTGAAGTGGGAGCGGTTCGGTTACGGGGAATCGGCGGGAGAGGTCTGGCAGCGCCTCGGGGCCGCGCTGCTGTCGGCCGAGGGCGCCGGTGTGGCGACGCGCGCCGTCCAGTTGCATGGGAGCGTACGCAGGGTCACGAGCGCGCAGCAGGAATTCGTCAAGGCCGTCGCCATCGAGGCCGCGTCGGTGGACAGTCTGCTGCCGCTGGAAGTCGATCTCGCCGAGCGGCTGATCGCGCATTTCCTGCCGGGCTTCGTGTTTTCCGCGGCGGCCGACGTCGATTCCGTCTACTGGATCGACCTCGCGGCGGCCGAAGCGCCCCGCCGCCTTGCCCGGAGGCCGGCCGCGCCGCGGCCGACCCAGCGCTTCTTCAAGCCGGGCGCGGCCCCTGCCGGAATCGAGGCGCTGCTCAACGATCTCGAGCGCGGACTCGACGTTGCCGCGGACATCAATCTGGGCGGCCACTATCAGCCCCGGGTGCTGCTCCCGGTGGTCCGCCATCTCGCCACCTATCTTGCGTCCGTCCCGCCGCAAAGGCGCCATGAGCGGCGCCCGGTCAAGCAGCGCGCCATCGTTCTGCCTGGTCTGGCCAATGCCTACGCAGCCTTTTCCGGGCCATTGGCGGCTCGCGCCACTGGCGATCCGACGGCGATCTGGGTCATCGAGGATGTCAGCCACGGCGGTTTCGGAGCCGTGCTCGACGCCATTCCCGGCGACTGGCTCAAGGCCGGCGCGCTGATCGCCGTGCAGCAGGCAGGTCGCGAGGACTGGTGGCTGGGAATTGTTCGCCGCCACCGGCGCACGGGTGAAGCGGAAGTGCGCATGGGGGTCGAGACCCTCGCCCGGCAGGCGGCGCCGGCCGAACTCAAGCCGCGCGCCGCATCGACCTATGCCGCGGTTCCCGGGATCCGGGTCCTGCTGATCCGCGAGGGCGGTGCGCCGGGCGAAGTGCGGGCGGTGATGCCGTTCGGGGCGTTCGACCTGCGGACGACGCTGGAATGGAACGACAACGGGACGCGGGTCGAGCTGGCGCCGGTCGCCATCGTCGAACAGACGGGTGACTTCGAGCTGGCGCGCTATCGGCTGACCGCGGCCGCCTGACGGCCTACCGGCCGCGCGGCGCGGTCCTGGGACGGAAAGCCCTGACCACCGCGTCGCCGGTTTCCATATAAGGGCCGCCGAGGAGGTCGATGCAGTAGGGCACGGCGGCGAAGATGCCGACATGCGTCACCCTGCCCTCGCCATCGCGCACGCCTTCCAGCGTTTCCCGGATCGATTTCGGCTGGCCGGGCAGGTTGATGATCAGGGCCTGCCCGCGGATCACCGCCACCTGCCGCGAGAGGATGGCGGTCGGCACGAAGTTGAGGCTGATCCGCCGCATTTCCTCGCCGAAGCCCGGCATTTCCTTGTCGGCGACGGCCAGGGTCGCTTCCGGCGTCACGTCGCGCGGCGCCGGGCCGGTGCCGCCGGTGGTCAGGACGAGATGGCAGCCGCTGCGGTCGACCAGCTCGATCAGCGTATTTTCGATGGACGGCCGGTCGTCGGCGATCAGCCGCGTTTCGGCGCGCCACGGCGTGGTCAGTGCGCCGGCCAGCCATTCCCGCAGGGCCGGGATGCCCTGGTCTTCGTAGATGCCGGTCGAGGCGCGGTCGCTGATCGAGACGAGACCGATGACCAGTGGCTCATTCTTCTCCATTCGATGCTCCCTGCTGATCGACTTCCCGCAGCGCCTGGAAAATGGCGCGGAAACTCTTCGGCGGTTTCCCGGCCGCCTGCTCCTTCAGCGCATTGCGCCGTAACTGGCGCAGTTGCCGGAGATCGGCGCCGGGCCAGGCGGCGGCGATGTCGGCCAGTGCCGCCTCGTCTTCGAGCAGACGCGCGCGCATGCGTTCGAGGCGGTGCAGGCGCGCCGTCTCGGCCACCGATTCGCCGCGAATCAGCGCCAGGCCGGCGCGGATCGGCGCGTCGTCGGCGCCGCGTAGCAATTTTCCGAGATATTGCAGTTGCCGGCGATGGGCGCCGTGGGCCGTGATCTTCCGGCATTCGCGCA
>ERZ761607.2275-NODE-2275-length-21281-cov-6.026665_pt1 | contig 21281 bp, 19 predicted proteins | sample MGYA00511164_ERZ761607 | MGnify/ENA primary metagenome ERZ761607 (study PRJEB28899, sample SAMN02445080) | bioreactor sludge metagenome | biome: EBPR sludge | place: Australia: Brisbane, Thorneside Wastewater Treatment Plant | collected 2011-06-22 ... | reverse complement strand
CTGCGGCGGTTTCGACACCGATCGGCGCTGGCGCGCCTCCGGGCTCAACCACCGGTGGTCGAGCGGGTGCCATCCCTGCGGCGGTTTCGACACCGATCGGCGTTTGGCGCGCCTGCGGGCTCAACCACCGGTGGTTGAGCGGGTGCCCTCGCTGCGGGGGTCTCGACAAGCTCGACCAGCGGAGGTCGAGCCGACGGCCTAGCTACTCCAGCAGCTCGGCCACCTCGAGCCACTCCAGCTCGAGGGTGTCGCGTTCGGAGGTGACCTCCAGGAGCTGGGCGCTGAGCTCGGTCAGCAGCTCGTAGTCCTGGCCGGCGGCGACGATCGCCGCGTTGAGCTCCTGCTCACGCGCTGCGACCCGTTCGAGCTGACGGTCGACCCGGGCCAGAGCCTTGCGCGCCTCCCGCTCCTCGGCGCTTCCCTTGGTGGCCTTGGGGACGGAAAGTGGACGTTCCGCGCCCTCAGGAGCCTCCGACGACGCCGAGTCGGCGCTACTGCCGTGCAGTAGCGCCGACTCGGCGAGGTGGAGGGCCTGACGACGACGTTCGAGGTACTCGTCCACACCGCGCGGCAGCATCGAGATCTGGCCGTCGTCGAGCAGCGCCCAGATCGAGTCCACCGTGCGCTCGAGGAAATACCGGTCGTGCGAGACCACGACCAGGGTGCCCGGCCACCCGTCGAGGAAGTCCTCCAGGACGGTGAGCGTGTCGATGTCGAGGTCGTTGGTCGGCTCGTCGAGGAGCAGCACGTTGGGTTCGGTCAGCAGCAGCCGCAAGAGCTGGAACCGCCGCAGTTCGCCACCCGAGAGGTCGCCGATCCGCGCAGTCAGCCGGTCGCCGGTGAAGCCGAACCGCTCCAGCATCGAGGTCGCCGTGATCTCGCCGTCGGCTGTCTTGGTGACCCGCCGGATCGACTCGACGGTCGGCAGCACCCGCGCCTCCGGATCCAGCTCGTCGATGTGCTGGGTCAGGTGCTGTAGCGCGACCGTGCGACCGTGCCGCACCCGCCCGGCCGATGGCGCGAGCTCGCCGGAGAGCAGGCCGAGCACCGAGGTCTTGCCGGCGCCGTTCACCCCGACTAGGCCGACCCGATCCCCTGGCCCGAGTCGCCAGGTGGCGCGGCTGAGCAAGACCCGCTCGCCCCGTTTCAGGTCCACGTCTTCGAGGTCGACCACGTCCTTGCCGAGCCGCTGGGCGGCGAACCGCTGGAGCTCGAGACGATCCCGCGGCTCGGGTACGTCGTCGATGAGCTGGTTGGCCGCGTCGATGCGGAACTTGGGCTTCGAGGTCCGCGCCGGCGGTCCGCGGCGCAGCCACGCCAGCTCCTTGCGGACCAGGTTGCGACGCCGCAGTTCGGTAGCCGCCGCCTGCCGCTGTCGCTCGGCCTGGGCGAGGACGTAGGACGCATAGCCGCCCTCGTAGACGTCGACGGCGCCGTCGTGGACCTCCCAGGTCCACTCGCAGACCGCATCGAGGAACCAGCGGTCGTGGGTGACGACCACGAGCGCGGAGGTACGGCGGACCAGGTGGTCGGCGAGCCAGGCCACGGCTTCGACGTCGAGGTGGTTGGTCGGCTCGTCCAGCACGACCAGGTCGTGCTCGCCCAGGAGCAGCGCGGCCAATGAGCAGCGGCGCCGTTCGCCGCCGGAGAGGCCGGCCACGGCACGATCCAGGGTGACCCCGGCCAGCAGCACCTCCACCACCTCGCGGGTGCGCGGGTCGGCGGCCCACTCGTGGTCGGAGCGGCCGGCCAGCACCGCCTCCCGGACGGTGTGGGTATCGATGAGCTCGTCGTGCTGGCGCAGGTGGCCGACGAGCAGCCCCCGCTGCCGCGAGACCCGGCCGGAGTCGGGCTCCTCGAGCCCGGTCATCACATTGAGCAGGGTGGTCTTGCCGTCGCCGTTGCGGCCGACGACCCCGATCCGCTCACCGGCCCCGATGCCCAGCGAGACGTCGGTGAGGAGCGGCCGGACGCCGAACGACTTCGACACCCGCTCCAGGTTCACGAGGTTCGTGTTCTGACTAGGCATAGGTGACCACGTGGGCGCCGGCGACCGGACCGTTGGTGACCAGGACGACGCTGCGCGACTCCGAGAGCCGGGCCGCGACCTCGCGGGCGGCATCGGCGTCCTCGGCGAGGAACAGGCAGGTCGGGCCCGATCCGGAGACCAGCCCACGCAGGGCTCCGGACGCCTCGCCCAGCTCGAGCAGGTCGGCGAGGTCGGGCCGCAGGTCCAGGGCCGCCGACTCGAGGTCGTTGTGCAGGGCGCCGGCCAGGATCACCGGGTCGCCGGTAGCCAGCGCCAGGAGCAGGGCTCGGGCGTCCGCCGGCTCCTCGGGAGCATCGGGGCTCAGCTCGTCGAAGCGTCGGTAGACCGCCGGGGTGGAGAGACCCTGATCGGAGGGGACCACGACCCACCACCAGGTGGCCGGGTCGGCGACCGGCTCGACCAGTTCGCCGCGGCCGGTGCCGAGAGCGGTGCCGCCGACCAGCGCGAACGGCACGTCGCTGCCCAGCTCGGCGGCGAGCGCGAGCAGGTCGTCGTCGGTGGTCTCCAACCCCCAGAGCCGGTCGAGCGCCACCAACGCCGCCGCGGCGTCCGCGGAGCCACCGGCCATCCCCCCGGCGACCGGGATCGACTTGATCACCGACACCGAGGCGTGCACCTCGACCCCGTGGTGGTCGGCGAGCAGCCGCGCCGCCCGGTCGACGATGTTGGCGCCGGTGACCGGTACGGCGTCGGGGTCGATCCAGTCCGGCACCGTCACGCCCAGGGTCCAGCCCGGCGACTCCGCCGCGGTCACGTCGTCGCACAGCCCTACGGCCTGGTAGACGGTGACCAAGGGATGGAAGCCGTCCGCGCGCGGCGCACCGACGCCGAGGTGGAGGTTGATCTTGGCCGGGGCCCGGACGGTGATGCTCACGGCCCGACCTCCGACGTCCGAGCCGCCGCCAGGGCCTCGGCGATCCGCGCGTACGCCGTCACGTCGAGCACCTCGCCGCGGGCGCCCGGGTCGACGCCGGCGGCCCGGAGGGCGGCCTCGGCGGCCGGTGGCGACCCGGCCAGCCCGCTCAAGGCGCCGCGCAGGGTCTTGCGGCGCTGCGCGAACGCCGCGTCGACGACCGCGAAGACCTGTTCGCGCGTGGCGCTCGTGACCGGCGGCTCGCGGTGCGTCCAGGCGACCAGCCCGGAGTCGACGTTGGGTGCCGGCCAGAAGACGTTGCGGCCCACCGCCCCGGCCCGGCGCACGTCGGCGAACCAGGCCGCCTTCACCGACGGGACGCCGTAGGTCCGCGAGCCGGGGCCGGCGGCGAGCCGGTCGGCCACCTCGGCCTGGACCATCACCAGACCCCGCTCCAGCGACGGGAGCACGGTCAGCAGGTGCAACAGGACCGGCACCGAGACGTTGTAGGGGAGGTTGGCGACCAGAGCGGTGGGTGGCGGCCCCGACACGCCGTCCACGCGCAGCGCGTCGGCGTGCACGACCTCGCACCGCCCGGCCCGCTCGCCGGCGTGCTCGGCGATGGTCGCCGGCAGCCGAGCCGCGAGCAGGTCGTCAACCTCGATCGCCACCACTCGGTCGGCTACCTCGAGCAGCGCGAGCGTGAGCGATCCGAGCCCGGGGCCGACCTCGACGACCACGTCGTCGTGGCCGATACCGGATTCGCGGACGATGCGACGCACGGTGTTGGCGTCGATCACGAAGTTCTGTCCGCGCTGCTTGGTCGGCCGCAGGTCGAGCTCGGCCGCCAGCCGCCGGACGTCGGCGGGCCCGAGCAGCTGCACCTCGGACCCGACCATGTCGGTCAGGTTAGTTGCCCGTCAGTTGAACGCCCGGGTGCGCCCGTTATCGCGGGAGACCGAGCCGCGCCGCGCAGGCCGGCCACGCGCCGTACCCGCCCGAGGCGTTGCGCAGCTTGATGGCGATCGCGATCTGGGTCTCCCGGCTGTGCTGGCTCGGGAGGCCGGTGCCGCCGTACGCGCGCCAGGTGCCGAGGCTGAACTGGAGGCCGCCGTAGTAGCCGTTGCCGGTGTTGATGTGCCAGTTGCCGCCGGACTCGCAGTCGGCCAGCCGGTCCCACACGCCGAAGGGCTCCTTGGTGCCGACGCGGACGACCTTGGCCCGCGCCTTGCGGTGCACCTCGGTGTCCACCTCCGTCCGCTTCACGACGTGGCCGTTCTCGAGCCGGAACCGGTAGGTGATGTCGCGGATCCCGGGACGACCCGGCCGCACGACCTTCACCTCGCCGACGTTCATCGTGTTGTCCTCGCGCTCGATGACGTCCTCGGCGTACTTCTGCCGCTCGATGGTCTTGGTCACGATCCGGACGTGGACATAGCCGGCCTTCTCGACCACGCCGGGCAGGTCGCCCTTGGCCGGCGACGCGGCGGCCGGGCCGACCGCGCTGGCTACGAGAGCCGCGGAGAGGGCCGCCGTACCGGCTGCGAGGACCGCCGTACGGCGAGCCCGACGAGAGGCTCCGCGGGGGGTCTTGGGGGATCCATGGCAGTGCATGGGGCACGAATACACCAGCGCCGCAGTAGAGAACGCAAACCCTCGAACCACAGTGTGAGAAGGGCCACCCCGGCGTCAAATAAGGCTTGGCGCGCCGATCCGAAGGCTCCGGAGCGCGCTCACCAGGCGCCCCCGAAGGCGGTCTCGGTGTTGGCGTCGATGGCCGCGCAGAGCGCCTCCAGATCGTCTCCGCGCAGGTCAGCGAGGGTGCGGACGGTGAGCGGCACCAGGTAGGAGCCGTTGGTGCGGCCACGGTGGGGCGTCGGCGTGAGATAGGGCGCGTCGGTCTCGACGAGCACCCGATCCCGAGGTGCGAGCGCGGCCGCCTCGCGGACCGGCGCGGCGTTCTTGAACGTCACCGTGCCGGCGAAGCTGAGGTAGGCGCCGCGGTCGAGGCAGGCCCGCGCGAACGTCGCGTCACCGGAGAAGCAGTGCATCACCCACCGGTCCGGAACGCCCTCCTCGTCGACGATCCGCAGGATGTCGTCGTGGGCGTCGCGGTCGTGGATCACCAGTGTCTTGTCGAGCCGCTTGGCCAGGTCGATGTGGCGGCGGAAGGAGTGCTCCTGGACGGCGCGTCCCTCCGGCCCGGTGCGGAACGTGTCGAGCCCGGTCTCCCCCACCGCTCGCACCCGGTCGTGCGCCTGTGCCAGCTCCTCGATCTCGGCCAGCGCCGCGTCGAGGTCGGGCAGCCGGGGCGCCTCGTTGGGGTGGAGGGCCACGCCGGCCACCAGCGCGTCGTGGGTGGCCGCCGCCTCGACCGCCCAGCGCGCTCCGGGCAGGTCGCAGCCGATCTGCACGATGCGGGGTACGCCGACCGCGGCGGCGGCAGCCAGTGCCTCCTCGACGGGCAGCGCGGCCTCGTCACCGCGCCCGATGTCGAGGTGACAGTGGTTGTCGACGACGGGATGCGGTAGCGGCTCCGGCGCCGGCGGTCGCTCACTCATGTGCGGTCCGCTCGCACATGGACCAGGTCATAGACATGCCTCTTCGGCACCCCCGCGGCGCGCGCCACCTCCGCGATCGCCTCCTTGCGGCTGATCCCGGTGGCCTCGCGCTCCGCGACGGCCGCGCGCAGACTCTCGTCGTCGGACGGTACGGCGGCCGCGGGCTCGGCCCCGGCAACCACGATCGTCACCTCGCCGCGGACCCCGTCGGCGGCCCACGCGACCAGCTCGGCCAGCGTGCCGCGGCGTACCTCCTCGTGGGTCTTGGTGAGCTCACGGCACACCGCGGCGCTGCGCTCGCCACCCCACGCCTCGGCCATCGCCACCAAGGCCGCCTCAGTGCGATGTGGTGCCTCGAAGAAGACCAGGGTGCGCTCCTCTCCTGCGAGGGCCACCAACCGGCGAGCCCGCTCCCCCGCCTTGCGCGGCAGGAACCCCTCGAAGCAGAACCGGTCGACCGGCAGCCCCGACACCGCCAGCGCAGTCAGCACCGCCGACGGTCCCGGCACGGCCGTCACCGGGATCCCGGCCTCGACCGCCGCGGCGACCAGGCGATAGCCCGGATCGGAGACGCTGGGCATCCCGGCGTCGGTCACCAGCAGCACTCGGCGCCCCGCCTCCAACTCCTCCAACAGGGTGGGCGTCCGCTGGACCTCGTTGCCCTCGAAGTACGACACCACCCGGCCGGTGATCGTCACGCCCAGCTCCGAGGTGAGCCGCTTCAGCCGGCGGGTGTCCTCGGCCGCGACCACGTCCGCTTCGGCCAGCTCGCGGGTCAGCCGCGGCGAGGCGTCCTCGACCCGACCGATCGGCGTACCCGCGAGCACGAGCGTCCCCGGGTCTTGCGCCATGGACCGATCATCGCAGCCTGCGGGCGGGACCTGGTGGTCGCTATCGGTCGAGGTTCACCGTGAGCTTCTTGAGCGCGAAGCTGATGTCCTCGGCGTCGAAGTGCGCGGTGAGGACCGCGGTACGCGGCACCCACATCATGGTGCGCCGGCCCATCTGGCTCACCGCGCACCAGGCGCCACCGTCGCGGACGAACTGCTCGTGCATCCGCATGACGAGCCCCTCCAACTGGTGGTCGTCGCGCTGGTGCAGGACGGTGCGGGAGTCGTTGACGTCGATGTGCAGCTCGGCCACGGGCCGACTCTCCCACCGGACTCTCCAGGCGTGCCACAAGGACCGCCACCCGACCTCCTCCCCCGTACAGTTCTCCAGCGTGACGAGCACCCCCACGCTGCCCGCAGGGGAGGTACAGCGGGAGGAGCAGGTGGGGCTCTCCACGAACGCCGCGGGGCGGCCGGTGCCGACCGCCTGGCAGCGCGCCAGGCGGCGGGTCGATCTCGAAGACCCGGTCGTCGGCTGGACCGCCAGCCTCGGCGTCGCGCTGCTCGCGCTCTTCCTGCGGCTGTGGAAGCTCGGCACCCCGAAGGTCTTCGAGTTCGACGAGACGTACTACGCGAAGGACGCCTGGTCGCTCCTGCACTTCGGCTACGCGCAGGGGTACGTCGACGACGCCAACGACAAGATCCTCGACGGCACCACCAACGGCCAGTGGACCGGCGACCCGTCGATGGTGGTCCACCCCGAGGTCGGCAAGTGGCTGATCGCGCTGGGCGAGAAGGCGTTCGGGATGGACCCGTTCGGCTGGCGGGTGGCCGCCGCCGTGGTCGGCTCGCTGATGATCCTGGTGATGTGCCGGCTGGTCCGCCGGATGACGGGCTCGACCGCGCTCGGACTGGTCGGCGGGCTGGTGCTGAGCCTCGACGGGTTGCAGTTCGTGCTCTCCCGGCTGGCGCTGCTCGACATCTTCCTGGCCTTCTTCATCCTGTGCGCGGTGACCTGCCTGGTCTGCGACCGGGACTGGTACCGCGCCAAGCTGGCCCGGCTGGTGCCCGAGCAGGTGCGCGACCACGCGTCGTTCGGCCCTGTGCGACCACTGCTGTTCCGGCCGTGGCTGTTGGCGAGCGGCATCTGCTGGGGGCTCGCGATCGGCACCAAGTGGACCGCGATCTACCCGCTCGCGGCGTTCGGCCTGATGGTGTGGCTGTGGAGCGCCGGCGCCCGCCGCTCGTTCGGCGTGCAGTGGGCCACGCTCCGCTCGATCGTCACCGACGGCCTGCCGGCGTTCGTGCACCTCGTGGTGATCGGCGGGATCGTCTACACCGCCACCTGGACGGGGTGGCTGATCCACGCGAACGAGTACGAGGACCATCTGTCCTCGACGCAGTACACGCAGTTCATCGAGGAACGCCCCTGCACCACCGACGACGACGACAAGTTGCAGGAGGACAACCTCGACAACAGCGGCAAGCGGTGGCCGACGGCGACCGAGCCGGACGCGCACGGGCTGGGCGAGGTGGTCCAGTCGCTGCGGTCGCTGTATTACTACCACCGCGACGTCTACACCTTCCATACGCACTTCCTGAACTGCTCCTCGCACACCTATCAGTCCAAGCCGTCCGGCTGGCCGCTGCTCAACCGACCGGTGGGCGTGGCCGCCGACACCGACATCAAGCCCGGCACCCGCGGCTGCGATGCCCCCGAGGGCAGCAGCTGTCTCAAGCAGGTGCTGCTGATCGGTACGCCGATGATCTGGTGGACCGGGATCCTGGCGATGGTCTATGCCCTGGTGATGTGGATCGGAGCCCGCGACTGGCGGTTCGGGGTGGCGGTCGTCGGGTTCGCCTCGACCTGGCTGCCGTGGCTGCAGTACGACACCCGACCGATCTTCCTGTTCTACGCCGTGGCCATGCTGCCGTTCATGGTGCTCGCGCTCACCCTGACGATGGGCAAGCTGATCGGGCGCTCCCGCGCGCCCTCGCCGCGGCGTACGTTCGGCGTGGTGGTGACCGGGGTGTTCCTCGTCCTGACCGTGCTCAACTTCGCGTGGTTCTGGCCGATCTTCACCGACCAGCTGCTGACCCGCTCCGAGTGGCTGGACCGCATCTGGTTCCAGCGGTGGATCTGATGGGTGTCCCTTGGGGCGCGTTCCCCCAACCCCTGTTGGAGTTCTGGACCCAACGACACCTCTGCACGCTGACCACGCTGCGTGCCGACGGCCGTCCCCATGTGGTCCCAGTCGGTGTCGTGCTCGACCACGACCAGCGGTGCGCGTGGGTGATCACGCGGCGTACGTCGGTCAAGGCGCGCCACCTCGCGACGCTCGCGCCGGTGGCCGCCTGCCAGGTCGACGGCGGACGCTGGTCGACGATCGAGGGCCACGGTGTGGTCGCCGCCGACGCCGACTCCGTGGCCAGGGCCGTGGAGCTGTACGCCGCCCGCTATCGCCAGCCGAAGCCGAACCCCGAGCGGGTGGCCCTGCGCATCGAGGTCGATCGGGTGTTGAGCTCGAGCGCGTTCACGTAGCGAGGACGGCGCCGACCGGCGCGGGACTGAAGCCGGGGAACACCTCGGCCGAGGAGGCGCCGAGCCGCTTGGTGACCACTTCGCTCAGCACGCTGCGGTAGTCGGTGGTGACCAGCAGGTCGGCGTCGTCGGTGGCGGCGAGGCCGGGCCACGAGCCGTAGTACTGCTTGCCCTTGACCCCGGCGCCGAGCAGGAACATCACGTTGCCGTAGCCGTGGTCGAGCCCCTGGTTGGCGTTCTCCTTCACCCGGCGGCCGAACTCGCTGACGGTCACGATCGTGACCTTCGAGGCCAGTGGGCCGAGGTCGGTGAGGAAGGCCGCGAGGCTGAGGGCGAACTCGTCGGCCATCCGGCGCAGGTTGCCGTTGTCCGGAGTGCCGATCCACGTGTGGTGGTCCCAGGAGCCGTGGTCGACGGCGATCACCTCGGCGCCGACGTCGGCGCGGATCGTGCGGGCCGCGGAGGCGAGCGCGGCGGCGAGGTCGGAGTTGGTCGGGTAGACCGCGCCATTGGCCGCGGTGGCCGACGAGTCGCGCACCGGTCCGAAGTCGTCGACCACCTCGAAGGCGTTGCGCGCGCCGGCGGCCAACGGCCCGGGCACCCCGCCCCACATGGTGGACAACGCGGCGCGGCGCTTCGCCTCGGACGGCGCGTCCCAGTAGCCCGAGAGGCTCACCGAGTCGACGTCCTCGGTGACCAGCGCGGGCTGCGGTCCGGCCAGCGCGGTCATCGGCACCCCGCCGCCGAACTGGATCGCCTCGATAGGCGAGCCGACGCCGTTGCGACCGATCAGCCGGTTCAGCCAGCCGACCCGCGCCGACGAGCCGGGGTCGGCGTCTTCGAGGTCCTCCATGGCCGAGAAGTGAGAGCGGTTGGGGGCGGGCAGCCCGGCCGCGTGGACCGCGGCCATCGAGCCGGCGTCCCACCACGGCAGCAGTGGGGCGAGCGCGGGGTGCAGACCGAAGAAGCCGTCCTTGGCGAGCAGCCGGGTCGAGGGTACGGCGATGCTCGGGCGCGCCGTGTAGTACGCCGGGTCGGCGTGCGGGACGACGAGGCTGAGGCCGTCGCACGCGCCGCGCATCGAGAGCAGCACCAGGACCCGGTCGACCGGCGCCGCGGCGTACGCCGTGGAGGTGAACGCGGTGCCGTGGACGGCCGTCACCGCGGCAGCCCCTCCCACGACCGCGACGCCGCGCAGGAAGCCGCGCCGGCTGAGGCCGGCGCCGCGCGCGAACTCCTCGCAGCAGCCGGTCGCTGCCCCGTCGGTCGTCGTGGAGCTCATCGGCGCCTCATCGGGTCATGTGCTCGGGGCTGTCGAGCACGGTGGTCAGCAAGGTGGGCATGCCCCATTTCACGAGGCTGTGATTGGTCGTGATCGCGGTGGCGGCCGCGACCCCCGTGACCTGCACGCACGCCTGGAGCAGCCGCGCGGTCGCCGTACGCCCGAGCAGGGTTTGCGAGAGGTGCTCGACGAGGGCGTCGAACCGGATCGACTGGCCCGCCGCGACCGGCACCCACGAGGCCACCGGGTGGTACGTCGTGTCGGTCGTCGGCCACCAGCCGCCACACAGCGTGTAGTGGGTCTCGAACGACGCGAGCACCCGCGACACCGAGGACCACGAGGACCCGTCCTCGGGCTGCCCGTCGGGGCGCGCCCAGTCGAACGGCGCCTGCCCGAGGGAGACGGTCTGCCACAGCACCGCGTTCGCGCCCGAGCCGTCCCCGGTCGGGGCTGCCGCCCGGATGTCGAGCGCCCGCCAGGTCGCGACCACGTCGTCGGCCGGGTTGCGCACCTTGAGCCCCGCCGAGGCCAGGAACTCCGGATGCGACAACAGCGCCCGCAGGACCGGCACGATCGCGGTGTCCGATGCGAGATAGACCGAGGCCAGGTGGTCGACGAGCTGGACCGACGGCTCGTCCGAGACGTAGCGCACCGCGAGCTTGCGAGCCAGCCGGTGGGCGGTGGCGGGGTGCCGCGCCAGATAGCCGAGGTACGCCGCCGCGACGGCCCGGCCGTCGGCGTCGGCGTTCGGGTGGCTGAACCCCATCACCTGGACCGGACCCGTCCAGTGCGAGGGAGTGTCGTACCACGCGTTCCACGTGGACCACATCTGCACCCGATAGCCCGTGAGGATCCGGGCCGAGGCCTTGACGTCGTTCTCGGTGTAGTTGCCGCGCCCGACGGTGTGCAGCTCGAGGAGCTCGCGGCCGAGGTTCTCGTTGGGCGCCTTCTTGGTGGAGGACGCGTTGTCGAGGCTGATCCCCATCGCCGGGTGGATGATCGCCGCCTGCAGCATCTGGTCGAAGCGGCCCAGTGCGTGGCTGCGGATCAGCCGGCCGTAGTCGGCCCGGAAGCCGAAGACCCCGTCGTCGTGGACGGGCACGTGGAGATGGTTCTCGAAGAACTCGGTCACCGACTCCAGCAGTTGGCGGCGCGAGCGCATCCGGCGCTGCAGGCACCAGCGCTGGTAGTCGGCCATCGCCCGCCACGCCTCGCCGGGGGTGGCTTGGTCGTTGGCCCACATCGTCTGCGGGCTCCAGGAGAGCCGCGGCCACCAGCTCTCGGTCGCCTCGGCATCCCCGTCAGCCAGGCTGCCGGGTTGCAGCTGCGCGTCGACCCACGCCTGCACGGTCGGGTAGCCACCCATCTCCGCCAGGAGCGCCGGGGTCATGCCGTAGGTGAAGCGGCTGGCGACGTGCAGCGCCAGCGCGGTGGCCACTCCGCCGACGACGGCCGGCTGGTCCAGGGCGCCGGGCGGGTTCGGCGTACCGGGAGGCGGGCCGCCGGAGTCCGGCTCATGGTGCGCCTTGTGCTTGCGGTGCGGGCAGGTCCGCGCATGCCAGCAGGTGTGCTTCTTGTGCAGCTTGCAGCGGTGCCACTTGCGACCCGGCTTCTTCTTCTCGGCCGGGCTGGACGTCAGGAGACGTGTCATGGGGGTTCACGCTCTGCTGGGTGGTGTAGGAGAGCGTCGAGGCTGACACGCCGGCGGTGCCCGTGGAGGGGGAATGGGCCGAGCGGGCTCATCGGTCTATGCCGGGTTGCTCAGAGCCGTCGCCTCGTGCTCTACGCGGTCGAGCAGCGCGTCCACGGCCAGGCGGTAGAGATCGACGTCGTCCACCTGTTGCAGCTCAGTCGCGTGCGCTCGGGCGGCCGGGTATTCGGCCTGCGGCAACGCTGCGTAGATGTTGGTCCACGCATTGGCGTCCTTCTCACGCACTGCCGGGTCGAGGGCGGCCACGGTCGCGGCCATGCCGCACAGGCTCAAGGTGGTGTCGGCGAAGGCGCGGTAGAACAGCACGACCCGCTCACGCGGGAGCCCGGTCGAGGCGATCGTCGCCAGGATGAACTCCACGACGGCCCGTTCGCTCGGCCCGCCGGTGATCCGGGCGAACCCCAGGCTGTAGATGGCCGGCTGCCGCTCGGCGAGGTCCCAGCTGGCGGCGGCGAGCCGCTGCAGCCGCTCCCGCCAGCCGAGCTCGGCGTCGAGGCCCCCGACCAGTTCGGCGAGCTCGTCGGTGACCCGGTCGTAGGCGGCCAGGACAATCGCGTCCTTGTCGCGGAAGTGCCGGTAGAAGGCCGTGGCGTCCACCCCGAGCTCGTCGCCGAGCCGGCGCATGCTGAGCGCGCTGACCCCTTCGCGCTCCACCAGCGCCAGGGCGCAGTCGAGGATCGCCTCGCGGGTCAGGGTCGGTCCGCGTCCCCGCGCCGCGCGTTTGCGCGGGGTCTTCGTCGCCGCCATCCCAGCCTCTCGCTCGTCGGTCCCGGGTCTGTCCAGGGTCAGGTGCAGACACACTCCTATCACGGAAGTTGCGTTGTCAACACTGTTGACAACGGCGTGGTTGTGGCGTTTCCTTGCCGTCCATGCAGACCACCGTGCTTCGCAACGCCGCCGTCTTCCGCGCCGACGCTGCCGGCAGCTGGGCCTCCGCACTGGTCATCCGGGGCGACCGGATCGTGGCCGTGGGTGGCGACGCCGAGGTGCAGCCGCACCTCTCCGGCGCGGACGAGGTGGTCGACCTCGGCGGCCGGCTGGTCACGCCGGGCTTCGTCGATGCGCACGTGCACCCCGTCGTCGGCGGCCTCGAGCGGATCCGCTGCGACCTGACCGGCGGCGAGACGCTCGCGGCGTACGTCGAGACGATCGGTCGGTACGCCGCCCTCCCCGACCGGCTCTGGATCCTCGGCGGGGGCTGGGCGATGTCCGCATTCCCCGACGGCCGCCCCGACCGGGCGGTGCTCGACGACCTGGTGCCGGACCGGCCGGTCTTCCTCCCCAACCGCGACCACCACTCCGCGTGGGTGAACAGCCGGGCGTTGCACCTGGCCGGGATCGACCGCACGACTCCCGACCCCGCCGACGGACGGATCGAGCAGGACGCCGACGGCGAACCCACCGGGCTGCTGCACGAGGGTGCGATGGCGCTCGTGGAGCGGCTGGTGCCGGCCGACACCCTCGCCGACCTCACCGCCGGTCTGCGGGAGGCGCAGTCCTACCTGCACTCGCTCGGCGTCACCGGCTGGCAGGACGCGATGGTCCACCACCTCGCGGATGACTCGATCCATCGGTGCTACCTCGCGGCCCAGGACGCCGGCTGGCTGACCGCCCGCGTGGCCGGCGCGCTCTGGTGGGAGCGCGGAGACCACGATGTCCCCGCCCAGGTCGCGCTGCTGGCCGCGCGTCGGGAGGAGGCCGCGCAGGCAGCCGGCACCACGGCCGGCGGCGGCCGGTACGCCCTCCCCCACGTCAAGGTCATGCAGGACGGCGTCGTCGAGACCTTCACCGCAGCGCTGCTCGAGCCGTACCACGGTCGCTGCGACCACGGCGACGACGCGGGTCTCTCCTTCCTGGAGCCGGAGCTCCTCCGTGAGGTCGTGACCGCGCTCGACGGGGCCGGCTTCGGCGTGCACTTCCACGCGCTCGGCGACCGCGCCGTGCGCGACGTGCTCGATGCCGTCGCCGTCGCCCAGGCGGCCAACGGGACGGCCGATCGCCGACACCACCTCGCGCACCTGCAGGTCGTGCACCCCGACGACCGGCCGCGGTTCCGTGCGCTCGGTGTCGCGGCCAACGCGCAGGCGCTGTGGGCCTGCCACGAGCCCCAGATGGACGAGCTGACCATCCCGTTCCTGGGCGCCGAACGCGCCGGCGGGCAGTACCCGTTCGGCGACCTGCACCGCGACGGCGCCACCCTCGTCATGGGCAGCGACTGGCCGGTCAGCACGCCCGACCCCTGGCCGGCGATCCACACGGCGGTCCACCGCATCGACCACGCCGCTCCGGCCGGTACGCCGCCACTCGGTCCGGACCAGGCGGTGCCGCTCGGCGTCGCGCTCGCGGCGTACACGGCCGGCTCGGCGTGGGTCACCCGCCTCGACGACCGGGTCGGCGCGCTGCGTCCCGGGCTCGAGGCCGACGTCGTCGTCCACGACCGCAACCCCTTCGAGACCGGCGACCCCGGCAGCACCTCGGTGCTGCGCACCTACGTCGCCGGCGACCTCGTCCACGAAGCCGGACCGATCACCGCCTGAGAGCAACGCCTGAGATCACCCGAGGAGAACCGATGAACCTGCGCACCCGCCGCACCGCGGCCACGATCGGCCTGGCCGTGGTCGCCGCCGCCGCCCTCACCGCCTGCAGCGGCTCCGACAGCGGGGCCGGCGGTTCCGCCGGTGCCCCGTCCGGCGCCGCGGTCGAGGCCATCGACGCCGCCGACCTCACCACCGGGACCGCATCCGGCGACCTCGACGCCGTCACGTGGTACGGCGGCTACCGGCCGGTGATCACGCTGGACCCGATCGGGCTCGCGGACTACCCCGAGGAGACCGCCATCCCGAACCTGTGCGAGCCCCTGCTCCGGGTCACGCCCGACTACCAGCTCCAGCCGGGGCTCGCGACGAAGTTCGGCTACACCGACGACACCCACTACGAGATCACGCTGCGCGACGACGTGACCTTCTGGGACGGCACCCCGATGACCGCCGAGGACGTCGCCTTCAGCCTGCAGCGCAACCTCGACCCGAAGTACCTCTCCAACTACTCCGGCGCCTTCAGCCAGGTCACCGACGTGTCCGTGACCGGGCCGCAGACGGTGACGGTGACGCTCAAGCAGCGCTCGCGCAACTTCGAGATCGCCCTCGGCACCCTCGGCAGCGCGGTCGTCCAGAAGGCGTTCACCGAGCAGGCCGGGCGCGCGTTCGGCAGCCCCGGCACCGGCGTGATGTGCACCGGACCCTTCCAGTTCACGTCCTACGACGGCACCAGCAAGCTGGTCATGACCCGCTACGACGGCTATTGGGACGCCGAGAACGCCGCGCACGCCGGGACCTTCACCTTCGTCTACCCCGCGGATCCGGCGGCGCTCGCCAACGGCCTGACCTCCGGGAAGATCGACGGTGGCCTGAGCCTCCCGACCAACCTGGTCGCCGGCCTCCAGAACGCGGCCAACGGCACGCTGTACGTCGGCGGTGAGGGCTCCACGCCCATCAACGTCGACCTCCTCTTCACCAAGTCCGACGGCCCTTCCGCGGACCCGAAGGTCCGGCAGGCGCTGTCCCAGGTGATCGACCGGACCGCCATCGCCAAGACCGTCTTCAGCGACACCGCCGACCCGCTCTACAAGGTCTCCGGCCCGGGGGTGTGGGGCTACGCGCAGGACACCTACCGCGCGGCGTACGACGGCTACGTGACCGAGCCCGACGTCGAGGCCGCCAAGGCCCTGGTCGAGGAGTCGGGCATCGGTGACCAGCCGCTCGTCTTCGGCTATCCCGCGGGCGACACCGAGAGCACCCAGATCGCGACGGTCGTGCAGCAGGAGGCCGACCAGATCGGCCTGAAGATCAAGCTCGAGGGCCTGCCCAACCAGCAGTACGGCGCTCTCTTCGCGGACCCGACTGCCCGGGAGCCCTACGACCTGATCCTCACCAAGAACTACGTCGAACTGCCCGAGCCGCTGTCGCTGGACTCCCTGATCGGGAGCACCGCAGGCAACATGAACTTCAGCGGCTACCAGGACGCCGAGGTCGAGCAGAGCCTCGCCGAGGCCGACGCCACCGCGGACGACGAGGCCCGAGCCCAACTGGTCCTGGCGGCCGAGACGAAGCTCGCCGAGGCGCTGCCCGCGATCCCGATCGCGCAGCCGCGCGCGCTGGTCTTCGAGAACGACCGCCTCACCGGCTCCACGCTGACCTTCTCCTACATGACCTCGCCCTGGGCGGCGGCCGTGGGCGCCAAGTAGCGGCGATCTGAGCAGGGCCGGTCGATGACTCACTACCTCCTCCGCAGGCTGCTCGGCCTGCTGATCACGCTCCTGGTGGCCAGCCTGGTCGTCTACCTGAGCGTGTTCTTGTCGCCGGGCAGCCCGGAGCAGGTGCTGTTCGGCTCCCGGCCACCCTCCCCCGAGGTCCAGGAGCAGGTGCGGCAGTACCTCGGTCTCGACGACAACGTCGTGGTCCGCTACCTGCACTGGCTGGGCAACGTGCTGACCGGCGACCTCGGCACCTCGCTGATCACCCAGCAGCCGGTGGCCCAACGGATCGCCGGCCCGGCGCTGGTCACCTTCTCGCTGGTCCTCTACGCCGGCCTGCTGATCGTCGTCTTCGGTGTCGGCAGTGGCCTCCTGGCCGCGCTCCGGCCGGGCTCGACCGATGCGGCCGTCACCGCGGTGACGTCGGTCGCGACCGCACTCCCGGCGTTCGTCGCGGCCGGGCTGCTGATCAGCGTGTTCTCGGTCCAGCTCGGCTGGTTCCCGAGCTACGGGCTCGGCCAGGGCACTGGGGGCCGGCTTCAGAGTCTGACGCTGCCCGCGGTGGCACTGGCGATCATCGCGAGCGGACTGGTCGCCCGGGTGACCCGGGCCAGTGCCCGGCAGGAGCTGGCCTCGGAACACGTGCAGACCGCCCGGATGCGCGGCATCGGAGGGGCCCGACTGGTCCGCAGCCACGTGCTCCGCAACGCCGCCCCACCGGTCGTGACGGTCCTGGGACTGCAGGTCGCCGGGCTGGTGGCCGGCGCCGTCGTGGTGGAGCAGGCCTTCGGCCTCGGCGGCCTCGGCGAACTGCTGATCAGCTCCGTGCAACAGAAGGACTTCCCCGTCGTCCAGGCGATCGCGCTGGTCGTGGTCGCGGCGTTCGCACTGCTCAACCTCGCGGCCGACCTCGTGGTGATGCTCCTCGACCCGCGCGCCCGGGCAGCCGCGGCATGACCGCCGTCGCGGCCACCGTCGCCAGCACGACCGGCACCACCGTCGCTGCGACTGCGCGCCGGTCGCGGCTGGGACCCGCGGCGTGGGTGGCGCTGGGCTTCTTGTCGATCGTGGTGCTCGCGGCCGTGTTCGCCCCCTGGGTGGCGCCGCACGACCCGAACGCCGGCGACCTCCTCAACGCCTACGCACCGCCCAGCGGCGAGCACTGGTTGGGCACCGACGGCACCGGACGCGACGTCGCTTCGCGCCTGGTCTACGGCGCTCGGACCTCACTGCTCGGCCCGGCCGCGGTCGTGCTGCTGGCGCTGCTCCTCGGCGTGCCACTGGCCCTGCTGAGCGCCTGGCGCGGCGGGACGACGGCCTTTGTGATCACCCGCGTCCTCGACGTGCTCTTCGCCATCCCGGCGCTGCTGCTCGCGATCCTCGCGGTCGCCACGTTCGGTGTCGGCCTCCGCTCGGCCGCGATCGCGCTGGCGGTCGCCTACCTGCCGTACGTCGGCCGGCTCGCGCTGACCGCCGCGGAGACCGAGCGGCGGCTGCCGTACGTGCAGGCGCTGGAGGTGCAGGGTCACGGCGCGGTCCGGATCAACGTGCGGCACGTGCTGCGCAACCTGGCTCCGGTGCTCGTCGGGCAGGGCTCGGTCGCCTTCGCCTATGCCCTGATCGACCTGGCGGCGCTCTCCTTCCTCGGGCTGGCGGTGCAGGCCCCGCAGGCCGACTGGGGCGTCCTGGTCTCCGACCGGGACGCGATCCTCAAGGGCCATCCGCTCGGCGTCGTCGCGGCCGGGACGCTGGTCGTCCTCACCGTGCTGTCGCTGTTCGTGCTGGGTTCACGCATCGCCGGAGAGGACCGGCGATGACGGCGCCGCTCCTGGAGATCGACGAGCTGACGGTCGACATCGCGGACGTACCCGTGCTGCGCGGCGTCTCCCTCACGGTCGCTGCCAGCGAGTCGGTCGGCCTGGTAGGCGAGTCCGGCTCGGGCAAGTCGATGACGCTGCGCGCGGTGGCCCGGCTGCTCCCGGAGCAGGCCGTGGCCGGCGGCCACGTGCGGGTGGCGGGCACCGAGGTGCTCGGCCTGCGCGGGGACGCGCTGCGGACGCACCGTCGCGGCCTGGGCATGGTGTTCCAGGATCCGCGCTCGGCGGTCAACCCCGTGCACAGCGTGGGCAGCTTCCTGCTCGAGCGGGCCCGGGACAGCGGGGCGGACCTCGCCGCGGCGCGCGCCCGCGCGGTCGCCGTACTCCGGCGCATGGGCATCGCGGACGCCGAGCGGCGGATGGCGCAGTATCCGTTCGAGCTCTCCGGCGGCCTGCTGCAGCGGGTGATGATCGCCTCGGTCCTGATGGAGCGGCCCCGGCTGCTGCTCGCCGACGAGCCGACCACCGCGCTCGACGTGACCACGCAGGCCGACGTCCTGGCGCTGACCGAGGAGTTGCGGCGCGAATCTGGCACCGCGCTGCTGCTGGTCACCCACGACCTCGACCTCGCCGCCGCGGTGTGCGATCGCATCGTGGTGATGTACGGCGGCCGGGTGCTCGAGTCCGCGCCTGCGGCCCGTCTCGTGACGGACCCCGTGCACCCCTACACCCGCGGCCTGCTCGCCTCCCGGCCACCGCTGACGCACCGCCTCGACGAGATCCCGGTGGTGCCGGGCACGCCGCTCTCGGCGGCCGATACCGGTGACGGCTGCCCGTTCGCCTCCCGGTGCCCGGTCGCCCTGCCCGTGTGCTCGCAGTCACTCCCGGAGACGACGACCCAGGGCGCGACGCAGGTGCGCTGCCACCGCGCCGCCGACGTGCTCGACGGCTCCCTCGACGTGGAGCTCCCACTGCGCCAGGAGGTGCGATGAGCGACGTCGTGCTGACGGTCGAGCACCTGGTGAAGCGCTTCGGGGATGGCCCGGTCGTCGTCGACGACGTCTCCTTCGAGGTACGCCGCGGCCAGACCACGGCGCTCGTGGGCGAGTCGGGCGCGGGCAAGTCGACCATCGGCGCGATCGCGACGGGGCTCCAGGTCGCGACGTCGGGGCGCGTGCTCGTGTGCGGCGAGGACCGGACCCGGATGGCGCGCGGCGCCCGCGAGCGCAGGCGGCGAGGCACGCAGCTCCAACTGGTGCCGCAGGATCCCTACACGACCCTGGACCCGAGCCAGCGGATCGGCGACGCGCTGGCCGAGGCGAGCAGCCTGGCCGGCGTCCCGCGCGGCTCTCGCACTCCGCGGGTCGAGGAGCTCCTGGCCATGGTCGGGCTGACGCCGGCGCACGCCGTACTCCTGCCCCGATCGCTGTCCGGTGGCCAGCGCCAGCGCGTCGCGATCGCGCGCGCCCTGGCACTCTCCCCCGACGTGCTCGTCCTCGACGAGGCGGTGTCGGCGCTCGACGTATCCGTCCAGGCGCAGGTGCTGAACGTGCTCAACGCCGTGCAGCGCGAGCTGGGCACGGCGTACCTGTTCATCACCCACGACCTCGCCGTGGTGCGGCAGATCGCCGACGACGTGGTGGTCCTGCGGCACGGACGCGTGGCGGAGGCCGGTGGGGTCGACCAGGTCCTGACCCGGCCGCGCGCGGACTACACGCGGCTGCTGCTGGACTCGACCCCCCGGCCTGGTTGGCATCCGACCGGCTCCACCGCAGCGTCGGTCAGCGGGGCTTGAGGATCAGTCGGAGCACGGACTCGTAGAAGCACGAGTGCACCCTGGCATCCGCATCCCCAAAGCGACATCGGCGCCATCGTGGTGGCCCTGCCCGACCAGCGCGACGAGCACGTCGAGCGATCACCCGGCCCGGGCCTGGCGATCCCGGAGACTCAGGAAGGTGCTCGGGTCCCCCTACCGCTGTGGACACAGCGCAGCCTGGGAGACGGCCAGGAACCGATGTAGGCGGTTCCGTCGTAGCTGCAAGGGGCCCGGGGGTCTGGAGCTGTCGCGTGTGGTCGCACATGCGATCTGTTCACCTCTGGTCGCGCACGTCGAGACGGGCTGCCTCCGACCAGGGTTGAGGCAGTCGAGGCGAACACCGCACGAGCCACGAGGGCCTCGAGGGCCTCGAGGGCCTCGAGGGGTGGCCACGGAAAGCTTGGCTTGTTGGTTCGCAGGATGGTCAGGCCGTACAGCGCACACATCAGGCAAAGTGTCCGTTCGAAGACGTCTGCGGGATCGGCTCGGTTGCCGAGGCTGTCGCTGACTGCTCGTGCAAAGAGGGCGACTGTGCCCGATGCCGGAAGGTCGTCAGGGATCCCATGTCGGCTTAGGGTTCGCCGCGAACGCCGAAGATTGCGCGGAACGGGGTTGGTTGGGCGAGTCCGACGTTGCAGAACGCGAGGGATAGCAGAAGCAGCCGCTCTCCGACGTCTGTCGAGGGGGTGTCGTCGAGGGCGGACGTGAGGATCTCGCACAGTCGGCGCCATTCCTAGGCATAGACCTCGAAGAGCTTCGCAAGCCCGATACGCGTCCCTCGGCGCGACCGACCCTGCTGCTGACCAGGCACAGTGGGCGCGCGACGGCGAAGTAGAGCGACCGCTGGCCCTCTCGACGAAGGCGGAAGCATCCAGATCGAGGATGAACTCGACGAATCGCGCACCACGTTCAGCAGCCAGGCACTCAACTGCGGCGATGACGGCGATGCGGGCCGCGGTCTGGGCGACGACCACCGGGACTCGGCCTAGACGGTATGAGGTGACCGCTCAGGATTTCTGAGGGTTGCGGGCCGGGGCCCCACTCACAAATGGTCGTGGGTTGCCGGGCAGGGCTGGCCTGCTCGGCCTATCCAACAGTTGTGGGAGGCCCCGGTGTTTACCGAGCGTACGAGCGTGGGGCTCGACGTGCACGCACGGTCGGTCGCGGCAGCGGCGATCGATGGCGTCACGGGCGAGTTGTTCCAGACCAAGCTGACCCCGTCTCATGAGCACATCAGGTCCTGGATCAGGGATCTGCCTGGACCGGCGGCGGCGGCCTACGAGGCCGGGCCGACCGGGTTCGGGCTGTGCCGGTCGTTGAACGCCTCCGGGATCCGGTGCGTGGTCGCGGCGCCGTCGAAGCTGCAGCGACCCAGTGGTGATCGGGTCAAGACCGACGCCAAGGACGCGGTCCACCTGGCGCGGCTGCTGCGGCTGGACGAGATCACCGCGGTGACGGTGCCCACGGTCGAGCAGGAGGCAGCTCGGGACCTGGTGCGGGCCCGGGAGGATGCCCGTGGTGACCTGATGCGGGCCAGGCACCGGTTGTCGAAGCTGCTGCTGCGTCA
>ERZ761607.2274-NODE-2274-length-21291-cov-5.316820_pt1 | contig 21291 bp, 12 predicted proteins | sample MGYA00511164_ERZ761607 | MGnify/ENA primary metagenome ERZ761607 (study PRJEB28899, sample SAMN02445080) | bioreactor sludge metagenome | biome: EBPR sludge | place: Australia: Brisbane, Thorneside Wastewater Treatment Plant | collected 2011-06-22 ... | reverse complement strand
AACCTGGCCACCCTGTGCATCGACCAGATCGACGCCGACAAGCTGGCCCTCAAGCGCAAGATTCAAGAGAGCCTGACCCGCCTGGAGCAGCAGCGCCTGGTCAGCCGCAATGGCGACCTGTGGTTCTTCCTGACCAACGAAGAACGGGATGTGGCCCGCGAGATCGGTCATGTGGAAGTCGCCGCCTCCGAGAAGTCGCGCCTGCTGGCCGAACTGGTCTTTGAAGAAATCCTGGGCAACCAGACCAAGGTGCGCCACCGCGACACCAAAGCCGACTACGAATTCAACCGCCTGCTCGACGGCGCCCCCTGGCGCCAGGCCAGCCATGCCCTGAGCTTTGAAGTGCTCACCCCGCTGGGCGACGATTACGACAAGCTCCAGCCCGCCAAATGCATCCTGCGCAGCAGCGAAGGCGTTGGGCGCGCCATCGTGCGCCTGGCCGAAGGTGAACGCCTGGACATCGAACTCGCCCTTTACCTGCAGATCGAGAAGTACATCATCAGCCCCAAGGCCGACCAGGCCACGCCTTCGCTCAAACGCATCCTGGCCGACCGCAAGGATGAAAACCGCGAACGCCGCCAGCGTCTGGTGCATCAACTGTCTGAACTCATGACCCAAGGCGACTTCTACGCCCTGGGCCAGTCCGTGGCGATCAAGGCCGGCAGCCCCGCCACGGTACTCGACGAACTGGTGAACTACCTCATCACGAACACCTACAGCAAGCTGCCTTACCTCAAAGTGCGCCAGGCCGACCCCATCGCCGAGATCAAGGCGGTGCTGAGTGCGGACGACCTGAGCCGGCCGGGGTTGGGCCTGGACGGCGATGAGGGCAATGCGCTGGCCATCAAGGAGATGCGCGACTACCTGCACCTCGCCGCCAGCCAGACGCGGGTGCTGCTGTCCGATGTGGTGGAGCGTTTTGCCGGCATCCCCTGGGGCTGGAAGCCTGAGTGGGAAACCGTGCTGCTGATCGCCCGCCTGTTCATGGCTGGCGAGATCAAGCTCATGCTCGAAGGCTCCGACCTCGACCCCGCATCCGCCGCCGAGCCGCTCACCAAGTCCGCCCGCTTCAAACAGGTGTCCATCCTCAAGCGCAAGACGGCCGACGCCACCTCGCTCAAACGCGCCCGCGAACTCTACAAAGACTTGTTCAGCAAACTTGGCCGTGAGGAAGAAGACAGTCTGGTCGCCGACTTCCGCGCCCGTCTGGGGGAATGGCAGGCCGACCTCAAGAGCTACGCTCACACCGCCGCCACGCCCCACCACCCAGGCAAGGCGGACATCGACGCTGCACTGACCCGCATCGCCCAGCAACTCGCCATCCGCGACAGCTACGCATTCATCGAAGCCCTGCTGGGCGCCAAGGACGACTGGCTGGACTGTGCCGACGACATTCACGACCTCGTCAACTTCTACAAGACCCAGATCACCGCCTGGCGCAAGCTGCTGGCCGCGCTGGCGGAGTTCACGCCCAACCGCGAAGCCCTCGACAAACTGCCCCAGGCCGCCACCGCGCTGTCCGATCTGGAAAAGATCCGCGACAACCCCAAGCCCTATGGCCAGGTCAACCGCATCGAGCCGCTGATCGCCACGGCGACCGCCATCAACGAGCAACTCGCCCAGGACAAACGCGAAAAAGCCCTGCTTTCCATCGAAGGCAAGATCGCCGAGGTGCAGGCCAAGCTCACCGCCACCGGCGCCACGCCCGAGCTGAGCAACAAAGCCCTCAAGCCACTGCAAGACCTCAAGACCCGCATCGCCAGCCAGACCAGCATCGCGCAGATCCTGTACCTGCAAGGGCAGGGCGGCGACGCGATGGACGACGCCATCACCCTGATCGAAGCCGCCGCCGTCAAGGCCCCGCCCAAGGTGTCAACTCCGGGCGACACAACCACGCCGGTGCAAACCGGCCAGCCCAACGTGTCCGTGCCAGCGGCCAAGACCACCCGCGTCGTGCGCGCCGCCGAGGTGTCGGCCAAGACCTACCTGGAAACCGAGGCCGATGTCGAAACCTATGTCGCCAAACTCAAGGCCGAACTGATGACGGCTATCCATGCCGGGCACAAGGCGCGGGTGCAGTAAGGCGCCACGATGTCTGGAGTGAAGTTTCCCGTTCGGGATGATTTGACGGCTGCGATGCCTGAAATCCCTAAAATTTACCCATCGGGAAATTGAACTTGCGTCCCACGGTGCTGGTCTCCATAATTTCCCGAACAGGAAATTAGGAATGTCCATCCCCGCCAACACCCCCGAAACCCTCGGCCACGCTGTGCGCGCCGCCCGCAAGCAGCTCGGCCTGACCCAGCCGCAACTGGCACTGGCCGCCGGTGTCGGGGTGCGCTTCATCGTCGAACTGGAAGCCGGCAAGCCCACCCTGCGGCTGGAGAGCATCCTGCGCGTGCTCAATGCCCTGGGCGGCTCGCTGGCCGTTGAGGGCCTGCCCGCCTCGACCAGCCCGACCGGGGCCGCCTGACATGCCCCGGCAACTTGAAGTCTGGTTGTCTGGCGCCCACGTCGGCACGCTCGCGCAGGTCGATGGCCGGTTGGCCTTTACCTACGCGCCCGACTGGCTGGCCAACCAGTCCGCGACGCCGCTGTCGTTCTCCCTGCCATTGCAGGCCGCGCCCTTTGACGACCGTGCTACGCGCCCCTTCTTTGCCGGCCTGCTGCCCGAAGGGGCCAAGCGCCAAGGCGTGGCCCAGGCGCTGCATGTCTCCCGTCAGAACGACTTTGCCCTGCTGGACGGCATTGGCGGTGAATGCGCCGGCGCCGTCACGCTGCTGGAGCCGGGCCAGACGTCCCAGCCCCTGGACGCGCCCGATGCCGTGCGCTGGCTCGACGCGGCGGAACTGGTGCGCACCATCGACGACATGCCCAGCCGCCCCATGCGGGCGGGCGACGCTGACCTGCGCCTGTCGCTGGCGGGCGCGCAAGACAAGCTGCCTGTGGTGGCCGAGGGCGGGCGCATCGGCCTGCCGCGCTTTGGAACCCCCAGCACGCACATCCTCAAGCCCGCCATCCCCGGCGTCGACGCCAGTGTGCTGAACGAGGGCTTCTGCATGGCGCTGGCCGCCGCCCTGAAACTCGACGTGGCCCCCGCCGCCGTCCACACCGTGGGGGAGGGCGCTGATGCCAGGCTGTACCTGATGGTGGCGCGCTACGACCGCCAGCCTACCGAAAACGGGCAACGCCAGCGCCTGCACCAGGAAGACTTCTGCCAGGCCCTGGGCGTGCCGCCCGAGACCAAATACCAGAACGAAGGGGGCCCCGATCTGGTCCAGGCCTTCGCGCTGTTGCGCCAGGCCACCCGCCCCAGCGCGCCGCATATCCTGAAGCTGCTCGACTATGTGGTCTTCAACGCATTGATCGGCAACCACGACGCCCACGCCAAGAACTTCTCGCTGCTGGTCACCCCGCGCGGCGCAGTGCTGGCCCCGCTGTACGACGCGCTGGCCACGGCCGTCTATCCCCGGCTCACTGACAAGATGGCCATGAAGATCGGCGGCAAATACAAGTTCACCGAAGTGCAGGCCCGCCATTGGGAACGCTTCGCTCAGGACGCCGGCCTGTCACCCGCCCAGGTCAAGAAGCGCGTCCTCGACATCGCCCGGCGCCTGCCCGCCCTGGCCCAAGCCACCCTGGCTGCGTTCGAGGCCCAGGGCCACAGCCACCCCGTGCTCGACCAGATCGTCGCCTTGATCGGGTCGCGCTGCGCACTCACCATCGGCCGCCTGAGCCAGCCGCCGGCTGGTGCCGACCCTGACCCTGCCGGTTCGGCCATGGATTGACTCGCCAAATACTATGAAAAACATAGCTAATAGCGACCATTCCACGCTGGGAACTGCCGGTTTTGATGCCTTAAACGGCCCCAAAGCCTCTCTTGCAGGCCACCACAGCCCCCGCACAGGCACCGCCCGCACCGCAGCGACCGCACGCGCTGCCAGCCTTGTAAAAACCATAGCTAACAACGACCATTCCACGCTGGGATGTGCCACTTTTTATTCATGAACAAAGCCAAACTCAAGTCCTACGCCCCGCAGGCCCGTAAAGACTTCATCGCCGCCGTCACCGCCCGCGCCAACCTGCTGGGTTTGTCCGAGAAGGCCGGCGCTCTGGAAGTGGCCCCCAGCCAGCCGCAGGGCGATGTGACCGTGATCGCCGGCCAGGCCTGGCCCGTCAAGGTCCACACCCAGCGCGAGCAGCTCATCGCCCGCATCCGCAAAGACGGCTTCGCCCACACCATGGAAGCCATCGCCTACACCTGGTTCAACCGCTTTGCCGCGCTGCGCTACATGGAGCTGCACGACTACCTGGGCCATGGCCACCGGGCGCTGTCCAGCACCTCCGGTGGGCTGCCAGACATCCTCACCCACGCCACGGACCTGACCAACGAACTCCCTGGCTTGAACGCAGCCAAAGTTACCGAACTCAAACTCGCAGGCAACCGCGACGGCGAGTTGTACCGCATGCTGCTGGTGGCCCAGTGCAACGCCTTGTCCCGCGCCATGCCCTTTCTGTTTGAGCGCATTGACGACGACTCCGAACTGCTGCTGCCCGACAACCTGCTGCGCAGCGACTCGGTCATTGCCAAGCTGGTGGAAGAGATCCCCGAGGAAGACTGGGCCGAGGTCGAAATCATCGGCTGGCTGTACCAGTTCTATATCAGTGAGAAGAAGGACCAGGTCATTGGCAAGGTCGTCAAAAGCGAAGACATTCCCGCCGCCACCCAGCTCTTCACGCCCAACTGGATCGTGCAATACCTGGTGCAAAACAGCGTGGGCCGCCTGTGGCTCATGGCCAACCCGCAAAGCACCTTGGCCAAGGAGTGGCCTTACTACATCACCCCCGCCGAGCAAACGCCCGAGGTGCAAGCCCAGCTCGATGCCCTCATCCAGACCCGTGTGCGGGAAGATGGTGACACGCTCAACCCCGAATCCATTACCGTGCTGGACCCAGCCTGTGGCAGCGGCCACATCCTGGTGGTGGCCTACGACGTGCTCAAGGCCATCTACCTGGAGCGCGGCTACCAGGCGAGAAGCATCCCGCGCCTGATCCTGGAAAAGAACCTGTTTGGGTTGGACATTGATGACCGCGCCGCCCAGATGGCCGGTTTTGCCCTGCTGATGAAAGCCCGCGCCGACGACCGCCGCCTGTTCACCGCCACGGACGATGCTGGCAACTTGCAGCCTCCCAAGCTCAATGTGCTGAGCCTGCAAGAGAGCAAGGGCCTGAATGTGGACGAGCTGCTCCGGGCTTTACCCCCTCTCCCCCTGGGAGAGGGTTGGGGTGAGGGCGGTTTTCGCGCCACCATCACCGCGCTGGTGGACACCTTTGAACACGCCAAAACCTTTGGCTCGCTGATCCAGATTCCGGATGCGCTCATGACGCATCTGGCGGTGTTGCCAGAGGTGCTGGCCTTGGTGAAGCAAAGTGGGGATATGTATGCCAGTGCGGCTGCGGATGATTTGCTGCCGCTGGTGCAGCAGGCGCAGATGCTGGCAATGCAGTTTGATGCGGTGGTGGCGAATCCGCCATATATGGGCAGCGGCTACTTCAACTTAGTGCTGAAGAACTTTGTGAACGACGCCTATCCCGACGGTAAAGCTGATCTCTATTCGGCGTTCACCTTGCGAAATCTTCTATTAGGCAAACAATGCGCCAATATCGGGATGATTACGATCCCAAATTGGATGTACTTGGCATCTTTTGAGTCTTTCAGAAGCGAGTTAAACGTTCAATGCTCTATTTCATCGTTGCTTCACAACGGGCGTGGAATTTTTGGTTCAGATTTTGGAAGCTCCGCGTTCTGCCTAAATAAGGGCGTAACCAGCTTAAATGGCGCCTTCCTAAAGCTGTTTGACAAACAGGGAAGCGTCTCTGACAACGAGGAAATAGAGAGACGATTCCATACTTCCAAGCCTTTCATTTCATCAACAACTAGGCATGAAAAGATTTCTGGGAAACCAATTGCATATTGGGCCAGTGAAAAGGTGGTTTCTGCGTTCGCACAGCAAATGCAGCTGGAAGAAATATCGAAACCGAGAGTAGGTCTACAAACTGGGGATAACAACAAATTTTTGAGACTCTGGCATGAGGTCGATGTGAGCCGAATCGGATTCTCACTCAAGCCGGACGAAGTCGATTCACATACTCCTTTTCGATGGTTTCCTTATAACAAGGGCGGAGCCTTTAAACGCTGGTATGGCAACTCCGAGTGGATCGTGAACTGGGAGAACGATGGCAACGAAATCAGAAAATTCGGTGCAGAAGATGGCGGCAAACCTCGGTCACGGGCTCAGAACACCAGCTTCTATTTTCGCCCCTCCATTAGTTGGTCAAAGGTCACGATTGGTGCCTTCTCTGTCCGGTACTACCCCACCGGACACCTATTCGATGTCGCAGGGTGTTCTCTTTTTTTGGATACCAAAGAAGAGCTATTGGGCGTGTTGGGTCTTTTGAATTCCGTGGTGACTAAGCCTTTTCTTTCTGACATTGCTCAGAGCGTGAATTTTGAAGTCGGTCAGATTGCCGGGATACCGCTGCCAAAGGACCATAAAGAAGTCTTCTCCAACTGTTGTGACGGAGTAGAAAAAGCAATTGCGCTTTCAAGTAGCGACTGGGACGACTTTGAGGTCTCTTGGGGTTTCCAAGGTATGGGCATACAGGTCGAAGCAGATGTAACTCGTACTCTATCCGGATTCCATGCTCGTTATTCCGAGCGTAAATCCGCTGCCGTGAGAGAGCTGGCTGCTTTGGAGGAGAAGAATAATAGCTTGTTCATAAATGCTTATGGCCTCCAGGATGAGCTATCGCCCGAAGTCCTCGAATCTCAGATCACACTGACCAGCGCCGACCGCGAAGAAGACTGCCAGCGCCTGATCTCTTACGCCGTCGGCTGCATGATGGGCCGCTACAGCCTCGACGAGCCCGGCCTGATCTATGCCCACGCGGGCAACGTCGGCTTCGAGCCTGGCCGCTACGCCACCTTCCCCGCAGATGCCGATGGCATTGTCCCCATCACCGACGAACTCTGGTTTGCCGACGATGCACCCAGCCGCATCCGCGAGTTCCTGCGCGCCGTCTGGGGGCCAGACACCCTGGAAGAAAACATGGCCTGGCTGGCCGAGAGCCTGGGCAAGAAATCGGCCAAAGAGGCGTCTGAAACCCCAGACGAGACCATTCGCCGCTACATCGCCGACAAGTTCTTCAAAGACCACCTGCAAACCTACAAAAAGCGCCCGATCTACTGGCTCTTCAGCAGCGGCAAACAAGGCGCCTTCCAGGCCCTGGTCTATCTGCACCGCTACCACGAGGGCACACTCGCCCGCCTGCGCGCTGAATACGTCGTGCCCCTCACCGGCAAAATCCAAAGCCGCATCGAGATGCTGCAAAAAGACGCCGCATCCGCCAGCAGCGCCGCCGCCCGCAACAAGCTGGCCAAGGAAGTGGAAAAGCTCAAGAAGAAGCACGTTGAGCTACTGGCCTACGACGAACAACTGCGCCACTACGCCGACATGCGCATCACCCTGAATCTGGATGATGGGGTGAAGGTGAACTATGGCAAGTTTGGGGATTTGTTGGATAGCGTGAAGGTGGTGACTGGGGGCACGTCAGATGAATAAGGGGCTCGCTTACCAGGAACGCGTGTGCCTGTTCATAGACATCCTGGGATTCAAGGCTTGGATTGATGCTTCTGATGGCGGAAAAGCGGCCAGCGGCATCAAGTCCGGGCCAAGTCCAGAAGTGACGGTCGATTTCCTGCATCGAGTGTTGTCTTTGGTCAGCGGTGTGCGCGCTGATGACATGTCTGGCATCAGTTTGTCAGTAGCAGGATCCAAACAGGCATCGCAGTTCTCAGACTCCTTGGTGGTGTCCTATCAAGTCGATGAGCCTGACGCGATCTTCTTCATGCTATATGACATCCTCCTGCTGCAAATCGAACTGATTCAGCATGGCGTGTTGATTCGCGGAGCTGTCACGCTCGGCAAACTGTTCCATGACGAGAATCTGGTTTTCGGTCCTGCCCTGGTCGAGGCGGCTGAACTGGAAAAGCTCGCCATGTACCCGCGGGTGATTTTGGACAGGGAAATACTGACCAAGGGGTCAGTCGACATGCACGGCGCGCCGGACCACACCTTGCGAAATTTCCTCAAGCAAGACCTCGATGGCATGTTCTATATCGACTACTTTGGCGTTTCTGCGGGTGAATTTGACGCGGGCAACGCCGGCCTTGCGAATCACTTGATTGCCTTGCGTGACATTGTCAAACGCATGAGCCACCTGACTCGAAACCCCAGCATCCGATTGAAGCACTCTTGGATGCGCCAGAAGTTCAATGTGGTGGCCGAGCAGATTCAAAATTCGAAGCGAATTGCTTCCTCGAAGGCCCTTCTTGAAGACGCAGATTTTGCTTGGTTCAATGCCGTAACACCGTTCAAGTAGACGACCTTTATAGGTATTTTCAGGCCATGAGCACGAACCGAATTCAAGATGGGCTAAAGGCCTTGTTCGACCACCAGTGGGTGGTCTTCTGGCACGACCTCGACGCCGAATTCACCTCGGCCGTGGAAAACCTTCAACTCGAAGGCGTGCAACTGGTTCGCCTGGACCACACCCCTGCGCTGCGGATCAAGCTCGACATCGAGCGTGCCCCGGACCAACGCTGGCTGATCTACAGCACCCAGCCCGAGCCGGAACCCACCAAGGATTGGCTTCTGGACGTGCGCCTGCGCAGCAAGTCGTTCCGGGCGGACTCCACGTCTATCCTGCTGGAAGACCTGGGGCTGACCACCCAGGCGCTGCGGCACCACCTGAAGGAGCGTGCCAAGTTCCTGCGGGCCAAGGACCGGGTGGACCGCCTGAAGCGCCTTGTGCTGCCCGGTGACGGTGCGCTGGACCTCGACCGCAAGATGCTCGCCGTGCTGACACGGTCTGACCAGCCTGAACTGTTTGCCATGCTGCAGCGCCTGTATGCGGCAATGGTGGTGGACGGTGTTGCGGATCTGGCGGCCCAGCCCAAAGCCTGGCAGGACATCGCCGCCAACGACCTGACGCCGGCCTTCTGGGCGCTGGTGCAGGCCCAACTGGGCTATGCCGACGCCAGCCCCAGCCTGCGCGACCTGTTGCTGCGCATTTTGGTCACAGACTTCTGCCGCAACCTGGATGCCGATGCGCCTCGTCAGCTGGCTCACTTCGTGTTGCCCGATCGCACACTGGCCGCTAATGCGTCTGTGTTCGTGGCGCATTGGCGCTCGGACATCGCCCACTTCGGTAACTACAACGCACTGGCCCGCGCTGCGGCGCGAGAACTGGATCTGGCCGGCTTGCTGGCGGGCTTCAGCGCCGAGCAGCTCACCGACTGCATGACGTTCGAGGACGTGGAGTTGCGGGCGGTGCAAGACTTGAAGCAGCGCATTGTCTCGGGGGCCGGCGCGAACATGGATGTGGTGCATGCCCTGATTGCCCGCCGCCGTGATGGTCACTGGGCCAACCCCCTGCTGGCGAGCGCCAATGAGCGGACCCGGGCGCTGGCGGCCTGCTACGACGCGCTGAGCGCCGCCGCGGACTTCTTCAGCCTCAAGGCCAGCCATGCGGCCGGCTTCAGTTTCCCCGACGCGGGCGCGGCCTTTACCCAGTATCGGGACGAGCTGTTCCGCTTCGACCAGTTGTACCGGCACTTCCATACGGCCGCCGACGCGGTCGAACCCACGGGTTGGGCTGTGCTGCACGGGCTGCGCGAGACGATCGAAGGGGTGTATTCGGGCTGGTTCATCCCGCAGTTGAGCACCGCATGGTCAAAGGTCATGGAAGGCCCGCAAGGCATGCTCAAGGGTTGGGCGCTGCCCGAGGTGACGCCGCAGCAGGCGTTCTTCGAGCGCAAGGTGTTGCCGCTGTTCGACGGTGGCGTCAAGCGGGTGTTCGTGGTGATCTCTGATGCTTTTCGTTTTGAAGTGGCCCACGAGCTGGTTCAGCACACCAACAGCAAGAGCCGGTTCAAGGCGTCGTTGGACGCCATGCTGGGCGTGCTGCCCAGCTATACCGCCCTGGGCATGGCCGCGCTGCTGCCACACCAGACGCTGGCCTACAAGGAAAACACCAACCTGGATGTGCTGGCCGACGGGCACCCGGTGGCCACGCTGGAGCAGCGCGGCGAGCACCTCAAGCCCTTCGGCGGCATCGCCGTCAAGGCGGAAGACCTGTTGTCGCTGGGCAAGGACAAGGGACGGGAGCTGGTGCGCGATCAACGCCTGATCTACGTCTACCATGACCGCATCGACATGACCGGCGACAAGCAGGCCTCCGAGACCAAGACCTTCGAGGCCGCGGCGCAGACGGTGCTGGAGCTGTCGCAGTTGCTGGGTTTCATCATCAACTCGCTCAACGGATCGACTGTGCTGGTTACGGCGGACCATGGTTTTATCTACCAGGAATCCCCGCTGGACGACTCGGACAAGTCCACGCTGGACGACAAGCCCGCTGGCACCCTGAAGGCGAAGAAGCGCTACTTACTCGGCCGCAACCTGGGCGCCACGCCGAAGGTTTGGTCTGGCAACACGGCCGTGACAGCGGGGACCACCGAGGAGGGCAGCCTGGATTTCTGGGTGCCCAAGGGCGCCAGCCGGTTCCACTTTGCCGGTGGTGCGCGCTTCGTCCACGGCAGCGCCATGCCGCAGGAGATCGTCGTTCCCGTCATCACCGTGCGCGAGAGCGAAGCCGAGCACGCCAAGACGCGATATGTCAGCGTCAGCCTTCTGGGCACCGCCGACAAGGTTGTGACCAATACCCAGCGGTTTGAGTTCATCCAGACCGATGCGGTGTCGGAGCGGGTGCTGGCTCGATCGGTGGTGGTCTCATTGCGGGATGGAGACAAGCCGATCAGCGACGAGCAGTCGCTGACCTTCGACAGCACCTCCCAGTTGCTGGACGAGCGCAAACGCTCGGTCTTCCTGACGGTGCAGGCTGGCACGCACGATCCGCACAGGCGTTATGACCTGGTGATGCGCGACGCGGTCACCAAGGTGGAAGTGCTGCGCCTGCCCATCCGGGTGGACTTGGCCTTTGGCAGCGACTTTTGAGATCTGAGATGACGCAAGACCTGACCTCCCTTGAGACCTCAACAGACGCCCTGGCCGGCAACGCGCTGGACGATCTGCTCAACACCCACTTTGCAGGCAAGGTTGTGCGCAAAGACCTGACCAAGCTGATTAAAGAGGGCGCGAACGTTCCCGTGTATGTGCTGGAGTACCTGCTGGGCATGTACTGCGCCAGCAACGACGAGGCCACCATCCAGAACGGGCTGGTCAGCGTCAAGCGCATCCTGACCGAAAACTATGTGCGCCCGGACGAGGCCGAGAAGGTCAAATCCAAGGTGCGCGAGAGTGGCACCTACAAGGTCATCGACAAGGTCACCGTCAAACTCAACGAAAAGCGCGATGTGTACGAGGCGCTGCTGTCGAACCTGGGCGTGAAGAACGCCGAAATTTCCGACACCTATGTGCGCCAGTTCGAGAAGTTGCTGGTGGGCGGCATCTGGTGCATCGTGACGCTGAAATACCACTATGAGGAATCCCAGAAGGGATCGCCTTTCACGGTGACGGAACTCAAGCCGATCCAGATGCCGAACATGGACATGGCGGCGCTGTTCGAGGCGCGCAAGGCGTTTACCGATGAGCAGTGGATCGACGCCCTGATCCGCTCGACCGGCATGGAACCCAGCTGCTTCAAGGAGCGCGTCAAGTGGCACCTGCTGGCGCGCATGGTGCCACTGGTGGAGAACAACTACAACTTATGCGAACTGGGGCCGCGCGGCACCGGCAAGAGCCACATCTACAAGGAAATCAGCCCGAACAGCATCCTGGTGTCCGGCGGGCAGACCACAGTGGCCAACCTGTTCTACAACATGGGCGCGCGCAAGGTCGGCCTGGTCGGCCTGTGGGACGTGGTGGCCTTTGATGAGGTAGCCGGCATCAACTTCAAGGACCACGATGGCGTGCAGATCATGAAGGACTACATGGCCTCAGGCTCTTTCAGCCGGGGGCGGGAGTCGATCAACGCCAGCGCGGCGATGGTATTCGTGGGCAACATCAACCAGAGCGTGGAATCGCTGGTCAAGACCTCGCACCTGCTGGCGCCATTCCCCGAAGCCATGATCGACTCAGCCTTCTTCGACCGTTTCCATGCCTATGTGCCGGGCTGGGAAATTCCGAAGATGCGCCCCGAGTTCTTTACGAACCAGTACGGTCTGATCGTCGACTACCTGGCGGAATACCTGCGCGAGATGCGCAAGCAGACCTTTGCCGACGCGATCGACAAGTGGTTCAAGCTCGGCAACAACCTGAACCAGCGCGACACGATCGCGGTGCGTCGCACAACATCCGGCCTGCTCAAGCTGGTCAGCCCCAATGGCGAATACACCAAGGACACGGTGCGCAAGTGTCTGGAATATGCCCTGGAGGCACGCCGCCGGGTGAAGGAGCAGCTCAAGAAGATCGGTGGCATGGAGTTCTACGACGTTCACTTCAGCTACATCGACCTTGAAGACGGTGTGGAGCGATTCGTGACCGTGCCCGAGCAGTCGGGTGGGGCGCTCGTGCCGGAAGGACGGCTGCAGCCTGGCACGCTGCACACCATCAGCATGGGTGCGTCGGAAATGCCGGGCATTTACCGGCTGGAGATCCAGTCCATCCCGGGCAGCGGAAAGGCCAATGTCTCGGGCGTGGCCCCGCGCGAGGCGGTACGGGTTGCGTTCGATTATTTCAAGGCCAATTCTTCCCGTGTGAGCGCGTCTATCAAACCGGGCGAACGTGATTTCCACACCCACTTGGTCGAACTGCAGCACAGCGGCGCACCGGAAGCACTTACGTTGGCCAGCTTCATCGCGCTGTGCTCGGCGGCGTTGGCCAAGCCGGTGCAGTCGCAACTGGCGGTTCTGGGAGACATGAGCCTGGGCGGCACGATCGTGCAGGTGCGCAACCTGGCCGAGAGCATGCAGGTCGCGTTTGATGCCGGCGCCAAGCGCATCTTGCTGCCCATGTCCAGCGTGACCGACATCCCGTCGGTGCCGGGGGAGTTGTTTGCGAAGTTCCAGACCAGCTTCTACTCGGATCCGGTGGATGCGGTGTTCAAGGCGCTGGGGGTGGAGTAGGGGAGCTTGGAACCCGTCTCCCGCCGGGAACCTGACGTTTGAGTGGACCAATTGGGGGGAGTTCGGGGAATCCCGCCTTTGCGCCCGCACATTGCCTGGGTCGACAGGCCACCCTCGGCCTGGCGCAGGAACTCGAAAATCTGTTCTTCGGTGAATTTGCTCTACTTCATGGCCGTCATTGTCCCGGTGGTTGACGGACTTCACTAATTTGAGACTGGTACGGTGGTTGGGGAGCAGGTCACGTCGAGCCCGGCGGCAGTCGGGCCCGCGCCTCAGTCCCGCGCCCGCTCGCTGGACCGCATCCAGGTGTACGTGACCCCGATTCCTATGGTGGCGCCCGTGGTCTGGCGCACCAGCGGGCTGTTCTTGTTGGCACTGCCCGCGACGGAGTCGATGCGGGCAAAGCCGAACAATCGCCAGTCGGGCGTGAGACTGCGCGATACCGAGGTCGCCAACCGCCAGCCCACCAGACCGCTTTGCGCAGTGTAGGTGGGGCGCGCCAGCGTGGCCTCGGCCGCCGAAACCTCATAGAAAGTCCTGGCCAGTTTGCGGTCGGCCACGATGGCGCCGATGCTCGCGTTGTAGCGCCAGCCCCCCTGCGACCGTCGGTCATACACCAGTTCAGGTTCGAACGACAGGCCACGGTGCGCAAAGCTGTCGCTGATGTCAAATACCGCGCGGAGCGGCAATTCGGCCCGCAAGCTGCCGCCGGCAGGTCCGGCACCCAGGTTCCATTTCAGGCGGGGCCCCAACTCGACCAGTGTTCCCAGGTCCTTCATGCCCTGGCGTGCATCGATGCGGTCGCTGTTGCTGCCAAACGAACCTGCAAAGCCCACGTCCAGCTCGAAATCCCTGGTCTTGAAGGCCCGCAGTCCCACCGTGTCGCGATCGGCGCGCAACACCTCGCCCCGGTACACAAAGTACGGCAGCGCCAGGGCACGGTTGACACGCTGGTCCGACCCCGGGTAGGCCTGCTGGGATACCCCGAGCGCAAAGCCCCCGACTTCCCACAAAGGCTGACCCGCCGGCGCTTGCGCCAGCACCGCACCGCTGGATCCGGCAAGAACCAGCCCGGCCACGCTTGCAGCAGACGGGGAAAGGGTGAAGCAGTGGGAAGCAGGTTTCATGAGGCGGCTCGCGAAAATAGGAGGAAACGAGGTGACAGGGCGCCGTGGCGGGCTGGCCCCCGGCAGCAATGCGCAGACGCGTCAAGCCGTCGAACGGCCGCGCCGGGATTCATTCGACCTCGAGCATGATTTCGTTGCGACGAACCATGGGCAGGGTCCAGGGCGGGTTGTACCGCGCCAGTTGGGGACTGCCGATGACTTTGATGTTGCGCCCCGCCAGCCACGCCAACAGTTCGTCGGTGCGCTGCTGGATACCCGCTTCGGTATTGAAGCCCGAGTAGCTCAGCACGGCCCATGTCTTGGCGGGCACTTCACGCAGCTGCACGGCGGGGTTGTTGGGCTTGGGCAGGCTCGCCAGGGTGTAGGCGCTGGGCATCACAAAATGAACCCGCCACCGGTTGGCCCCTTGCATTGCCGGCAACCGGGCACCCGTCTGCAGAGTGTCGGCGACCGGTTCCATCGCCACCGGCGCCGTCATGGCGATCTTCCGGGACGCCGGTTTCGCCGGCGCAGCGACAGGCTCCATCGTGACCGGCACGGTCATGGAAATCTTTTCGGCGCTTGGTACCTCGGCCTGGCCGGCTGCGACGTTGTTGCCAAAAATGTAGTCTGCGATCGCGCGAAAGCCTTTGCCGGATGCCGCATCCATGTCGCCCTCCACGAACGTTTCGGCCACGATGAAGGGCGCGTATCGGCGCAGCTCGATGTGTCCGTGTCGCGAGAGGGTTTCGAACTTCGGCTCTTCGGTGGCCATGGCGGGGCTCCCGGACAGACCCAGTGCCAGAACGGCGACGACCGGGAGGTGGTGTTTCATGAAGTTGGTTTTCATTGTTCGGCTCGCGGCGGCATCGCTGCGTTGGCCGCTGAGCTCGGTGTCGGCTCATCAGGCGCCGTTGACGGGGCAACGAATACCGGTGGGCACATTTTTTCGCCATCCCATTGCTGGCCGCACCAGCACCGCCCCTCGCTGTCAATGATGCAGGTTCCGGTGCCGCAGCAGCGTGCGTCGTCTTGCATGGGGTCTCCTTCGCCGCGCTGCGCCGTCAACGGCCCGAGTCGTTTTGAGGCATGGAGCGCGCGTCGGGCGTTCTGGCTGCTTTCTGCGCCAGGACAATGAACGTGCTCGCCAGCATGGCGACGGCCAGTGTGACCGACCCGAGGGCGGCGACCCCGTACTTGGAGTCAAACAGCATTGAGAGGACTTCCATGACAATCTCCTTAAATGACAAAGGTTTAGCCCGATTTCTTCCCCCGGTGCATCACTGCGAATGCCGGGCGAGAAAGGATTCAGGCTCCTGGCGCTCCACCCAGGGCATCAGCCATTTGGCAAGGTCTGAGTCCGTGGTTCACTTGACCATCGTGAGGCGCAGGTCCACGTTGAATCAAGTGAAAGTGGATTATTGGACTTAGCAGTAACCACATGAACGATGGAGTATTTCAACAGTACGGTCAGTGTGGAAATAAACCCGAAAATACGTCCCCGATTCACGACGTTGCCACTCGGCACGCGGTGGCATGCAGCCGAACGCCGCGCTGCGGTGCGCGGCCTGGAAAGTGAAAAAATCAGGTGAGCGGGTCGGCCAGCGGGCGGGCGGGCTGGCGGACTGGCGGGTTCAGCGGCGGGGCGTGTTGGCCTCGTCGCCGACAACGCGGCGGGCGCCGTTGAAGCGCGTATTCCAGTAGGCGATCCGCATGTCCTCGACGCGGACTTTCTCACCGGCACGCGGGGCGTGGATGAACTTGCCGTCGCCAACATAGATGCCCACATGGCTGAAGGCGCGGCGCATAGTGTTGAAGAACACCAGGTCGCCCGGACGCAGATCCTGCCGGTCGATGTTCTGGGTGGCGGCGGCCTGCTCGGCAGCACGGCGCGGCAGCACCAGGCCGATGGTCTGTTCATAGACCGAGCGGACGAAGCCGCTGCAGTCAAAGCCGGTTTCTGCCGAATCCCCGCCGCGGCGGTAGGGCACCCCCAGAAAACCCATGGCGTGCCCGACCAGGGTAGACGCGTGTTCACCGACCACCTGACGCACATCGTCCAGTCGCTCGGAGATCTGGGTTACCACGCTGCGGTCCGGCAACAGGCTCGCCAGCCGGTCATCGCGATCCTCAGGCGCAGCCCAAGCGTTCAGGCAGACGCACAGGCAACAGCTCAGAAGGGAGGTGGATCGCAGCACAGGCGGGAGTGTACGGAGCTTTAATCTCGAAAACAAGTTAACTTTCAAGTTTAACCTGTTGATTTGTATTGTGTTGGTGTTAATACTTAGTGATTATTGTAGTCTTTCGGACCGAACAGTCCGAAACATGACATTGCCGTAACGGGCTTTTTGTTAGGCTGTGGCAGTTCCCCTCCGTCAAAAAGGTACCCCATGTTCCAGGCCCTGCTGCTCGAAAAGTCCGACACCTTCACCGCCCGCGTCCAGCCGGTAGACGAATCCGCCCTGCCGGCGGGTGATGTCACCGTGCGGGTGGACTGGTCCTGCCTGAATTACAAGGACGGCCTGGCCATCACGAACAAGGGCCCGGTGGTGCGCCAGTGGCCGATGGTCGCGGGCATCGACGGCGCCGGCGTGGTGCTCGAATCAACCCACCCCGGCTGGCAGCCGGGCGATGCCTTCGTGCACAACGGCTGGGGCGTCGGCGAAACGCACTGGGGCTGCCTGGCCGAGAAAGCCCGGCTCAAGGGCGACTGGCTGGTCAAGCTGCCCGCCGCCTTCACCGCCCGGCAGGCCATGGCCATCGGCACGGCCGGCTACACCGCCATGCTGTGTGTGCTGGCGCTGGAAGACCACGGCGTGAAGCCCGGCGCGGGCGAGGTGCTGGTCACCGGCGCCACTGGCGGCGTGGGCAGCGTGGCCGTGGCCCTGCTGGGGCGGCTGGGCTACACGGTGGTCGCGGCCACCGGCAAGGCGGCAGAGGGGGATTACCTGAAACACCTGGGCGCCAGCGCCGTGATCGACCGCGCCGAACTCGCCGCGCCCGGCAAACCGTTCCAGAAGGAGCGCTGGGCTGGCGTGGTGGACGCGGTGGGCTCGCACACGCTGGCCAACGCGCTGGCGCAAACGCGCTACGGTGGGGTCGTCGCCGCCTGTGGCCTGGCCCAGGGCGCAGATCTCCCCACCACGGTGATGCCGTTCATCCTGCGCGGCGTGACCCTGGCGGGGGTCGATTCGGTGATGGCGCCCCTGGCCAGGCGCCAGCGGGCCTGGGACCGCCTGGCGTGCGACCTCGACCCGGCGCTGCTCGACACCATGATCGAGGAAGTGCCGCTGTCCGGCGCCATCGACAAGGCCCATGCGCTGATGGCCGGCCAGGTGCGCGGGCGGGTGGTGGTGCGCATCGGCGGCTGATTCACCCTGCTTTCAGCCGCTTTCTGGACCGGAGCGGCCGTTTCCCGCTGGGCGGGCAGGGACCCCGGGCCGGGCAGGTGGCCTGTGGCACACTCCCGCGCTTTGCCTGAACCCGACGCCTTTCTCCATGCAGAAGATCCTTTCGCAAATCGCGGGTGAAATCCGCGTGTCTGTCCAGCAGGTGCAGGCCGCCGTCACGCTGCTCGACGGCGGCGCCACCGTGCCCTTCATCGCCCGCTACCGCAAGGAGGCCACCGGCGGCCTGGACGACGTGCAGCTGCGCGAACTTGAATACCGCCTGGGCTACCTGCGCGAGCTGGAAGACCGCCGCGCCGCCATCCTCAAAAGCATCGACGAACAGGGCAAGCTCACGCCCGAGCTGCGCGCCGCCATCGAGGCCGCGCCCACCAAGCAGGAACTGGAAGACCTGTACCTGCCCTTCAAGCCCAAGCGACGCACCAAGGGCATGATCGCCCGCGAAGCCGGCATCGAGCCGCTGGCCGACCGCCTGTGGGCCGACCCGACGCTGAACCCCGCCGAGGAAGCCGCCGCCTTCACCACCCCCGCCGGCAGCGTGGAAGGCGCGGACTTTTCCACCGTGCCCGCCGTGCTGGACGGTGTGCGCGACATCCTGTCCGAACGCTGGGCCGAAGACGCCGCGCTGGTGCAGCAGCTGCGCGAATGGCTGTGGACCGAGGGCCTGCTGCGCAGCACGCTGGCCGCCGGCAAGGATGAAAACCACCCCGACGTGGCCAAGTTCCGCGACTATTTTGACTACGACGAGCCCATCGGCCGCGTGCCCTCGCACCGTGCGCTGGCGGTGTTCCGTGGCCGGGCGCTGGAAATCCTGGACGTCAAGCTGGTGCTGCCCGAGCCGCCGGAACCCCCGGCTTCGACAGGCTCAGCCCGAACGGTGGTCGTGCCCTCACTGGCCGAAGGGCGCATCGCGCTGCACCTGGGCTGGAGCCACCAGGGCCGCGCCGCCGACGACCTGCTGCGCAAGTGCGTGGCCTGGACCTGGCGCGTCAAGCTCAGTCTGTCCACCGAGCGCGACCTGTTCGCCCGTCTGCGCGAAGACGCCGAGAAGGTGGCGATCAAGGTCTTCGCCGACAACCTGCGCGACCTGCTGCTGGCCGCGCCGGCCGGCCCCAAGGCGGTGATGGGGCTGGACCCCGGCATCCGCACCGGCGTGAAAGTGGCGGTGGTGGACGCCACCGGCAAGCTGGTGGATACCGCCACCGTCTACCCGCACGAACCCCGCAAAGACTGGGACGGCTCGCTGCACACCCTGTCCAGGCTGTGCGAGAAGCACCAGGTGGCCCTGATCGCCATCGGCAACGGCACCGCCAGCCGCGAAACCGACCGCCTGGCCGCCGATTTGCTCAAATTGATGCAAAAAGCGGCCGTTCCCAGCGCGGAATGGTCACCTGTAGCTATGCAAAAGATAGTGGTCAGCGAGGCCGGGGCCTCGGTTTACTCGGCCAGCGAATACGCGTCGCAAGAGCTGCCCGACGTGGACGTCAGCCTGCGCGGCGCCGCCAGCATCGCCCGGCGCCTGCAAGACCCGCTGGCCGAGCTGGTCAAGATCGACCCCAAATCCATCGGCGTCGGCCAGTACCAGCACGACGTGAACCAGGGCGAGCTGGCCCGCACGCTGGACGCGGTGGTGGAAGACTGCGTGAACGGCGTCGGTGTGGACCTGAACACCGCCAGCGTGCCGCTGCTGACCCGGGTGTCGGGCCTCTCTAGCAGCGTGGCGCGCTCCGTGGTGCGCTGGCGCGAGGCGCACGGCGCATTTCGCAACCGCAAACAACTGCTGGACGTGGCCGGCCTGGGCGCCAAGACCTTCGAGCAGAGCGCGGGCTTTTTGCGCATCCGCGGCGGTGACAACCCGCTGGACATGACCGGCGTGCACCCCGAAACCTACCCGGTGGTGGAGCAGATCATCACCGCCACCGGCAAACCCGTGGCCGAGCTGATGGGCCGCGCCGAGATGCTGAAAACCCTCAGGCCCGAGCTATTTGCCAATGAAAAGTTTGGCGTCATCACGGTGAAAGACATCCTGGGCGAGCTGGAAAAGCCCGGCCGCGACCCGCGCCCCGACTTCAAGGTGGCGCGCTTCAACGAGGGTGTGGAAGACATTCGCGACCTGCAGCCCGGCATGATTCTGGAAGGCACGGTCAGCAACGTGGCGGCCTTTGGCGCCTTCGTGGACCTGGGCGTGCACCAGGACGGGCTGGTGCACGTCAGCCAGCTCAGCCACACCTTCACCACCGACGCGCGCGACGTGGTCAAGACCGGCGACATCGTGAAGGTGCGCGTGGTTGAGGTGGACGTGGACCGCAAGCGCATCGGCCTGTCGATGAAGCTGGGCGAGGCGCCGCCCCGGCGGGACGGCCCGCGGGACAACCGGTTTGAAGGGGCAGGGCGGGGCCAGCGGGCGCCGCACCGCGGCGCACCGGCGCCGGCGGCGTCCACCGCCATGGCCTCGGCCTTTGCCAAGCTGCGCCAGCCCGGGCGTTGATCGATCCTGTTTTGATAGCGGCTTGTGACCATTCCACGCCGGGATCGTGCCAAAAACACTCATAAAACGTGATTCCGGCGCTACCATGAGGCCATGAAAGCCCTGCGCATCCATGCCGGCCCCGCCGCCCGGCGCCACATCGAGCAACACGGCCTGCGCCCGCAAGACGTGGGCGTCATCCCCGGTGCCGCCGGCGGCCCCAAGGGCCTGATCCTCGGCCCGCTGGACCGCTTTCTGTTCGGCGACTGGCTGGCCCGCAGCCACCAGCCGGTGCACCTGGTGGGCGGCTCCATCGGCGCCTGGCGCATGGCCACCGCCTGCCTGGATGACCCTGTGGCCGCCTTCCACCGGCTGGAGCACGACTACATCCACCAGCACTACGAGCTGCTGCCCGGCCAGAAGCGCCCCACGGCCGACTTTGTGAGCGAGCGCTTTGGCGAAAGCCTGCAGGCCTTCTACGGCGGGCGCATTGGCGAGGTGCTGAACCACCCGCGTTACCGGCTGCACATCGTCACAGCGCGCGGGCGCCATGTGCTGGCGCGCGAGCACGGCCTGCGCACCCCGCTGGGCTATGCCGGCGCCTTCTTCACCAACGCCGTGCGCCGCAAGGCCATGGGCGCCTGGCTGGATCGGGTGGTTTTTTCATCGGCAGGGGCGGCGCTGCCATTCGCCACGCAGGACTACCGCACGCGCCAGATCGCGCTGACCGAGGCCAACTTCATGCCCGCGCTGCAGGCCAGCTGCTCCATCCCGTTCGTGCTGCGCGCGGTGCACGACATCCCCGGCGCACCGCCCGGCGCCTACTGGGACGGCGGCATCACCGACTACCACCTGCACCTGGATTACCGTGAAGCCGCAGGGCAGGGTGGCGCCGGCCTGGTGCTGTACCCGCACTTCCAGCAGGCCGTGGTGCCCGGCTGGCTGGACAAGGCGCTGAAATGGCGCCACGGCGCCACCCCGTTCCTCGACACCACCATCGTGCTCGCCCCCGACCCGGCCTGGGTGGCCACGCTGCCGAATCGCAAACTGCCCGACCGCACCGACTTCACCCGCTACGGCAACGACCTGGCGGCGCGGGTGAAGGCGTGGAACGCGGCAGCGGCGGCCGCGCAGCAGCTGGCGGAGGAGTTTGGGGAGTGGGTGGAG
>ERZ761607.2273-NODE-2273-length-21298-cov-4.646236_pt1 | contig 21298 bp, 26 predicted proteins | sample MGYA00511164_ERZ761607 | MGnify/ENA primary metagenome ERZ761607 (study PRJEB28899, sample SAMN02445080) | bioreactor sludge metagenome | biome: EBPR sludge | place: Australia: Brisbane, Thorneside Wastewater Treatment Plant | collected 2011-06-22 ... | reverse complement strand
GGATAGCAGCCGGCGTCCGCGCGCGCATCGGGCCGGCAGCGGGCGCGACGCGCGGGGGCGGCCGCCGCGTGCGCGGCGCCTGTCGGCCTGCGCGGCGGCGAAGGAGTTCGTGTCCAAGCCTTGTCCCCCTCCCGTCACAACCACCGTCTCACCCGCTCGGTGTAGCGGGCGTACTCCTCGCCGAACAGGTGCCGCAGCGCGCGCTCCTCCGGCACGATCTGGAAGCGCGTGATGTACCACACGCAGGCCGCCGGCCCGATCAGGGCGCTCAGCGACCCCAGGTGGACGGCCCAGGCCAGCAGCAGGCCGCACAGCCCGACGTACATCGGGTTGCGGGTGATGCGGTAGACGCCGCCGGTCACGAGCACCGACGCGCGCTGCGGCGCGAGCGGATTGATGGTCGTCCGCGAGGCACGAAAGGCCAGCAGCCCCAGGAGGTCGAAGCTCAGCGAGGCGGCCACCAGCAGGGCGGCCAGGACCAGCCGCGTGGTCGGCGCGAGCGGCATCGCCGGGCCGACGGGGGCGAGGAGCCACATCGCCAGGCCCGCGAGGGCGCCGATCAGCGGGGGCGGGATCCGGTGCTCGAGCCACTGCATGGGCGTGCAGGCGCGGTGGGGGGCGGACTGGGCGTCATCGGGGGGCGGCCGCGATCGGCAAGGGCCTCAGCTGTCCCTGGACCTCGAGTGATGCCACGCCGACAGCACCAGGCAGACGATGGCGCCACCTGCGAGCAGCGCCCACACGTACGGTGACGCCGGACTCGGGTGCAGCCGGTGGGCGACGATCGTCTCGCCCAGCAGCACGAGGAAGATCAGGGCGAAGCCGAGCAGCAGCTTCGCCGTGCGCGCGCGGGCTTTCAGGCTCGTCTCCCGGCAAGGGTTCGCATGCACGGCTCGGCGGTGCGGGCGGCTAGAGAAAGCCCAGCCGCCGCTGCGCCGCGTCCCAGTGCCCCAGGTTGGGCAGCACGTCCAGCAGCTGCGCATCGCCGAGGCCGAACCAGCCGCCCAGCGTCGCCGCCAGCTGCTCCACCGACGTGGTGGGCAGCAGCCGTCCCTGGCCGACGTCGTCCGGGCCGTTGCTGGCGATGACCGGTGCCGTGCCGTAGTGGCGGCTGCCGCGCACCGCGCCGCCGATCACGAGGTGCGTGCTGCCCCAGCCGTGGTCGGAGCCGTCGGTGTTGGCCGAGATCGTGCGCCCGAAGTCCGAGGCCGTGAGGGTGGTGACCTGCGGCGCGACGCCGAGCTCGGCCAGCGCCGACTGGAAGGCCGACAGCGCAGCCGCCACCGTGCCCAGCAGGCCCGGGTGCGTGCTCGTCAGCGCATCGTGCGTGTCGAAGCCGCCCAGCGAGACGAAGAACACCTGGCGACGCGCCTGCAGGGCATCGGCCACCGAGATCATGCGCGCCACCATCTGCAGCTGCGCGGCCAGCGCGTTGCCGGCGGGGAAGGCCGTGGCCAGCGTCGGAGCGGCCGGCAGTGCGGCGCTCAGCGTCTCGTGGGCCTCGATCGCGCGGCTCGTCACGCGCGCGTGTTCGGCTTCCAGCAGGTGGCTGCGCGGGGCGGTGACCAGGCTGCGCAGCGCATCGGACGCCGCCCTGGAGCCGAACAGCGGGCTGCGCAGCGCGTTCAACGCCACCGAGCCGCTCGTCGAGACCTGGTACTGCACCGCCGAGCGGCCGGACATGAACACCGCGTTGCCCGAGACGTTCACGCAGGTGAACGTGGCCTTGCCGTTGCCGGCCTCGAACAGGTCGCCGATGCGGCCGCCCCAGCCCGAGGTGGCGCCCTCCGGCGACGAGGCCTGCCAGGCCGATTGCTGGTCGTTGTGCGAGAACAGCTTGGGCGGCAGGGCGACCGAGCGCGCCGTGTACTGCGCCTTGCTCGTGGGCTGCACCAGCGGTCCGATGTTCAGCAGAGTGGCCAGCGTGCCCTGCCGCCACAGCGGCAGCAGCGGCGCGAGTTCCGGCGCCAGCGCGAAGTCGACGGCCACGCCGTCGCGGTCGCGTGCCGGCGTGGCGGTCTCCAGCAGGGTCGGTGCGAGTGCGCTGCGCGCATAGGCCAGCGCCGGCCGCAGCGCGCGGTACTGCTCGTGCTGCACCGGGCTGTAGGGCACCAGGGTGTTGGCCTGGTCGTTGCCGCCGTAGAGGAAGACGCACACCAGGGCCTTGTAGTCGGCGGCCGTGGCCGCGGCCGCCTCGCCCAGTGCCGCCAGGTTCAGGGCCCAGGGCGCCGCCACGCCGCCGAGGCCCAGCGCCGAGGCCCGTTGCAGGAAGGCGCGGCGCGAAGCGTTCGAGGCGGGCTTGCTCATCGCCGTTCCTTCACTTGGGCACGAGGAATGACGGTGCCGCCATCACCAGCAGGATCGCGGCGTGGATGCGCGCCAGGCGGTTGGCCTCGGTGGCCGAGGGCATCGACTGGATGGCCGTCGCGAGGGTCTGGCGGTCCTCCTCGCCCAGCTGGCCGGCGGCGAGCAGCAGGTCCAGCTCGCCCACCAGTGCCGTGCCGTCGCCGGCCAGCGGCAGCAGCGCCGCATAGTCGGCCCGGACATCGCCGCGCCCGTTGGCGATCGTCGCCTGCATGCTGTTCAGGTAGCCGACCACCGAGGTCTCGTGCGTGATCTGGAACTCCGGCGCCACCAGCGCGGCACGGGCGATCGCGCTGTTGGGCGGCACGTAGCCCGGACGGAAGAAGTTGAAGACCGAGGGCGAGCGCAACGGGCTCTGGCCCAGCCGCGTGGCCGCATCCGAGGTGTTGCCGATCGCCCAGGCCTCGCTCGGCGAGGTCGCCCCGAAGGCCCGTGCCCAGCCGGTGAAACGCAGGATCGGTTCGCGCAGCTTGCCGGCGGTGGTGCTGGCCAGGGCCGCGTCGCCGCGCGCCTCGCTGTCCAGCAGCACGGCGCGGATCACGGCACCGAGATTGCCGCGCTGGCCGCTGCCGTCGTCGGCGAAGACCCGGGCCACGCGCCGCACGTACGCCGGGCCGGGATTGCTCGTGACCAGGCGCTGGATCAGCTGCCGGCTCCAGAACGGCCCGACGTTAGGGTGGGCGAAGAGGTGGTCCAGGGCCTGGCGCAGGGCGTCGGCGGCGCCGGTGCCCGCGGGAATCGTCAGGCCGAGGAAGGACTTGGCGCCGGTCTCGTGGCGGCTGGGCACCTGGATCATCGGGCGCCGGTGGTAGTCGGGCGTCTGCGTCGTGCCGCCGGCCAGGTCGATGTCCCAGCCGGTGAAGACCCGCGCCAGGCCGGCGATGTCGTCCTGGCCGTAGGTCTCGACCGGCTGGCCGCCGGAGAGCCTCGGCGTGCCGTCCTCGTTCAGTTCGTGCAGGCCGATCGTGAACAGCTGCATCAGCTCGCGGGCGTAGTTCTCGTCGGGCATCGAGCCGTTGGCGGGATTGGCCTTCGCATTGCCGCGGAAGCTCAGGTAGTAGCCCATGGCCGGGTTGGCGCTGACCGCGCCGAGGAGCGCGCGCAGGTTGCCGAAGGCATGCGCCTCGAGCAGGTCCAGCCACTGCGCGGCGGCGAACTGCCGCCAGGCCGAGTTGATGCCGTCGATGCCGACGACGATGATCTCCGACAGCGCCAGGGTCACCCGCTGGCGCAGCGTGTCCGGCGAAGCGATCAGCTTGCGCCAGGCCACGGGGTCGAAGCCCGCCTGGTTGTTCCGGTACTCGGCCGCATCGAAGCCCTTGGCCACCAGCCAGTCCCAGCGCGTGCCGTCGCCGGCCATCGCCATCTGCTCGTCCAGCCAGCCGGCGTAGCCGAGTGTCTTGACCCGTTCGATCTGCGCGCGCGTCGCGCCCATCGAGGCCTGGGCCAGGAAACGCGAGGCCTGCGCATCGGTGAGGGCGGCGGCCACCGGGGGCGGCGCCGGGGCGGCGCCGTCGCCGCCTCCCCCGCCGCAAGCGGCCAGCGCCGACAGCGACACCGCCGTCGCCGCGATCGACGCGGTCCGCGGGGCCTGGACCTCGAGCCCGGAGGGCCGCGGGATCGGGTCGTTCATCGCGGGTCTGGGTTCCGGGGGCGGGTCCATGGGCGGGCACGATAGGGGCACGACCCGCGATCTTCCGTGTCCGCCACGTAAAGGTCCGTGAGGCTCGGTAAACGGGCCCATGCCGGGGTACGCCGAACGGCGTCGCGCGTCGTGTCGGTGCTTTCCCAGCCTCCGGGAGGGCACATCACGGACCGGTACCGCCCGGCGCCCGGACCCGCGGGGTCGCCCTAGAAGCTCGAGCCCGGCTGCTGCAGGAAGGCGATTTCCTCGGCGGTGGACGGCCGGCCGAGGACCGCGTTGCGATGCGGGTAGCGGCCGAAGCGGTCGATGATCGCCTTGTGCTGCAGCTCCGCGCGGTAGTTGGCCTGCGGGGCACGCTCGCGGAAGAGCCGTTCGGCTGCCTCGTGAACGAGGCGCGACTCGCTGTGCATGTAGGGCAGGTACAGGAACACGCGGCGCTCCGGCCCGAGTGCCCTGTCGGCGCCTGCGCGCACGGCCTCCTGCGCCAGGGCGAGCGCCATGCCGTCGGCCGCGAAGGCGCGCGGGCTGCCGCGATGCAGGTTGCGCGAGAACTGGTCGAGCACGATGAGCTCGGCCAGCCGTCCCTCGGGCGCATCGCGCCACGCCTGCAGCTCGCCGGCGACGGCCGCGGCATGCAGTGCGCCGAAACGTACGCCGATCGCCGCGTCCAGCGCCGGGTCGGCCCGCCACCACTGCGCCGGGGCCAGCTCCTCGAACCAGAAGCGCAGCACGTCCTGTGCAGAGCCGTTCACCGCCGCCCTCACGCGCCGTCCGACATGAACTGCAGGTACTGCGCCCGCACCAGCGACCACGCCTGCGCGAAGCCGCCGACCAGGCGCACCGACTCCGGCTCGACGAGGAACAGCGAGAAGTCGCCGAAGCCAAACAGGGGCTCGCTCTCGGGGAACCGCTCCAGGTAGGCGGCGCGCGCCGCGGCGTACTCGGCGTCTTCGGGCGCGCAGGGCCGCGCGTGCCCGGCCAGGCTGATGCGCGGCAGGGCCTGGGGCAGGGTGGCGGCGTCGGGGGTGGCCATGACCATCAGCCCGACCTCGGGACACGCGCTCATGTCGCGGGTGTGGGTGGCGAGCCGGCTGACGTGGAGGACCACCGAGGCTCGTGCCGGCGCCAGCGCGAACGGCACCATCGAGACCGCCGGCCTGCCGCCGTGCAGCGTGCCCAGCGCCGCCAGGCGCTGCCCGTGCAGCAGGGAGCGCAACAGCTCGGCTCGGGGATCGGGCATCGGGGGCATGCGTGGGGAGGCAGTGCGGGGCGGGCGGCGGGTGCAACCCGCCCGGCGATGCTAGCGCCTCGCGCCACGCCGCGCCCGTCCCGGCGCTGCCGCCCGCGCCGCGGCCGACGCCGGGCCGGCGGCCGTCGTTGACAGCCCCGGGAGCGGGTGCTAAGGTAATGCAGTCGCGTTAGTTAATGCATGCGCATCAGTATCGGGATGCCCGTGCATCACGTGGTGGCAGCCGGCGCCCGCCGGCGCCAGGAAGGGCCCGGCTTGAGCAAGACCCAGCGTCGTTTCGTGGTGGAGATCGATCACCGGCGTTGCCGCTCGTGCGCGGTGTGCTGGGACGAGCAGGTCTGCGAGCCGAAGGTCCTGGGCTGGCAGCCGCCGTTCGACAAGGCGATCGTCGTGGACATCGACGCCTGCACCGGCTGCCGGCACTGCGAGTGGCTGTGTCCGGACTGGGCCATCGTCGTGCGCGAGCGGCAGGACGTGCCGGCCACGGCTGGGGCGGCCGCATGACCCGCCGCCTGCTGTTCGGCAACGAGGCCTTCTGCGAGGGCGCGATCGCGGCGGGCGTGCGCTTCTACGCCGGCTATCCCATCACGCCGGCCACCGAGGTCGCCGAGACGATGTCGCGCCGCATGCCCGAGGTCGGCGGCACCTACGTGCAGATGGAGGACGAGACCGGTGCCGCCGCCGCGCTGATGGGGGCCTCGGCAGCCGGGGTCAAGTCGGCGACGGCCAGCGCCGGCCCCGGCATGGCGCTGATGCAGAACGAGATCGGCCAGGCCATCGCCGCCGAGTGCCCGATGGTCGTCATCAACGTGCAGCGCGCCGGGCCCGGCATCGGCAACGCCACGCGCTCGGGCCAGATGGAGTTCATGCAGACGCGCTACGGCACGAACGGCGAGGCGCCGGCCGTGGCGCTGGCGCCGTCGACGGTCGAGGAGGCCTTCTGGATGACCGTCAAGGCCGTCAACCTCTCGGAGCAGCTGCGCACGGTGGTCACGGTGCTCGGCGACGGCCTGCTCGGCCTGCAGCGCGCCGTCGTCGACCTGCCGGACTACGCGACGATCGAGCGGGTGGAGCGGCCGCGGCCGCAGGGCCCGGTCGCGCAGTGGCGCGGCAACTACGCGGCCACGCGGCTCGACGAGATCCCGCCGATGGCCGATGCCGGCTCGGGCTACAAGAGCGTGGTCAGCACCGTCGGCCTGTTCAAGCGCGGCGGCGGCGACTCCACCGTCGAGGGCCTCGACGTCAACGACCAGGACTTCACCATCCGCCGCCTGCATCACAAGATCGAGTCCCGCCGGGACGAGATCACGCTGACCGAGCAGATGATGACCGAGGATGCCGAGGTCGTCTTCGTCGCCTACGGCACGCAGGCGCTGTCGGCGATCGCGGCGGCGCACCAGGCGCGCGCGGCCGGCATCCGGGCCGGTGTCCTGCGGCTGATCACCGTGTGGCCGTTCCCCTCCGAGGTGGTGCGCAAGGCCTGCGAGCAGGCCCGGGTCGTCGTGGTGCCGGAGATGAACCTGGGCCAGGCCCGGCTGATGGTGGTGCAAGCGCTGGCCAACACCTCCGTGCGCGTCGTCGGCGTGAACCACGTCGACAGCAACTACATCACCCCCGACGAGATCATCCGAGAGGCGAAGGAGGCGCTGCGATGAGCGCGAGCGAGGACAGCGGCGTCGCCGTCGTGGCGCGCCGGCGCAAGCAGATCGACACGCCGATGGACGAGATGGTGGCCGTCTACGGCGACGTGCCCGAGCGCAGCTTCCGCTACTGCCCGGGCTGCGGCCTGGGCATGGCGCAGAGCGCGATCCTGCGCGCCTTCGATCGCCTCGGGCTGGACATCGACAAGGTGGCCACGGCCGGTGGCAGCGGCTGCTACTCGCCGATGGGCCACTACTTCAAGTCCAGCCACATCCACGGCTCCCACGGACGGGCCTGCGCCTATGCCACGGGGCTGAAGCTGGCCAACCCCGAGCTGACCGTCCTGACGCTGCAGGGCGACGGCGACGCGCTGTCGATCGGCGGCAACCACTTCATCCACGCGGCGCGCCGCAACATCGACATCACCGTCATCTGCTTCAACAACTTCGGCTTCGGCGACACCGGCGGCCAGTTCGGGCCGACGACCCCGCTGGGCAGCGTGACCGAGACCTCGACGGCCGGCATGCCGGAGGCGGCCTTCGATGCCTGCAAGCTCGCGATCGGCGCGGGGGCCACCTTCGTCGCCCGCAGCACGGTGGCGCACCCGGCGCACCTGACCAAGATGATCGCCGACGCGATCCGGTGGAAGGGCTTCTCCTTCGTCGAGGTGCTGCAGAACTGCCATGTCTTCTGGGGCCGGCGCAACGGCATGCCGATGGCGATGGACATGCTGAAGTTCTACAAGGAGCACTCGGTGCGCAGCTCCGACACGCCCGAGGAGGACTGGTTCGACATCCCCGTCTACGCGGAGAACGACAAGCGCATCAAGTTCGTGCTGGGCGTGCTGCACCAGCAGAAGCGCCCGGAGTTCTGCGAGGAGTACGCCAAGTTGCGCCAGGCTGCCATGGCCCGCGCCGCACAGGCGGGGGGCGCATCATGAGCACGGGCGTCCGCTTCGCCGGGGTCGGCAGCCAGGGCCTGGTCTCCGCGAGCGTCGTGCTCGCGCAGGCCCTGGGTGTCGTGCGCGGCTTCGAGGTCGTGCAGACGCAGTTCTACGCCGCGAGCATCCAGGGCGGCGCGTCCTGCGGTGACGTCATCTTCGGGACCGAGAAGATCGTCTTCCCGTGGATCCTGCAGCCCGACGTGCTGGTCGCGCTGGCGCAGGATGCGGTGAAGGCCCACGCCGCCGCGATGCGGCCGGGCACGCGCGTGCTGGTGGACGACCTGATGGTCACCGACATCACGCCCATCGGGCCCGGTGTACAGGTCTGGCGGGCGCCGCTGATGAAGCAGGCCGACGAACTGGGCGTGCGCAAGTGCATGAACATCGTGGCGCTGGGCGCACTGGCACGGCTGACCGGCTGGCTGACGCTGGACGAGATCGCGCAGGCGGTGCGCAGCCACGCGCCCGGCCGCCCGGAGGTCAACGCGCAGGCCGTGCGCCGGGGCCACGAGCTGGCGCTGCAGCCGGCGGACGCGAGGGCCATCGCGTGAGGGCCTGGCGCGCAGCCCGTCGCGCGGGTGGGCCGGTCCGGCCGACGCTGCGGGGCGGCTGAGCGATGGCGGGCACTGTCGAGTTCCAGGCCGTCGGCCTCGCGCCGGCGCTGGAGGGCCTGCGCCGCGACGTGCGCGCCTTCGTCGCCGAGGAGGTGCCGCCGGGTTCGCGCTACACGCATTCGTCCCGCGAGTTCAGCCGCAAGCTCGGCGAGCGCGGCTGGATCGGCATGACCTGGCCGGCGCGGTGGGGCGGCGGCGAGCGCAGCGAGCTCGAGCGCTACGTCGTGATCGAGGAGCTGATCGCCGCCGGGGCTCCGATCTTCTACCACTGGGTGGCCGACCGCCAGAGCGGGCCGCTGATCCTGCGCTTCGGCACCGATGCCCAGCGCGAACGTTTCCTGCCCGGCATCGCGCGCGGCCGCTGCGGCTTCGCCATCGGCCTGAGCGAGCCGGATGCGGGCTCGGACCTGTCCGCGCTGCGCACCCGCGCCACGCGCGGCGACGAGGGCTGGCGGATCACCGGCACCAAGGTCTGGACCAGCAACGCCCACCAGGCGGACTTCATGATCGTGCTGTGCCGCACCGACGACGCCGGCGAGGACCGTCATCGCGGCTTCACGCAGTTCGTCGTCGACCTGCAGTCCAGCGGCATCGGCATCCGGCCGATCCTGAACATCGCCGGCGAGCACGAGTTCAACGAGGTCGTCTTCGACGCGGTGCTCGTGCCCGACGAGAACCGCCTGGGCGAGGCTGGGGGCGGCTGGCAGCAGCTGCTGAGCGAACTCGCCTTCGAGCGCAGCGGCCCCGATCGTTTCCTCAGCGCGCTGGAGCTGCTGCGCCGCTTCGTCGACGCCGCCGGTCCCGAGCCCGACGATGCGCAGGCCGAGTTCATCGGGCGCTGCGTCGCGCGGCTGCGCACGCTGCGCCGGATGTCGATGTCGGTCGCCGGCATGCTGCAAGGCCGCGCGCCGAACACCGAGGCCGCCATCGTCAAGGACCTCGGCAACGAACTCGAGCAGGACATCGTCGAGGGCTGCCGGCGCCTGCTGCCCGCGGCGGCGGTGGCAGGCGACGACGCGTCACCGTACCCGCGCGCGCTGCTCGAGGCGCAGCTGTACATGCCGCGCGTCAGCATCCAGGGCGGCACGCCGCAGATCCTGCGCAACGGCATTGCGCGGGCCCTGGGGTTGCGATGACGGCACCGCGCCGCTCCCAGGCCTGCGGCGCGCCGTGCGCGTTGCGGAAGGCTGTGCCTTGAGCAACCTGGGCGACACCCTCGCGGATCCGCTGGACCGCCTGCTGCGCCAGCGCTGCAGCGACGAGCTGCGGCGCAGGGCCGATGCGGGCGGATGGCCCGCGGAGCTCTGGCACGAGGTCGAGGCGCTCGGCGTGACGCTGGCCCTGGTCGACGAGGACCTCGGGGGCGCCGGCGTCGCCTTCGCCGAGACGGCGTCGCTGCTGCGCGTCACCGGCTACCACGCGGCGCCCTTGCCGGTGCTCGAGACGCTGCTGGCCCGCGGCCTGTTGTCGCGGCAGGGCCGGGCGGCGCCGCCCGGGCCGCTGGCACTGGCCCTCGCGCCCGGCGGCCGGCCGCTGTGCGCGGACGTGCAGGGATCGCGCCTGAGGCTGCGCGGCGAGGCCGCGGCCGTGCCCTGGGCACGGCATGCGGCGGGCCTCGTGGTGATCGTCGCCGCCGCGGGGCACGGGCAGACGGCCGTGATCGTGACGCCGCAGCAGGCCCGGATCCGGCCGGGCGTGAACGTCGCGGCCGAGCCTCGCGACCATGTCTCGTTCGAGGGTCTCGAACTCGACCTGCCGGCCCCGGGATGGTCCGCCGACGATCTCGCCGCGCACGCCTGGCAGCTCGGTGCGCTGGCCCGCTGCCAGCAGATGTGCGGGGCGATGCAGTGGGCCCTGGAGCGCAGCCTGGCCTATGCCGGCGAGCGTCGGCAGTTCGGCCGACCGATCGGCGGCTTCCAGGCCGTCCAGCACCTGATGTCCCGCCTGTGCGCCCAGCTGAGTGCGGCCGGCGTGGCCGCCGACAGCGCCATGGGCGCCGGCGGCACGCCCCCGTCGCCGGATGCGGTGGCCTGCGCGAAGTCGATGGTGGGCGAAGCCGCCGGCATCGTCGCCGCCATTGCCCACCAGCTGCATGGCGCGATGGGCTACAGCCAGGAGTACCCGTTGCACCATCGCACGCGGCGCCTGTGGGCGTGGCGGGACGAGTTCGGCAGTGAGCGCGATTGGCAGATCGCATCGGGCCGGCGCGTGTCGGCCCGGGGAGGGGCTGCCCTCTGGGAGACCTTGACGCTCCCGTAATGGCGGGCTTCTGCCCGAGTCCCGCCGCGACACCAAGGAGACAGCGAGTTATGCGCCAGTGGACCAAGCGAACTCTCGTCGGGGCCGCCGTGGCCCTGACCACGGGACTCCTCCTGCCGGCGGCGAGCCTGGCAGATCCCTCCTACCCCAACCGGCCGATCCGGCTGGTGATCCCGTTCCCGCCGGGCGGACCGACCGATGTCTTCGGCCGCCTGTACGCCCAGCGCCTGGCCGAGGTGCTCGGGCAGCCGGTGGTGCCGGACAACCGGGCCGGCGCCGGCAGCGCGATCGGCGTCTCGCACGCGGCGCGGTCCGAGCCTGACGGCTACACGGTGCTGTTCGGCACCGGCTCCATCGCCACGGGCGCCGCGCTGACCAAGCTGCCCTACGACCCGCGCAAGGACATCGTGCCCGTGGCGCAGGCCGGCATCGTCCCGCTGGTCCTGCTGACCGCCCCCGACATGCCGGACACGGTGCCGGGCCTGCTGGCCCAGCTGCGGGCCAACCCCGGGAAGTTCTCGTACGGGTCGGCCGGCCTCGGGACGACCACGCACCTGGCCGGCGAGATGCTCAAGCTCAAGGCCAAGGTCGACGCGGTGCACGTGCCCTACAAGGGCTCGGCGCCGGCCCTGGCCGACGCGATGGCCGGCCGCGTCGCGTTCGTCTTCGAGACCATCACGGCCTCGAAGCCGATGTTCACGTCCGGCCGCCTGAAGCTGGTTGCCGTCGGCACCAAGGAGCGCTCGCCCCTGCTGCCCGGCGTGCCCACCGTGGCCGAGGGCGGCGCGCCGGGTGTCGCCGCCTACACCTGGAACGTCGTCTTCGTGCCGGCCGGAACCCCGCGCCCGATCGTCGACCGCCTGAACAAGGCCTCCAACCAGGTGCTCGGCGATCCGGCCTTCGCCAAGCACATGGCGGAACTGGCCACGCAGGTGGTTGCCGACTCGACCCCCGAGTCCGCGCGGGACTTCTATCTCGGCGAGCTCGACTTCTGGGCGACCATCGTCAAGCAGGCCGGCGTGAAATCCGAGTAGGCCGTGGCGCTGCCGTGGCGCCGCGGCGATCCACGGCTCGCGCCCGGACCATCGAAGAGGGGTTGCCTTGACTGAGCTCCAGGGGCTGCTGTGCCCGCGGTCCATCGCCATCGTCGGCGCGTCGGCCGACCTGAACCGCGTCAGCGGCCGGCCGATCCGCAACCTGCTGCGCGACGGCTATGCGGGTCGCGTGATGCCGGTCAACCCGCGCCACGAGCGCATCGGCGGGCTACCCTGCTATCCGGATGTCGAGTCGCTGCCGGAGGTTCCCGACCTGGGTGTCGTCGCCGTGGCGGCCGAGCGGGCGCGGGAGGCTGTCGACGCGCTGGGGCGCAAGGGCGTGCGCCTGGCGATGGTGTGGAGCGCCGGCTTCGCCGAGGTGGGCGATGCCGGCCGACGCCTCGAGCGCGAGCTGGTCGCGGCGGCGCGCGCCCACGGCATGCGCATCTGCGGCCCCAACACGCTGGGCCTGACCAACGCCTTCGAGCGCATGCCGCTGACCTTCAGCCAGTACGCCGACACGCCCGTCACGCCCGGACCCGTGGCCTTCGTCAGCCAGTCCGGCGCCTTCGGCACGGCCATGGCCACCAGCGCGCGCGAGCGCGGCATCGGGCTGGGCTACTTCATCAGCACCGGCAACCAGTGCGACCTGAGCGTCGCAGACGTGGTCGACGCGGTGCTCGACGACCTGCGCGTGCGCGTGGTGGTCGCCTACCTGGAAGGCCTGGGCGACGGCGCCGCCTTCCTCGGCGCGGCCTGCAAGGCGCTGCGGCTGCGCAAGCCGTTGGTCGTCGTCAAGGTCGGCCGGCATGCGGCCGGCAGCCGCGCGGCGGTGTCGCACACCGGCTCGCTGGCCGGGGACGACGCCGTCTTCGACAGCGTGATCCGCCAGTTCGGGGTGATCCGCGCCGAGGACGAAGAGCACGCGCTGGACCTGGTGGCGGCCTTCGTCGAGACGCCGGTGCCGGACGCGGGCGGCGTCGGGCTGATCACGATTTCCGGCGGCGCGGGCGCGATGATGGCGGACCTGGCCGAGGAGCTGGGCCTGGAGGTGCCCGTCCTGGCCGACGAGTCGCAGCACCGGCTGCGCCAGGTCCTGCGCGGCTTCGCCGCGACGGGCAACCCGGTGGACGTGACCGGGCAGGTCGTCGAGGACGTGGGCTGCCTGGACCAGAGCCTGGAGATCGTGCTGGACGACGCGCGCGTGGCCCTGGCGGTGGTCTGGGTGCAGTGGCTGCGCCCACAGGCACAGCGGCTCGTCGAGCTGCTCCGGGCCCGGCGGCAACAGGCGGCGAAGCCCTTCCTCGTGTGCTGGCTGAACGCGCCGCCGGATGCGCTGGCGCAGCTGCGGGACGCCGGCATCTTCGTCACCGCGTCGACGCGCGGGGTCATCCAGGCTGCCGCCGGCCTGGCGGCCTTCGGCCGCCACCGGCACGAGGTCGACACCGGCTGGCGGGCGCTCGGCACCCAGGCGCCGGAGGATGCAGGCCCGGCGGGCACCGAGGTCGTGCCGTCGTTGCAGGCCGCCGCGATGCTCGAGGCCTGCGGCCTGCCGCTGGTGCCGGTGCGGCTGGCCACCGACGCGCCGGGGGCCGTGCAGCACGCCCGCGCGCTCGGCTATCCGGTGGCGATCAAGATCGAGTCGGCCGACCTGCCGCACAAGACCGAGGCCGGCGGCGTGCGCCTCGACCTCGGCGACGACGCGGCCGTCGCCCGCGCGTTCCAGGACGTGATGCAGCGCGCGTCCGCCTTCGACCCGGCCGCCCGCATCGCCGGGGTCCTCGTCCAGCGCATGGCGTCGCCCGGCACCGAGCTCGTGCTCGGCCTGCGCCGCGACCCGGTGTTCGGCCCGCTCGTGATGGCCGGCCTCGGGGGCGTCTTCATCGAGGCGCTGAAGGACGTCGTCTTCGTCGCGCCGCCCTTCGGCCCGGCCACGGCGCGCTCCGCCATCGCCCGCCTGCGGCACGCCCGCATCCTCGAAGGCTTCCGCGGCAAGCCGGCCGTCGACGTGGACGCGCTGGCACGCGCGATGTGTGCGCTCGGCAAGCTGGCCGCCCGGCATCCCGAGGTGGTGGAGCTGGACCTCAACCCGGTGCTCGCAGGTCCGGACGGTACGATCGCGGTGGACTGGTTGATGGTGAGGCGTGGCGTTGGCGGCACAGGCAGGCACTAGCGCGGCAGCCCCCGGGGGCAGCCGCAACGCGCGGGGCGAGCGGGTACGCGCCCTGCTGCTCGACGTGGCCGAGGAGATGTTCGCGGCCCGGGGCATCGATGCGGTGTCGCTGAACAGCATCGCGCGGCGCGCGAACCAGTTCAACGCCTCGGTGATGCAGTACCACTTCGCGTCGAAGGCCGGCGTCATCGAGGCCATCCTGGCGCGGCGCATGGAGGGCATCAACCGCCGCCGCGAGGAACTGCTCGAGTCCATCGATCCCGCCGACCGACGCGCGGCCCTGCGCCAGATCGCGCAGGCCATGGTGCTGCCGTTCGCCGAGCACCTGCAGGTGGAGGGCGGCAGCCGCTATCTGCGCTTCGTCGCGCAGGTCACCTTCAACGCGGACAAGAGCGTGTTCGAGATGGTGCGCGGCAAGCACGACTCCGCCGTGCGGCGCATCGCCGAGCTGGTCAAGGCGATCGAGGTGGACATGCCGCCCGAGCTGGTGCGACACCGCCTGGCCGTGGTCACGAACATGGTGCTGTTCAACATCGGCGAACGCGAGAAGCTGCGCATGACCGGCCGCCGCAGCGGGGTCGCGCGGCTGGCGGCCGACGACTTCGTGGCCGACCTGATCGAGATGATCGTCGCGGCGCTGGACGCCCCGGTGCCCGGCCCGCGCCCGGAGGCGTCGGCGTGAGCGCGCTGCACGAGGAGACGGTGTGTTCCGTCCACCACTGGACGGACCGCCTCTTCAGCTTCACCACCACGCGCGATCCCGGGCTGCGCTTCTCCAACGGGCACTTCACGATGATCGGCCTGCGTCGCGACGACGGCAAGCCGCTGCTGCGCGCCTACAGCATCGTCAGCCCGAACCACGAGGACCACCTGGAGTTCCTCAGCATCAAGGTGCCCGACGGCCCGCTCACCTCCCGGCTGCAGCATGTCCGGCCGGGCGACCGCATCATCGTCGGGCGCAAGCCCACCGGCACGCTGCTGATCGACTACCTGCGGCCAGGCCGGCGGCTGTACCTGCTGTCCACGGGCACGGGCCTCGCGCCCTTCATGAGCATCATCCGCGACCCCGAGACCTACGAACGCTTCGATCGGATCATCCTGGTGCACGGCGTGCGCGAGGTCGACGAGCTGGCCTATCACGACTACCTCGTGAACCACCTGCCCGCCCACGAGTTCCTCGGCGAGCTGGTCACCAGCAAGCTGCGCTACTACCCCACCGTCACGCGCGAGGCTTTCGTCAACCAGGGGCGCATCACCGAGCTGATGGCCAGCGGCCGCTTCTTCGCCGACCTGGGCGTGCCGCCGCTGAACGCGGCCGACGACCGCGTGATGATCTGCGGCAGCCCGCAGATGCTGCGCGACCTCAAGCGCATGCTGGAATCGAACGGCTTCGACGAGGGCAACACCAGCACCCCGGGCCACTTCGTCATCGAGCGCGCCTTCGCCGAGTCGTAGCACGGCGATCGATGGCCGGCTGTCGGCACGCGCCTGCAGTTCGATGCGCGTCGGGCCCCGCGTCCAGGCCTTCTCGATACAGGCCGCCAGCAGCCACCCGCCCGCCCGGACGGCGGCGCGGACGGCTACGCGGCGCCGGCTTCGCGAAGGCCACCGGGCCGACGCAGCGCGGTGACCTCGATCTCGATGAGCATGCGCGGGTCGAGCAGGCGGGCGCAGATCATCGTGGCCGCCGGGCGCACGCTGCCGAAGGCCTGGCGCAGGACCGGCCAGCACCTCTCGAAATCCTCGCCGTTGGGCAGGATGTAGCGCACGCGAACCACATCGGCCAGCGAAGCGCCGGCCTCGCACAGCGCGGACTCGATGTTCGCGAGGCACTGGCGGGCCTGCTCCTCGACCTGCGGCGAGATGCCCATCGTGCGGTAGTCGAAACCCGTGGTGCCGGAGACGAAGATCCACTCGCCCTGGACCACGGCCCGCGAGTAGCCGATCTGTTCCTCGAAGGGAGAGCCCGAGCTGATGAGCTGGCGCTGCATGAGGCTGCGTTCCGGTGCTACGGCTTCGGGCCCGGGATGACCGTCACCTGCCGCTCCTCGCCGTTCGGCTTGCGCAGCAGGAAGCGCAGCGGCTGGCCGGCCTTTCGCTCGAGGTAGGGCTGGAGATCGCGGGCCCTGGAACCCGCGACGCGCGTGCCCTCCACCTCCAGGATCAGGTCGCCTTCGGTGATGCCGGCCTGCTGTGCCGGCAAGGATGGCGCGGGGTGCGGCGGACCCTGCGCCCGTCCCGCAGCGCATGGCATGGTCCGCACGGGGCGAGCGATCGGGCCCACGGCTCAGTGGGCCCTGACGAGGTCGAGGTGCCCGACCAGCATGCCCGGGTCGAAGCCGAAGCGCCGCTTGAGGTGGAAGTCCGCGTCGATGCCGCCGCCGGACGCCCGCGTGACGATGACGAGCAGGTGGTCCAGCGCCGGGTCCAGCGCCTCGTGCACCCGGCCCTCGAGCACCACCTGGTACTCGACGCGGGTTGCGCTGCTGCGCTTCGGGCGCGTGGCGGGAATCGCGGCTCCTCCGACCTGGCCGCTCAACGTGCCGTCGTGCGAGACGAGCAGTTCGGCCGGGATCGCACCGGTCCTGGCGCGCGTCTTCGCGTGGAACAGCCGGGCATCGCCGTTCCAGCGGCCCGCCTCGATCGCGCCGGTCGAGGCCTGGCCCGCCGCCCGCGCCGGTATCGGGACGAGGAGGGCGAGAACGCAGCGGCGCCGCATCGGCATCGGCTCAGCCATGATCGGACGGATAGCGCCGCCGGACCTCGGCGACGGAGTCGACGATCAGTTGCTCCAGGACGCCCAGGTCGACGTCCGAGAGGCGCTTGAGGTACAGGCAGGACTTGCCGATCTTGTGCGGGCCCAGCCGCTGGAGCAAGGGCTCCTGGTCCGGCCCGGGCGCGACGAGGTAGACCACGAGCTCGCGGCCTCGCACGGCGAACCCGGTGATGCACCAGTCGCCGCGGCGGCCGCTGGCGTAGGTGTAGGTGTACGAGCCGTATCCGACGATGCTGGGGCCCCACATCCGGGGCGCGCTGCCCGTGACCCTCGAGAAGACGCTCATCAGGACCTTGCAGTCCGCGAGCTGCTGCGGCGACGCGCGCGAGGCGAGGTACTCGTCGACGCTCGCGTCGGTGGGCCGGGTCTTGGGTTCTGCCATGGTGCCTCCTCAACCGGATGTCGCCGCGCTCAGCCAACGGCTTCTCGCGGTCATGGTAGTCGACGATGGCGTTGTCGCGGAACACCTGCAGTCCATGCGTGCCCACCGCGAAGGGGCCATCGGGTTCCGCTGCCTTCGTGTCAGGCGTGGTTCGCGCGTGGCGCGTTCAACGCTGCACCCAGCCGCCGCAGACCGGAAAGACCTGGCCGACGAAGCAGTCCGCCGCGGCGCTGCACAGGTAGGCGGCGAAGAGCGCATCCTCGCGCGCCGCGACCAGCCGGCCCAGCGGCACCTCGCGCGCCAGTCGCTCCTGGAAGCGGGGGTTCGCCTGGACCTCGGCCGGGAAGTACGTCGGGTTGTCGACGAAGTTCTGCGCGATGGCGTTGACCTGGACCCGATGCGCTGCCAGCTCGACACCCACGGCCTGGACGTAGGCGAGCTGGGCGCCGCGCGCCGCGCTGTAGGTCGACGCGCGCTTCATGCCGCGCAGGGCCGAGGCGCTCCCGATGACGAGCACCTTGCCCGAGCGGCGGGCGATCATCGGCGGCGTGACCGCACGCACCAGGCGGGGCAGCGGGTCGACCAGCGCCGCGAAGACAGCCCGCCACTCCTCGTCCTCCACTTCGTGGGCCGCCGTCGACGGGGCCTTCATCGCGAGGTTGGCCACCAGCACGTCGATGGGGCCCGCGCGGGCCACGACCTCCTCGACCGCCCCCGGCTCGTCGAGCGCGTCGTCCGAGGCGACGACCTCGGCCCCGTGTTCGGCCAGCACCTCCCGCAGCACCGGGCCCATGAAGTCCGAGCACTGGGTCAGCAGGATGCGTTTGCCTGCGAGATCGGCTGGCATGAGCGAAGTCCGGGTCGGGGCGCCGAGGGGGATGCGAGGCCGCGGCCAGGCCGGCTCAGCGCGCCGTCGTCGCGGGTGCGGTTCGATTGTGCCAACGGACAGTGAGCAGCGCCGCCTCGGGCAGCCTTCGGCCGCCTGCGGCGCGTTCAGCCCGGGATCTCGGGCTCGACCAAGGTGGCCAGCTGGGCCAGCGATTCCTGCCACCCGAGGTAACACATCTCCAGCGGGATCACCTCCGGGATGCCGCTCTGCACGATCCTCATCTCCGTCCCGCAGGCCACGCCCTGGAGCGTGACCGTCACCTCCATCACCCCGGGCAGGTTCGGATCGTCGAAGCGGTCGGTGTAGCGGATCAATTCGTCGGGCACGAGTTCGAGGTACTCGCCGCCGAAGGAATGGCTGTGGCCGCTGCCGAAGTCGTGGAACGACATGCGAAAGCTGCCGCCGACGCGGGCGTCGAACTGCTGCACGCTGCAGGTGAACCCGTAGGGCGGCAACCACTTGGCGATCGCGCCGGCTTCGAGGAAGGCGCGGTAGACCTTCTGCGGCTGCGCGCGCAGCACCCGGTGAATGCGCACGGTCTGGTCGGACATCGGGATCTCCTTCCGGCATCCGCGCCGGCGCGTGAATCATGCGTGGCCTGGCCTCATGAGCCTTCGGCGCGCGGGGCTCCGCCGCCCTGGGACCGATTGCGGCGCTCGGCCTCCACGGCCTCCTTGACCTCGGGGCTGAGGCGAAGGCTTCCGCAGCTGGCGTTGGTCTGCAGGATCAACGCGTTGAGCTCGCTCTGCTCGCGCTCGATCGAGCGGACACGTTCGTTGTACTCCTTGACGGCCTGGTTCCGCGTGTCGATGGCCCTGTTGTATGAGGCGATCTCGGTCGGGGTTCGGGGGGCATGTCGCCCGACCTGGGCCGCGAGGTCGGCGTCGGCGGCCTTGAACTTGGCCGACAACACCGCCAGCTCGTCGCCGCGCTTGCTCAGGGCCTGCTTGCGGCGGTCGATGGTGTCGGAAGCATCCAGGCAGGCGGCGTACTCTGCCTTCGTGGACATGCGGGGCTGAGCGTCCTGGGCGCTGGCCGCGGCAGGCAGCAGCAGCCCGAGCAGCGCGCACAGCCGGGCGGCGCGAGGCATCCGCGTGGCCTCGGGGCGAGCGCAGCGGACCGGCCTGAGGTTCTGACCGGCGCCCACGTCCTGTGCGACGACCATGGCATCTCCTGCTTGGCCCGGTCCATCGCCGCCGCACAGACCCCCAGGCGTCGCGGCCGGGGTCGACGTCGTGGAGCGAAGCCTGCTGGCGAAGGCCCGGTCGATCGCGTGGTTGGGCATCCCTACTTCGTGTCGGGTGTCTCGGCCGTGACACGCGGGTACCGATACCACAGGTTCCGGGCATGGTACCCGGAGCCCAGTATGAACCGCGTGAGGGTGACATCGTCGCTGCGCCAGTGGACGACCAGTGAACCATCGACGGACTTGAGCAGGTTCACGTTCGTTCCACCCCCTCCGATCAGGAGGATCGAAACGCGGCTGTGGCTGTGAGGCTCGTTGAAGAACCTCAGCGTCGGCTCGCCATACAGCGTGCGGCAACTGAAGAGGTCGTCGACACGGTCCTCGGACCCTGCGAAGCGATAGCGTCGGAAGCTCAACGGCGTGCGGCGGCCAGTGGCGTCCCCGAACGTGATGGTCATCGAGTCAGGGGCCTGCTGGATGGACACCCAGGCTGCTTCGCTCGGAAGGGTCGGCCACGACCGTTTCCACGCCGCCGGGCCCGTCGCGCTCCGGGAGCGCGCCATCGCGGTGAAGATGTCCGCCAACGACGGCGGCGCACCGGCCTCGGGCGGAAACGATGCCGTTCCCTGGTTGCCGTACGTGCCCTGGAGATCAGGACAGCCTTCGGGTGTCGGCGCGGACTTGATCGACGCCCACTCCATCGGGTACGGCGGGGCCCCCGAACTCGTCGCGCACCCGAGCTGGGCGAGCAAGAGCCCCACTGCAGGCACGGCAAGCGCGATCCGCAAGCTCACGAGACCCAGCGCGGGCGCCGAGTGTCCCGCAACGGCAGGCCGCGCAAAGACGATGAACGCCGACCCCGGAGCGTCTCGCCGTTGCGGGTCCGCCCGACGGCAGCGTTCGGCCGTTGCCGATGCGATGAGCCAACCCCGACCTCCAGGGTCGAAGCGGCGAGAGGGCCTCCACGGCTCTTCACGGGCCCGCCTTGGCGAACAGCTCGTGCAGGAGCCGCTCCGACTCCCGCAGCCCGCTTTCGGTGAAGGTCACGCTCTTCGCCTTCCCCACCGGGTTGGAGATGAAGCCCTTCTCGTGAAGGCGCGACATCGCGTCCCAGTCGAAGGACTTCCATGCGCGCGCGCCTTCGTGCAGCCCCAGATGGAGAAGGGCCAGGACGGCGCTGTCGATGCGATCATGGTCGAGATTCACGGATGCCTCCTGCGGCCTCACGGTCGTTGCCCCCCGGGCTTCGCCCGCATCCGGTTGTTCCTGGCGTTGTGCTCCAACTCGCACAATCCAAGCTCTTCCATCAGCGGCGGAACGTACACGGCGAACCGGCCACGCAGCCCCTTCTTGAGCCCGTACCAGCCGCCGACGGGGTTGCCCGCCGACCTGGCCCACGCTTCCACCGTGCCTTCCTTGGCAGGCTTCTGCTCATCGGCGCCACCCAGTTCGACCCAGTCTCCAGCCTGCTGGAGCATGGCGTGCAGGTCATCCACGCAGCGTGCGTCGTAGTGCAGGACCGTGCTGCCGACCGTGCAGACCAGGATCTTCCGGCCGTCCCTCTCGTCAGCGTGCATCGTGAACTCCGCCGTCCCCGGCGGCGTCTTCAGCGTCCACGGGTTCGCCTTCGTCCGATTCAGAGCGGTTGCCACGGTGCTCCCTTCGTCGCGCGCACGTCGCGTTGTGGATGCGTTGTGTGAGGCCTCGGGTTCGAGCCGACCTGCCCGCGCAGGCCGGTGCCGTGAGTACGGGCTGCGATGATGCACCATGGCGGGGGAGTCGGTCGACGACACCTCGGCCCCCGGCTCTCGGGCGAACACGCCGGGCAAGCCAGAGCCCTGCCATCGTCGCGACATGCGCTCGCGCCGGCGCTCGGTTTGCCCGAGGTGCTGAACATCACGGCGCGAGGTACCCAGCAGCGCCGGACCCCGCGCGCCCCTGTCCGTCAGGTGAGCGCAGGCCGCGGATCCTCGAGACCTTGAGCCAACTCAGCCTGGCGGCGCGGTGCCCCGTGGCAGACTCGCCGCGGCTGGTCCAGCCACAGGCGAATGCCCGCGCCGGGGCACCCCCGGCCGTGTGGGGCCGCCCGCCCGGTTGCCCCGGCCATCTCACCTGACTGTCTTTCCGCCCGCCCCCCGTGCAC
>ERZ761607.2272-NODE-2272-length-21316-cov-6.327971_pt1 | contig 21316 bp, 15 predicted proteins | sample MGYA00511164_ERZ761607 | MGnify/ENA primary metagenome ERZ761607 (study PRJEB28899, sample SAMN02445080) | bioreactor sludge metagenome | biome: EBPR sludge | place: Australia: Brisbane, Thorneside Wastewater Treatment Plant | collected 2011-06-22 ... | reverse complement strand
CGATTGAGGCCCTATTTATGCGCTTGGCACGCGAAAAGTGTCGAACTCTGGGGGATTCGGGCTCAGCGAGTTCGGCTATATGGCACTGGCGCCGAGCCGAGCAGGAAACATGACTGGAAAGGAACGCTCAGCGCCCCGGCGGCAAAAAACTTGCCAATTGCGGAGGTGGCAAGAGAGCAAAGAAACCGGGCCCGTGCCACCAGAGAAGTGAACGTCGGCAGAGGCCGTGGCGCATCCCTGGTCTTGATGCTGGTTTTGGCAGTGCGGCCAGAGCGAGCGTTGGCGGCAAATGGCCCGTACGGCTGGTGTAGCACCTTGGCCGGACGTACGGGAATACATTGCGCCGAACGGCTGCTTCGATCTTTTCGCTACGCCCGGTTCCGACCCATACAGCCTTTCGAGCAGCCGAAATTGGGAGGGCACGTAACAAGGTACAGCGGCCGTTCGAGAAGACTGCCCGTCGGCACATTGCCGCCCATGCCGCCGTTGCGGCCCGGAGGAATTATGTCCGCCATGAAAGAATAAGCAGTCGCTGGACGTAGCGCTGTACCGCATGACCGCTTGGTATATGAATCTATAGCCCGCCCCGTCCGATTACCGCCTCCTCCGCGACCTTCTCGCGAGCAAGAAATGTCTGTCCTAATCCGCGCGTTGTGACGGGCCTTGTTTGCAGAATGCTTATTTTTCCATTGGCAATGCCAAACTCGATATCCTGCGACAATGCATAATGGTCTTCCAAAGCTATAGCGACATTAACTCGGAGGTCATTTTTTGTCAGGCACGGTACGTCACGCAAATTGCTTTCGACCGGCGCAATCGATGTTCCCTTGCCAGAGGAATGCCTTTTAACCATAAACGCCTTGTTTCCGACGTGAACGCTCACCACCGAATTGTCAGCCTTGTCCACATAGTAACGGTCTACGTCTACCACCCCGGAAACCACCCCAGCGCCAAGGCCGTACCCCGCTTCAATCACAATCACGTCTCTTCCACTAACCGGATCCGTAGTAAAGATAACCCCGGAAACTTGCGACTCAAACATTTGCTGCACCACGATCGCCAGCTTGACCGACCCCTGCTGAACAATGCGCTCACTCTGATAGAGAATTCCCCGTGTCAGCCAAAACGACGACCAAACTTCCTTTATCCAATACAACAGCTCCGCCGGGCTGACGAACAGATACGTCTCCGCCACTCCAGCAAACGCAGCCTCTTCCGTGTCTTCCTGGAGACCGGAAGAGCGCACGCTTAGGAAGCTGTTACGCAAGCCGCACGAGTCGACAGCGTTCATGATTTCCCGACCGAGACCGGCCTCAGGGTCGAGGTTTCCACGGCGTATCAAGTCTCGTATTCGTTCCGAGACGTCCGCAACCATCACCCGCCTGTCATTCTCAGAGATATCTTGAGTCGCAAGAATCGCCTCTACTTTCGACGCAAGGTGCAGATACCCCTCGCGACTGCCGTTCTCCTCCAGAAACTGATCGAACGCCAGCGTGCTTACCATGATCGCTGGCGGCATCGACGCACCATGGCGCTTTACGATTTGAGCAATCTCCCCAAGATTCGCGCCCTTGCCGCCGACCAACTCAACATAATCGGCGTCAACTTCGTCCAGTAGAAAGACAGCGCGCTGGAATAGCGCAATCCGCTTTCTCTTCACTCGCGTTAACTCGTCGGCCTTACTTTGCAAGTGGGCGACCATTCCCCTCGCCACAATGCCTTCCGCACGCATTCGTTTGAGAGATCCGCTTAGCGCCACGTGAATTTCTCGCTTCATTCTGTAATACGCATCTTCGTCTTGGCCAGCGGGATCTTCTATGTCGATAAACTCGTCCACCTTGGCATAGTCGCTCAGCAGAAGGACTTTGCCAGCGGCACTCGGACACCTGTTCAGCACGAGTCGAACATGTACTCTCTCCATCGCCAGAATAAGATCTGCCTCGCGGACATCGAGTTCCGAAAGACTTTTGCTGCGGTGACTCGAAGCAATGATGTCGTCTTCGAACAGGAGTAGCGCCTGACTACCCGCGGACATCGGTCTACCCGCAAGTGCTGCGACACCACGGGAATGAACCGTGATACCGGGTATCCCGTCGGCAGCCAGCATGTTCTGCAATAACACTTCGGCCATAGGGCTGCGGTCTATATTGCCCATACAGACGAGCAATATATTCACCGGCTTGATCTCCCCGATTCTGTGTCCGAGACGACGCAGCGCCTTGCGCATCGCAGGCAGATCGACTTCTGTCAAATTGCGCCCTATCAGGGCTTCAACGTCATTCAGTGCCTCGGCTTTCAGCAGGGCTAAGCGTGGATGGCGTCGCAAGCCCTGCATCCGCACGTGCAATGCACTCAGTCGCGGATCGCAGAGATCAAGGCTTTCTGCCAGCATGGCGACCTGTGCCCAACGGCGCTCGACGATCGCAATAGTGTTGAGCGCGCTCCAGAGTACCGTGACCGCAGCAATATTGTGCTCGACCTCCGACAACAGCCCTTCGTGTTCGGCAAACGCATTGTCGGCAACGGTCTTGATCAGCATGGAAATGTTGTCCGTTCCGCCTTTCGCGAGCTCCCCTGCCCGTTCCCCTGCCGGTTCCCCTGCCCTTTCCCCTGCGGTAAGCCCTTGGCGTCCATGACGCACGATTTCAATCAGCTGCTTTCGGACGGTGGGGGTGACCCTGTTGTTCCATAATGCTTCCGCCAATATCAAGACAAGACCGTCGGACAGGATCTCCTCTCGGGCATATTGAGCACCCAAGCTCAACGGCACGGTAGCCAGCCAGCCTGCCAGATCAGCCGGCGGTATTTCTCCAGAGACGACTCGATGAATCACTTTGTGCAGGGACTCCAGGGGAATTTCGGCCATTGGCATGATCGAAACGATTCCCTGCGATGCCCAGACCATCACCACGCTTCCTTCACGAATGTCGACCGTTTCTGAAACCCTCGACTCACTGACCCAGAAGCCTTCGTCGGTCATGTAGGGTTTTCCGGGACGCATCTCTTCGATGCGGACAACGTTGCCTTCCGATGATTGAACCCACTCGGCGTGAGGCAAGATCAGCGATGGGATACCAAATTCCCGTGTCGTCACGCCGGCATGGCTTAGCAGGCCACCACTGGTAACCAGGACTGCTTCAGCGCTTCGAATGGCTTCAATATCCTCGGGTGTCGTAAAGGGAAGTAGCAGAACCCGCCCTTCGCGATTCTGCGCATTTGAGCAGTATTCGCGGTCAAATGTTGTGCGCCCGACGCGGGCGGTTCCATCGCCAACGGAAGCCACCAGCCCCCTGACAGTCTTGCCACTTAGCCCAGCGGAAGGCCGTGATTGTTCAACCAGTAAACGGTGCGAAATGAGCTTCCGGAATGCAGGCAGCCGGATCTTCCTCGGGACTAGATATGCGCTCTTGCGCAGTAGTCTCTTCAGGCTGGCCATGGAAAGCCATTTGCCACCTTTGGTTGGTGTCAAGTGATGGCCAAATGCGTACAAGACAGAACGATTCTGATTGTCGGCCAAACCATATATCACCAACCATTCGTTAGGCGCCATTTCCAGCTGTGCCCGATCCACCTTGAGCTGGTCAATGCTTCCGATGGTGTCGAAATCCAGATGGAGGTCGCTCTCTTTCACCATCACGGCGGTGAGCAATGCTTCATGCTCGCGTGCCAACACTCTCTTGATGATCTCCCTTAGCGGCAGGTAAGCGGGATTACGCTCCAGAAACCCTCGGCTATTGATCCTCAATTCTCCACGCGCCAATGCTTGGCGGCAGGGACCGTTGAAGAGTCGGTCAATAACCTCCTGCCCAACTCCACCGGTACCCGGCTGTATGACCGCCAGGTCGAAGGTTCGAAGCACCGCATTGAGCGCGAAATACAGACGTTGGCGAACCATCTGCCGATCTTCGGAAACATACGAATTAAACTCTCGGAGCGCGTTGGGGCCGCTGAACTCGCAGTATGTTTCGAAGGGCATGCCTTCCCCGCGATAGGAGAACGGAATCCTTCCCTCAACGAGAAATATCCGGGAGATCGCACTTGCAAATTCACGGATCTGCTCCGGCTGCGATTTGCCCGAGAGACTCGCTGATGTAGTATTCGCCAAGAAAATGTAGGCCATGGCGTAGTCGAGGTCCCGCAGCGACCATATGAGTCTCAAGACCACGACAAGCGCACGCTCAATCTGCCGATCCGCCCGCGCTCCATGGTCTTTATCCAGATATCCCGTGACCAGAATCTCGACCAGGCTGCTCCGATCCAGAGTGACGGTCAGTCCGGCTTCTTTGAGGACAGTGCCGACAAATTCGGCGCGAAGCGCCTGCGGCAGTTCCGCCCCACCCTGGAAGCTTTGCAGTCGAACAAAACCCTCGTCATCCGGATCGGCAATATTGGCGAACAACTCGACGCGATGCTCACCCAGGGTCACGCTATAAACCATGTGGTTACCGACCAGAACAAAGGTCCCGGGGCATGGCCCGGGCAGCCACCGTGCAGCTCGTACAATCGTTGCTAGGACGCGATGACGGACCAGTCCGTTAACGATGATCGGCGCCTCATCCAGTCTCGCTATCCGGATATCCCCGGTTTGTTCGCCGCCGATACGGCCGATGGTGACAGTCATATCCGCATGGGCTGTAGTCAATCGGTGTTCCAGCGCCCGATTGCCCCGCTCATGCAGGAAGCGTATCAATGCATGTACGCTAGCCGGCTCGCCTGCGGGGTGTTCCACCATTGCCGTGATCTTGTGTCGTAGCGCAGCGGACAAACCATCTTGCTGCGACAGGTGATCCCATGAACTATCCAGGTCGCAGACGAGCTTGTCATAGAAGGCGAGCGCGGCGTCGGCATCGGTCTTTAAAGCAACCTGTCGATATGCTTCGACCATCTCCGAAAGAAGTGAAACGATACAAAGCGCTGTCGATTTGGTCATCCTGTGTGCGTGGGTGACGATCAAGCGCAGCGCATCGTAGTTGGGCTTGACCAGCTTCTCACGGATATTGAGATACTGCGCACGCAGCTGCTGCCGGGATTCGGGGTCGGATGTCGTATCCTTTGAGAAATCGCGAAGCAATACGTAGTGTCCTGCTTCGCCGGCGTCTTCGCTGTGCAACTCCCCGACGCCATCATCCTCGATCCACGGCGGCATCTGTGAGCTGCCATGCTCCACGGGGTATGCCAAATGATATCCACCCAGATTGACCCCGGTATCGTGGAGATCAACAACGGCGATCAGACGCAACTTGTCCAGTCGATCCCAAGAGTTGGTAATGCTCACGAAGCGCCGCGCGCCAAGGGCACGGCGCGCGATGGCAAGATTCTCTATGATCTCTGCCAGGGCCTCCGGGCTTTTCACGATCGACCGTGAGAAGCCTTGGCTGCTCACCGCCTTGAGGTCGAGCAGCCTGTTTAATCGGGCGACTGGCTGGCTACCATGTAGGGCGTCGAGCAGATCGTATGCAGCAGAAAAGCGCGCCTCGAGTTCCTCCTCGACCACGCTTCTGACGGCCGGGTCGCTTGCTTCGTGAAACGCATTGACAAGATCCGCCATATCATCTGCCTTGTTTAAGCGACTGTTAAGCTTCCTTGATTCTATCAACCAGTCGTGGCGGAAGTTGGGAAGATGATGGTAAGCATCGAGAAGATGCCGACCGGACAGTGTCGCTAGGTCAGCGGATCGATGGCGAGCCGAGCAGCCATCCTACGGCTTATTCCTCCGAGACGAGGACCGTGATTCCGCCGAGTGCCTTGCACGCTTGCTTGGCAGGAACCTCGGCGCTGGCCTTTTCGGGGTTGTTGAAGTCGCCGGAACATCTCGGGTTAAGGAAATTCTGGCCGAAGCGTTGCGGCGCGAGAACCGTATCAGCGCCGCTCGGCCCGCAATTCCCGTCCCGGCACGCTATGGATGTCCTGCACGCTCCTGCCCCAACTCAAGCACGTCACCGTTCCCCAGGAACAAATCGGTCTGGGAACCATTGCGGGCGCTTCCCCGCTCTACCGGCAAGCCGCTGGCCAGCATTTTCTCGACGGCCGTACGACCGGTGCAATGGTTGCAGGCTATCCGGTCGATGCCATACTCGCTCAGCGCCTGGACGATCTGATCGCGCTGGCCGTCCCAGTCTTCGAGCGGCGAGAGGTGCAAGCCGCCGTAGATGGCGTGGATGCGTTCACCGCCGCTGAAGGTCCGGCGCGCATAATCGAGCAAGTTGAGGACGCCACCGTGACCGCAGCCGGTGATCATCGCCAGGCCCCGGTCCTGCAGCTTCGCGTAGAGCACGCTTTCCCCCTGTACCTGCAGCAGCGTGCTCATCGGGAAACTGGCCAGAGCCAGGCCCGGAAACAGTAGCAGCGGCTGCGCGCTCGGCACAGTGCGCACGGGCCCGCCATGGCCCTGCTGCTCGATGAAGGCCAGGCCGGCCGGATGAAAGCCTTCGGGTAGGTAGATCGGAATCTCCGGACAATGCTTGAGCGTCGAGCCAATCCCCCAGAAGTGGTCGAAATGTTCGTGGCTGACGATCAGCGCCTCGATCTTGCGCTCCTGCAGGAGCCGGTCGATGCCCTCCTCGGCGAAGCGACGGTCCATCCAGTCGGAATTCCAACCGGTATCGAAGAGCAAGCGGTGCACGCGGCCGTCGAGCGCTTCGGCTTCCAGCAAGGCCGAGAAGCCGGCAGCGTTTTCGGCATGCAATTGCCCGAATGGTGGCCAGGGAATGGCGTACTGGTCGGTGTTGGCGCCACCGGCGGCACGAATGTCGTCGAAAACAGTAGCCGTGTCGAACCAACCGGTTTCCGAAACACAGACAATCCGCAGGCGCTTCAGGGCGCCAATATCAAGCGTCGGAGAACATTTGGTCATGATCTTTACCTCGCGAAGTGGGCGAACCACCGGGCTCGTGGTGCTCGTAACGAAGATAGCGCCGCGCAACGGGTAGTCGTACCAGGCGATTGCTGAGCATGGCGGTCACGGCGACATCGGGATCTTCCTCCATGGTGATCACCGGAAGAATTCCGCTTTGCATCAGCCGCTCGTGAAGGCCGGGCCCCATGCCGCCGGTAATCAGGATATTGATTCCGGCCAGGGGCTCGGCAAGCTCCCCGGAGCTGGCGTGCAAGCTCTGCTCCATGGGCACCTCGACGAGGCGCTTGCCGGTCAGAACGCCCTTTTCGAGCTCGTAGATCCAGAACCTGCGGCACTTGCCGGGGTGCTCGGTGATGGTCTTTCGATTCTGACTGGTGACTGCGATCTGCATGACTTGTCCTTTCTTACCCATTTGCTCTGATCAGGGCGAAGCGACCGCCTGTCACGGCGGCGTGTCCATGAACGTCGGTGTCCTCGACGCATCAACTGGCGGCCATGCGCCAATATCAGAAATCACTTATCAAGATTCGTGCCAGCATTCGAGGAACGGAACAAACACCGCGAAAGCAATGGCTTGTGCTTGGCTCGGCCACACGCCAGCGCCTCTTCTTGGTGCCTGGCTGCCGATGTGGCAGTCAAAGCGGCACCCTATGGCAGCTCGGCTGGCAGACCCCTGACAGTCCAGTGGCAGTCGTGCTGGCATCCGTCTTGCAGCGGATGTCCTCCGCTCGGCCCGCCGCCACGGAGCAGGTCTACCTGGCGTGCGGCGGCAATCTCGCCTGCACTGCCGTCTAGCGGTATTTGCTCAGCTACATGCGCTCGAGGAAGCGCTTCGCCCAGTGGGAGATCCGAGGGCGACGGTGCTGAAAGCATCAGGGTTCACCAATAAAATTTCGTGCCAAACCATGGCCGCGACGATTAAGCCCGACCTTTCCATGGCGTGGCAGTGAGCAGAGCATTCTCACAGGCGGAGGATAGCTGCCAGCTGCCAAAATGTGGCAGTATTTGGCAGAGCAGGTCGCAGACGCGACGCTCACAGTAATGACATGATTGGCGGCAATGATTACTACTCCCAGCCCACAGCCTCCCGCCGAATTGATTTCCTTCCTCGAGTCGCTCATCGAGCCGCATATCCTGTGTGACCGTGACTACCGCATCATTGCCGCCAACGAGAGCTATCGCGCCAAGTGGGAGGGGCAGCGGAAAATCATCGGCCGGACCTGCTACGAGGTATCGCACCAATATAAGGTGCCGTGCGACCAGGCCGGGGAATCCTGTCCACTGCTGCTCAGTCTGCGCTCCGGTCAGCGAGAGCGTGTCGTGCATCTGCATCACACGCCGCACGGCGAGCGTCTCGAAAGCATCGAGTTGTCCCCCATTCGCAACGCCGCCGGCGAGGTGGTCTATTTCATCGAGAAGATCGACCCGCTGTCGGTGCCGCGCAGCGATGAGCATGCGCGCGGCCTGATCGGGCGCTCCCCGGCCTTTCTGACAATGATGGGCCTGGTGGCCCGGGTAGCACCGTCCGACGCGGTGGTCATGCTGCAAGGTGAATCGGGTACCGGCAAGGAGCTGGTCGCCGGCGCCGTCCACCAGTTGAGCCGGCGGGCGCAGCGGCCGTTTATTGCGGTCGACTGTTCGGGATTGACGGAAACGCTGTTCGAAAGCGAGATCTTTGGCCACGAGCGTGGCGCCTTCACCGGCGCCGTGGCGCGCAAGATCGGCCTCATTGAAGCGGCAGCAGCGGGAACCCTGTTCCTCGACGAGGTGGGTGATATTCCGCTGTCGATTCAGGTCAAGTTGCTGCGCCTGCTCGAAACTGGAACCTTCCGTCGGGTGGGCTCAACGGAGCTGCGCAAGGCCGACATCCGGGTGATCTCGGCCACCCACCGTTCGCTGACCGAGATGGTCGCGGCCGGAAGCTTCCGGGAGGATCTGTACTATCGCCTGAACGTTTTCCCGATTTTCCTGCCGGCGCTGCGGGAGCGGCGCGAAGACATCGCGCTGCTGGCGGAAGAACTGCTCCCAAGAGTCTCCGGCGGGCGTTCGCTGCGCCTGAGCCCCGAGGCGATCCGCTGCTTGGCAGATTACGATTTCCCGGGGAATGTCCGCGAACTGCGCAACCTGCTCGAACGGGCCTGTCTGCTGAGCGACAGCGATGAAATCGACCTGCGGCACCTGCCGGCCAGCGTAGCTGGCGGGGAACAGCGGCCGCTGGCGAGAAAAGGCCGGCAATCGGGGCCGAAATCGGGCCCAGAGTTGAAACCCAGCGACACACAATTGCTCGATCTTGCAGCCGGTTTCCACGGGAGCCGGAAAGAGCTCGCGCGCCATGCCGGTCTATCGGAACGGACGCTCTACCGACGCTTGAAGGCATTGGCTGGTGCATGAGCAGTCCGAGGAGAACCTGCCTGTGCTTGGCGCGCAGCCTATTTGCTCGGCTTCTGGCCGGCAGCAGCAGCCTGCGCCTGTTTTTCCCGTAGCCGCTTGTTCTTGTCCTCACTGCCGACAAAGACGTAGCGACCGGCCAATTCGCAGCCCTTCATCCCAGGATCACAGAGCAGGTTGTTCACCTTGGCACATAGCCCCTTGATTTCGTGCGGACAGCCCCACGACGACATGGCAATCTCCAGAAAATATGGCGATGACTACGGCCGCAACACAAGAACGCAAGACGGCAAGCGCCGCGAGTGCGGCCCCTTGCGTTCTTCACAGCCGCTAGTCGTTGCCGTGATGTGAGGGATGATTGTATGACCGCTAGGGCTCAGATTGCCATGGCCGGAGAGAAATGCGTGATCAAGTAGACGCCGAGGCAAGTTAGTTTTTCGCCACAAACGTTTTGCAACAAGTGCGTTTCACCCTTTCCCCTTCACAAATCGGCTCGACGATCAGACCAGCTGCCCATTCTGGTAATCGAGAATGGCCTGTTCGATTTCCTCGCGCCTGTTCATCACGAAAGGGCCGTGCTGAACCACCGGCTCACGCAACGGACGGGCGGCGAGCAGTAGAAAAGCGGCGGCACCGCGGTCGGTGCTCACCTCGAGCAGTTCGATCTCTTTGCCCGTCGAGAGCAGGCCGGCCTCGTGCGGGTCCAGGGCGCGCCGCTCATCGCTCGCGCCGACGCCGAGTTGCCCTTCGTAGGGATAGAGAAAGGCGTGGTGCCCGGCAGGTAAGGGAGTTGTGAAGCGCGCTCCGGCGGGCAGGCGCACATCGAGGAATAGCGGTTCGGTACTGATGCCCTGGATCGGACCGGCGACGCTTGCATCGGCGACGGTCAGTGCGCCGGCGATGACCTTCACCTCGACGCCGGCAGGCAGGGCGAGGCGCGGGATGTCCTCCGGCTGGATGTCGCGATAGGCTGCCGGCTTCATCTTTTCGCGCGCCGGCAGGTTGATCCACAACTGGAAACCACGCATGCGGCCGCTTTGCTGCTGCGGGATTTCCGAGTGGATGATGCCACGCCCGGCAGTCATCCACTGCGCGCCGCCGCTGCGCAGGTCGCCGCGATTGCCGAGATGATCCTCGTGCAGCATGTGGCCGTCGAGCATGTAGGTCACCGTCTCGAAGCCGCGGTGCGGATGATCGGGAAAACCGGCGATGTAGTCATCGGCGTTCTCGGAGGAAAACTCGTCGAGCATCAGGAAGGGATCGAGGCGCAGGCTCGGTGCCTGCCCGAGGCTACGGAGCAGCTTGACGCCGGCGCCGTCCGAGGTGGGGATGGCGCGAATAACTTGCTGCAGCTTGCGGGTGTTCATGGGGGTCTCCTGTTTGATGTGGAAGTCGGGGAAACGGTCAGCGCCCGAAAAAGCTCTCTATTGCCGCGTCGCTACGCTCCTCGCAAAGACTACGTGGGGGTGCGCCTGTAATGCTCAAGCGGCGAGCTGTTGAAGGCGTTGCCGGGCGCCGGCAAGCGCGGCCTGCTTTTTCGGCTCGCCCATGTTGAGCCCTTCGGCATAGACGAACTCGACATCGCTGATGCCGATGAAAGCCAGGAAATCCTTGATGTAGGTGGTCTGGCTGTCGCGCGGAGTGCCGGCGTAGACGCCGCCGCGCGCCGCGAAAACGTAGGCCTTGCGGCCGCCAAGCAGACCTTCGGGGCCATTGGCGGTGTAGCGAAAAGCCACGCCGGCGCGGGCGATATGGTCGAAATAGGCCTTCAGCGTCGAAGGGATACCGAAGTTGTACATCGGCACGCCAAGAACGATGATCTCCGCCTGCCTGATCTCGCCGATCAGCGCATCGGACTCGGCGACCAGTGCCTGCTGCCGTGGCGTGCGCTCTTCCGCCTTGGCTGAGAAAGCGAGAAAACGTTCGGCGTCGAGGTGCGGCAGCGGCTCGCTGGCCAGGTCGCGGACGATGACCCGCGCCGCCGGGTTCCTGGTACGCCACGCGGCGACGAATTGCTCGGCCAGCTGGCTGGACTGACCACCGCCGGCGAAAAGGCTGGTATTGAGTTGCAAGAGGGTTTTCATGGGAGCTCTCCTTGATTGGCTAGGCACCCATTTGACTATTTACTCAGGAGATTAAAAAGAACAATATTTCGCTACTTTTTATCGAACTATTGAATATATGTCCGAGACACCGCATATCACTCTCGACCAATGGCGAGGGCTGATCGCCGTCGTCGACGCCGGTGGCTACGCCCAGGCGGCACAGCTTCTGCACAAGAGCCAGTCGGCAGTGACCTACGCTGTGCAAAAGATCGAATCCCTGCTCGGCGTCAACGCTTTCGAGATCCAGGGACGCAAGGCGGTGCTGACGCCAACCGGGCAGATGCTCTACCGACGTGCGCTGGCGCTGGTCGATGAGGCGAGCGACCTCGAACGTGCGGCGCACGCCCTGTCGGCCGGTTGGGAAGCGGAGATTCATCTGGCGGTGGAAATCCTTTTCCCGACCTGGCTACTGTTCGATTGCCTGGCGCGCTTTGGCGAGGAGAGCCCGCGCACGCGCATCACGGTGATCGAGTCGGTACTCGGTGGGACGACGGAAGCGCTGCTTACCGGGCAGGCCGATCTGGCCATCGCGCCGCAAGCGCCGCCCGGTTTTCTCGGCGACCTCTTGCTGCAGATGCCGGTCGTCGCCGTCGCTCATCGCGATCATCCGCTGCACCGGCTCGAGCGAGAACTCAGCGCCCGAGATCTGCGCGAATACCGGCACGTGCTGGTGCGCGATTCCGGTGTAACGCGGGACCGTCGCGCGCTTTCGGTGGAAGTGGACCAGCGCTGGACGGTCAGCCACATGGCCAGCTCGATTCAGGCGCTACGCATGGGGCATGGCTTCGCCTGGTTGCCGTGCGAGCACATCCGCGACGAACTGGCGAGCGGGCTGCTCAAACCGCTGCCGCTGCGCGCCGGGCGCGAGCGTCTGGTGCCGCTGTACCTGGTTCTGGCTGATCCGGATTTTGCCGGGCCAGGCGTGCGCCGCCTGGCGGAAATCATTCGCGAAACGGCTACGGCGTCGCTCCCGGGGCGGCCGTTGGCGTCGTCATGAGGACTTCGAGCGGCGAATCGGTGCTCAGATGCATGTCGCGTTGCGGGTACGAGATCTTGATTCCGCGTTCGCGAAAAATCCTGTCGATGGCCATGTGCAATTCGTGCGTGACGATGCTGCGATAGAGGACCAGGCGCGTGAACACGCGCAGCTCGAACTCCATACCGTTTTCGCCGAAACGCAGAAACAAGGCCGCGGCCTCTGGCTCGTCAACAACGCTTTCGTTATTCCGCGCGACCTCCATCAGGGTGTCGACCACCTGCTCGGTGTCGCTTCCGTAGGCGACGGTCAAGGGGACGATCAAGCGGGTGATGGGGTCGGACAGGGTCCAGTTGATGCAGTCCTGGGTGATGAAGGTCTTGTTCGGAATGAGCAGCTCCTTGCGATCCCAGTCGCTGATCGTCGTGGCGCGGATGTGGATGCGGGTCACCGTGCCGGTATGGCTGGCAATGGTCACGATGTCGCCGACGCGAAACGGCCGCTCGAAGAGAATGACGATGCCGGAAACGAAATTGGCGACGATTTCCTGCAAGCCGAAGCCCAGGCCAACGCCGAGCGCCGCGATCAGCCACTGCAGCTTCGTCCAGTCGATGCCGAGGAGATTTGACGCGACAATCAGCCCAACGAGAACGATCAGGTAGTTCAGCAACATGGTTATCGCATAGCCGGTACCGGGTGCCAGATCGAAGCGGCTGAGGACCGCCACTTCGAGCGCACCGGGCAGGTTGCGAATGGCGATGATGGCAATCGCGAAAACCGTCGCCGCGACGATCAGGCTCCAGAGAGTCACGACCTGCTGCGGCAGGCTGCCGTCGCCAGAACCGAGCCGCCAGAGGACGATCTCGTCGAGCGTGCGCACGGCCGGCAACAGGCCCTGCCAGATCGAGGCCATGGCAAAGGCAATGCCCACCAGGACGAGCAGGCGGAGCAGGGCGCGCGTTTGCCGGCTGATCGTGTGACGGTCGATTTCGTAGCTCTGCAAGGCATCCGGAATGGCGTCGGCAGCGCGTTCGGCCGCATGGCGATCGATCGTCCGCGCGCCCGAATCCTGCTCCGCCGGGCCGGCCGTGCGCACCTCGCGCGCCCGTGCCAACACCATTCGCCGCTCGTAGACGGAGAAGGCACGCTCAAGCATGGCGTGCACCAGAGTGGCCATGGTGATCAGCACGATCGACTGCATGGTCAGCCGCAGCAACTGTGAAGCGGTGTAATGGTAGCCAAGCAGGGACAGGCCAATCGTCGCCAGGGCAATCAGCATCAGTGCCGGATACCACAGGTAGACGATGTACCACAGCCAGTTGTCGCCGTCGGTCGCGGCGAGACTGATGCGCGACAGGCGCCACAGCCGAGAGCCGATCCAGGCAATCGCGAGACAGAAGACGATCAGGGAAATCCGTCCCAGGCCGTCGCGAATCTCGGGGGCGGCGTGCACCGAAACCAGGACCATGACGATGGTAATCGGCACGAACAGCAACATCAGCCGCCGGGTGTTGCGCCGCAGCAGGGTCAGCGTTGACAGACTCCAGTCGAAATGAACGGCGGCAACGCCGTTGGCGCGAACCAGTTGCAGGAGGAACTCCATGAACAGGATCAGGACGCCGCCCGTCGTCAGTGCCGTTTCCAGGCTGCGGGCGAAACCCGTTTGGCTGCGAGTCAGGTAGGCCAGCCCGAAGAGCAGCAGCGCCGGCGGCAAGGCGAGAACCACCGTGATGGCGAAAGCTTCCAGGGTCAGGAGCAGATCGTCTGACTGCACGTTGCCGATCCGCGGCGCCATACGCTCCAGGCGCTGCTGCAAGCGGCCGCGGCTGGCGATGGCGAGCATCAGGAGCAGCAGCAGGCCAAGGCATCCCGCCAGGCGGTCGTCGAGATTTCTGGCCACGGCCTGACGCACATCGCGCCAGTGCGCCGGCTCTGAAAGCCAGGCCATGGAATCAAGGGCGGCACGCAGTGTTTGCATGCCCATCGGTTGCGCGCTGGGAATCCAGAACAGATGGCTCTCGAGTGCATCGCGGTAGGTATGCGAGCGATCGGAGAAATACTTCAGCTGGGTGAGCAGCACGGACAGTTCATCGGCGTAACGCGCTTGCTCGTTCTTCAGGCGGGTGACCAGGCTGCGGCGCTGTTCGAGCAGGCTATCGATCGCGGTGCCCCAGTCCTGGGCAGCGCCACGCAACAGCTTTTCCAGCGCCGGCTTGCCGGGCAGGTCGTAGGGAGGGCGCTTCTCCTCCAGTTGAAACAAGGCAATCCGGCTGTTCTCCAGTTCGCCTTCCGCCCTGGCTCGGGCACTCTCGATATTGATCGCGTCCGACGCCTTGTCCCTTTCCTGGCGCAAGGCGATACCGAAGGCTGCCGAGGCATCGAGCTGATTGAGATTGAGCAGGCGATCGAGCGTTTCCAGCTTGCTGTTGAGCAGCGACACGGCGCCGCGCAGACGCACGCTCTCGGCTTCCGCCTGCTGCCTTTTCACGAGGATTTCGTCAATCAATCTGGACAGGCGGATATTGCCCTCGGCGAAAGCCAGCAGGTCCTCTGGCGCCGCTCCCAGCGACTGCATGAAGGCCTCGAGATCGCTGACCAGGGCACTGACTCCGGCTTTGTGAACGCGACTCAGCAGGGTCTGCAGCGCGGCGATGTAGTCCGTCGTGCTGGCCAGCTGGTCGGCCAGCAGGTCGGCTTCGGCCTCCATCAGCGCCAGGCGCGCCGGTCGGCTGGCCAGGCGCTCGCTCAGGGCCTCGATACGCGCCAGCCGGAGGCGCTTGTCGGCAGCGCGGGCGGCTGCCTCGGCCAGCTGAGCCTGCTCGGAAGTGCCGACCGCGCGCGCGGCATTGTCGACCTTGTCCACGCTTTCCTGCGCCGTGCTGAGCAGCTGCTTGAGCGCCAGAGCGCGTTCTGACTGCACACTGGATTGCACCCTGGAAAGCTTTGTCCGCAGAATGGCTTCGTCACCCACGGCTTCCAGAAGGGCCTGCTCGACAAGACTCGGCGGCTGCTTTTCGAGATCCTTGCCGACTTTCGGTGGCCGGTAGGCTTGTTGCTCGGCGCGCAGTCGCTGCCGCTCGCGGGGCAGGTCGCGCAGCGCCTGCGCATAGCCGCGAGCCTCCTCTTCAAAGCGCTCCGCGGCTTCGATGCGGGAAATGGCCAGGCGATACAGGGCGGCGATTTCGGCTTTCTGCGCAGTGCTGAGCGTGCCGGACTGCTCGACCGAAGCCAGGCGCTGCTGCAAGTCCGCAATACCCGGCAAGGGCGCTTCCTGGGCGCCGGCCAGCGACGCCCAGAGGAGAACGACGACCAGGATGGCGCTGCGGACAGTTGCCGCCAGAGACCTGAAAATTGCCGCAAGAAACGTCGCCCGGCCAGGAGCAGGTGTTCCCTGTCCGCGCAAGGCCATGGGCATTGGTCAGCTCGCGCTGGCGAGCAGCGGCGCGAAACCGAGCACCACCCGGCGCGTCATCGCCGATTTCTTCTCGATGCGGGTGACGACGACGGCACCGACCTCGGCCGTATTGGCCACATGGGTGCCGCCACAGGGCTGCAGATCGACGCCTTCGATCTCAAGCACGCGCACCTGCCCCAGGCCGCGCGGCGGCTGGACGCTCATGCTGCGCACCAGACCGGGGTTGGCATCGAGTTCGGCTTCCGTAATCCAGCGCGGGCGGACCGCGTGCGCCTCGTCGACCAGTTGCGCCAGACTGGCATTCAGCGCCTGCTTGTCCAGTGGCGCTGTCATGTGGAAGTCCAGGCGCGCGTAGTCGGCGGTGATCGAGCAACCGTCGACCGGGTGCGGGACCAGCGCGCAAAGCAGGTGCGTGGCGGTATGAAAACGCATGTGACGCCGCCGACGCGGCATGTCGATCTGGGCGGTGAGCGGCGTTCCCACGCTAAGGAGGGTCAGCAGCGCCTGCTGCCCGGCGGCCGGCAGGTGCAGAATTTCGCCCGGGAACGCGCCCTTGCGGGTATCGAAGATCTCCAGTTCGCTGCCGTCAGGGAGAATCAAGGAGCCTCGGTCACCGGCCTGGCCACCACCCAGCGGATAGAAAACGGTGCGGTCGAGTTGCACGCCGCGCTCGTCGACGCGCGTGACCCGCGCTTTACAGGTGGCAAGGGTGGCATCTTCGCGAAACAACTCTTCGGTCATTGCTGGTCCTGTCAAAGAAAGCTGCGCCCGCCGCACTTGGCCCTGCGGGCGATCAACGCAAACTGAGGACTTCGAGTGTATACCGCTACGCCCAAGCCGGGAAGGAGAAGCCCTCGCCAGGGCTAGGCTAAATGGCTGAATCTATTGGGGATGCGAGGTGAACTTGACGCACCGACCAATCGTTCCTTGGAATTCCTGGGCGGATGGCGCTTGCCTTCGCCAAGCTTGCTCCCTGGATTGCTTCGCTTGGCGCGCAATGACGACTACGCTGCCGCCCGTTCACCGGCAAGCCGCGCCTTGATTATTCCCCGTCGTTGACTCGCCGCAGCCGTCGTTCATGCGTTTCGGGTTATGCTCCGACTGGACATCCGGGCAGGCCTGACACTTGCGACGCGCTGTCCGTTTCCGGGGCGAGTGGGCTCGGCCAACCCCGTCAATGATTTCGAACGGAAGCCCTGATGGATCAGGTAACGCATAACAAGATCGTTTCCTTCATCTGGAGCATCGCCGACGATGTCCTGCGCGACCTCTTCAGGCGCGGCAAGTACCCCGACGTGATCCTGCCGATGTGCGTCATCAAGCGCATGGACGCGGTGCTCGAGCCGACCAAGCAGGCGGTGCTGGCGACCAGGAGGATGCTCGACGCAGCGCGCATCACCGAGCAGCGCGCCGCGCTCTGCGACGCCGCCGGCCAGGCCTTCTACAACGCTTCCCGGTTCACCCTGCGCGATCTCAGCTCCCGCGGTAGCCAGCAGCAGCTCCTGGCCGACTTCGAGGACTACCTCAACGGTTTTTCGCCGAACGTCCAGGACATCCTCGAGAACTTCAAGTTTCGCAACCAGTTGCCGACCCTGTCGCGCTCGGACTCGCTCGGCACCCTGATCAACAAATTCCTCGACCCCAGCATCGACCTCTCGCCAGCCAGCATCGACAATCATTCGATGGGCACCGTTTTCGAGGAGTTGGTACGCAAGTTCAACGAGGAGAACAACGAAGAGGCCGGCGAGCACTGGACGCCACGCGACGCCGTGCGGCTGATGGCCAACCTCGTCTTCCTGCCCATCGAGGCCGAGATCAGGTCCGGCACCTACCTGCTCTACGACTGCGCCTGCGGAACCGGCGGCATGCTCACCGTGGCCGAGGAAACGCTGAACGCGATCGCCGAAAGGCGTGGCCAGCAGGTCAGGAGCCTGCTCTATGGCCAGGAAATCAACCCCGAGACCTACGCCGTTTGCAAGGCGGACATGCTGCTCAAGGGTGAGGGCGAGAGCGCCGAGCACATCGTCGGTGGCGCCGAGTGGTCCACGCTGTCGCACGACGCCTTCCCCGCGCAAGAGTTCGACTTCATGCTCGCCAATCCGCCCTACGGCAAGAGCTGGAAGAAGGACCTCGAGGCGATGGGCGGCAAGGACGGCATGCGTGACCCGCGCTTGAAGGTGATGCACGACGGTGAGGAACTGTCGCTGGTCACGCGCTCCAGCGACGGCCAGATGCTCTTCCTCGCCAACATGGCGGCGAAGATGAATGAGCGCTCGGCGCTCGGTAGCCGCATCGCCGAGGTCCACAACGGCTCGTCGCTGTTCACCGGCGACGCCGGCCAGGGCGAGAGCAACATCCGCCGCTGGCTGATCGAGAACGACTGGCTCGAAGCCATCGTCGCCCTACCGCTCAACCTCTTCTACAACACCGGCATCGCCACCTACATCTGGGTACTGTCGAATCGCAAGCCCGCTCACCGCCAGGGACACGTGCAACTGATCGACGCCAGCCAGTGGTTCAGGCCGCTGCGCAAGAACCTGGGCAAGAAGAACTGCGAGCTCGCGCCTGCCGATATCGCGCGCATCAGCCAGACCTTCCTCGACTTCAAGGAAACGCCGGAGTCGAAGATCTTCCCCAACGAAGCCTTCGGCTACTGGAAAGTGACGGTCGAGCGCCCGCTGCGCCTGCACAGCCAGATCACGCTCAAAGCCATCGAGGTCTTGCGCTTCGCCTCCGGCGACGAAGACCTGCGCGCCGCCCTGCACGACGAGTTTGGCGATGAGCTGTTCAGTCACTTCCCGAGGATCGCCGCCGCAGTCGAAAAGCGCCTGGCCAACTGGGGCGCCGACGAAGGCGAGGGCGAGGACGGCGACGATGATGAAGAGGGTTCCCGCCCCAGGAAAGGCCTGCCCGAGAACAAGAAAAGGAAACTGCTCGACACCAGAACCTGGGCGCGCGATGCTCGCCTGGTCGAGGTCGCCACGATGCTGCGCGGCGCGCTGGGCGATCAGCTCTTCGAGGACCACAACATCTTTCGTGACCGAGTGAGCATTGCGCTCAAGGAAGCCGGGCGCACGCTCCCCGCCGCCGACCTCAAGCAGCTCCTCAAGGCCATGAGCTGGCGCGCCGACGGCGCGGCGCCGGTCATCGCCAAGGTCCACAAGCCCGGCAAGCTCAAGGCAGACCCGTTGCGCGGCCTCTTCGAGGCCATGGTGGACGGCAAGCCGTCCGTCGTCGACTACGAGCCCGACGCCGAGCTGCGCGACAGCGAGCAGGTGCCGCTGCTGGAGGACGGCGGCATTGAAGCCTTCATCCGGCGCGAGGTAATGCCCTACACGCCGGACGCGTGGATCAAGGCGGCGGCTACCAAGGTCGGCTACGAGGTCAGCTTCACGCGGCACTTCTACAAGCCGCAGCCATTGCGCACCCTGGAAGAGATCGCCGCCGACATCCTGGCCATCGAGAAGGAAGCCGACGGTTTGCTCGATGGCCTGCTGATCGGAGACGCACGCGCATGAAGAAAGCCATCGAGCGGCCAGGGTGTGGTGCTGCCAAGCAGATTCTTGCGACGCTGTCGCAAACAGTGAGCCGGAGCCACTTCGTCGAGTTGCTGGCGATCAAGGGCCCGGCGGCAAGAGACTCTCAGGGGAGCAGGCATGCGCGACGATGACGCCATACAGGCGATCCACAGCCTCGCCGGCAGTCTGAAGGATCTTCAGCAGCAGGCCGCCCAACAGTATCTGCCGATCGTTGATGACATCCTGCGCACCTGCTCCCGCGATACCCGGCACATCTAGCATACGCTGGATGGCCTGCTCGACTTCTGCGGCCACGAATCGGTGCTGCGCATGTACAAGAATCTCTGTCGTCACTACTGGGAAATAGACCCGGCCGCCACCGCCTATTACGTCAATGCTTATCGCGAATATTGGGATAGCGACGAACAGGAAGGTCAACCATGATTGCCGACCTCAAACCGTATGCGGGATACAAGGAGTCGGGGATCGCGTGGGCGCCTTCTCTACCGGCGACGTGGCGTACGGAGCGTGCAAAGTGGCTGTTCACCAAAATGGCGCGGCCGGTTCGTCCAGAGGATGAGGTCGTAACCTGTTTTCGCGATGGCACTGTCACTCTGAGAAAGAACCGGCGTGTGCGAGGTTTCACCGAGGCGACGGTGGAACATGGATATCAGGGTATTCGCAGGGGCGATCTGGTAATCCATGGGATGGATGCGTTTGCCGGTGCTATCGGAGTATCCGACAGCGATGGGAAAGGCACGCCCGTCTATAACGTCTGCCAACCACGCCCGGGTGTTAGTGCACGCTTTTACGCGCACGCAGTCCGCGAGATGTCGCAATCACAATGGATTCTTGCCCTGGCAAAGGGCATTCGCGAGCGTTCTACGGACTTCCGATACGAAATGTTCGGAAACCAGAGGCTGCCGCTCCCGCCACTCGACGAACAAGCGGCGATTGTGCGCTTTCTGGACTGGGCGAACGGGCGGTTGGAGCGAGCGACCCGGGCAAAGCGGAAGGTGATCACGCTGCTCAATGAGCAGAAGCAGGCGATCATCCACCGCGCCGTTACCCGCGGCCTCGACCCCTCCGTTCCCCTCAAAGCAACTGGAAGCCGATGGTTTCCAGAGCTTCCTGCCCACTGGGGGGCACTCACGCTTAGACGTGTGCTTAGTTCAGCAATTAATGGCCCCCACTTTTCTCCGCAGTATCACGATGCGGGGATACCATTTCTGTCGGCGCGCAACGTGAAGGCGGATAGGTGGGTACTCGGCGACGCTAAGTTCATCAGCGAAGATGACTATGCTGAATTTTCAAGGCGAGTTCGTCCCGAGATTGGAGACGTCCTGTACACAAAAGGTGGCACTACGGGGATCGCACGTGCGGTCGACTTGGCGTTTCGATTTCAGGTGTGGGTTCATATTGCAGTGCTAAAACTCCAGCGACACCGCGTGGTGCCAGCCTTCCTTGCCTACTGCCTCAACTCCCCGCTTTGCTACGAGCAATCGCAACTGTTCACGCGCGGGGCAACCAATCAGGACCTTGGCCTAGGTCGAATGAAGGAGATCGAGCTACCCGTTCCGCGTACGCTGGAGGAGCAGCAGTCGATTGTCGAAAATCTGGATGAGCAAACTTCATCGTTTACTAGGGCCATCTCCCGCCTCGAACGAGAAATCGAACTCCTCCGCGAATATCGCATCCGCCTCGTCGCCGACGTCGTCACCGGCAAGCTCGATGTGCGCGAGGCGGCGGCGCGACTGCCCTACGACGCGCCATTCGACACCGCGGAGGACGACGCCGACCTGAGCGACGAAACCGAAACCGCCGACGAAGAGGTCGCCGAGTGAGCACCGAGCGCAGCGCCGACTATCTTGCCGATCTGGGCCTCCCCTGAACGGCGCATCGGTACTTGATGGGTAGTTGATGAAAAGGGGATCAAGCGGCATGACCACCGACACCAGCGAGAGGGGCCTCGAAACACTGATCATGCGACACATGACCGGCACGCCAGAGTTCGACACTTTTCGCGTGCCAAGCGCATAAATAGGGCCTCAATCGCTG
>ERZ761607.2270-NODE-2270-length-21356-cov-6.563729_pt1 | contig 21356 bp, 20 predicted proteins | sample MGYA00511164_ERZ761607 | MGnify/ENA primary metagenome ERZ761607 (study PRJEB28899, sample SAMN02445080) | bioreactor sludge metagenome | biome: EBPR sludge | place: Australia: Brisbane, Thorneside Wastewater Treatment Plant | collected 2011-06-22 ... | reverse complement strand
CTTATCCGCCCAGCAGCCCCAGCATGGCCCTTTTCAAGGATGGCAAGCTGGTGCATTTCTTGGAGCGCCACCACATCGAGGGCCGCAGTGCCGAAATGATCGCGGACAACTTGATGATGGCCTACGACGAGTTCTGCTGACAAAGGTCTTCGTTGAGAAAGCGGGAAACCCCGTCAGGAATGCCTGACGGGGTTTCCCGTTCAAGGGCCGCTCGCGGAGCATGCGATCGGACTACCACCCCTTGACCCACCGCGTTGCCTGGTGGCTGCCGCCGCCCCAATGCACCCGCAGCACATAGGTGCCCGTGGCAAGATCGGTGATGGGCAGTTCGACGGTGTGGGAGCCCCCCCGCACGGTGCGGCCCGTGGCATCGAACAGATGCATGCTGGCTGGCTTTTCGTCGTGCCGCAGGCGCAACGTGCTGGCATCGGCCATCAGGTGCAGCCCGGGCCTCGTGTGTGCGTTGATGCCGGTTCCAACACTGGAGTGGATGCGCACCAGGTTCGCGTGCGAAGCACCGTCGAAGGTGGTGAAGGTGCCGCCCACGATCAGGTTGCCATCCGGCAATTGAAGGATGGTGAGTACCTCGATGCCGAACCAATCGTCCGCATCAGGCCCCGTGCCGGGGTCGAAGGTCGTGTCCAGCGCTCCCGTAGGTAGTATCCGCGCCAGCTGCCTGCGCTCCGTATCGCTGATGCGGCGGAACCACCCTCCGATGAGCAGTTTGCCATCGGGTTGCAGTGCTGCGCAGGTAATGGGGATCGGCCCGGCGATGACGGGACCTTCCGAAGGCCCCACGCCCGGATCGAAAGCGGTGTCCAGACTGCCATCAGCGTTCAGCCGGGCCATACGCGAGCGGAACACCTCGTTGTAGTACGTGAAGTCGCCGACGATGAAAGCGCCTCCATCCGATGCGACCGTCACCTTTTCCAGTCTGGTGTAGTAGCCGCCGTACGCGCCGGTCCCGGTGGTGAAGCCAGGGTCCACCGAACCATCCGGGAGGAACTGGATGATGTTGCGGTGGACTTCGCTGTTGAAGGTGCCGAAGGAACCAACGGCGAGCACGGTGCCGCTGGGCCGGATCGCCAGACCATTCACGACTGAGCCGAATGTACCGGGCTGTGGCCCGAAGGTGCCGACGGGTTGGAAGTCGGTGTCTGCGCTACCGTCGGCATTCAACCGTATGATGTTGCTGGCTGCGTTACCGTTGTATTGAGAGAAAGCGCCGCCCATCCAGATGTCCCCATCTGCCGCAACGGCCAACGCGCGCACCTCACTGTTCGGTCCGGTGCCGCTGAGGAAGGTGTCGTCGAGCGTGCCGTCGTTGTTCAGCCGGGCCAGGTGGGCCACGGCTGTGCCATCATAACCGGTGAAATAGCCCCCGATCAGCACTTTGCCATCGGCGGTACTGGCCAGAGTGTATACAGTTGGATCGACGATGGTGGTGCTGGTGAGGCCGGTGCCGGTGCTGAAACCTGCGTCCAAGGTGCCATCAGCGTGCAGGCGTGCCACCCCGCCCCGTGCAGTGCCGTTCACCTCGGTGAACCTGCCGCCGATGAGCAGCTTCCCATCGTGTTGTCGCACGATGCAGTATACCGGGCCATTGGTGCCTGCGGTGAAGGAAGGGTCCACCGTTCCATCCTGCGCACGTGTAGCGATGGGTTGGACAAGAAGCGCGATGATCGTGGCAAGGAGCGTGTTGCGTAGGAGGGGTCTCATGTGTTGGAGCTCGGATCGGTCGTTGGGGAGGTATCATGATTCATCGGGAAGGGTGGTCGGATGTGAACGATCGGGCATGCACGCAGAAATGACATCCACGGCAAAAGGGCCGCCCCTTGCGAGACGGCCCCTTCCCCTCTTCCAGGGTCGTATGCCCTACACCACCCCCTGTTCCAGCATCGCATCGGCCACCTTCACGAAACCGGCGATGTTGGCGCCCTTCACGTAGTTCACGCTCTTCCCTTCGGTGCCGTACTTCACGCAGGCGGCGTGGATGTCCTTCATGATGGCGTGTAGGCGGGCGTCCACCTCCTCGCGGGTCCAGCTCAGGCGCAGGCTGTTCTGGCTCATCTCCAGGCCGCTGGTGGCCACACCACCGGCGTTGCTGGCCTTGCCCGGGGCGAAGGCCACACCGGCCTTGTGGAACACCTCGATGGCCTCGGGGGTGGTGGGCATGTTGGCCCCTTCGGCCACGTACTTCACACCCTTCTTCACCAGGTCCTTCGCATTCTTGTCGTTCAGCTCGTTCTGCGTGGCGCAGGGCAGGGCAACATCGCACTTGGCCACCACATCCCACACACGGGCCCCCTTCTTGTAGGTCACGCCCTTGAACTTCTTGGCGTACTCCTCGATCCGGCCGCGCTTCACGTTCTTCAGCTCCATCAGGAAGGCCAGCTTCTCGGCGTTGATGCCGGCGGGGTCGTAGATGGCTCCGTCGCTATCGCTGGCGGAGACCACCTTGGCGCCCAGCTGGGTGGCCTTCTCGATGGCGTACTGGGCCACGTTGCCGCTGCCGCTCACGGCCACGGTCTTGCCCTTGAAGCCGGTCTTGGTGCGCTTCATCATCTCCTCGGCGAAGTACACGCAGCCGTAACCTGTTGCCTCCGGACGGATCAAGCTGCCGCCCCAGGTGCGGCCTTTGCCGGTGAACACGCCGGTGAACTCGTTGCGCAGGCGCTTGTCCTGGCCGAACATGAAGCCGATCTCGCGACCACCCACACCGATGTCGCCCGCAGGCACGTCGGTGAACTGGCCCACGTGACGCCACAGCTCGGTCATGAAGCTCTGGCAGAAGCGCATCACCTCATTGTCGCTCTTGCCCTTGGGGTCGAAATCGCTGCCACCCTTGCCGCCGCCCATGGGCAGGGTGGTGAGGCTGTTCTTGAAGGTCTGCTCGAAGCCCAGGAACTTCAGCACGCTCAGGTTCACCGTGGGGTGGAAGCGCAGACCGCCCTTGTAGGGGCCGATGGCGCTGTTGAATTCCACGCGGTAGCCGCGGTTCACCTGGATGTTGCCCTTGTCGTCCATCCATGGCACACGGAAGGTGATGATGCGCTCAGGCTCCACCATGCGCTCCAACAGCATCTTGCCCTGGTACTTGGGATCCTCCTCGATGAAGGGGATGATTGCCTCGGCCACCTCGTGAACGGCCTGGAGGAACTCGGGCTCGTTGGGGTTCTTGGCCTTCACGTAGCTCATGAACGCGTCCACCTGCTTCTGCACGTTGGAAGCGCCTTTCTTGGCGGTAGCCATGGATGGGTTTTTGGGAATTTGGGCGCGAAGGTAGGCGCGGGATTTCAGGTGGTGAACGGGTCGGAAAGCCGGCTCATCCGATGACGGTCGGCCATGCGACTTTGAACCGTGCGGCAGCCCAGCAAAGGCCCCGCTCGCCTCAATTGAGCGCATAGGCCTTGCCCGGTAACGCGCGTACCACGCCGCTGAACTCGAGGTTGAGCAGGATGCCCGCCACTTTCCCCTGGCCCATGCGGCTCTCGAGGCAGAGCTCGTCGATGTGCACCTTGCCCTTGGCTTTGATGATGTCCACGAGGGCCTGTTCATCGGGCAGCAGGTCGGGGAAGAGGGCCGCCTGCACAGGGGCCTTGCGCTTCTTCGGCAGCCATTCCATCAGGGTGACCACATCCTTGGCGGAGGTGATCAGCATGGCCTTGTTCTGCTGGATGAGGCGGTTGCACCCCTCGCTGCGCGGATCGGTGGGCCGGCCCGGCAGCGCGAAGACCTCCCGGTCGTAGCTGTTGGCGATGTCGGCCGTGATCAAGCTTCCGCCCTTGGGCCCGCTCTCCACCACTACCGTGCAGTCGCTCAGCCCGGCGATCACCCTGTTGCGCGCCGGGAAGTTGCCGGCCATGGCATTCATGCCGGTGGGGAACTCGGTGACGAGCGCTCCCGATTCGGCCATGCGCTCGGCATCCCGGCGGTGCTCGCTGGGGAAGACCGTATGCAGGCCGTGCGCCACGCAGCCTACCGTAGGCATGCCTTGCTTCAGCGCGGTGCGGTGCGCCACGATATCGATGCCGTAGGCCAGGCCGCTCACGATGGCGGCCCCGGAATCGGCGAGGCCCTCCACCAGCTCGGCGCAGAGCCGCTTGCCCTGGTCGGTGGGCGTACGCGTGCCCACGATGCTGACCATCCGCGCGGCGTCCAGGTCGGCAGGCCCTTTCACGAAGAGGAGCACTGGCGCATCCTCCGCCTGCTTCAGCCGCTTGGGGTAGGCCTCATCGAGGTAGAACAACAGGCGCACACCGTGCTTGCGGGCATAGGCCAGCTCCCTTTCCGCTGCCGGCAGCACCTTCCTGTCGGTGATGCTGGCAATGAGCTTGGGACCGATGCCCGGCACCTTCTCCAGGGTGCGCTTCACCTTGGGGTCCATGAAGATGGGGTCCACCCCGCCACAGTAGGCCACCAGGCTGCGGGCATTCACCGCACCGATGCCCTTGAGCATGCTCAGCGCGATGCGGTGGATGAGCGTTTGGTCTTCCATGGGCCAGGCTTGCCGTGCGCGGGTGATGCGAAGGAAGCAAGCAGCGGCCCAACCTCATCCGCTTCGCCTAAGCCAAAGGCCCTTTTATCAGGCCGGAGCAGCGGTTGGTCCGGCGCCGGTGCGATGCTGGTGCGCCATGACGGGCTTCGGCTACATTCGCCACAACCGCCGGCCCTCACCATAGCCACTGCGGCCACCAGATCGCCACCGCATGATGCGAATCATCGCCGCTGCGCTCAGCGCCGCAGCCGTAACGCTCGCGTGCGCCCAAGAGGCCGCGCTCACCGGAAAAGTCACCGACGCCGCCACCGGCGAGGCCCTCATCGGGGTCAATGTCACCTATGCCAGCGGCAGGGGCGTCGCCACCGATGTCAACGGCGCCTATCGCCTGGAGCTGCCTGCCGGCGAGGCGCGCATCACCTACAGCTATGTGGGATACGTATCGCGCACCGAAGCGCTCGTGCTTACGGCCGGAGAGCAGCGCATCCTGGACGTGAAGATGGCCGTTGCCAGCGCTCAGCTCGACATGGTGGTGGTCTCGGCCGGGCGCTTCGAGCAGCGTGTGGGCGAGGTGACGCAGAGCCTGAGCGTGCTGCGCCCGGAGATCGTGCTCAACAAGAACATCACCAGCATGGACCAGGCCCTGGATCAGGTGCCGGGCGTGGTGATCGTGGATGAGGAGCCGCAGATCCGCGCGGGCAGCGGTTTCAGCTATGGTGCAGGCAGCCGTGTGATGGTGCTGGTGGACGATGTCCCCATCCTGAGCGGCGACATCGGCCGGCCCAACTGGACCTTCCTCCCGCTGGAGAACCTGGAGCAGGTGGAGGTGATCAAGGGCGCATCCTCCGTGCTCTACGGCAGTGCGGCCCTCAGCGGCGTCATCAATGTGCGCACCGCCTATCCGCGGAGCGAGCCGCGCACGCGCATCACCACCTTCTCTGGCGTCTACGATGCGCCCGGCCATGCGCCGGCCAAGTGGTGGGACGCTAACAGCCCGCTCTTCGGCGGCGCCAACTTCTTCCACTCCCAGCAGTTCGGCCGGCTCGACCTCGTCCTCGGCGGCAACGCCTTCGGCGACCAAGGCTTCGTGGGCCCCGAGCCCCAGCCCGCGGACAGCATAGCGCGCGATCCGTACCGCCTGGGCCCAGGCGGGTACGACCATCGCGCCCGGTTCAATGCGGGGCTCCGTTGGCGGAGCAGGCGCGTTCAAGGGCTCACCGTCGGGCTCAATGCCAACGCCATGCGCAGCAAGAGCACCAGCGTCTTCATCTGGGGCGATACCGACCGCGGCCTCTACCGCCCGCAGAACGGCACCGTCACGCGCACGCAGGGCACCCAGTACTACCTCGACCCCTATGTGGGCTACACCTCCGCCGCCGGAACCCGGCACAGCCTGCGGACACGCTACCACCGCCAGCTATTCGACAACGACAACGGCCAGAGCAATGGCAATGAGACCTGGCATGCCGAGTACCAGGTGCAGCAGAAGGTGGAACTCTTCGGCGAGACTATCATCACGGGCGGCGCACTGCTGCGCGATGTGGTGAGCACCGCCGAGCTGTACCGCGGCAACGGCGAGGGCAGCGACCGAAACATGGCCCGCAACCTGGCCGGCTACCTCCAGGTGGACAAGAAGCTCTTCGGTGAGCGCCTCTCGCTCTCGGCCGGTGTGCGGTACGAGCAGTTCATCGTCAACGAGGCCGAGGCCGGACAACCGGTGGTGCGCGCCGGGGCCACCTTCCGCGCCCACAAGGCCACCTACGTGCGCGCCAGCTACGGGCAGGGCTTCCGCTTCCCCACCATCGGCGAGCGCTTCATCAGCACCAGCGTGGGGCAGCTGCGCATCTTCCCCAATGCCGACATCCGGCCCGAGCAGAGCTGGAACACCGAGGTGGGCGTGAAGCAGGGCTTCAAGCTCGGCGGCTTCATGGGCTACCTGGATGCCGTGTGGTTCCAGCAGGATTTCCAGGATTATGTGGAATTCACCTTCGGTCAATGGGAGGCCTTCGACCTGTTCAATCCGCTGGCCAACTTCTACGGGTTGGGCTTCAAGAGCGTGAACACCGGCGGAGCGCGCGTCACCGGCTACGAGCTGGAGCTCACCGGCAAGGGCGACATCGGCAAGTTGGGCATCCAGGCCATGCTCGGCTACACGGCCACCACGCCCATCAGCACCACGCCCGACCAGGTCTATGCCCAGCCCGTGCCCGGCCCTGTTCCGCCCGGAGCCACCGAGCCCATCATCATCATCCCGGCCGCCACCTACCGCAATACGAGCTTCGATCCCAGCGGCGACATCCTCAAGTTCCGCATCCGGAACACCTTCCGCGCCGATATGCAGCTGAGCTACCGCAAGGTCTTCGCGGGCTTCAGCCTGCGCTACAACAGCCATGTGCAGAACATCGACAAGGCCTTCATCGACCTCGATGATGACGGCACGCTGCCCACAGGAGTGCGCGAGTGGATGGAGACGCACCGCACCGGTGATTGGATCGTGGATGCGCGCCTCGGCATGGACCTCTCCAAACAGCTGCGCGTGGCACTCATAATGAACAACCTCACGAACGAAGTGTACTCCCTGCGTCCGCTCTCCATCGAAGCGCCACGGAGCGTGCAGGTGCAGCTGAGCGCCACGCTGTGATGGAACGCGCTGCGCGGCGCATCACGCCCTCGCTGGCCGTGGCGTTCGCGCTGTGGGTGCTGGTGGCCGCAGCCGTGGCGCTGCATCCGCCGCGCAACATCATCAGCTGGGATACCTTCGGCTACCACCTCTACCTGCCCGCCGCCCTGCTGCACGGCGACCCCGGCATCCGTGACCGCGGCTGGGTGGAGGCGGCTGATGCGGCCTACGACAACACCGGCACCCTCTACCAGCTGACGCAGCTGCCGGATGGGCGGTGGGTGAACCGATATCCGATGGGGCTGGCCCTGCTGTGGTCGCCCTTTTTCGCCGCGGGGCATGCAGCGGCGGCTGCGCTGGGCGCCCCGCGCGATGGCTTCTCGTGGCCCTACCAGGCGGCCCTCATCGCCGCCGGGCTCACCTATCTGCTTGTCGGGCTGCTCACGCTGCGCCGCGTGCTGCGCTGGTTCTTCACCGAGGCCGTCACCGCAGCCACGCTCGCCCTCTTGGTCACCGGCACCAACTTGTTCCATCAGGCTGCAGCGGGCCTGGGCATGCCCCACATCTTCCTGTTCGCCTTGGGCGCTGGCGTGCTGTGGCGCACCATCCGGTGGCGTGCCCAAGGCCGTGCGCGCGATGCGGCGGCGGTCGGCTTCCTGCTCGGCCTGATGGTGGTGTCGCGCCCCTCCGAGGCGGTGTGGGCGGTGGTGCCCTTGATGGCGGGCTGCGGCGAAGCCGGCCGGCTGCGTGCGCACGGCGCCTGGCTCTGGCAGCGCCGCAGCCATCTGCTGCTCCTGGCTGCGGTAGCAGCGCTCGTGACGCTTCCGCAGTTGGCCTATTGGAAGTGGATGACCGGTCGCTGGCTCTACATGAGCTACAACAATCCCGGCGAGGGCTTCGAGTTCCTGCGCCCCTTCACGCGTGAAGCGCTGTTCAGCTTCCGCAAGGGTTGGTACGTGTACACCCCGCTGATGCTGGTGGCCACCCTCGGGCTGGCGGTGGTCTGGCGCACGCTGCCGGCCTGGCGGTGGGCGCTCACCGGCTTCTTCGCGCTGAACCTCTACGTGGTGAGCAGCTGGAGCTGCTGGTGGTATGCCGACAGCTTCGGGCAGCGGGCCCTGGTGCAGGGCTACGCGGTCATGGCCATCCCGTTGGGCGCCGTGCTCACCGTGCTGAAGGAGCGGCCGTGGCGCGCGCGCGCAGCGCTTCCGCTGCTGCTGGCCCTCACCGCACTCAACCTGTTCCAGACTTGGCAGATCGAGCGCGGCATCCTGCACACATCGCGCATGACCTGGCCCGCCTACAAGGCGGCCTGGATGCGCACGGCGCCGTTGCAGGGCATGGATGCACTGCTGCTGGTGGACCGCGTGCAGGAAGACTTCACCCGCAGGCCCGACCTCACCGGCTACAGGGCTTCCGCAGTGCTGCGGGCCGCCAACGGAGCGCTCCAAGCGGTGTACGGAGAGGCCGTCACCACCGACCATGCCTGGGTGGAGGTGCGATTCCGGCCCGGCCCCGTAGTGGCCGATTCCGTGGAAGTGATGGTGGCGATGGAGCACGGCGGCTACCCCTACCATGCGCGGACCACGCGGTGGGCGGTGGGCGACAGCATCCGCATGTGGTACCTCACCCCCGAGGTGAGGCGGGCATCCGACCGATTGATGATCCTGTGCAGGGAGCCCAGTGGGGAGGCCGTGCTGGCCGGTTCCTTGGAGGTTCACGTGCATGAGCACTAGCGCAGCGCTTTTGAGGGTTGCGCATAGCGGTGCTTGATGTCAGTGGCGCCCATAGGTGCAGAAGCGATGGCCAGAATCCCGGAGTGCGCGGGCAATCTGGGCCTTGACGCATACACCCCCAAGGGCGAGCGCTGATCGGTACCTTGCCGCCGTTTCATGCGATTCCTCGGCATCATCCCCGCCCGCCATGCGAGCACCCGCCTGCCGGGCAAGCCGCTTGTGGACATCGGAGGCACGAGCATGGTGATGCGCGTGGTGGAGCAAGCGAGGAGGTCACGCGCGCTGGAGCGGGTTGTGGTGGCCACCGACGACGAGCGCGTGCTGGAGCATGTGCGCGCCGCCGGCGCTGAGGCGGTGATGACCTCGGCCGCGCATCCCAGCGGGACGGACCGCTGTTACGAGGCCCTTCTGCGCGTGGGGCGCGACCGCTACGATGCCGTGGTGAACGTGCAGGGCGATGAGCCCTTCATCGCCCCTGAGCAGATCGATGAGCTTTGCGAGGCGCTGCGAAGCGCTCCGGGCGGCATCGCCACGCTTGCACAAGCGGTGACGGATGACCGCGACCTCGACGATGCCGGGGAGGTGCTCATCACCACCGACGTGAACGGCGATGCCCTGTACTTCAGCCGCGCGGCAATCCCATTCCTGCGCAATCCGGGTCCGGGCCCGCGCCACCTCCGCTTCCGCTTCCTGAAGCACGTAGGGCTCTATGGCTATAAAGCCGAAGTGCTGGAACGCTTGGTGCAGCTGCCGCCCTCGCCGCTGGAGCTGGCCGAATCGCTGGAGCAGCTGCGCTGGGTGGAGAACGGGTACAAGGTGCGCATCGGCCTCACCGTGCACCCCTCCTTCTGCGTGGATACCCCCGCCGATCTGGAGGAGGCCCGCCGGCGGGTGGCCCTTGCCTAGATTTGGCCTCGGAATCATGGGCATCGAGCGCGATCTGCACGACCTCCTCTTCTGCCACGATTGCGTGATCGTGCCGCAATGGGGCGGTTTCCTCACGCACTACCGCCCGGCCCGGCTAGATGAGGCCCGACGCCTCATCCATCCGCCTGGCAAGGACCTGAGTTTCAACCGCCATCTGGTGCGCAATGACGGGCTCCTCGCGGACCACCTCGCGAAGCGCGAGGGTATCGGATTCGATACGGCGACCGCGCGCATCGATGCAGAGGTGGCCGGTTGGCGGCAGTCGTTGGAGCGGCAAGGCCGATTGGAGCTGCCGCAGATCGGTATCTTCTTCCGCGATGCGGAGCACAACCTGCAGTTCGAGCCCGACCGGCGCACGAACTACCTGAAGGACGCCTTGGGCCTGCGTCCGCTGGCCGCCGTTCCCGTGGAGCAGGCCAGGACGGCGCCGCTGGTCCGCCCCTTGCCGCCGCCGGCCGCGCCCGCGGAGCCGGAGGAGCGCCGTCGGCCGGCGATGCTATGGGCTGCGGCCGCTGCGGCTGCAATCCTCTTCGGGACGGCTGCGTTCTGGGCCTATCGAAGCAGCGGGCTGGGCCAGCAGCAATGGAGCGGCATCGCTCCGTGGCGCTCCGGTCCGGCAGCCGCCTACCGTGCTCCGGGGACCGCAGCCCTCATACCGGTGGAGCGCCCTGAGCCGCTCGTGCTTCCCGCAAGCGGCTCCGGTATCCACGAGGTGGTGCTCGACGCGGAGCGCGATGTCCGGTTGCGGGTCGACCTGGGCCGGCCGAAGGAGGCACCGGCGGAGTCGACGGCGGTGGCTGTGAAGGCCGCGCCGATTGCCGAAGCGGGTCTCCGCTACCATGTCGTGGGCGGCTGCTTCGCGCAGCCTGAGAATGCCGATAAGCTCCTGGCCGAACTGCTGGCGAAGGGCTTCCCTGCGCGACGCCTCAAGCAGCGCGGGCAGCTGCATCCGGTGGCGTACGGCAGCTACGCCACACGCGGCGAAGCCATGGCTGCACTGGGCCGAGTGCGCGGGACCGAAGGCCGTTCGGCCTGGCTGCTGGTGCGCTGAGCCGATCCCTTGCGGCCAGCCTTAACTTTGAACCCCGCAGTCCGCCGATGACCATCCTGCATGCCACGGATCTGGAGTCCTGCACCGTCACCTTCCTCGATGACGATATCGTGCACACGCACTTCAAGGACAATCGCCTCGTGGGCCCCGAGGACGTGCAGCGGATGTTCGAGGCGATCGAGGCCGAGCGAAAGGGCCGCAAGGCGTTGCTGATGGTCTCCGTAGGGGTGGGCACCGCCATGAGCAATGAGGCCCGGGCTTATGCCAGTTCGATGGAGTCATCGCGCTACATAGCCGCCGACGCGATCATCGTGCGCGACTTCGGCCACCAGCTCGCCGCCAACGTGTTCGTGCGGCATCACAAGCCGGGCCGGCCCATCCAGATGTTCCCCGACCGCCAGGCGGCCATGGAGTGGCTCAGGCTCCAGCGCAACCTGGTCTCTCACGATTGACCCATGATGCATCGACTCCTTCTTGCTGCCGCCGCGGCGGCCACGGTATCGGCCGCTTGCGCCCAAGTGGTGGCGCCAGTCCCCAGCCGCACACTGCGCACCGCGAAGGCCGAAGTGGTGAGCATGGCCATCGCTCCCAAGGGCGACCGCATTCTGGTGGGCCTGAGCAAGGGTGCCGAGGTCATCGACCTGGAGACGGGCAAGAAGCTCTTCGCACTTCCCTACAGCGAGGATGGCGGCACCGCAGCCTATTACACCGCCTTCAACGATAACGGCGAATACGCCGTGCTCATCGGGCACAGCGGCAAGCGGGTGGTCTACAGCATGAAGACCGGGAAGCCCGAGCCCTCGCTGCAACAGCATCGCTGGGTGCCCGATCCGCGCGCGGTGAAGGCCATGGGCCTCGACATGGGCAATTCCACCTTCGACCGCTTCTACCAGCAGGCCGAAGCGAAGTACGGGGACCTTGTGATGCGAGCGACGGTGCATGGTGCGGTGGAGGTGGTCGGCGCCGACGGCAAGGCGTTGCAGAAGCTGGAGTTCCCCGAGAACAAGGACCAGCACCATCGGTCACCGTTGCTTATCCGGGAGGGCCAACTGCTGCTCGGCACGGATGATGGCCGGGTGCTCTTCCACGCCCTGGACTGAGGCCGCGCCCGTGATGGGGCAGGGTGGGGACTACCTTCGCGCCGCACATGATGAACCGCGCCTCACGCCCCGTCAGCGACAGTTATTCGGAAACCACGCATGTGGTGCTCCCCAACGACACCAACACGCTCGGCAACCTCTTCGGCGGGCGGCTGCTGCAGTGGCTCGACATCAGCTGCGCCATCAGCGCCCACCGGCACTGCAAGCGGGTGGTGGTCACCGTGGCGGTGAACCACGTGGGCTTCGACCGTCCCATCAAGCTCGGCGACTTCGTCACCATCCACAGCCATGTGAGCCGCGCTTTCGGGAGCAGCATGGAGGTTTGGAGCGATGTGTTCGTTGAGGACCAGGTGACCGGCGAGAAGATCATGTGCAACAGCGCGATCTACACCTTCGTGGCGGTGGATAGCGCCGGCAGGCCGGTGAACGTGCCGGAGGCCCTGCCCACCAACGAGCAGGAGCAGAAGCGCTACGACGGTGCGCTGCGCCGTCGGCAGCTCAGGCTCATCCTCAGCGGCAAGATGAAGCCCGGGGAGGCCACGGAGCTGAAGGCGCTCTTCGAGTAACAAGCGGGCGGGTTGTGCGTCATAGGGCGCGATCGCATCAGCCGGAGGCCGTTCTCCGGGGGCCATCGGCAGAGCAATATCCCATCCAAACCCACAACCCCCATGCTACGCAACCCTTTCCCCTGGTCCGAATTGCCCGCCCTGCTGCTCGCCGCTGCATGCAACCAAGCGCCCCCGGCACCGGAACCCGCTGCCGCCGCCGTTGAGGCCCCCAGCGAGGCCGAACTCATCGACCGCGGCAAGTACCTGGTGGAGACCATGGGCTGCCACGATTGCCATTCGCCCAAGCGCATGGGCCCCAACGGTCCCGAGCTCGATCCCGATCGGCTGCTCAGCGGCCACCCGGCCGGCAGCACCCTGCCGCCGGTGCCGAAGGACGTGGCGGGCTGGGCGCTATTCAGCATGGACCTCACCGCCGCCGTCGGCCCTTGGGGCACCTCGTTCTCGGCCAACCTCACCAGCGACGAGACCGGCATCGGCAACTGGACCGAGGAGCAGTTCAAGCGGTCCATCACCAAGGGCCTTTACAAGGGCCTTGAGGGTTCGCGCCCGCTGCTGCCGCCCATGCCTTGGCAGAACCTGGTGAACCTGAAGGACGAGGACATCCACGCCATCTTCACCTACCTGAAGAGCACCAGGCCTGTAGAGAACATGGTGCCGCCCCCCATCCCGCCAGCGGCGTCCTGAGGGGGCGGGGCGGCGCGCCAGGCGCATGCCGCTGATCAGAGGCGGTCGTCGAGGCTGCTGGTGTCGAAGATCTCGCCGGTGGCGGTGTCGTGGCCGCGGAGGCCCAGTTGCCGCAGCAAGGCCGCAACGCAGGCCGCGCTCTGCTCGCCGCCGTGCACATGCGCCACCATGTAGCGCACCTGAACCGCGTCCTCCATGTGGAGCTGAATGCTGATGTCGATGCCCTCGGCCTTCACGAAGAGCCAGTCCGGATCCACCGCATCGGCGAATGGGATGGCCTCGCGCACCTTGGCGACCAGCGCATCGCGCGTGCCGATGGGGCGCGGGCGGAAATCGGCCGGGACGTCGGCGATGGTCGGCACATCCGGCAGGTCCTGAATGAATATGTCCCAGCTCATGGCTTGGCGAGTTGCGCGATGCGGGCGAGGTCCTGCCGCTCCATGCAATGGAAGTGGCCCTTCGGGCAGCGATCGAAGCCGATCTTGCTGCAGGGACGGCACGCCAGCCCCGCCACCTCGCTGATGCGCGCCCGGTCGGGATGCAGAGGGATGTACGGACCCATGCCGAACAGGGGCACGGTGCTGCCCCAGATGCTCGCCACCGGCCGATGGAAGGCCGCCGCGATGTGCATGGCACCGCTGTCGTGCGCCACCACGCTGCGGGCCTGTTCGATCAGCGAGGCGCTGCCGAGGATGTCGTACAGGCCGGTGGCATCGTAGACCCTCGCACCCACGGCATCGCCGATGGCACGCGCCACCTGCTGGTCCTCCTTGCCGCCGATAAGCACGATCGGCCCCTCGATGAGGCGCGCAAGCTCGATGAGCCGGTGCTGGGGCAGCCGCTTGGTGGCGTGGGCTGCGCCGATCGCAAGGGCGGTGTAGCCGGTCCGGTGCGTCGCGGGAAGCGCGTCGGGCGGCACCTTGCGATCGGCAGGGACGAACAGCTCCAGCCCCTTCCCGTCGTTCTTCACGCCCAGGTGCGCCACGGTGCTCAGGTAGCGGTCCACGATGTGGATGCGCGGCATGCGGTCCCAGCGAAGGTTCACCAGCAGCCACTTTTCCATGTTTAGCTTCGGGAAGCTGTGGGCCGGCACGCCCAGCGCACGCTTGATCCGCGCCGTGCGCAGGTTGTGGTGCAGGTCGATGACGGCATCGAAGCGCTCCTGCTTCAGCCTGGTGAGGAGCGCGCCGAGGTCGTCGCCCAGCTCATGCACCTTGCTCGCATGCGGATTGAAGCGCACGAGGTCCGCGAATGCGGCCTTGGTGGCGAAGTGGACCTCGGCATCCTTCAGCTGCTCCTTCACGCAGCGCAGCACCGGGCTGGTAAGCACGATGTCGCCGATGGAGGAGAAGCGCAGCAGGAGGACCTTCACGCCGGCAAAGGTGATGGTTGCCGGGTGATGGGCGGCGGAAGGGGAGAAGTCGGGCGTTGGCGGCAGGGCGCCACCTTTGCAGCGGCCGCTTGGCCCCCGGCACACGTATCACCCCGCAACCCCAACGCGCCCCGTGGAGCTCGTAGACACCCATGCCCATCTCTACCACGACCAGTTCGCTGCGGACCGTGAAGCCATGCTGACGCGGGCGCTGGAAGCCGGTGTCGCCCGGCTCTATCTGCCGAACGTGGACCTGGAGAGCATCGCGGCCATGGATGCCCTGGCCGCCGCGCATCCCGGGCGCTGCTTCCCCATGATGGGCCTGCACCCCTGCTCCGTGGGCGCGGAGAATGCGGCAGCCCTTGAGGAGGTGGAGCGCCGGCTGCGCACCGGGCGCTATTGCGCCGTGGGCGAGATCGGCATCGACCTGTATTGGGACAAGACCTTCCTTGTGCAGCAGCAGGAGGCCTTCCGCCAGCAGGTGCGATGGGCGAAGGAGCTCGGCCTGCCCATTGTGATCCATTGCCGCCAGAGCTTCCAGGAGGTGATCGCCATCGTGGAGGAGGAGAACGCCGAGGGACTCCGTGGGGTGTTCCACTGCTTCACCGGCACCCCCGAAGAGGCCCGGCGCGTGATCGCTCTGAAGGGCTTCTACCTCGGCATCGGCGGGGTCATCACCTATCCGAAGGGCGGCCTGTTCGAGACCATGCGCGAAGTGGGCCCTGACCATTGCGTGCTGGAGACCGATGCGCCCTACCTGGCACCGGTGCCCTTCCGCGGCAAGCGCAACGAGAGCAGCTACATCCCGTACATCGCCGCCAGGCTGGCCGAAGCCGTCGGGCGGCCGGTGGAGGAGGTCGCGCGCATCACCACGGCCAACGCCGGGCAACTCTTCGGCCGATGAGCGCGAGCGTCCTCCTGATCTACACCGGCGGCACCATCGGCATGTGGGCCGACCCGCGCACGGGGGCGCTGCGCCCGATGGACCTGGAGCACCTCGAAGAGCAGGTGCCGGAACTGGAGCGCATCGCCGTGCGCCTCGGGAGCGTCGCGTTCGAGCGGCCCATCGACAGCAGCGACATGCAGCCGGCGGACTGGGTGCGCATCGCGCGCATCATCGGCGAGGCCTACGACCGGTACGACGGCTTCGTGGTGCTCCACGGCAGCGATACCATGGCCTATACGGCGAGTGCGCTCAGCTTCCTGCTCGAGGGCCTGGCGAAGCCGGTCATCCTCACCGGTTCGCAGCTGCCCATCGGCACCATCCGCACCGATGCGAAGGAGAACCTGATCACGGCCATCGAGATCGCTGCCGCCAAGGACGAGCGGGGCTGGCCCGTGGTGCCCGAGGTGGCCGTGTACTTCGAGTACCGGCTGCTGCGCGGCAATCGCACGGTGAAGGTGCATGCCGAGCGGTTCGAGGCCTTCCGCTCGCCGAATTGGCCGGCGCTCGCCGAGGCTGGCGTGCACCTTCGCTATGACCGGGGCGCCATCCTACCGCACCGGACGGGCGGGCTCACCGTGCATGAGCGCCTCGTTGATCAAGTGGCGGTGATCCGCCTCTTCCCGGGCATCCGGGCGGAGTGGGTGCGGCATGCGCTGGCCCTGCCCGGGCTCAGGGCCGCGCTGCTCACCACCTTCGGGAGCGGCAACGGCCCCACGGATAGGGCCTTCCTGGCCGCGCTGCGCGAGGCGCGGGAGCGGGGCTTGCACCTGCTCAATGCCACCCAGTGCATCGGAGGCCGGGTGGAGCAGGGCCGCTACGTCACCAGCCAGGCCTTCGTGGAGCTGGGGGTCGTTCCCTGCGGGGACATGACCGTGGAGGCGACCTTGGCCAAAACCATGTTCCTGCTGGGGCGGGATCAGGAAGCGGAGGCCTTCGCGCAGCGAATGGCGGCACCGATTGCGGGGGAGTTGACGCTGGCTTAACATGCCGGCCATCGCCCGCTCGCTGCCCGTGACGCGCCGCTTCCCGTGCCGCCCTTGTCCGGATGGTCCTTTTTGTACCTTGGCGGCCCTTCGGAAGGGCTTGGAACCGCCCTTCCCTTGAAGAACAAGGAGAGATGGCCGAGTGGTTTAAGGCGCGCGCCTGGAAAGTGCGTTTACCTGAAAGGGTAACGGGGGTTCGAATCCCTCTCTCTCCGCCATCTTTGACCCGCTCCCACTAGCAACGCAACCCCCGACAACAACCACAACCGCAACCCTTCACATGGCACGCAAGTTCTTGTCCCTTTGCCTGATCGCCCTCTTGGGCTTCGGCCTCCTCAGCACCCCGGTCATGGCGCAGGATGCCCCTGCCGCCGCTTCCACCGAGGCGGTTGCCGATGACAGCGGTACCCACCAGATGCTCAAGCAGCGCTTCATCGAAGGCGATCCCATCTGGATGGCCCCGGTGCTCGTATGCCTGATCCTGGGCCTGGCCATCGTCATCGAGCGCATCATCTACCTAAACATGGCCTCCACCAACACCAACAAGCTGCTCGGCAGCGTGGAGGATGCGCTCAAGAGCGGCGGCATCGATGGTGCCAAGGAGGTGTGCCGCAATACCCGTGGCCCCATCGCCGGCATCTTCTACCAGGGCCTTGACCGTGCGCATGAGGGCGTTGACATCGCCGAGAAGAGCATCGTGGCCTACGGTGGCGTGGAGGTGGGCCGCCTGGAGCGCGGCCTTCCCTGGATCAGCCTCTTCATCGCCCTGGCTCCCATGCTCGGGTTCTTGGGCACTGTGATCGGGATGATCTTCGCCTTCGACCAGATCGCGGCCGCCAACAACATCAGCCCTGCAATCGTGGCAGGCGGTATCAAGGTGGCACTGCTCACCACCGTGTTCGGCCTCATCGTGGCCATCATCCTGCAGATCTTCTACAACTACCTGCAGAGCAAGATCGACAGCATCACCGGCCAGATGGAGGAGGCTTCCATCGGCCTGGTCGACCTGCTGGTGAAGAACAACCTCAGCAAGCACTAAGCGGCCATGAACCACAAGGGATCCGGGCTCCTGGGGCGCGTTGCCCAATGGGTGCTCATCGCGCTGGGGGTGATCTTCACCCTCATGATCTTCAGCGGCAGCGATACCGGCATCGATGGCGGCCTCTGGGTCACCTACTTCGCCTTCGGCATCGCGGCCGTCTCCACACTGGCGTTCTCGCTGATGGGCCTGAACAAGAAATCGTTCATGGGCATGGGCGCTTTCGTGGTGGTGCTGGTGGTGGCCTACCTGATCAGCGATGGCGGCGTGCGTCCGGAGTGGAACATCTCCGAGGGCGCCTCCAAGTGGATCGGTGCCGGCCTCATCCTCATGTACGTCGCACTCTTCGGAGCCATCATTGCCATCGTCTACGGTGAGGTCACCCGCCTCTTCAAGTAAGCCACCATGCTGAGGAAACGCGCCAAGCAAGGCCCGGGCGAGATCAATGCCGGCTCCATGGCCGACATCGCCTTCCTGCTGCTGATCTTCTTCCTGGTGACGACCACCATGGATACCGACGCTGGCATCCTGCGCCTGCTGCCCCCCATCGTGGAGGACCAGCAGGAGGCGGACAAGGTGAAGGACCGCAATGTCTACGTGGTACTGATCAACGATGCGGACATGCTGCTGGTGGAAGGGGAGCTGATGGACATCAAGGACCTGCGCGCCGGGGCCAAGGAGTTCATGGTGAATCCCGCCAACCTGGAGAACCTGCCTGAGAAATCGCGCGTCACCGCTGCCGAGTGCCAGCAGCGGATCGCCGAGTACAAGGCGGGCATCGCGGCCGCCACCGACGAGAAGGACAAGCAGACCTACCGGGACCTGCTGGAGAAGTACGAGGGCAAGCTCAGTGCCGTGCGCCTGCTGGGCGAGTACAATGAGCTGCCGGGTTCAGCCGTGATCTCCTTGCAGACGGGCTCCAAGACCAGCTACGACATGTACGTGAAGGTGCAGAACGAGCTGGAAGCCGGCATCCGCGAGCTGCGCGACGAGCTCTGCAAGGAGAAGTTCGGACGCAAGTTCACCGAACTCGACGAGAAGAAGGACGAGGACAAGGAGCTCATCAAGGCCATCCGCATGGTCTATCCGCAGCGCATCTCCGAGGCCGAGCCGGTGGACGTCACCAAGAAACCCGCCTGATCCGATGTCACGCTTCAAGGAAAAGAAGGGCGCCACCCCGGCCATCAGCACGGCCTCGCTGCCTGACATCATCTTCATGCTCCTCTTCTTCTTCATGGTCACCACCGTGATGCGCGAAGTGGACCTGAAGGTGAAGATCACGCTGCCCGAGGCCACGGAGACCACAAAGCTCGAGGACAAGGCCTTGGTGGATTACCTCTACATCGGACCGCCCACGAGCAAGGAGCTCGGCACAGAGCCCTTGCTGCAGCTCAACGACCAGTATGCCAGGCTGGACGAGATCGACCCTTGGGTGAAGGCTGGCAACGAGCGCCGCGACGAGGTGCTGCGCCCGAAGATCACGCGCTCCCTGAAGGTGGACAAGGAGACCTACATGAAGATCGTTACCGATGTGAAGCAGGAGCTCCGCAAGAGCAACGCGCTGAAGATCAACTACAGCACATCGCAGGGACGCTGAGCGCCCCCTGCATTGCCGATGCACGGAAGCCCCGCCCTGCGGGGCTTCCGTACTTTTGAGCCGCCCATGGTCCGCATCGGCCCCATCACACTGCCGGAGTTCCCGCTGCTCCTCGCGCCCATGGAGGACGTGAGCGACCCGCCCTTCCGCGCGCTGTGCAAGCAGCATGGGGCCGACCTGATGTTCACTGAGTTCATCAGCAGCGAGGGGCTGATCCGCCAGGCCGCCAAGGGCCTCAAGAAGCTCGACATCTTCGAAGCCGAGAGGCCCATCGGCATCCAGCTCTTCGGCGGCAGCGAGGACGCGATGGAAGAGGCCGCGCGCATCGCCGAGGCGGCCAAGCCCGACCTCATCGACATCAATTATGGCTGCCCCGTGCACAAGGTGGTGAGCAAGGGTGCCGGCGCCTGCCTGCTGCTCGATGTGGACAAGATGGTGCGCCTCACCGAGAAGGTGGTGAAGGCCGTAAAGCTGCCCGTGACGGTGAAGACGCGCCTGGGCTGGGACGAGAAGAGCAAGAACATCATCGAAGTGGCCGAGCGCCTGCAGGACGTGGGCATCGCCGCGCTGAGCATCCATGGCCGCACGCGCGCGCAGCTGTACAAGGGCCCGGCGGATTGGACCCTGATCGGAGCGGTGAAGAACAACCCGCGCATGCGCATCCCCATCTTCGGCAACGGCGACATTGACTCGCCGGAGAAGGCGGTGGATTACCGTGGCCGTTACGGCGTGGACGGCGTGATGATCGGCCGCGCGAGCATCGGGCACCCTTGGATCTTCAACGAGATCAAGCACTACATCGCCACCGGCACGCACCAGGCCCCGCCCACGATCACCGATCGCGTGGAGGCCGCGCGCCAGCACCTGCGCGCATCACTCGCGTGGAAGGGCGCGTGGGAAGGCGTGGTGGAGATGCGCCGGCACTACGGCAACTACCTGAAAGGACTGCCCAACGTGAAGGAGGTGCGCTTGCGGTTGTGCACGGAGAAGGACCCGGTTGTTATCGAGCAGATCCTGGATGAGGTGAAGGCGACCTACGCCCTCGCCGCCGTGGCGTAGAGGAACCTGCGGCTCAGCGCGCGCAGCGGCACCCAGGTGGCCAGCAGGCCGATGGCGAGCACGGTTGCGGTGATCAGCAGCAGGTCGGTGCCCACGAGCTTCACCGGGAAGGAGTCAGTGATGGCCTCGGCCATCTCCACGAGGGCGAAGCGTTGCTGCGCCAGCACGATGCCCACGCCCAGCGCCAGGCCGATGCCCGCGCCCGCCAGCACGATCAGCAGCCCTTCGTGCAGGAAGATGCGGCGCACCATGCGCGCCGTGGCGCCCATGCTCATCAGCGTGCGCATGTCCTCTTTCTTCTCAATCATCATCATGGTGAGCGAGGCGATCACGTTGAAGGCGCCGATGAGGCCGATGAAGGCGAGCACCACGAAGGCCACGAGCTTCTCGGTGGCGTTGGTCTGGTACATCAGCGCGTTCTTCTGGTAGCGCGTCTTCACGGTATAGCGCGGGCCCAGCGTTGTGGCGATCTCACGCGCCGCGCGGTCCATGTCGGCCTTGGGCTTCAGCTTCAGCTCCAGGGCGCTGGCCGCGCTGTCGTAGTGGAGCAGCTCGGCCGCCAGGTCCAGCGGCACTACGGCGTACTTGCTGTCGTATTCCATGTTCATGCTGAAGGAGCCGCTCATGGCCACAGCTGCTTGCTCGAAGGCCGCCTGCTTGTACTTGCTCAGCTTGCGGCCCCGGATGGGCGCGCTGATCTCCAGCGGCTGGAACACGCCATCGTCCAGTGGCACGCCGAGGTCGGCCTTGAGCCCGAGGCCCAGGATGGCGGCGGGCCCGGTGGCGCCCTCCAGCGCGGCGTCGCCGGTGAAGATGTAGCGCTCCATGCCGGCCATGCCCAGGTATTGCGGCTCCACGCCCTTCAGGGTGGCCACGGCCTGCTGGTCGCCGCAGCGCAGCAGCACGTTCTCCTCGATGGTGAAGCTGGCCTGCTCCACATCGGCGCGCGCGAGCAGGGCGCCCAGGTCGATGGAGTCGCGCGCGAGCGTCTTGCCTTGGGCGGGCGTGATGGTGATATCGAGGTCGAAGGGCGAGTAGATCCTGTCCACCAGCTCGGCGATGCCGTTCATGGCGCTCATCACCACCACCATGGCGCCGGTGACCACCGCGATCACCACGATGCTGATCCACGTGATCACATTGATCGCGTTGGTGCTGCGCTTGGCCAGCAGGTA
>ERZ761607.2269-NODE-2269-length-21356-cov-54.638280_pt1 | contig 21356 bp, 31 predicted proteins | sample MGYA00511164_ERZ761607 | MGnify/ENA primary metagenome ERZ761607 (study PRJEB28899, sample SAMN02445080) | bioreactor sludge metagenome | biome: EBPR sludge | place: Australia: Brisbane, Thorneside Wastewater Treatment Plant | collected 2011-06-22 ... | reverse complement strand
CTTGGCCCACGCGCCAACCTCCTCGACAGGCGGGCCATCGTCCCCGTCGATCAACCTGCCCATCGTGCCCTCATCGCTTCACCACGCGCTTCAGATCCGAGGCCACGCGCCTCGCGTCGCCGCGCAATGCTTCGGCATCGCGACGGAATCCGCCCTGCGGGCGCACGTAGTCCCGATCGCCGCGCAGCACCAGCACCTCGCGAACGCCTCGGAGTAGGTTCTTCGTGATGTAGTACTTGCGCATCGAGCCTGCATCAAGACTTAAGTTCATCCGAACCGTTCTTGACAGGTTTCTTCGACGGTGCGTCCAGCTTCTTCATACCCTTGGCTGCCGACTTCAGGCGGCCCTTGACCTTCGTCAAGTCCTCTTCCAGAGGCAGGTTCTCCGGCGCGACGCCACTCGAACGCAGCATGACGCTACGGACATCCTGTCCGACCTCGCGGGCCGTGTCGCTGAGTTGCCGGACGCCTTGCGCGCCGGTGTTCTTGATCCGCTCGGCCGTTTGCGTCACCCGGAACAGGTTTGCAGCCAGTTCGGTTTTGCCCATGAAGTCGTAGAGCGTCCGGTTTCGTTCGATGGACACCCCCTTGCGCAGAATCAACTGCTGCAGCGACAGGTTGTACATCCCTCGGAAGCCCGCGTCTTTGAAGATGCCGAACTCACGCGACTGCAAGCCGGCACGGTGGGCTACGGCGCTCATGATCGACTCGCCATCCCGGAGGTCGTCTCGCACCTCGATGCGCTCCAGCGCATCATGCCGGATCTGCTGCTCCACCAGCGCGTCGGCAATCGCCGCCAGAACCGTCTTCGCCTGGGCGACCTGTGGCTTTCGCGAATCGGCGTGCATGGTCACGAGAAAGCAGGCGAACCGCGTCAGCCGGTAACTTTGTACCTCACGGCCCTCGTCGACCCAGGTGTCCGGAATGAACACGTCCGGAATCTGCACATTCAGCGCCGCGCAGGACGCCATGGCCTTGTTGATCACCTTCTGGAACACGGTCCAAGTTTCATAGCCGAGCGTGCGCATGAATTCGTGCGCATTCCAGTAGCGGACGCCATTCTGCTTCGACGAGTCTTCAAAGCGCTGCACGTCAAACTCGAGTTGCATCGCACCCTCCCGTGTCGCTCCGGATTATAGCCCGGGAACCTCCGGAGAGCTTCCCGGGCGCGCCCTGGCGCTTTGCCGCTCGCCACTCCCAAGGCGGTACCGGGTGCGCGTCGGACCACAGTCCTTTGCCGCTGGCTCGAGCCTCTTCCTCAGCGGTCGCGTACTGCGCGCGATCCGCCGGGCTCTGCTCGTGCTGGTACTGCTTGAAATGCCATGCCAGGCCGGCCGCCACGAGCGCCAGGCCCGTGTCCCGATCCGCCACGAACACCTTGCCGACGATCCGCTGATAGCGGTCCCGCTTGGCCCACTCCACCACGACCGGCTTGCCGAACACGAGAGCAGACATCTGCTGTCTGGCGCGCTGACCGAACGGCTGCGCCCGCTCCGGGGCATCGATGCCAGCCAGCCGGACCTGGTGCGTCTGGCCGTCCTGCGAGAGCACCGTCACGGTGTCGCCATCGGCCACGCGAACCACTTGGCCAGCGAGGATCTCGGCGCCGGCGCCAGAGGACGCGAGCAACAGGGCAAGGGAGAGGACGGGGAGGAGCAGGTTCTTCCAGTGGTCCATGATTGCACTCCTTCTGCCATGCCACGCCGCAGACTCATCAGTTCGCCTGCACTGTAGCACCGATCGGCGGCGCGGGCTCCGGGGGCGCGCGATCAGCCACATTCGGCTTCGTCTCCGGGTCTTCCGTGTTGCGCGAGCAGATCGCTCGTCGCCTTGATGGCCTTCCGCGCCGCCGGCGGCGAGTGGCGGAAGTTGTCCAGCAGCGCGGATTCTTCGGGGGTTAGGGCTGGCGTGCCGGCCAGGCGCTCGCCGGTCAGCACATACAGAACATCACCCCCAACAGCCGCCAGCGCGGCGAGATAGACGGCATCTGGCTGACGATCGCCTTTCTCGTAGTTGACTTGTGACCGAGCAGTTACGCCGCACGAGTCAGCCAAAGACTTCTGCGTGAGCCGCAGCCTTTGGCGCTCTTCGATCAGGCGATCCCCAAAACTATGCACGTACGTTCCAGCAAACACGTTGACAAGATGAACAATCGTTCATACAATCGCCTCACACTTTCGGTTACACATGTAACAAAACCCCACGTTGCAGCCTTCAGCCCATGCACCCAGAAGACATCAAAGCGAGCATCCGCAAAACTGGCGCCACAGCCAGTAGCTTGGCTCGATCGCTGGGCATCAGTCACGTGGCCGTTGGCGCGGTCATCCGCGGGCGAACCAAATCCGTACGGGTCGCCCGCCGGATCTGCGAACTAACCGGAATTGCCCCCGAAACCGCCTGGCCGGGCCGCTACCCGGAGTTCCGCATTCACCCCGTCGGCCAGCGCCGACACCTCGACCACCTGCAGGAGGCGGCATGAGATCACCCGATGAAACCGGTGAAATCCAGACGGCGCCCGACGCTGACGATGCCTATGCTGGGCTGCTCCTCCTTGACTCGGATCTGGCCCCCGCAATGCGCGCAGCGGAAAAGACGATCACCCGCTTCGTACCCGGCGTATTGCAGGATCGACTTGCGGCGCTGATCGAAACACTGGGCGCAAAACCAAGCGTCGCTTTGTTGGTTGGGTTCAGCGCCCTCAGCCGGCGCATCCTGACGGCGATAGGCAAACGCCCCGGGCGCGACCTGGTGCAATCGGTGGGCTGCCTGCTCAGCGTCAAATGCATACAACTCGGCCAGTTTTTTTTCCTGAGCGCGTTCTCGCTCCGCTGCCTCACGTACGGCATCCGACAGTCTCGCCACCTCGCTCTGGTAGCCGAGCGCGATCGTCTGCAGGCGCAGCAGGTGCTCATTCACCCCCACCAGCGCCGCCTCGACGTCCCGCGCCACCTTGGCGCCCAGCGCATTGCGCAGCAACTCTACGCCCGTCTTCGCCGCCTCGTAGGCCGCGGATAGCTCACTCAACATGACTGACCAACCTTTCTACGTCCAGGAGGCCGCATGACCCCCACAAATACCCTGAGCCCGGAGGTCCGCGAGGATCTCGATCGGCGACTCAGGGAATCCGATTTCACGACCTTGGCCAAGATGTCGGCATTCAGTGCCGCCGCAGCGATGCCGGCAGCGCTCCTGCAGGAACTTCGAACCCTGATCGGTCTTGCGATGGAAAGGGGAGATTCATGCGATGAATTAAGAAGAGCAGTGCAGCCCCTGTTCGAGCGCTTTCCGGCAGACCGGCAGGAACCGGCATGAGCGGGTTCCCCACCCGTTCCTTGTCCAGGGCGACCGCGATCGCTTGTTGGTGGCGTTCGAGCAGCACGCGCCAGGCACCGGCGCTCAAGTCACCCCAATCGGCACCGGCTCGGTCGAAGACAAGCGCCTCAATGGCGGCATCGGCTTCTCCTTCGTATGCCGCCTCATATGGCAAGGATGAGATCTGTTCGACGTTGGCCCCGAATCGCGCGTTCAGTGGCCACAAAGCATCAACCACTTCCATGCCGGACAACCAGACCGGCGTGGTCTCCTCCAGTGCTTTGCCGATCACCCCTTCGCAATACACCCGCAGCAGATCGCTGTCCATGCCCCTCCCCATAGCCTGATCAATTAGCCGAAACAGAAGGATAGCAATGCACGCTGCCGATATCCAGTGCCATTTGAAGAAGGCCGGCATCACGCAGTCCGAGATCGCCCGCCGACTCGGGATCTCGGCGACGACGGTCACCTACGTCGTCGCCGGCAAGTCCACCAGCCGCCGCGTGGCGACGGCGATCAGCGAGGCCACGGGCCTGTCGCTCGACGCGCTGTGGCCGGGGCGTTACCCCACCACCACCCCGGACGCGCCATGAGCACCCCGGAACCCAGCCACAACGCCGCCCAACTGCGGCTGCTCGACGTCATCCGCGCGCTCGCCGGCAACGAGGTGTATGGCCTGCGGCTGGCCGACATCGCGCGCAAGGTCGGCGCCGGCGAGCCCATCGTCCTGCGCGACCTCCTGTGCCTGGCGCACAAGGGCTGGGCGCTGCAGGACCCGGAAAAGCGCTGGCGGCTCGGGCATGAACCCGTGCAGATCGCCGTGCAGTTTTCCTACGGCCTGCGCGAAGCGCAGAACCGCCTCGCCGAAGTCGAGCAGCGTTACACGCGCCTGCCCGGCTGAAGCACCCCATTCACCACCTCGAATCACCTCGACAAGGAATACGCATGCACACGGCAGAAGAAGGGAAGGGCGGCGAACTGGTCCCGCTCGGCGTCGAAGCACTCGCGCTGGCGGCAGCCGACGAGCGCGAAATCCGCGCCGTGCTCGACCGCTACGGCTACCAGGGAACCACGCTCGATCAGTTGATCCACGACACCCGCCGGCAGGTCAACCAGAGCACCGAGGCCATGCTCGAGATCGGCCGCGCCGTCTGCTGCTTCCGCGAGCTCGGCCGCGGCCGCTATGGCGAGGCCATCCAGGCCATCGGCCTGTCGCCGACTACCGCCAACCGCCTGGCCGTCGTCTCGCTCAAGTTCCTCGGCCGGGACCACCTCAAGCCGTTGCTCAGCCTTGACAGATCCAAGGTCTACGAGCTCGCGCTGCTCGATGATCAGGACCTCGACGAACTCACCGCCGATCCGCAGCAGCTCGACCAGATCGAGCGCATGTCGGTCAGCGAGCTGCGCCGCGAGCTGCGCCGCAGCCGCCGCGAGCACGAACAGGCCGCGGCAACGGCCGCGCAGATCACCCGCCGGCGGGATGAGCGGATCAACGAGCTTGAAGCAGAAAACATCCGGCTCAGCGGCGAGCACGCCGGCCGGCCGCCGGCGCTGCGGGCCGAAGACGAGCTGCGCGGCCTCGTGGACGACAGCCTCGCCGTCGTGCGCGAGATCGAACACCGGTTTCGCGTGCGCTTCGCGCGCATCGAAGACCTGTTCCCCGAAGGGATCATCCCCGCGCATGTCCGCCTCGCCCAGCAGCAAGCCATCGGCCAGGTGCTGCAGGCGGCGCGCATCGTCTCGGCAGACTTCGGCATCGCCCTCGCAGCAGCCGCCGGACCGACGCCGGATCTCGCCTGGCTGACGCAGGGTGAAGCGCTCTTCGGCGCCGACGCCGACGCCGACGACCTCCTGGGCCAGAGCGCCCGGACGGAGGCATGAGGCGATGGTCGCTCGGCAAGATGAATCGCTGCTGCTGCAGGCGGTGCCCTGGGTGGAGCAGTGGCGGCTCGCCGGCCACGGCGACAAGGAAGCGCTCATCAGCAAGGCTTGCACCGCCCTGGGCGGCATCAGCCGCCACCGCTTCTATCGCCTCGCCGCACGCACGATGAGCCGCGCCGACCGCTGCCGGCGCCGCGATGCCGGCGTCCGCACCCTGAGCCGCGAGGAAGCGCTGCTGCTTTCGGCCTGGATGATGAGCAGCTTTCGCCGCGGCGGGCGCAGCGGACTGTGCAGTGTCGCCGATGCCCTGCAGGACCTGCGCGACAACGGCGCCATCCGCGCCGCGCGCCTGGATCCGGAAACCGGCGAGTGGATCCCGCTCTCGGAAAGCACCGTCGCGCGCAGCCTGCGCGCCTACGATCTGCACCCCGAGCAGCTGCGCCGGCCGACGCCGCACACGCCGCTGCGGAGCGAGCGCCCCAACTGGTGCTGGCAGATGGACGCCTCGGTCTGCGTCATCTACTACCTGCCGAAGGGCGGCGCGCTCATCCGCGAGATGCGCCCGGAGGAGTTCTACGCCGGCAAGCCGGAGAACTGGCAGCGCATCAGCGGCCAGATGGTCATCCGCTACCTGATGACCGACCACCGCACCGACATGCGCCGGCTGCGTTACGTCCAGGGCGCCGAGAGCGGCGAGCACGCCTGTGATCACCTGATCGCCTGCATGCAACGCCCGGACGATCCGCGCGGCATGCTCTGGGGGGTGCCGAAGTTTCTCATGGTCGATCCGGGCAGCGCGCAGACCGGCTCCAAGTTCCGCCGCCTGTGCCAGCGTCTCGGCATCGAGCTGATCATCAACAAGCCCGGCAACGCCCGCGCCAAGGGCCAGGTCGAGCAGGGGCACAACCGCGTCGAACGCGCCTTCGAGCACGGCCTGAAGGCGCTGGCGAAGGAAATCCGCGGCATCGACGATCTCAACCGTCTCGCCCACACCTGGCAGCGCTACCACAACGCCGTCGAGCCGCATTCACGCCATGGCCAGCCGCGCTGGTCGGCCTGGCTCGCCATCGAACCGCAGCACCTGGTGGCGCCGCCGTCGCCGGCGATCTGCCAGGATCTGGCGACCAACGAACCCGTCACGCGGCAGGTGCGCGGCGGTCTGACGATCATCTGGCTCGGTGAGGATTACTCGGTCGCCCACATCCCCGGCATCAAGGTCCGCGATACGGTGCGCGTCTGCCTCAACCCCTGGCGGAAGCAGAACGGCATCCCGGAACTCGTCGTCGTTGACAGCGACGAGCGCGGCCACGAGATCCAGTATCCCCTGCCGCACAAGGCGCGCGACGCGCTCGGCCAGTTCGTCGACGCGCCGACCATCGGCCTGACCCATCGGGCGCCGGCGGATACGGTTCTGGAAACCCACCGCAAGGAGGTGACGCGGCTGATCACCGGCGAAGACAGCCTCGAAGCCGCCGAGAAGAAGCTGAAGAAGCCCGGCCAGGTGCCGCTCGAGGCCTACGCCATCGATCCGCTGCAGCGGGCCCGGACGGCCGAGCTGCCCGCCTGCCTCGACCGCGGCAGCGCCGAGCACGCGCTCAGCACCGCCAGCGTCGCCCGCATCGAGCCGCCGCTGCCGCTGATCGACACGCTGCTGGCCTTGCGCGACGCGCTCGATCGGCCGCTCAGCCGGGAGGAGAACGCTTTTCTCAGCCGGCGCTTTGCCGGCGGCGCCACGCGCGCGCAGATCGACGCCCTGGCGGCCCAGTTCAGTGGCGCCGCCGCGGCAGAAAGCAAGGTGGCCTGATGTTGCGCCTGAAGACGCTGCTCGTCACGGCCGGCCTCACCACGCAGCAGGCGGCGGCGGCAGCCGGCATCTCGCGCTCGGCGCTGTCGCAGATCGTCAATCACGACCATTGGCCGTGCGTGACGCCGCGACAGCAGGTGGAGGGAGCGCTGCGGAATCTGTTGCAGGGCCGGGGCATCGACGCCGCCGGCTGTTTTGAAGTGGCGCCGGATCGTGTCAGCGACCCGACGCCGAACCCACCCGAAAGGAAGGAAGGAGTAGACATGTTACTGCGAAAACAGCGTCTGTCGCCGGCGGCGCGGACCCATTTCAACCTCGGCCGCGATCCCTTCGACGAGGATCCGCAACACCCGGACGACGTCTTTCTCACCCCCAGGCTGCGCGAGGTCCTGGCCGACATGGAGAGTGCCGTGCTCAACGGCCGCTTCATCGCCGTCAGCGGCGAATCCGGCAGCGGCAAGAGCACGCTGCGCGAGCTGCTCGAGGAGCGCCTGAAGACGCGCTCGGTGAAGATCATCAAGCCCTACGTGCTCGGCATGGAAGACAACGACCGCGCCGGCAAGACGCTGCGCGTGGCGCACATCGGCGAGGCGATCATCCGCACCCTCGACCCGACGGCGCGCATCAAGAGCAGCAGCGAGGCGCGCCACCACCAGACGCACCAGTTGCTCAAGAGCGCCGGCTGTCCCTGTGCGCTGGTGATCGAGGAAGCGCACGCGCTGCCGATCTCCACGCTCAAGCACTTCAAGCGGCTGCGCGAGCTGAAGGATGGACTGAAGCAGTTGCTCGGCGTGCTCCTCATCGGCCAGCAGGAGCTGGAAGACAAGATCGGCATCAACAAGCAGGAGGTGCGCGAGGTGATGCAGCGCTGCGAGCTGGTGCGCCTCGATCCGCTCGGGCGGCATCTGCCGGACTACCTGGCACACCGCTTCAGCCGCCAGGGCGGGCAGCCGGCGAGTGCGGTCTTCGACGACTCGGCGATCCCGGCCATGCAGGAACTGCTCACCGATCGCCGCGCCGCGAAGCGCATCCAGGATGGCCAGCTGCTCACCCGCAGCGAGGAGCAGAGCCTGCTCTACCCGCTGGCGGTCGGCAACCTGGCGGTGGCGGCGATGAATCTCGCCGCGACGCTCGGCATGGCCCGGGTCAACGGCGACCTCGTGCGCAAGGTGGTGGCATGAACCCCGTCGCCTGCTGCCCCGCGGCCGCGCCCGCCGCCATCGCCCGCAAGGATGTGGCCGATCTGGCCCACCTCGCGACCGCCCTCGATTACCTGAAGAACCGCTTTCACGACCCGATGTGGCGGGCCGCGCTGCGCCGCGCGGTGCGCGAGATGCACGGGGTCGCCACCGCCATCGACGCCGAGAACGGATTCGGCATCTACGCCAAGGAGGAAGACGATGCACGCACGTGAACACCCCATCGAACGGCACCCCCTGCAGCGCCCGAGCGGCATCGCCCACGCGGCGCCGGTACCGCTGTGCCCGTTGATCACCAATGGCCGCCGCTGCGGCACGCGGATGGACCCGAACGAAGTGGCACTCGATCGCCTGACGATGACCAAGCAGGCGGTTCTGCTGCTCAAGCGCGAGGGGCTGCGGGTGATCGACCTGGCGCCGATGCGCGGCCTCTCCCCGCGCATCGAGATCGAGTACCAGCCCGTGCTGCAACGGCTGCTGCAGGCGGAGATCGCCCTGCTGGTGCGCAGCGGGCAGGACAAGGACGGCGCCCGCTGGCGCGACTACGAATTCAAGGTCGGCGATTGCCGAGTGTTCTGGCACGAAAGGAGTGTTCCATGACCCGAGCAGGGTATCAACGGCCGGGTTCGCCGGCAGCGCGCGCCATCAGCCTGCTGCAGCAGGCCGACTGGCTGCAGTCCACCGCGATCGCCAAGGCGCTCGGCATGCGCCCGCGCGACCTCAACGCCCACCTCGCCTGCGCGGTGCTGGGCAAGCGGCTGTGGAAGGAAGTCCGCAGCACCGGCGCCGGCGGCAAGAAGTCCGTCTTCTACAAGCTGCGCACGCCGGCGGCTGTCGACCGCCTCGCGGATGAACTCGAGGCGATCGAGTCGACGCGCGCCGCGGCGGCGGCTCTGCAGGGGCCGACGCCAGTTGCCGCAGAGGCCCACACCGAAGCGGTCGCGCGCGCGGGGCGGTCCTACTACGACCGCTTCCTGGAAGCACGGGATCTGCCGCCCGATCTGCCGCCCGATCGGCCGCCACCGTCGGCGGCGCCGACCGCGCATTGCGGCGCCATCCGCATGCTGATCGACGACGCCGGGGAGCTGCTCCTCGCCTCGGAAGATGGCTGCATCCGGTTGCCCATGGCCGATGTGCGCCGCCTGTCCACGTTCCTCGACCGGGTGTTCGATGTCTTCGATGTCGTCGACGCGCCGCTCGGGGGTGAGCGATGAAGAAGAACGCCATCGCATTCACGGCCGCGGAAGACGCGACCATTCTGCAACTGCTGGCGGCCGGCCAGACCTGGCAGGAGATCGCCCTGGCGTTGGGGCGCCTAAGAACGTCGGTCACCAATCGTGGCCGCCGTCTGGGTGCCACGGTTGCCCCACCGGCGGCGACGGACGCGCCCCCACGGCATCAGCGTGGTCGTTTCAGCCCTGCGGAAGACGCCTTCATTGTGCAACGCCGGGCTGCCGGCAACACCTACGGGGAGATCGCCAGGGCGATGCAGTGCTCGCCCTCGGCGATCGCCGACCGAGTACGCCTGCTCGCTTCGCCCGGGGCGCAGCCGGCGGTGCAAATCCAGGCCGTCCGGGCGGCCCCGCGTCCCCGAGTCGCCCCGCTGGGCGGCGAGGTCCGTTGCCTCGGCGGTTGTGGTGGCCGCTTCCACTCGCCCGACCGCCTGCGGATTCGCATCTGCCCCCGGTGCAAAGCCGATGCCAACCGCTGCGCACTGCCGGAGGCATACGCCGTCGGCTGCTGATCGCCGCCGACGCCCACCCGCTCCTGTCCCGAAATCTTTGCATCCTGAACCCATCGAGGAACCCATCATGGCTACCCCAGCCCGCAGCAAGACCCGCCTGAAAGCGGTCGCCGCCTCCACCGTGCCGCAAACGCGGGAGGCCGTCGCCGATCTCATCGCCGGCATCGGCATCGACAGCCGCGAACTGACGCTGATCGAAGTGGAAATGAACGACGCCCTGACGCGCATCAAGGAGTCGTTCGAATCGCGCGCCGAGCCGATCCGCCGCCGCATCGAGCAGGCCCAGAGTGACGTGCAGTCCTGGTGCGAAGCGCACCGCGACGCGCTCACCGCCAACGGCAAGAGCAAGACCCACCAGTTCGCCAGCGGCGAGGTCTCCTGGCGCACGCGACCACCGAGCGTGCGCATCACGGGCGAGGAAGCCGTGCTGTTCACCCTGCGCAATCTCGGCTTGTCGCGCTTCATTCGGGTGCGCGAGGAAATCAGCCGCGATGCGATCCTCAACGAGCCGTCGGCGGTTGCCGGTGTCCCGGGAATCCGCATCAGCCAGCTCGAGGATTTCATCGTCACCCCGTTCGAAGTGGAGTTGAGCGCATGAGCGGCGATCTCAACACGGTCTGGCGCGCGTTTCTCATCCGCCAGCGCCGCCTCGCGCAGCCGATGAGCGCGCCGGCGCGGGCCGGCGCCCTCGTGCGCGTCGCCTGCGACACGCTGCTGATTCCGCTGCGCGTCCTCTGCGCCGGCATCGATGGCGCTGCGGTCGCGCACCGCGCCGCGCTGTCGTCGCCGCGCCGCTCCCTCTCCGGCCAACCCACCGCCAAGGATCCCCGATGATCGCTGAAAACCTCCCCGTTGCCGCCTACCTGCTGCTGCTCGTCGCCGGCCTGCTGCTCGATGGACCGTGGGCCTATCTGATGGCCGGCGTCGGCTTCCTCGGCCTGCTGTGGCTGCGCTGATGGCGACACCCGCCCGCATCCCGAAACCGGACGGGACCAAAGTCCGGTCGGCCCTCATCCAGTTGATCCACGTCGGACGCCGCCAACTGCAGATGAGTGACGAGGCCTGGCGTGCCTACCTGCAGGGCACATTCGACGTGCAGTCCTCGACGCAGTTGTCGGTACCGCGCCTGCGGACCGCGCTGCGGCACCTGCGCCGCTGCGGCTTCAAGAGCGACCGCGCCGCTTCCGAATGGTCGTGGGTCGATGCCGCCGCGCCGGTCCGCCAGCCGCTGCTGCGCAAGATCATCAAGCTGATGCAGGCGAGCGGCGTCGCGCCCGGCGCCCAGGTCGCCTACGTCGAGGGCATCGCTCGCCAGATGGCGGGCCTCGCCGGCTCGCCGGCGATCAGCAAGCCCCTGCGCGCCTGTGACGAGAGCGAGCTGCTGCGCATCGTCCAGGCGCTCGTGATCCACCGCGCCCGCCAGGCCCGCAAGGAGCCGGCAGCCACCGCAGCGGTGGCTGCGGTTGACGCCGACGGTTGATGCCGGTGCCAGAGGACCAGACCCTCGCGAATCTGCCGGCATCGGTGCGCGCGCTCATCGATGTCATCGGCCTGCAGGCGGCGATCACGCTCGTCCAGGTCTACGGCGGCACGATCCTCAAACTGCCGACGCGTGCGCGGCCAGGCGGCCAGACGCGCGAGCGACTCGCCTTGCTGATCGGGGCGGCAGCGGCCGACGCGCTGATCGCCGCCTATCCCGGCGAACCGCTGACGATTGCGCGCTGTCTCGCCGCGCTGCGGGATCGCCGCGATCGCGAAATCATCGCCGCCTACGACGCCGGCGCCCGGGTGGCCGACCTCGCCCGCGGGCATCGGCTCACCGAGCGCCAGATCCGCACCATACTCAAGCGCAGCCCCGGCGAGAGCACGCCCGCGCTGACGGACGCCCAGCCGCTGCAGATCGCGCTGTTCTGATCCGCGATCGTTGCGCGCGCGGAAGATCGGTGATCGTCCGCGCGCGCTTTCTACCCCTTCCCTGAAGCGCTTCCAGTTCCGTCCGCGCCCCGCGCGCGCGTAGGCTTCACGCATTCCCCTGCCGCGTTGCTGCAGAGCATATGGAGCCGCCGGCGAGCAGCTTGCGCCGGCGGCTCTTCATGCGATAGCCGCGCCACCATCACCACCAGAAGCCACCCATGCCCCTGCCCAGGCCAGCGCCATCCGACTACCTCGATACACCAGGCGTCGAGCTGGATCTCCTGCTGGACGAGTACGCGGACGCGATCGAGGCCACAGAAGCCACCGCCAACGCCGCCCTGCCGGCCACGCAAGCGGCCGCCGGCACGCTGATCGCCGCCGCTGCCGACAAGGCCACGCCGGCCGACGCCGACAGTCTCGCCCTGAGCGACTCGGCTGCGGGCGGCATCCTCCGGCGATTCTCGTGGGCCAGCCTCAAGGCGGCCCTGAACGGCGTCTTCGCGCGCCTGTCCGGGGTTTCCGGCGGGCAGACCCTGATCGGCGGCACGTCCGCTGCAGAAAACCTCACCCTGCAGAGCACGGTGCACGCGACGCGGGGCAAGCTCCTACTGGGCACATCGGTTTATGACGAAGCAGCGAATCGCCTGGGCATCGGCGTCAGTTCCCCGAACGCCGCACTGCACCTGAAAGCCGGCTCCGCATCCGCCAGCACGGCGCCGCTGAAGCTGCAGGACGGCGCTCTGCTGACCACACCAGAGGCGGGAGCGATCGAGCAGCAGTCCGGCCGCCTGTACCACACAGATGCCGATGCCGTTCGGCGAGGCATCGCGACAGAGTCATTCGTCGAGTCCAAAGACGACAACCTTTTGGTCAACGGCTGCGGCTCCCTGCGCAACAACCGCAATTTCTCGACGTGGACTTACGACGCTGTCGACACATACGGGGCTCCCGCGTCGTTCCGGGTCAATGTCGCCCAGTCTCCCCGCGCATCCGATGACCTGATTCCAGTCGATACGACACAACGACTGCGCCAGTCGTTGTGGGCGAAATGCGGCGATATCGGCGGGGGGAACTTCAACGCCGCGAACAAGCAATACTTCGCGACGGCGTTCTACGACGCTGACGGGTTGCAGATCGACTCCGCGCACGCGGGCAAGATGTCTGGGTCTACGGACACCACTTTGGCCGTTGCGCTCAACCCGGGAGACACCTCGATCACGTTGACGGACGCTACGGGCTGGTACAACTCGACCTCGTCGGCCAACCGTGGGCTCGTGTGGTACGGCTACGCCAACGCCGCGGGTTACGTGTACCCGGATTACACCTATAGCCGGAATCGGCTGGCAAACGCCTGGGCGTCAGGCGGCATCTCCGGTAACGTCATCACATTGTCCACCCCATGGGCGGGGCCGTCCCTGCCTGCCGGGGCGGCTGTACGGAACAGCGGGTCCGGAGGAACCTACCACTACAACATGGCGAGCAACGTCACGGTGCCAAACACCTGGACGAAGTATGAAGGATACCTGGAGGGATTCGGAACCACCACGAGCAATTACCGCTACGGAACCACGTTCGTCAAGTTCGGCCACCTCGTCAACTACCACGGCGTCGCTGACAACAACGTGCGCGTCGCGGGCCTGCGGTTCAACCATTTGTCCGCTGCCAACCTCGAACCACAGATCGGCATCGGCGCGTCGTACCGGTCGCTCGCGCCAACATCCCTCCCCGCCAATGGTTTGGCAGTGGAAGGCCAGGCAGGGTTCGGCACGAGCACTCCGGCCGCAGCAGTGCACGTGCTCGGAGCGACTGAACAGGTTCGCATCGGCTACGACTCGAACGATTACCTTGCAGTCGCCGTGGCGAGCGACGGCAAGGTGAATATGGATCTCGTCGGCAGTGCCGGTGGCTGCAAGCTCTCATATTCCGACGGCACGTCGAATTCGGTCTATGAGCTGCTGACGCTGTCCAAGAACCGCAACACCGGAGCTGGGGCGGCGGGCCTGGGCGTGCGCGTCATACTCGCAGCCGAAAGCACCACGACGAACGACACGCCCCAGGGCGCCATCGAGTCGACGTGGGCCACGGCGACGCACGCCTCGCGCAAGGGCCGGCTGACCCTGTCCGCATACGACACAGCCATTCGGGAGGGGCTCCGGATCGAGGCCAGTGGCACGGCCCCGATGCTGGGCTTTTTCGGTGTCGCGGCAGTGGTCCGCCCAACTGCCCTGACGGCCCAGCTCACCACGCTGACCTATACCGCTCCAGGGACGCCCGACTACGCGATCCAGTCGCTGACCAACACCTCCGGCTACGGATTCGTGACTGCTGACGAGGGCGCCACGGTCCTCTCGGTGATCAAGAACCTGCAAGACCGGGTCGCCCAACTGGAAACCAAGCTGCAGGCGCTGGGCCTGCTCACCTAAAGGACCGAACATGCCTGAGCCGGATTACCGACAATCGCAAGTCGCTGGGCAGAAGTGGCGCCGCAGCATGCATGGCGAGTTTGCCAACCCGTTCAACGGCGTGCCGTGGATCCGCTTTGACTGGGAGGATCGCGTACTGCTGAGTGACGGAGCCACGATCGCTACTCCGGCAGGGTCGACACTGCGCTGCTTCGACTCCCCAGCCAGCGTCCTCGCACTGCGCGACCCGCAGACCGGCGCACTCACCGGCCAGACCATCACCCACGGCGTGCTGTACGCCATCCTCTGGTCGCTCGCCATGGAGTCGGCCGCACTGCAGGATGCCGCGGCAGCCCAGGCCCAGGCAGAACCGACCGCGCCCTGATGGCCATCTCGTACCGCGCCCACATCCTCTACCGGCAGTCCGGCGTGACCTACCGCGGTGCGCTCGCTCCGGCCCTGCTCGATGGCGACGATCGCTATCGCGCTGAGCGGCCGCGCACCACCTATCGCGCCCTCCGCCTGCGCCGCAGCTACCGCACGACGAGCGCGCGATGACCCGCCCCACCTGGCCCGCCAAAGACCCGCGCGAAAAGCTCGTCGCCACCTTCGCCTACGGCGACGACCTCGACGCCGGGGAAACCATCGCCAGCGCCGTCGTCACCTGCACCGTCCTCTCCGGTACCGACGCCAACCCCGCCGCCGTGCTTGACGGCGCCTGCGTCGTCTCCGGCAGCGACATCCTGCAGCCCTTCAAGGGCGGCCTCGACGGCGTCACCTACCGCCTCGACTGCCTCGCGACGATCACGCCCACAGGCCGCGTCCTCGCCTGCGCCGCCACCCTCCCGGTCCGCACCGCCTGAGCCCCGCCATGCCCGACTTCGCCGACCTCGCCGCCGCCCGCGAACAGGAACTCCGCGACGACGCCATCGCCGCGCACCACCGCCGCCTCGCCCGCGCCAGCCGCCCCACCGCCGACTGGCCCGGCCTGACCGACGACGCTGGCGCCACCGACGGCACCGCACCCACCCACTGCGCCGTCTGTGAAGAGCCCATCCCCGCCGCCCGCCGCCAGGCCGTTCCCGGCTGCGACACCTGCATCGACTGCCAGGAAGATCTCGAACGTGCGCTCGACGGCGCACCCAGAGAACGAAGTGGACGGCGTGGATCCTGATCTGTTCAAATTTCGGATCCTCGATCTGTTCTGGCTCGTGTGGTGCCTGTCGCTGTCGGGATTCGTCGTGTCTTCTCGGCGCGACAGAGTCACGCCGGAGGAACTCGCAAGGATGCGCGCGGCCTTGAGCAAGGAAGTCTCATCATTGCAGACTGACCTCGACCAGCGGCGACGCCGCGTCGACGAGTCTATCGAGATGATCAAGACCCGCATGTCCGACGTGCCGACACGCGGCGACCTCACCCGGCTGCATGAGCTGATCGGAGAGGTCGCGCAGCTCGCCAACGAACTGCGCGGCACCGTGCATTCGCTGCAGAACACCATGCAGTTGATCAATCAACACTTGCTGGATACGAGACATGGATGATTCACATCGCGCCCCCCAGTCGTACGCCGCGCGCCTGCGCGAAGAAGCCCGGCTGCAAGCGCTCCGGACACTGGCCGAAGCCCCGGAATACACGGCGACCGATGTACTCCTCCGCGCGGCGCTGCGCGAGCATGGGCTCTCCATCGGCATGGACGCGGTGCGCGTCGAACTCTTCTGGCTCAACGAGAATGGTTTGGTGGTGACGCAGAGAGTGGGTGGACCGGCCGGTCTCATGATGGCCACGTTGACCGAGCGCGGCCTCGATATCGCAAACGGCACGAGCCAGGTTCCGGGCGTTGCGCGCCCACGGCCGGGAGCCTGAGATGCCGAAGCGATCCGCCGTCAGCCAGCTCCCAGAGGAGGTGCGGGACGAACTGAACCGGCGCCTGGTCGAAGGAGAGTTCGGCGGTTACATCGGCCTCTCCCGCTGGCTCCAGGATCTGGGTTTCGAGATCAGCAAGTCCGCCCTGCACCGCCATGGCGCTGCGCTGGAGGCCGATTTCGAGATGGCCATGGCCGATGTCCGGCGCACGCGCGCGCTCGCCAAGGCCGCGCGCGCAGGCGGCGACGAGGACGCCGAGAGTCACTTGATCGCCGCCACCTCCGGCATCCTGCAGGAGCAGCTCCTGCGGGTCTCGATTGCCTTGCGCCAGGTGGATGACGACCCGGCGGCGGCGGCCAAGTCCATCTCGCTGATCGCGCGCGCCCATGCCGATGTCGGGCGGTTGCAGGTGGCGCTGTCGAAGTGGCAGGAAGAGCTGCGCGGCAGGACCGCCCAGGTGGCTGAATCGGTCGAGAAAGTGGCGCGGCGGGGTGGTCTTTCGGCCGATGCGGTGGAAACCATCCGGCGGGAGATCCTCGGGATTTCGGCATGAGCACGCCGACTGCGCTGATCGCGTATCAGCAGCGCTGGATCGCCGACAAGTCGCCGGTCAAGATCGGCGAGAAGTCGCGCCGGGTCGGTCTGACGTGGACTGAAGCGAGCGATGGGGCGCTGTCTGCGGCGACCGCACGCGAGGCCGGCGGTGACGATACCTGGTACATCGGCTATAACCAGGACATGGCCAAGGAGTTCATCCGCGATGTCGGATTATGGGCGCGCCATTACCAGCTCGCGGCCAGCGAGATGGAAGAGGTGGTCCTGAATGATGAAGTCAAGGACATCCTGTCCTTCGTGATCAAGTTTGCCTCCGGGTTTCGCGTCACGGCATTGAGTTCCCGCCCGTCGAACCTGCGCGGCAAACAGGGCACGGTGGTGATCGACGAGGCCGCTTTTCACGACGATCTGCAGGGTCTGCTCAAGGCGGCGATGGCGCTCCTGATGTGGGGCGGCAAAGTGCGCATCATCAGCACGCACAACGGCGACGCCAACGCCTTCAACGAGCTGGTACTCGATTGCCGATCCGGGAAGGTGCCGTACAGCCTGCACCGCATCACGTTTCAGGATGCGGTGCAGGATGGGCTGTTCCGGCGGATCTGCCTGTCGACCAATCGGGCCTGGTCTCTGGCCGCCGAAGAAGCCTGGGTCGCCGACATGTATGCCTTCTACGGCGACCACGCGGCCGAGGAACTGGATGTGATCCCGAGCTCCGGCAGCGGCGCCTGGCTCACCCGGGCGATGATCGAGGCCGTCATGCGGCCCGAGATTCCGGTATTGCGCCTGGCCCGACCGGACGCGTTCACACTCCTCGCCGATCACCTGCGTGAAGCGGACATTCGCGAGTGGTGCGAGGACGTGTTGCTGCCCTTGCTCACGGATCTGGATCCCGAGTGCGATCACTTCCTGGGCGAGGATTTCGGCCGCACCGGGGACCTGAGCGTCCTCTGGCCGTTGGCGCAGCAGCGCACGTTGGCGCTGCGCACGCCTTTTGTCGTCGAACTGCGCAAGATCCCCTTCGAGCAGCAGAAGCAGATCGTCTTCTACCTCATCGATCGCCTGCCACGCTTTCGCGCCGGGGCTTTCGACGGCCGCGGCAACGGTCAGTATCTGTCGGAGGTGGCCCAGCAGCGGTACGGCGCCAGTCGCATCGCGCAGGTGATGCTGTCCCCCGAGTGGTATCGCACGAACATGCCCCGATTGAAGGCCGGCTTCGAAGACAAGACGATCGATGCCCCACGGGACGCCGATGTCCTCGCCGATCTGCGCGCGATCCGCATGGAGAAGGGAATTGCCAAGGTGCCGGACAACGCGCGCACCCGCGGTACCGACGGCCACGATCGCCACGGTGATTCGGCGATCGCGCTGGCGATGGGGGCGTTTGCCGCCTGGACGATGGACCCGACGCCGATCGAGTTTCATGCTCTGGGGCAGATTCGTCCATCCGCTCGCATCGATGATTATCTGGGAAGCAGGTACACCTCATGACCGACAAGGCCAAGCTGGATCCCGAGTCCAGGTCTGAAATCGCCACGGTGGCCAACGACATCACGTATCCGGGATTCATCGGATCCGGGGTGCTGTGCCAGCGCGATGATACCCTGCTGACCCGTGGCGGCAGTCTCGGGCTCCGGCTATACGACGACATCGAGCGCGATTGCCACGCCTACGGCATCCTCAACAAGAGAAAGCTGGCGGTGATCGCGCGTCCGTGGCAGGTGGAAGAAGCGTCAGCAGCCGCAGCGGATGTGCGCGCGGCCGATCTGGTACGGGCGCAGCTCGAAGCCATCGGCGTTCCTGATCCCGATCGGTCTTCCTTGGCGCTGCCGATCGGTTCCGCCAGTGACTTCGACGTGGTGTGCTATCAGCTCCTCGATGCCCTGCTCAAGGGCTATTCGGTCGGTGAGATCATGTGGGACACCGATGGCAGCGAGGTTGTCGCGCGCGAAATCCGGCCGCGCGATCCGCGCCGATTCAGTTTCGACCTAGCCAGCCAGTTGCGGCTGCTGACGCCGCAGAACCCGCTTTCTGGCATCCCGGTACCGGAGCGCAAGTTCGTCGTTCATTGCTGGGGCGCAAAGGATGGCAGCCCATTCGGTCTGGGCCTGGGATCGCGGCTGTTCTGGCCGGTGTTCTTCAAGCGCCAGGGCATCACCTTCTGGTTGAAGTTCCTCGACAAGTTCGGATCACCCACAGCGGTCGGCAAGTACCCGAAAGGGACTCCGGTACCCGATCAGAAGATCCTGCTGGATGCGCTCGGCGCCATCGCTCAAGACTCCGGCGTGACCATACCGGAAGGCATGATCATCGAACTGCTCGAGGCAACGCGCGGCGGCACCGTGAGCTATGAAGCGGCCTGCCGCTACATGGACGAACAGATGAGCTTTGCCGTGCTCGGTGATGCGGCCGGCGGGAAGGACAGCGGCGGGGCTCTGGCAAGTGCGGCGATCCTGCGTAACGAGGTGCGTCTGGAGCTCGTGCAGGCCGATTCGGATCTGCTCTCGGCGACGCTCAATTCGACGCTTGTGCCGTGGATCACGCAGTACAACGTCCCCGGTGCGCGGCCGCCCAAGGTGTCTCGCGTCGTCAAGGCGAGCGAGGATCTGAAGGCGCTGAGCGAGCGCGACAAGAACCTGTTTGCGATCGGCTTCAAACCGACGCTGGCGCATGTCCAGGAAACCTACGGCGGCGAGTGGGTTGAAAGACAGCCGCCCGATGCCCTGCCGGAACGGCGCGGGACGACGGCAAACTTTGCCGATCCAGGCGGCTTCGGCCGCAGCGGCCAGGAAGCTCTCGATGCCGCCATCAGGAATCTGCCGGGCGTGTCCATCGACAGTGCGATGCAGACCCTGTTGGCGCCCGCCATTGCCGCCCTGCAGGCCGGCGAGACGCCGGACGAAGCCGGCGATGCGCTACTTGCAGCCTTTCCAAAGCTCGATTCGAGCGCGCTCGAGGAGCTGCTGGCACGGGCAATCTTCGTGGCCGATGTCTGGGGCCGTCTGAGTCATGCCGACTCCTGATCTGTCCTACGCGGTCACCCTGCCGCCCGCGGCGGCGATCGCCTATCTCGAAGGCAAGGGGTACGCGATTGGCTTTTCCTGGCTGGATGTCTGGCAGGAAGCGCATGCCAAGGCGTTCACCGCCGCCGGAGTCATGAAAATCGACATCCTGTCCGATCTCAAGAGCGGCCTGGTATCGGCATTGAAGAGCGGTTGGACACGGCAGGATTTTATCCAGCAGTTGACCCCGCTTCTGCAAAGAAAGGGCTGGTGGGGCGCGCACTCACAAACCGATCCGGAAACCGGAGAGATATTCGGCAAGGGACTGACGCCCCGCCGTCTGGCGACCATTTTCGACACCAACATGCAAGCAGCCTACATGGCTGGGCGATACAAGGCCTTTCTCGGTAACGCGGCCGACCGACCGTACTGGATGTACGTGGCGATCATGGACCGGCGTACCCGGCCGGCGCATGCGGCGATGAACGGGCGCGTTTTTCGGCATGATGATCCGATCTGGGATACCTGCTTTCCACCAAACGGGTTTCGCTGCCGCTGCTCGGTGCGGGCATTGGACAGCGATGGCCTGAAAAGCAGCGGCATCGATCTATCGACTAGTAACGGCCGCCTGTCTGAAGTCCAGATCTCAACCAGCCACAGGCCAGAGTCGCCGATGACCACGGTGACGCGCTTCGAATACGCACCCGGCAAGTATTTCCATCCCGATGCCGGGTGGAGCTACAACCCCGGCAAGGCGGCACTGGCGCCATTTTCTCCGCCACCGCTGGATACCCTGCCGCGGACCTTCAGCCCGGGAATATCCCTGCCAAGATTGTCCGAGCCGACCGTGGTTCCTGCCTCGTATCTCCTCCCAACCGGTCTGGCGCCCGCTGATTATGCTCGGGCATTCCTCGCTGAGTTCGGCGCTGTCGTCGGACCTGGCGGTTTGTTCCAGGATGTGGCCGGGGCGGCACTGGTAATCGACGAGAAGCTTTTCCAGGACGGATCCGGACGCTGGAAAGCCGATAAGGCCGAGCGGGGGCGCTACATCAAACTGTTGGCCGATACGGTCAAGGCTCCCGATGAAATCTGGCTGCGATGGGAGGAATCACGGGATCAACCTGGCAAGTGGTTGCTCAAGCGGCGGTATTTGAAAGGATTCACGATCGCAGGCGAGAACGGCCCGCAGTATGCGCTGTCCGTATTCGAGCACAGCAAGGATGGATGGTCGGGCTCCACGGCAATGATTGCACAACCGACTCGAAGTACGGAGGCCAGGCGACGCTACATCGAGCGACAACGAGACGGTTTTCTCCTGTACCAGAAATGAAAACCCCCTGTCGCCGACTCGATCAGGGGGCGCTGTGCAGTTCCTTTGGGCGCGTCAGTCGGGAGCTTTCGTGACCGCAATCAGCCCCCGAAGTATAGACGCCACCACGAGCCACATCAACCACGGCAAGCGTCCCCAGCTACGCCTGCAGTCTTGCTCAAGTCACGGACGAACCAGGCTACTCACGGTTTCACGTCGGGCAACTTGCTTCAATGCCGCATCCCACATCTTCCCCCCAAGGTTCGCCACTTCCCGCATTTATCGCGCCTCCCCCCGTCAAATATCGCGCTTCTGCTCAGTCAGTTGCAGTCCGGCGAGTGGGGCAAGGCTGTCAACTACGAAGCTAAGGCGCC
>ERZ761607.2262-NODE-2262-length-21402-cov-16.099546_pt1 | contig 21402 bp, 26 predicted proteins | sample MGYA00511164_ERZ761607 | MGnify/ENA primary metagenome ERZ761607 (study PRJEB28899, sample SAMN02445080) | bioreactor sludge metagenome | biome: EBPR sludge | place: Australia: Brisbane, Thorneside Wastewater Treatment Plant | collected 2011-06-22 ... | reverse complement strand
GTCCACCCCCGCGCCAGGAGGCGCGGCGGTCCCCCTCCCCACGATGTGGGGAGGAGACATAGAAAAAGGGCCGCTGCGGTTTCCCGCAGCGGCCCTTGATCGTTTCGTTCGTTCGGTCGCTCAGGAGCGCGGACCGCCCACGCCCGGCACGCGGGGCTTCGGCGGCGGCAGCAGGCCTTCGCGCTGCATGCGCTTGCGGGCCAGTTTGCGGGCGCGGCGAACAGCCTCGGCCTTCTGGCGGGCGCGCTTCTCCGAGGGCTTCTCGTAGTGCACGTGGCGCTTCATCTCGCGGAAGCTGCCTTCGCGCTGCATTTTCTTCTTGAGGGCCTTGAGCGCTTGATCGACGTTATTATCGCGAACGAAAATCTGTACCAGGTTGAACTCTCCTTTGGCCGCCCGCCGCGCACCTCGAAAGGGAGACGGGCAGACAAATAAAATCTCGGTCCGGCAGACAGGGTCCGCGGATGAAGGCGGGCTGATACACGTTCGCCCCCCGCCTGTCCAGATCGTCGCGCGTCTATCTCAAGCCTCGAAACGCCCGCCGGACGGGGATATGCTGTCGCCATGACCGATGCGCCACACCTGTCGAACGAGACGCCTGAAGGAGACTGGGCCGACCGCATGGAACAGACCGTGCTCGACGCCGCCCTGGGCCTCGCGCCCCGGCTGGGCTGGAACAGCCGGATGGTGCGGGCCGCCTGCGAGGCCTGCGGCCTGTCGCAGGGCGACGAGGAGCTGCTGCTGCCCAACGGCGCGCGCGATCTGGCGGCCCTGCTGTCGCGGCGGCATGACGACCGGGCGCTGGCCACACTGGCTGCGGTCGAGGCGAAGTCGCTGAAGATGCGGGAGCGAATCGCGGCCGCCGTCTCGGCGCGGATGGAGGCGGGGGCCGCCGACCTGGAGGCCACGCGCCGCTGCGCCGCTTTCCTGGCCCTGCCGCCCAACGCCGATCTGGGGCTGAAGATGGCCTGGGAGAGCGCCGACCTGCTGTGGAACTGGGCCGGGGACACGGCCACGGACTGGAACCACTATTCCAAGCGGACGATCCTGTCGGGCATCCTGATCCCCGCCCTGACGATGCGCTGGTTCGACGGCCGCGAGGCCGCGGAGGCCTTCGTCGCCGCCCGCATCGAGAACGTCATGGCCTTCGAGAAATGGAAGGCGGGCAAGGATTTCGACGCGCCGCTGAAGAGGGTCACGGATGTGCTGAGCCGGATGCGCTACGGGGCGAAGGCTCCCCAATAGCGACGCTCATCCCGGGTCCCATGGCCGATCACAGGCCAGTTGTCCGCGCCCGGAGGGCGACGCTGCGAACGTCCGCTATGGGGGATGACGACTCCTCCAGGAGTAGCCAGCGTCCTTCCCTCGAAAGGTCGGACAGAACGGGAGCCGATCACCCTCCGCCTCGACCTTGTCATGGCGGAATGGGACGTGGGGTTCAGGTCACCCGAACCCCGTAATACTTCGCTTGCCCGGCGTCGCTGAATGGACTGAAACTGCGGTATGGCAGCGCTTGCAGACGCAATGAAACTGACCCTGGGGCTGCTGTTCAAAATGCAGGGCTGGAAGGTTCATGGGCCGCGACCGGCGCACCCGAAATTTGTGCTCATAGGGGCCCCGCACACCAGCAACTGGGATTTCGTCTGTTTTCTTGGAGCCGCGGAAGCCCTGAATCTGGACCTCAGCTTCCTCGGCAAGTCATCCCTGTTCCGATGGCCCCTGGCCGGAGCCTTGCGCGATCTCGGCGGCGTCCCGGTTGACCGGTCCCAGGCCCTGGACATCGTCGGGACGATGGCGGCCGAGTTTGCGCGTCGCGACAATTTCATCCTGACCATCGCACCTGAGGGATCTCGTGCTCGACGCGATCGCTGGAAGACGGGCTTCTACAATATCGCCGTGGCCGCCGAAGTCCCCATCGTCTGCGCTTCGATCGACTTCCCCCGCAAGCTGATCACGATCGGACCCACGATATGCCCTAGCGGCGACTATGAGGCCGATATGAAAGAGGTCGCCGTCTTCTACCAGGCGTCAGTCGGGAAGCATCCGGAACGCGCCTCGACCATCCTGCAGGAGACCTCATCGCGCCAGGCTTTCTGAACTGAACCCGGTTTCGTGGACACCGGGACAAGGTGTTTTGGGTCCTGATCGGGGTGAAAAGCGGACGTTCCTGACCGCCGTTTTGGGGGGACATCAGACATCGGCCCGGCCGACCTCCAAAGCCTGACGCTGGGCCGCTGCCAGCCTGGGCGCCACCTCGGCCCGGTCAGCCGCTGACAGGTCCATGCGCGCGACCTCAGTGTATTTGTCGCGGGACTGATTGCGCCTCCCTTGCGACTCAAGCGCCCGGCCCCATACGAGGCGCAGCGCACTCCACTGCGGGGCCCGGTCGGCCGAGCGCCCGATCAGCGAAAGGACCCCGCAGGGCTGAAGACCAGCTCACAGTCTGACCAATTGGTCTCAGTCGGCTTTCCATCCGCCTGCGGCGGCGCTGGCCTGGGCGGAATCGCAGACGGCAGCTGCAGTCCTGAGACTACCAGGTTCCCGGCTTCATCGAAGCGCGCGGATCCGCTCTGATCGCCGACGGTCAAGACGCCGCTCACGCGATCGAATGTATAAGCCCGGCGGGTATCCCAGATGGACGGGCCCAGTCCGAGAGCGAACAGGACGGAGCCGTCAGGGTCGAAACGGATTTCAACGGGTGCCGGGCTGCCGAAACACCCCTCCCGGGTCACCGGTCGCCAGTTGCCATGGATGCCGCTCTCATCGGCCCCGACAATCGGCAGGACAAGGGTGTGTGGGTGGCCATTGGCTGTTACCGTCACCCGGATCTCGCTGTCCGGAGCGGCGGAGTCGCTGACCTGAAGCACGCGCCGGTCGCTGGACAGTGTGGCCGCTTCAGGCGGATCGACCTGCCAGAAATCGACGCACCTCAGGGGAATGTGCTGGGGGCCGGAGGCTGAAAACTCGAAGCTGTGGCGCAGGTCCACCGTCTCGCCAGGCCGTGCAGAGGCCGGGTCGGCCGTGAGCCGATGACCAGACGGAACGTTGCAGTTCACCAGTGGACTGCGCCGACCGGGCTCCTCATGCCGGTCCACCACATCGCGAAGGCCCTGGCCTCCGGAGTAAAACCCCGGGGCGGTCGTCGCACAGGCCGCAAGGGTGAGCAGGCCCGGCAGGGCCAGAATGCGTTTCAGATAACCCAACCTGTGTCCCCTTCCGGCAAGACTCGTTCGGCCCTCAATACTGTTCACCGACGCGAACGAACTCGAACTCACAACTGGCCTGGCTCGGCCGCGGCGGGTCGCCGGGCGGCAGGGGTGGGGGTGGCCGTCCCGAAGGGAAGGCAATACCGGAAAACACGATTCGTCCCTCTTCGAGGACCCGCACCTCGCCCGTCTGGGTTCCCAGGGTAAAGGTGCCGGCGTCAGGGTCGAAGCTGTAGGTGTATTCAGCCTGCCAGCGAGCCATCTGGTCCGGATAGGCGATGAGGACGCGACCGTCAGGGCGTATAGCCAGCATGCTCGGCATTTCTTCGTCCGCACAGGATAACGTCTGTGTCGGGATCCAGCTGCCATAGAGATTGGGCGCGTCCGGGTCGATGACGGGGATTGTAATGCTTGTGGAATCCCCCCGCGCGGTTGCCGTCAGCGTGATCATGCCCGGCGCGGCATCGGGGCTGATATCCAGAAAGCGCCGGTTGGCCGAGAGTGTGGCCGCCGCCGGGGGATCAATCCGCCATTCATCCACACAGCGAAGCGGGATATTGTAAGACGAATTCCCCATCCCGAGGACGTGGCGCACCTCAATACGGCTGCCCGGCCGACCGGCCACGGGTCCCGCGACCAGGTAGGTTCCGTCCGGATAGATCTCGCTGCACCGGGGCAGGTCCACGAGATTTTTGCCGGAATGGGGGTCTTCAAGCCCGCGCCCCCCGCCGGAATAGACGCCCGGCCCGGTTGTGGAGCAGGACATCAGCATCACAACCATCACTGCAGGCAGAAATCTGAAACAGGACATCTTTCTCCTTTTGGACCGCCCCCTTCGGCCTCGCTGCGGTGCTGCCAAGCCCTTGAGACCATTTGGTTGGCCCGGCGCTTGTAGCATCTACCCGGGTTTTTGAGTTCATGATGCCAGCGCGTCATGTCTGCCTGGCGGTTTAGCCGGCTGCACCGTCGTGCCGACTTCCGCCCTTCCCAGAATGAAGGCGATCTGATGCTCACGGAAGGTCCACCAGAGCATGTGAGGCGCAAGGTCGCGGCCCAAAACGCGATATCCGGAAAATTCTCAAAGAGAACAATCCAGTATTCGGGGTGAGGACCAGACTCTGTTGCGCAACACAGGTTGGCGATCGCGAACGGCCTGATATCCTGGTGCCCTGTCATTTCGGGGGATATTCATGCGTAATGGATTTGTTTTCGGCGCGGTGGCGATTGTCGCAACGGTGGCGATGGCGGCACCGGCTGCTGCCCAGGCCAATCCCTGTACAGAGTTGGGCCAGTACATAGATCCCGATGGCGATGACAACTGGACTGCACCTCCGAGCAACGCAGCAGCGCTCGACGCGGCCAATCGCTGTATCGCGGCCCAGGGCGGCACAGCCAACCTTTATGGAGCCAGGGCCTTTATTCACCGGCTGATGGGAAACTATTCTCTTGCAGAGGCTGATGCGACGCGTCGCATCGAAATGGACCGATCCGGTAGCGCCTATCGGAACCGAGCCATTGTCCGACAGAGCGCCGGCCGGCACGAGGAGGCAGTGGCAGATTTCCGCGAGAGCCTCCGTCGTGGCTATGATCGACCGGCCTGGGTTCACCGGGAGATGGCCTCGTCACTTCGACAGCTTAGGCGCTATTCGGAGGCTCTGGCTGCGATCGAGATTTCCGCATCTCTCGATCCGGCGTACGAGTGGGCCGTTTACGAGCGCGGTCTGATTTTTAGCGATCAGGAGCGATGGGACGAAGCGATTGGTGCCTGGACGCGATATATCGCGCTCAACCGGTCTAACGTTGACGCTTACAACTATCGCGCGTTGGCCTTTGTCAGGCTCGAACGCTGGAACGACGCTCTCACGGACGCGGATCAGGCGATTCAACTCAATCCTCGCAGCGCCAGTGGCTTCAACAATCGCGGCTTTGCGCTTCACAACCTCGGCCGATACAGCGAATCCATCTCTGCCTTTCGTCGATCAATCCAACTCGACCCCGACGGCGCGGCGGCTTGGGACAATCTTTGTGGTTATCTGACGGACGTGAACGATCCGGCTGGCGCGCTCGTGGCATGCGATAGGCGTGAAAGCCTTCCCGGTGTCACGGACGAGGACCGGGCACGTATCTCTAGCCGCCGAGGCCTTGCATACGAAGCTTTGGGCGACGTTCCGGGCGCGGTGCAGGCGTTCCGCACCGCCCTGTCCAGTCCCGATGCTCACCCAAGAACCCGTGAGCGTGCCGAGGCTGGATTGCTGCGGCTGGGATATCGCAAATGACTTCCCACTCGGTTCGTGTCGCTGGCGGACCGGTGCTGACAGGTTACGTCCAAAGAGTCCGCTTTCCGGCGCTGAATGCAGATCATCAAAGTTGCACTACTGGAGGGGGGCGCTGATGTCCGCTTTGACTCTTCAAAGCGGACCTTAGGAACGACCGCTTTGCGGCATGAACGGGGGCTCACCTGGTCGCCCGAAAGCAGACACTCCTGGAGTCCGCTATGGGTCGGGAACGGACATGACCCTCATCGCCACAATCGGACGCCAGCGACTACGGTCAGCGTCGCGGGCGGCGTTCTCAACCCCGCCGGCCGCCTGCTTCCGGACCGTGTATTCTCGCCCCGTATAATCTCGCCCCTTTGAACCCTCGGATCGACCTTCCGGCCCCCGCCCGCCGGCGCGAAACCACGCCCATCCGCGGCCTGCGTCCAATTCTGTCGTTCCCGCGCGCTTGTTGGCCAAATGCCCGCCGGGCCTTGGTCTTTGACAGCTTGCATCACCCCGCCGACGCCGCCCCAAGCGCGGCTTGCCCGAACGGGCCCCGCTGACGCCAATCGAAAGTCGCCCGCCGGATTTTTTGCGGGCAAGGCGATACTCTCGCCCCCGAACGGGTGCCGGTCGCCGTCGATCAGACCAGCGGCTTCACCCGGTTCACATGGCCCATCTTGCGGCCCTTGCGGGCCTCGGCCTTGCCGTAGAGGTGCAGGCGGGCGTCGGGTTTGGCGGACAGGCCTTCCCACTTCTTCACATCGTCGCCGAGCAGATTGGTCATCTCGACCCGGGCGTGGGCCGTCGTCGGGCCGAGCGGCCAGCCGGCGAGGGCGCGGATATGTTGTTCAAACTGGTCGCAAACGCAGCCGTCCTGGGTCCAGTGGCCGGTGTTGTGGACCCGCGGCGCGATCTCATTGACCAGCAGCAGGCCCGCGCCGAGGTCGAACAGTTCGATCCCCATGACGCCGACGTAGTCCAGCCCCTCGAGGATGGCGGCGGCGATGGCGTGGGCGCGCGCCTGGGTCTTCTCATCGACCTTCGCCGGGGCGAGGGTGGTCTTGAGGACGCCGCCCTTGTGGACGTTCTCGCCCAGCGGATAGACGGCGACGGCGCCGTCGTGGCTGCGGGCGCAGATCACCGACAGTTCACGCTGGAACGACGCTCGCGCCTCGAGGATGGCCGGGCGACCGCCGATCGTCTTCCAGGCCTTGGCCACATCGGCGGGCGACTTGATCCAGACCTGTCCCTTGCCGTCATAGCCCTCGCGCCGGGTTTTCAGCAGGACCGGGACCCCCAGCCGGTCGACGGCGTGACGCAGGTCCTCAAGGGTCTCGATGGCGGTGAAGGCCACCGTCGGCGCGCCGACGCTGTTGAGGAAGGTCTTTTCTTCCACCCGGTCCTGGGCGACGGCCAGGGCCTTGGGGCCGGGCGCGACGACGGCGCCGCCCTCGACCAGCCGCTCGACCGAGACGGCGGGGACGTTCTCGAACTCGAAGGTGACGGCCTGACAGGTCTGGCCCAGCACGGACAGGGCCGTGGAATTGTCATAGGCGGCGACGATCTGGCCCTGTGAGACCCGGCCCGCCGGGCTGTTCTCTTCAGGATCAAGGATGACGACGTTGAAGCCGAGGCGCGAGGCGGCCTGACTCAGCATCCGCCCCAGCTGGCCGCCGCCGAGGATGCCGAGAGTGGAGCCGGGGGGCAGGGGGGCGGGGACGGCGTCGGCCACTCAGTCCTCGACCGTTTCGTGGACCGCCTCGGTCTGGGCCTCACGGAAGGCGGTCAGGCGTCCGGCGAGGATAGGGTCCGACAAGGCAAGGATCTGGGCGGCCAGAATGCCGGCGTTTTTGGCACCCGGCTCGCCGATCGCCAGCGTCGCCACCGGTATGCCGCCGGGCATCTGGGCGATCGACAGCAGGCTGTCCATGCCCTTGAGGGCTTTCGATTCCACCGGCACGCCCAGCACGGGCAATTCAGTCATGGAAGCGGCCATGCCGGGCAGGTGGGCGGCGCCGCCGGCGCCGGCGATGATCACCTTGAAGCCCGCGGCGCGTGCGCCGGTGGCGAAGTCGAACAGGCGTCTGGGCGTGCGGTGGGCGCTGACCACCCGGGCCTCCCATGCTACGCCCAGACGGTCCAGGGCGTCGGCGGCGTGTTTCATTGTCGGCCAGTCCGAACGACTGCCCATGATGATCGCCACTGGTGGTGTCCCGGTCGTCATGGAGGCTCGCCTTTTCGCGGGAAAGCGGCGCGATACAGGACTCGCGTTGCGCCCGCAACCGACGGCGTTAGGCTCACCGATGGCCGGACGTGTTGAGTCGCCGGCCGGGGAGCCCCCTCTGCTCGTGACCGACACGGCCGTCACAGACCCCCAAGCCGAGATCGAGCGCCTGCGCGCCGAGGTCGAGGCCCTGCGCCTCCGGGCCGAGGCGGCGGAGGCCGCGGCCGATCACGACGTGCTGACGCCGGCCCTGAACCGGCGCGGATTCGTAACCGCGATGCGCAGCGCCATGGCCTTCTGCCTGCGCCATGAGGTGCCGGCGGTGCTGCTGTATCTCGATCTGGATGGCTTCAAGAGCGTCAACGATACCCTGGGCCATGCCGCGGGCGACGCCGCCCTGGTGCATGTGGCCGAGCTGTTGCGAGCCAATCTGCGCGAATCGGATGCGGTCGGCCGGCTGGGCGGCGACGAGTTCGCCCTGCTGATGCTGAACGCCGGTCTGGACGAAGGCCGCGACAAGGCGAAGCGTCTGGCCGCGGCGCTGGAGGCCGATGGCTTCATCTGGGCCGGGGAACAGTCGCCGTTGGGCGGCTCATTCGGCGTCCGCGCCTTCGCCGGCCACACCGATCCCGAGATCTGGCTGGCCGAGGCCGACGCCGCCATGTGGGTGCGCAAGAAAGGCCGCTGACGCGGCCCTCAGGCGATGATGTCGGGCAGGATGCGGTCCTCGATCTTGGCGATCTCGTCGCGCAGGGTCAGCTTCTTGCGCTTCAGCCGGGCGATCATCAGCTGGTCCGGCACCGGCATGTGACCCAGGGCCTCGATCGAGGCGTCGAGGTCGGCATGCTCGAGCTGAAGCACCTTGAGCCGGGCGTGCAGCGCCAGCTCTTCTTCGGTCAGAAAAGGTTCGTCGTCGTTCATGTCAGGCCCTGTCGGGGGATCATACTGTGCGCCGCGTCAGGCCGGAAGGCGGTCTGCGAGCCGGACCAGAAGCGCGCGCGGGACCATCGGCGACCAGATCCGGGCCGCGGCTGCCAGCTGGGCGATCGGCGGCTGCGGCGGGCCGGAGGGCGCGGGGGCGAGAGCCTCCAGCGCGGCCAGAAGCCGGCGCTCGGCGTCCAGCTCGACGGCCTTGACCTGGGCCCGGACGGCCTCGCGGTCGGCGTCGTCAAGATCTGGGGCGCGGGGCTTGAGTGCTTTCCGCACGGCGCGCAGGGGTGCGATGGCCGTCTCCTGCCAGGCCCGGGCGGTGTCGCCGGCGGCTTCGAGGGCGTCCTCATCGGGGACGCGCCCCGTCCCCGCGCACCAGCCGGCCCAGAGCAGCAGGGGCACGTTCTGGCCAGCGGCGTCCTGCAACTCCAGACAGGCGTCGGCGACTCCGTCGGCCGCATAGGCCTTCAACGCCCAGTCCCAGAGGCTCATTCCGATCCCGGTCCCTTGAGGCCGTCCCAGCGTCGAACCGCGGACCAGTCCAGGCCGAACAGGTCCAGCGCGCGGCCGACCGACTGGTCGACCATTTCGGCGATCGAGGCCGGTTTGGCATAGAAGGCGGGCAGGGGCGGGGCGATGACGGCGCCCATCTCGGCCAGGGCTGTCATGGTGCGCAGGTGGCCGAGGTGCAGGGGCGTCTCGCGGACCATCAGCACCAGCGGGCGGCGCTCTTTCAGCACCACATCGGCGGCGCGGGTCAGCAGGGTCGAGGTCACGCCCGTGGCGATCTCGCCCATGGTGCGGACCGAACAGGGGGCGATAATCATCCCCATGGTCCGGAACGACCCCGAAGCGATCGAGGCGCCGACATCGTTGAGCCGGTGCGTCACGTCGGCGCGGCCCAGCAGATCATCGGCTGACAGGTCGGTCTCCTGCGACAGGGTCAGCAGGGCGGCGCGGGTGACGACGAGGTGGCTCTCGACGCCCAACTCACGCAAGGCGTCCAGCACCCGGACGCCGTAAGTCACGCCGGACGCTCCGGAAATTCCGACGATCAGTCTGGGGGGCGTAGAGCCGGAAGGGTTCCGTACGGCTCTGTTCACATCTTCGGCCAATTCGGGCTCCAGGGTGGTCCGTATCAGGACGGTCGGCAGTTCACTGGAATGTGATTCTACAGCCGGTCAGACCCGGCGCTGACTGTACTGGTCCCTTAGACATGGAGGCGCAAGCCATGACCATCGAAGCTCGTATCCGCGAACTGGGAAACCGTCACCGCAATCTGGATGAGACGATCCGGAAAGAGACGACCCGCCCGGCCACGGACTCGCTTCGCGTAAGGGAGCTCAAGTTGCAGAAGCTCCGACTCAAGGAACAGATCACCAGTCTGGAGGCCTCGGCGCATTAGCGGAGCCTCCCGAAAGAACAACGGCCCCGGGAGCGATCCCGGGGCCGTTTTTATTGACCGTCGCGTGAGGCTCAGTCCTTGGAGCCGAAGACCGAGGCGGCGGTCGGCTCGGCGCCGCGGCGTTCGCGGGCTTCCGGCACGAATTCCTCTTCGGCCGGTTCGGCCGGAGCGTCGACGGGCTGCAGGGTGGCACCGCCCTTCTTGGCGTCGTCCTTCGCCTTCTTGTCGGCGGCCTTGCGGACCAGTTCGTCCAGGGCCAGCTGGCCGACCAGACCGAGGGTTACCGGGTCCACCGGTTTGATGTTCGGGCTGTTCCAGTGGGTGCGGTTACGCACGCTCTCAATGGTCGACTTGGTCGTGCCGAGCATCTTGGCGATCTGGGCGTCGGTCACCTCCGGGTGGTTGCGGACGAACCACATGATGGCGTCGGGGCGGTCCTGACGGCGCGAGACCGGCGTGTATTTCGGCGGCGCCTTGTGCACCTTCAGCAGTTCGGCGTGGCGGCTCACAACGGCCTGCATGCGGTAGGCGTCGTCGTTCTGGGCCTTGTCCAGTTCCTCGCGGGTCAGCTGGCCGTTCACCAGCGGGTCGGCACCGCGGATGTCCCGGGCCACGTCGCCGTCGGCGATGCCGCGCACTTCCAGCGGATGCAGGCCGCAGAAGTCGGCGATCTGCTCAAAGGTCAGCGAGGTATTGTCGACCAGCCAGACCGCGGTGGCCTTGGGCATCAGGATGTCGGTCATGGCGGTATTCCGGTGCTTGCTTGAGCCCGAAAACCGGGCTCTGGATACGACGGCGCCCGGCCTTTCGACCGGGCGTTGATGATGGCGATATAGTCCCATTCGCCGGAAAAGAAAACGGAACCCGACAAGGCCATACAGCCAAGGTTCATCCAGGCTCCGCAACAGTGGCTTCACAGGCGCGTTGTGCGTCGAGAACGTTTTTTGGGAGGAACTTCCATGCTGATCGAAATGCTGGCCGCCGCGGCGGTCGTCACCGGCGCCGGGCAGGAGTTCGCTCCCCAGATCCCGGGAGGTCCCGAGCGGGTCGCGCCGCGCGGCGACTATCGCGACAGCTGCAGCGGCGAATACGTGAATCGGGGCCGGCTCTATGCCGACTGCCGCACCAACCGCGGGCAGATCCGCGGCACCTCGATCGAGCTGAACCGCTGCGGCAACTACGAGATCCGCAACAATGACGGCCTGCTGGTCTGTGGTCCGAACCGCGGCGAATATGAAGATCGCCCGGGCGGCGGCGGTCGCCCGGATCGTCCGGGCGGCGGCTGGGGCGGCGGGCGATCTTCGGTGACGATCTTCCGGGACGCCGATTACCGCGGCGCCAGCTTCCGGTTCGATAACGAGATGCCGAACCTGGCCAATACGGGCTTCAACGACGCCATCAGCTCGATGCGGTTCCAGGGCACATGGGAAGCCTGCACGGACGCCTACTATCGCGGCCAGTGCGTAACTTTCAGCAACGACGTCCGCAATCTGCGCAACACGGGGCTGAACGACCGGATTTCCTCACTGCGTCCGGTTCGGGGCGGCGGTCGCTGGTAACCGTCTAGGTCGTCAGCACGATCTTGCCGACATGGCCGCCTGCCTCCAGCCGGAGGTGGGCGGCCGATGCCTGTTCAAGTGGGAAAGTTGCTTCAACCGGCGGCCGGACCGCGCCTGAAGCAACCCACGGCCAGGCCACAGCTTCCACGGCTGCGACCAGCCGGGCCTTTTCGTCGGCCGGCCGGGCCCGGAGGGTGGAGCCGGTCAGGGTGATCCGCTTCATCATCAATCGGGCGAGATCAATCTCGGCGAGCGCTCCGGACTGGGTGGCGATCACCACCCAGCGGCCGAAGGGGTTCAGCGCCGCCTGGTTGAGGGCGGCATAGTCGGCGCCGACCATGTCCAGCACCACATCCGCGCCGCCAAACGCCCGGATCGCCGGCTCCATTTCGTCCGAAGTGGCGTCGAGGCTGAGGTCGGCGCCGAGCCGTCGCGCCGCATCGGCCTTGGCAGCCCCACGCGAGGTGGCGATGACGCGCGCGCCGGCGGCCTTCGCCATCTGGATGGCGGTGACGCCGATGCCGCTTGTGGCGCCGTGGATCAGCAGGGTCTCGCCCGCCTTGAGCGCACCCGCCTCGAAGACATTGGCGAAAACGGTGCAGACCGTCTCGGGCAGGGCGGCGGCCTGGACGAAATCCATGCCGGCCGGGACGGGGAGGGCGTGGCCGGCGTCTACCACGGCCAGCTCCGCATAGCCGCCTCCGGCCAGAAGGGCACAGACGCGGTCTCCGAAGGACCAACGGTCAACGCCCGCGCCAACCTGATCGACCTCGCCCGCGACCTCCAGACCCGGAATGTCCGATGCGCCGGGCGGGGCAGGGTAGCGACCCAGCCTCTGCAGGATGTCGGGCCGGTTGATCCCGGCGGCGCGGACACGGATGCGAATCTGGCCCGGCCCGGCGACCGGATCGGGGCGTTCGGAAAGGACCAGGCACTCTGCGGAACCGGCGCCGCCCGCGATCTCGACTACCCGCATTCGCCCGTCCCGTTCTTGCAATCGTTCGTGTCCGGGCGTTGAAATAGGGCGTTGCGTACCGGATGACCACGAAGGAGGCGGAGATGTTCGAGGATCTGGAGCCCCGTCCGGCGCGCGGAGCGCCCCTGATCGCCCTGACTCGCGAGGATCTGGACGGCTATTCGGTCGAGGACCTGAAACAGCGGATCGCGGGGCTGCAGGCCGAGATCGATCGCTCGAACGCCGCCATCGAAGGCAAGTCGTCGCAACGCAATGCGGCCGACGCCATGTTCAATTTCCGGTCGTAACCCTGTCGGCCCTAGTCTGGCATGGCCGTTGCACACCGTTGAAGCGCCGCGCCATGCCGTGCCGGTCGTGATACGGATGCGCCTGTTCCATGAGTCTGGTTGAGTTCATGCCTGTTGACGCCACCACGCTTTCACCCGGGGGCCGCAGCCGCGCCGCGGTCGTGGATGATTTCGCCCGTTCGGAACTGTTCGACCGCACTTTCCAGGAGGGGATGGAACTGGTCGAGGAGACCGCCGCCTATCTGGACGGGGACGGGCGTCGGGAGTCCAAGCTGCTGTCGCGGTCGACCGCCCTGCTTTACGCGGGCGAAAGCATGAAGCTGACGACCCGGCTGATGCAGATCGCCTCATGGCTGCTGGTCCAGCGGGCGGTGCGCGAGGGGGATATGACCGCCGAGGCGGCCTGCGAGCCACGCTATCGCCTGGCCGAGCGGCTGGCGGCGACCGAAGTCAGCCATCCGGAACTGCCTATCGCCCTGGTCGAATATCTGGTGCGCACCGAAAAACTGTACGACCGGGTGCTGCACCTGGATCGGCGCATGTATCTGGACGAGCCTGAAGAGGACGCGGTCAATCCCGTGCAGAGCCAGCTGGATCGTCTGACGGCGGCCTTCCGAACCTGAGTTAGAACCTACGGCCCGACGTCGGTCGCCACCCGCGCGCCGTCATCGACCGGCCGCGGCAGGCTGAGAGCGATGCCGAGGGCCTGCGCCAGTTTGGCGTCGCGGCTGTAGACGTCCTCGCGGAAGGCAACGCGGCCCTGGCCGTCGACGAAGGCGGTCCAGTACAGCAGGCGCACGCTGATCTCGCGGCCGGTCTGGATGCGACGGGTCTGCCGGCTGTCCTGGGCGGCGTCAAACTGTTCCAGCAGGGTCGGATCGGGCGACAGCAACAGACGGGCGAATTCGACGGCGTTCTGCACGCGCACACAGCCGTGTGACCGGTGCCGGAAGGCGAGATTGAAGGCGGCCTTTGACGGGGTGTCGTGCAGGAAGATGGCGTAGCTGTCCCTCAGTTCGAACTTCACATAGCCGAGCGCGGCGGTCGGGCCGGCGCGCTGGATGACGGTGCCGTTCTGTATGTACATGTTCTGGCTGGCCAGATAGGCGGGGCCGCGCGGCAGGATTTCATTGCGCGCTATGCTGGAAGGCACATACCAGGGCGGGTTGGCGACGACCGAGGCGAAAGGCTTCTCAAGGCTGGGCGTCTGGTTGGCGGCCGTGCCGACGACGACCCGGTTGGAGTGTACCGGTCGGCCATCCTTCCAGTAGACCATGATGGCGGCTGCGGTGTTGACCTCGATGCGTTCGGGCGCGACCTCGCGTTTCAGCCAGCGGCGGCGCTCGAGGTTGAGGGCAATCTGGCGGGCCCGATCTTCAGCCGAGGCCGAGAGGGACCGTTGGGTACCCGTGCCCACGCGCCCGTCGGCCACGAGGCCGTGGCGGATCTGGAAACCGCGGACGGCGGCCTGCAGTTCGGGCCCGTAGACGATGCCCATGCTGCCCAGGCGTGCACCGTCGGCGGCGGTGAGGTCACCTTCGGCCACCAGACGCTGGATCAATGCGGGAATCCGCGCGTCGCTCATGCCCGGCTCGATGGTCGTGCCTTGGCGGAAGACCGGCCAGCCGCCGTCGCGGATCAGGCGGCGATAGCGGATATAGCCGGCGGACAGGTTGGAATAGCCGATGTCGGTCGGGGCCAGGCCCTCAAACCAGTCGACCAGACGGTTCTGGGCGAGTGCGTCGTTCAGCCCGACCGGCAGGTCGACGCGGTTCTTCTGCATCTCCCAGAGGTCCTCGACGGTCTCGGGGCGAACCCGACCCTCCGCGAGAACGCGGCCATAGCTCATGGCGGCGGCGGTGGTCCGCATTTCAGCGGAGTCGGGTGCCGACGCGAGGGCCTCGAAATCGAAATAATCGCTCTGCGACAGGCCATGGCGCTCAGCGCGGCCGGCGGCGGTCTGAAGCGTGCGAAGGCGTTCGGCTGTCCAGACGGGCCGCCAGCCGTTCAGCTCATAGAAGGCGCGGACATCGGGTTGGATCGTGGCAGGCAGGCGCGCAAGTTGATCGTTGAAGCTGTCATAGAAGGCGACAGCGCCGGGATCGCGGGTCTGGGCCCGGGCCGCCAGTCCGATGGATGACGCGAAAGCCGACACGGCCGCGCCAAGTCCCAGTTGCCGTCGATTCATCGTCACGATCTCTTCGCCCGCTTCGACACGGGACCCCACGTCCACGCCCCCGAAGCCAACGTCGCCATGTTATCGGCGTTCCGGGCAAACAGAAAGGCGCCGGTCCGGAGACCGACGCCTTTGTGGTCGTCTTGCCGCGGGGTGTGGCCTGAAAGCCCGTTCCCCGTGGATCAGGCCTACTTCTTGATGAAGCCTGCGAACTTGTTGTTGAAGCGCGAAACGCGGCCGCCGCGGTCCAGCAGGTGCTGGTTGCCGCCGGTCCAGGCCGGGTGGGTCAGCGGATCGATGTCGAGGTTCAGGACGGCGCCTTCCTTCTGGTAGGTCGAGCGCGTCTGATAGGTCGTACCATCGGTCATCGTCACGGTGATGAAGTGGTAGTCGGGGTGCGTATCCGCCTTCATGGTCCTGGTCCGGTCTCTGCGCGATGACGATGCCGACCGTCGGAGCGCGAAAATGAGAAATCCCGCCTTCTGGGGCGGGAATGAGCGGCGGCGTTTACACCGGGGGCCGTTCCGGGGCAAGAGGCGCGCGCCATGACAGATGCAACCGCCAATCCCGACGCCGCCGCCGACATCCGGGGACGGCCGGGCGCGGGCGCCCAGTTGGCCGAACAGATGGGCGAGGCCGGGGAGCGCCGGGAGCGACGGCGGGACGTTCGCCCGCTCGGACGGTTGTTCCCTTATGCGATGCGGCACAAGGGCCACGTCGTCATGGCCGCCTTCTGGCTGATCCTGTCCACTGCGGCCTCGCTGGCCCTGACGGCCGCCGCCCGCGGCGCGATCGACAATGGGTTCGAGAACCACGGCGCCCAGTTGAACCTGTGGTTCCTGCTGCTGGGCGCCAACGCCCTGTTCCTCGGCGTCGCCACAGCCGTCCGCTACTATTTCGTGACCAAGACCGGCGAGCGGGTCATCGCCGACCTGCGCAAGGGCCTGTTCGGGCGGATCCTGACGCTGGACCCGGCTTTCTACGCCTCGATGCGAACCGGTGAGGTGCTGTCGCGCCTGACCACGGACATCGCCCTGGTCGAGACCCTGCTGACGACCTCTGTGTCGTTCGCCCTGCGGAATTTCCTGACCCTGATCGGCGGCACGATCCTGCTGTTCGTGGTCAGTCCCAAGCTGACGGGCATGGTGTTGCTGGTGGTTCCGCTGCTGCTGGGGCCGATCTTCCTGTTCGGCCGGACGGTCCGCAAGTTGACGGTCGCCTCGCAGGACCGGTTCGCCAACGCCGTCGGTTTCGCGGGCGAGAGCGTGGACGCTATCGAGACGGTGCAGGCCTTCGGCCGCGAGGCCAGCGCCATCGAGCGCTTCGGCGCGGCGGTCGAGGCGGCGTTCGGCGTCTCGCTGGTGCGGATGAGGGCGCGGGCCTTCATGACCGCCATGATCATCGTGGTCATGTTCGGCGGCGTCAGCCTTGTGCTGTGGCTGGGCGCCCAGGATGTGATCGCCGGTCGAATGACGCCGGGCGCCCTGCTGCAGTTCGTGCTGCTGGCCGTGTTCGTGGCCGGCGCCGTCGGGGCTCTGGGCGAGAGCTGGGGCGATGTGCAGAAGGCCGCCGGAGCGATGGAGCGGATCGACGAACTGATGCGCGCCGAGGCGGCCATCCGGCCGCCGGAGACGCCGACGGTCCTGCCGGAACCGGCGACCGGCGAGGTTTCGATGTCCGCTGTCCAGTTCGCCTATCCCGGGCGACCCGACCTGCCGGCGCTCAAGGGTTTCTCGCTGACGGTGCGGCCGGGCGAGACGGTGGCTCTGGTCGGGCCTTCCGGTGCGGGGAAGAGCACGGTCTTCCGGCTGTTGCTGCGCTTCTACGATCCGCAGTCAGGCATGGTCTCGGTGGATGGCGTCGACGTGCGCTCCGCCGATCCTGTCGCCGTTCGCGGCCGGTTCGCCTGGGTGTCGCAGGAGGCGCCGCTGTTCTCGGGTTCCGCCAGCGAAAACATCCGCTTTGGCCGCGAACTCGCCAGCGATGACGAAGTTCGCGCCGCCGCCGAGGAGGCTCAGGCGCTGGGCTTTGTCGAGGCGTTGCCGGAAGGGTTCAACACGCCCCTGGGTGAGCGCGGCAAGAGCCTGTCGGGCGGCCAGCGGCAGAGGATGGCCATCGCCCGCGCGCTGGTCCGTGATGCGCCGATCCTGCTGCTGGACGAGGCGACCTCGGCGCTGGATGCCGAAAATGAGCGACTGGTGCAGGCGGCTCTGGACCAGGCCATGGAAGGCCGAACGACCATCGTCATCGCCCACCGGCTGGCTACGGTCCTGCGGGCCGACCGGATCGTGGTGATGGAGGACGGCAAGGTCGTTCAGGAGGGCACGCACCAGGCGCTGATGGTCCAGGGTGGACTGTACGCCCGGCTGGCCGAGCTCCAGTTCCGGGCTGACTAGGCGGTCAGGGACGGGTCCAGGTATTTGAGGTTGGCCTCACGGATCCGCGCCGCCGCATCGTCGTAGAGGAAGGGCAGGAAGGCGAACCGCTCGCCCTTCGTGACCGCCGTGGCCTCGTGCAGGATCGAGCAGGAGAAGACGACCGCGCCGCCGGGCGGCGGACGGTATGTGCGCGGGCCGAACTCCGGGAAGCGCAGGTCCCCGCCCTCATAGTCCGCGTTCAGGTTGATCGAGACCGCGAACCGCCGGTGGGCCGTGCCCCTGGTGGTGTTGTCGCGATGTGGACGGAAGAAGCCGCCGGATTCCGCGTCGTAGCGGGCGACCAGATAGCGTTCGATCCGCGTGGCCTTGAAGTTGAAGACCTTCTGGATCTGCGGCATCAGACGACGGTTGAGGCGTGCGACAACCTGCTTCTGCAGGGACTCGTTTTCGATGATGACGTCCGAACGCCGCTTGTGGTTGTCGTCCGTCATCAGGGTGGTGACGCCGTCCACCTCACGCATGAAGCCGGACCGCTGTCCGCCGACTTCGCGGTAGAGGGCGATCAGCTGCTCGCAAAAGGCCGGTTCGAAGATGCGCGGTGTGAGCAGAACGGGCGCCGAGCTTTCGGGGCCGCCGTGGCGGCCGGGCGGTGGCAGGGTGGCTATGCGGTCGATGAGCTCTGCGGCCTGATCCGCGCCGACGGTCGCCATGACGTGCAGGGCCGGGTCGACCAGGCACCAGCGTTCGGCGTCAGTCGCGCCATAGAGGGCGGCGACCGCGCCATCCTCGTCGAACAGGAAGCGCAGGCCGGGCAGGCTGTCTGCACGCTGTCCCCGGCCCCTGTCCTTTCCGACGATGACGACAAAGACGCTGGCGTGGGCATCGTTGAAGGCCGCGCGCTGCCGTTCGATTGTGGCGAGGGCGCGGGCGACTGTGGGCCCCGCCGGGACGATGGCCAGCAGCAGATAGCGGCCCGCCGCCGAGTCGAAGACGTAGCGGGGGTTGCTGACCCCGGCGGTCGCAAAGGTGGGGGCGGGGTCGCCGTACAGAAGCGCCATGGAGGCCACCGTGCACGGAAAACCGCCCCGGCTTCAAGGGCGTGACCCGGCGGCCAGCCGTTCAGTCGAGCGCGGCGGCGATCTGGTCGGCGAAGGCGCGCAGGGCGGCACCGTCGGCCATCCGCCCATGGCTGTGTTCCTTCAGCCGTCGGTTCGACCAGCGGGGAATGATGTGGAAATGCAGATGGAAGACGCTCTGGCCGCCAGCCGCGCCATTCAGTTGCATGATCTTGAAGCCTTCAGGCCGCAGCGCCTTCTCGACGGCGCGGGCCGTGCGCTGGACCGCGGCTGTCAGGCGGGCGAGGGCGTCGGCCTCGATGTCCAGCAGCGTCTGGGCCGTCGAGGTCTTCGAAATGACCAGGACGTGGCCGTCGGACTGCGGAAACACGTCCATGAAGGCCAGCACATGGTCGTCCTCCCAGACTGTCACCGAGGGAACCTCGCCGCGAAGGATCTTTGCGAAGATGTTGTTCGGATCGTAGGGGGCGTTCAGGCTCATCGAGGGCTCCGTGGGTCAGGGACACCGTAGCAACCGGCGGCGATAACGGGGAGCCCCGCGCGCCGTTTCGCGTTATCGTCATCCTCGAGTCGGGAGAGACCCATGCTGCGTTTCATCGTCCAGTTTCTCGTTACTTGTCTGGCCCTGTGGCTGGCGGCGCAGGTCGTGCCGGGGGTGGGCTTCACCGACACGCCGTCGCTGCTGCTGGCGGCGATCCTGCTGGGGATGGCCAACGCCATCGTCCGGCCGATCCTGACGGTGGTGACCTTCCCGTTGACGATCATCACCTTCGGCCTGTTCCTGCTGGTGGTGAATGCGGCGGTGATCGGGCTGGTGGCGATGCTGCTGGGCGGGTTTGTGGTCGACGGCCTGAAGGCCGGCATCGGCGCGGCGATCGTCACCGGCATCGTCAGCTGGATCGCCGGCTGGTTCATTGGCGACGGGAAGCGCGCCGACTGAACCATCAGCCGCCCCTCCGGAACGGCGAGAGTTCGTCGGTCATGACCGCGATCTCGGCCTCGACGGCGGGCCGCTCGCCATCGAGGTAGCGGGCCACCGGATCGCGCAGGGCCGGGTCGGCGATGAAATGGGCCGAGTAGACGGGGGAGGGCAGGTAGCCGCGGGCGATCTTGTGCTCGCCTTGCGCGCCGGCCTCGACCCGGGACAGGCCGCGCGCGATCGCGAACTCGACGGCCTGATAGTAGCAGAGCTCGAAATGGAGAAAGGGGACCTCCTCCAGCGCGCCCCACTGGCGGCCGTACAAGGCGTCGCGGCCGATCAGGTTAAGGGCGCCGGCGATGGCGACACCGTCGCGGAAGGCCATGACCAGGGCGATACGATCGGCCATCGTCGCGCCAAGGCGGGTGAAGAAGTCGCGTGTCAGATAGGGGCGGCCCCACTTCCGCTCGCCGGTGTCCATGTAGAAGGCGAAGAAGGCGTCCCAGTGCGCCTCCATGATGTCCGCGCCGGTCAGGACGCGGATGTCGAGGCCTGCCTGCGCCTCGCGCCGCTCGCGGCGGATGGTCTTGCGGCGGCTGGACGACAGGGCGGACAGGAAGTCATCAAAGGTCGCATAGCCGCCGTTGCGCCAGACGTACTGCATGTCCTGCCGTTGCAGCAGGCCGGCCGCGCCCATGGCGGTCCAGTCGTCCCCGGTCGGGAAGTTGACGTGCAGGGATGAGACGCCCAGCCGTTCGGTCAGGGCGATGGCCCCCTGGAGCAGGGCCTGCCGCACCGTGTCGGCGCCGGCATCGGGATGGGCGAGGAAGCGCGGGCCGGTGACGGGGGTGAAGGGCACGGCGGACAGGAGTTTGGGATAGTAGCGGCCGCCGGCGCGCTGATAGGCGTCGGCCCAGCTGTGGTCGAAAACGTATTCGCCCTGGCTGTGGCCCTTGAGCCAGAGGGGCATGACGCCGAGGACGTGGCCGGCCTCATCGCGCAGGGACAGGTGGCGGCCGGCCCAGCCCTGCGCCGGGACGGCGCTGCCGGAGGCTTCGCAGGCGTCGAGGAAGTCGAAGCTGAGGAAGGGATCGCCGGAGGAAGACGCGCAGGCGTCCCAGGCCTCGCGGCCTATGTCGGCGACGGTGTTGTGGACGTGGATTCGGAAATCCATGCTCACGCCCCGCGAAGCGGGTTCATCACAACGAACACAACGGAATCACAGCGGGCACAACGGGGCCAGAGCCAGGTGCAATACCGTTGTGTTCGCTGTGATTCCGTTGTGTTCGTTGTGACGAACCGCCAAAGCCCTCACGCAGGCGCGGGGGCAGGGGATCAAATCCGCTTCGCGGGAAGAAGCAACGGTTTGCGTCACCGCACCTCGACAATGGCGTCGACCTCGACGGCGAAGCCGAGCGGGAGCTTGTAGACGCCGACGGCGGAGCGGGCGTGGCGGCCCTTGTCACCGAAGACCTCGACCATCAGGTCCGAGCAGCCGTTGATGACGGCCGGGATGGCCTCGAAATCGCCGGCGGCCTGGACGAAGCCGCCCAGTTTGACGACGCGGACGACGCGCTCGAGGTCGCCGTCGCAGGCAGCCGACATCTGGGCCAGCAGATTGACGCCGCACATGCGGGCGCCGTCCTTGGCCTGTTCCGGCGAAACGTCGGCGCCGACCGTGCCCTTGATCCCGCCCGCGGCGTCGTTCGACAGCTGGCCCGAGATGTGGACGAGGTTGCCGGTCTGCACATACGGCACATAGTTGGCCACCGCCTTGGCGGGTTCGGGCAGGCTGATGCCGAGTTCGGCGAGGCGGGCGGCGACGGTCATGGGCAGGGCTCCTTTGGAATTGCGGGCGGTTTAGCGCGGGGGAGTGCGCTTGTCTTCTCCCTCCCCCGAAGTGGGGAGGGCGGTCGCGGAGCGACCGGGTGGGGAAGGGCGAAGCCGGGCGCGGTCAGTGCGGGACTGGCGTTCCCCACCCGGGCTCGGCTGCGCCTCGCCGTCC
>ERZ761607.2254-NODE-2254-length-21448-cov-6.858178_pt1 | contig 21448 bp, 18 predicted proteins | sample MGYA00511164_ERZ761607 | MGnify/ENA primary metagenome ERZ761607 (study PRJEB28899, sample SAMN02445080) | bioreactor sludge metagenome | biome: EBPR sludge | place: Australia: Brisbane, Thorneside Wastewater Treatment Plant | collected 2011-06-22 ... | reverse complement strand
GCTCATCTCCGCCTGGTCGCCTGAGCGGGGGCGCGCTCGACTGGTTACGCCCGTGGTCAATCAAGGCGGTCAGGCCGTGCTTAAAGGCGATGTCAACATTGGCAGGATCAACCGCGTTACTGACAGCAACAGCTATCAGGTCAAGGTCAAGGATCGCGGTGGCAGCAAACGGACCGAGACCCGCTACATCTATACCATCACCACCGGTGTAGCCTCCAACATCACCTATACCGTGAGCAAAGGCGGCAAGGCTATCGGCGGCAATAGCTACAACATCACCTACAACAAGCAAGTGACAGGCTCATCAAGCGACGAGGCCCGGTCCAACGCGGAAAGTGACGACTCGATCATTCTCGGCCAGATTCAGGAACTCGCCCAAAAAGTCGTCGCCGGCATTTCCCCACATTCAGAAAACTGGGAATTCAAACCCCAAGGGGGTAGCGGGGATCTGGATGTTGGTGTCGAGTACTATCGCAAGGGCCTATACCCGCAAGCCGAAAGTTACTGGTCGCGGGTTGTCCAGCAAGCCGTGCGCCCAGAAGAAAAAGCCGCCGCCCACTACAATCTGGGCATGCTCAATATGCGTAACAGCCAATATCCGCAGGCTTTCGCTAATTTCCGGGAAGCCGATAAACTGCAACCCGCCAACGCGGTTTACATGGACGCACTCCGCAAGGTGGAAGATGCGGGGCTGGGCCAGAAAAAACTGGAGGAAATGAATCTTAACCGCAAGAGAGGCGGTTCCGGCAGCCGTAACCGTAACCGGTCCAAAAGGAGCAACGAACCTGGTGGCTGAGTTGATACCGTCATATTGACAGGGGGACACCCGATGAGGATCCACACAATAGTGATTTCGATCAGAGCCATTAGCCTGGTGCTGTTCTGCCTAACGGCGGGTTGCCCAGTGACTCCCAGTGGACCTCACCTGGAAGCGCGCAGTGTGGTCTTCAGTGACCTCCGTACTGTACAAACAACCCCCTCCACCTTGGAACAAAAACCGGATAAGACCTCGGTAGCGACCCCTAAACCCCCCCCGCCCAGGATCCCGCCGGTGCCCCCATCCAAGCCAGCACCGGCGCCGGTGCAAGCATCTGAACCCGTCGCGGCTCCGATGGTTTTATCCGGACCCCGTTACGCCCTGGTCGTGGGCAACAGCGGATACCCCAAACGCTCGTTACCGAATGCTAAAAATGACGCCGATGATATGGCGGCTACCTTAACTGACTTGAAGTTTGAGGTCACCAAGGTGTTAGATGCCGACCATGAAAAATTGGAGAAATCGATTCAGGAACTTGGCAATAAACTACGCCAAAACGCGGTTGGAGTTTTTTATTACTCTGGGCATGCCGTTCAGCACAGCATCGAGAACTATATGATCCCAATAGATGCCATAGAGTCAGTAACAGTACCGGAGCATTTAAAATACAAAACAGTGAATATTAATTATGTCTTGGGAGTCATGAAAGACGCCGGAAACAGCGTCAATATCGTATTTCTCGATGCTTGTCGAGACAATCCGTTTCCTAGTTTCACCCGAGGCGGCGTCAGTCGTGGCCTTGCCCCGATAACAAATGCGCCTCAAGGTAGCTTGGTTGCCTATGCCACAGCCCCTGGTCAAACCGCCGAAGAGGGCGAAGGACGTAATAGCCCCTATACTAAACATTTACTGAAAAACCTGAAAGAATCCCGATCACCAATTACGGATATCCTCACAAAAGTGAATGCCGGTGTCCTCAAGGAAACCGGCGGTCGGCAACAACCCTCCTTTTTAAGTTCCTTGACGGAAAATTTCTACTTTTAAACAAAATATAGCTCTCCACCCTCATCCCGTCTCCAGCACGTATCCGCCCACCACCAGCCACGCGCCCGGTTCGATGGCCGACTCTCGGCCGCGCTCCTCGACTTTCACGGCCCGGCCCGATTCGCCGGATCGAATCAACTGATAGGCGGGCCACGTTTCGCTTTCCAGCTTGAGCGTCCACCGGTTCCCGTCCGCATCCAGCCGCAACCCCAGATGCCGCCGCGACAGCCCGAGTTGCTCCGGTCGAACATCTCGGGCCTCGTCCCAGACCAGGGCATCGGGATCGTTCAACAAGCCGGGCGCCAGATCGACTTCCGCGCCACGACCGAAACAAAGCCATCGACCGGCCGGCACGGATAACGGTATCGGCCGAGGCAACCGCACCCAGCCACGATAATGCGGGCTCATGATCTCCGGGGCGACGCCCAGTTCCAGGGCCAATTCCTCGTGGGGACGCCAGACCGCGCCAGGCTCCAGGGGCGCCACACCGTCCGCCGCCTCGCCCCAGAGCCGATCCTCGTCATCGATCCGTAGCCAGGCCACGGCGCTTGGATGACGGCAACCCACCAACGCGCCGCGCCGGTCGAAACCCAGCCGCCAGCTTCGCAGGCCCGCCTTGGCGTGCAGCGACGGCCGTTGCAAGGCGATGCCGATCACCCGCAGGCGAGATCCTGCGCGCGAAGGTTCGCCACCCGGAGTCCAGGTCAGGGGTTCGTTAAGTTGATCAGCATCGCCCAACGGTTGGGGTTCCAGCCGCAGGTACAGACAAGCCGTGGCGAAATCGCCGATCCAGAAGAGGCGCTCTTCACTGCTCCCGACCGGCAAGCAACCGTCCGGCTCGGCGCAAACGGTTGGGGCCTGGTTCGGTTTGACGATCAATAGCACCGACGACTGGTTGCCGAAGGGCCAATTCGGCACCGGGAACGTGCTGGCATAGGCATCGCCATTCAGCAAGGTCAGGCGCTGGCCGGGATAGATGACGCCCAGTTCCGTCCTTCGACGCTCGTCTTGTTGATAAAGCCAGTATTTTGGCTGCTCTTCATCGCCCGGCAGGTAAATGGCGCGCCCGAAGAGAAAACAGACCTGACCTGTGGGCAATGCCCGATCCGCCTCCACGCGATAGCGAACAGCCTCGCCTTCCGGAACGAGGTTACCGAATTTTTCGGTATGCAACCTAATTAAATCCTGGATCAGCGCCGCACGATTGAAGCCATCGTCCACCCGTTCGTCGCGGGCATAATCGGACGCCGGAATCCGCACGATCACATGATGGAAAAAGGTTTCCAGGCGGTGGCGGCTTTTTCGAGTGCGCGGATGATGGATTAGCGCCTCCATCAGAAACTGGTTTTGTCGGCCTCGCCGTCTGGCCCGCCCCCATAGATTTTCCACGTTGAATACGTCCGGTACGTCGCTCAGGGTGGCACAGACCACGTAGTCGGTCGGGATGGCGGAGTCAGCCTTCATCGCAACGTCCTTCCTCCACGGCAAGCGCGAGCGCGATGAGCGGCGCGATCAGAAAAGTCAGGTGGCTGCCGGCGGCCGACAGCAACGGCATGGGCTGTCCCATCACCGGCAGGAAACCCAGGTTGGTTCCCCAGGATACCAGCAGGTGGGCGGCCAACAGGCCACTCCCACCGGCGAGGGTAAAATAGGCAAACCCGCCCAAGGCTTGCAAACGGTAGTCTCGCTGGGGGTCCAGGTGGTCCAGGGCGCGTCGGCCGATGCGCCACAGGGTCAGCACCAGCAAGATTTGGGCGATCAGTAAAGTCAGCGCGGTCACGCCACCGTAACGGTTGAGGAAAAAGGCCGGGGCAAAGTCGTCCTGCACGGCTGGGATGGCCATCGCCTTGCCGTTGCGGCCGGACTGGGCGTTGCCGGGCAGCGCGCCGGCATTGACTCCCCACCAGCCGCCGGCGCGGATGGCGGCCAGCGCCTGGCGCAGTTGATAGCCGGCGTGCGGAAATCGTTCGGGAGTCGCCCACACCTGGATGCGGTCGCTCTGCAAGCCAGCGGGAAACCAAGCCGGCTGCTGGCGCAGTTGCGTCACACCCAGCGTCAAGGCTATCCCCGCCGCCGCCAGTGCCGCTTGTCCAACGAGCCGCCAGTAGCGGTCCGGATGGGCTCGCAAGTAGGCCCAGGCCAGTACCAGTCCCCAGAGGATCAACAACACGAGGGGAGAGAAATCGCGCAGAAAGGCCAGGGCGACCACCACCAGCGTCACTAAGACGATCACGGGGCTCAGGTAGCGCACCCAAAGAGTCAGCTTTGGAAGAGTCAGATCCCAGCCGCGCAGATTGCTGCGCTGAGCCAGGGCCATTGCCGTCGCCACGACCAGGGCCAGCTTGCTCAGCTCGACCGGTTGCAATCCCCACAAGCCGCCCTCGTCACCGAAGAGAACCTGTAGGCTGAGCAGCACCATTGATATCACCAACAGCAACGCGATCAATCCATCGGCGATCAATCCATCGGCCGGTAGCACTCGAAGTTTCCATCCCGACCGGAACGAAGCCGGAAGCGGACGGAAGCATGTCGCGAGCGCGTCGTGGAGTGGCCCGCTTGCCCGCCCCCTCCGCCAGAAGATCAGTCCAGCCAACAGCAACCCGCCGAACGTCGCGGCCAGCGCCGCCGTGCGATGGCCGTACCGTAACCAGGCGGACTCGTCCGCACCGACGCCCAATTGCAATTGGGCCACCAGCCCCCAGCCCAGTAGCCAGGTCAGCGATCCCATCAGCAGGGCGCTCCACGCCGTTCCGCGCGCCGCCCACAGCAATCCTCCCAGGGCCAGCCACGCCAGACCATAGGACCAGAGGATCGCGCCGGCATCGCTCCAAAAGCAAAGCGCCAGCGCCCCGCTGGCCAGCGACAGGCATGGGAACAGACCCAGCCGCGTCGGCCAGGACCCTTCCGCCGAAAACCGGCCTCGAAGCCAGGGCAGCCCCAGCCAGGGCGCCAGCAGGGCCAGGATCACCGGCCATTTCGGTCCCTGCAAGAAATCCAGCGGCGCCAGAGTGACCTGAACGGCGGGCAGGCTAGCGGGACGCGGCTCGGCGACGGGCCAGCGCTGGCCGCGGGCGATCACCGCCAGTGTCAGCGCGTCGGTGGCGCGGGTAATTCGGTAGTGGGTATAGCCAACGATCAACTGGTCACCCACGGCCAAGGGCACCGTTAGCTCTCGCAGCGGAGTCCCCCCCCCGGAATCGCCGCTTACGAGCACCGGCGGCCCATCCGGGCGCGCGGCCGGACCCAGACGCAGCATGTAGCCAACCTCGGTGGGCGCGATCGATACACTGTCGGCGGTCACCCCCGCCAAGCCGAGCCGGGTGGCGCACTGTACCCCTCCCCCCAGGCTCAGCGGACGGGCCCGGCGCAGGCTCGCCGGCAGCTTGCTCAAAAGGGCTTCGAATCCGCCAGGGTCACAGAGCGGCAACGCCCGCCCATTTAGGGTCAGATAAACCCCGTCGTACCGCCAAGTCTGGGATCCCAACTGGAGCGTCAGCCCGTCCGCCGCGACCGCTGCCACGACCAACCGGTGCTCGCCCACCGAGAACCACCCGCCCGGCGTCAGCCGCCATTCCCGGACCCGGTGATCGTCCGCCGCCCCGCGCGGTTTCCAGAGCACTTGCTTAGCGACGGCCACGTTTTCCAGCCGCCAGCCACCGGCGGCCGTTCGCAGGACCCGGACGTGCTCGGCATCGGCGTAAGGCGACCACAGATCGTCGCGCCGCCGCGCGCGGTCGTGGCCCAGGATGACGCTCTGGCCGGGCGCCAGGTCGATTTGAATCTGGCGCGGTTCCAGCCAGTGGGGCGCGCGTTGCAGCGTCCAGAGCACGCCAAGCAAGGGGATCGACCAGACCAGGGTCAGCAGCAGGGTTCGATTGGCGGTGGGCGAAAGGTCGCTCCACAAGAACGCCAGGAACCCCCGGAACGAAACGCGGCGCGTGGCTTCTGGCATGACTTTACCGTGGTGTTGCAAAGTGTATGAATTTTGATTGAAGGTTTATGCGTAACAATGCTAGTTTCTTCAAAAAACGACAGACAATCCACAAATGAGCATCCGATGGACGATCACGCGTGCCTTGAACGAATCAGGCAGGGGGGTAAGCCGGCCCAGACGGCCATCACGATCTTGTACGAACGGTATGCGCGCAAGTTTCATCGGTACCTCCAGCGCCGTTCCTTTTCCTACCAGGAAAGCGAGGACATTTTGCAGGACGCCTTTGTCCGGCTGGCTCGCCTCCGGGGGCGAACGTTTACCGTGCCGGACTTGCCACTGCCTTGGTTGTACAGGATTCTTTTTAATTGCGCCCAGGATTACCACCGAAAGCGACCGGCGGAACTGCGGGCCTCCGACTTGGCGGGCCACGACGACGACGATCCCGCGCCGGCACCCTGGGAAACGCGCGCCTCCGAACCGCTCCTGGCGGAAACAGTTTGGGCCGGTGTCGATGCGGCTTTGCTCGCTTTCCAAACCGATTATCCCGAACCCGGTACCGCTTTGGAATTGGTGATCATGGAGGGCTGGAGCGTCCGGGAACTGGCCGGTTTTCTGGAGAAATCGGAAGGCGCGACCCGCGAATATCTGTCCTACTGGCGCAAGCGCTTGCAAGATTATCTAGCGCGGTTCTGCCCGGCCTGCTTCGCCACCGACTCGGCGGGGGATCGAATCGGCCGCTGATGCTCGTCGCCCTACCCACGCCTTGCGCTACTCCCCTCACTTCCCGCTCTTGGCCGCGTCCGCCAGCGCCGCCAGGAAGCCGGCGACCACCGAACCACATTCCAAACCGCCAGTATCGGCGGCGTGGCTGATCAGGCAGGCGAAGGCCAGTCGTCGGGTTTCGCCCGGAATGCCGCCGGGCTCCACCCAGCCCACTAGCCAGGCGTTGTTGATGTCCTCCCGCACGCTGAGATCGGCGGTGCCGGTCTTGGCGTAGAGCGCGGGGCGCAGGGTATCGAAACGCCGATCCTTGAACGCTTGCTGGGCGGTGCCGTCCACCGGCACCCGCTTCATGCCTTGGCGGATGCGCTGGGTCGAAATGTCCAGCTTCGCGAACGCCGATTTTTCGGCTGACCGACCGTTCAGTTCCAGCAGCAGGCGCGGAAGAACCCGCCGCTCGGTGGCGATGGAGGCCGCCACCTGGGCCATTTGCAGCGGAGTGACCTGCATCCGAAAGCCGCGCGCCGCCAGGCGAACCTGGTTGCGATCCTGGATCGGATCGAGCTGGGAAGGGGTCGCGAGCAGGAGATCGCCGGCGCGCGGCAGGTCGGGCGGCAGCAGGCCACCGTCCAGTCGCGTTTCCACGCCGAAGCCGAGCGCGTTCGTGGTGGCCGCCAGCGGCCGGACCCGATCCAGTGCCGCCGGGGTCAGGGCACGGACGCGGGCTAAGCCAGCCGACCGGGGATCGTCGAGCAGGGTAGCGTCGCTGGCTTCCACTAACCAGGCAAACCAGGTGTTCAGGGAATCGCGCAGCGCCTGGGCCAAGCCGTAGCGCCCGTCCCGATAGGCGCCGGCTTGGTTGGCTAAGGTTTCGTAGTGGCCGCCCACGGCGAAATTATGGACTACTCCGCCTTGGTTATATTGTTGCGTGGGCGGGTAACGACTGTGCTTGCAGTGCGATTCGTGGGCGGGATAGCAGGCGTCTTGCGTGCCGAAGTCATGGCGGCTGGCCAGGGGATGACGGGCGATGGCGTTCGGCTCCAGCCCATCGAGCAGGGCCTCCAGTTCGGGGCGCTTCTGGGCGGCGTGTTCCAGGGCGAGCGCCGAGATCAGCTTGAAAGTGGAGCCGGGGATGTGGAGGCCGCTGCCGTCGTGCTGCCAGGCCCACCAGCGCAGGGGACCGCGCCGGGGCTGGGCGGCGGCGAAGCGGGACAGGTCGGACCAGTCGGCGTCCCGCAGTGGTTCCGGCAGGCTGACGGCGGCCAGGATGTCGCCCTGATCGGCGTCCAACACCACCAGGCCGGCGAAGCGTTGGGTCCGATAGGGATCGCGGGGGCCAAAGCGAGCGCTGGCCGCCGGCAGTTGCGCCAGCAACGCGGTCCGCGCCAGCCCTTGCAGCTTGCCGTCCACGGTCAGGCGCGCGTCGACGGCGCTGATGTCGCGCGCCCCCAACCGGGCCAGCACGCCGGCCACGGCGGTTTGGTGTTGGGGATGCAGGCCCACCAGAGCGCCCAGGCCCAGCGTCCAAGCCGCCTCGGTGGGACCGACGGCGTCCCAGAGCGGGGCGCCGTCGCGGTCGCGCAACGTGACGGGGGCACGGCGGTCGCCGCGTTGTTGGCGGGCGGCGGGGGTCAGGGCCTGCCAGCGCGGTTGACCGTTCTCTAGATGGATGTGAGCGAAGTCGTGGCGGAACAGGACGGGGGTGGCCTCGGCCGGCAGCGGCTGGAATTGAACCGTCAGGCGCGCGGTGTTCGGCGGGATCTGCACGCGCAGCTCGCGCGCCAGCACCGCCGGGCCCTGGCAGGATGACGCGCTCAGGCAGCGCGGTTCGTCGCTCAGGATTGTGGCGCCCTCGATGCGAATCTCGCGCCCCACCACCAGCAGTTGCAACCGCTGGCTGGCGCGGCGCGCGACCAGCGGCAAGCTGAAACGGACTGGCGTGGTGGCGTCGGCGCTGGCCGGCCAGCGTTCTACCCGCTGCCAGGGTTCCCAGCGCAAGGGTAGTTCGGCGAACAGGCCGCCGGCCAGCAGCGGCATGGCGTCGGTCAGCGGTAGGCGAACGCCTTGCCGGTCGGCTTGCCAGGGACCGGCGCCGGCGGGCTGGTTTGGGTCCTCGGGGCGCAGCCGCACGGCGGCCAGCAGGCGTCGGGCGTTGAAGGCGTCGATTTGCTCGTGCAGGTAGTGGCCGGGCGGGGATCGGTATAGCAGGCGGTGCGCGGCCTGGCTGGCATCGTCCCAGGGCAGGGTCAACCAGGATGCGCCGGCTTCGGGAACCAGCCATTCCGGGTTGTCGTGGGCGAAGCGCAACCGCCGGGACAGGTCGGCGGGTGCGACCGCGATTCGGCCGTTGGCGCCGGATCGGATCAGGCCGGCGGCCGTGGCGGCGGCGAACAGTTCGGCGTCTTCCTGCGCCGCTGTCGGTCCAGCGGGAACGACGTAGTCGCCCGGCGCCAGCGCGAAGGCGAGCACGGGGCCTTGCGGCGGGTAGAAGCGCAGTCGCCGGGGGGTTGGGTTCGAAATCGTTTCGGCGGGGGGACCGTGGACCGTGACCTGGATGGCGCCGACTGGGCAACCGCTTTCGGGCAGACGTTGCACCCGCAGGGCTTGCCGCCAATGGCCGGGTGTGGTTCCGGCGTCCCAAAGCAGCCAGGCGTCTCGCCGGAAACTCAGGGTGGACGCGGCGCCGTGGCCGAGGTCGGAGGCGGCGTCGGACAGCCCGGCGAGCGGACGGCGGCTGTCGTGCAGGGTGAGCCGCAACCGAGCTTCAGGAGCGTCGGTGGCTGCCAAGGGGGTGCCGGGTGGCTCGGTGTCCAGCACCACGGCGGGCGCATCCACCCCGCCGGGACCGTCGTCCAGCAAGGGGTTTTTCAGGCCGGAGGCCGCTTCGCGGGGCGGGGTGCTGGCGAGATTGGCGGCGACCACTTCGCGAATCCGGTCCCAGTCCCAGCCGATATAGAGCCGAATCAGGGGGCTGTTGGGGTCGTCACGCCGAGCGCGCTGGTCGCAGAGCGAGACGCGGGCCTGGCCCACGAGGCGATGCGGTCCTTCCACCAGCAGTGTGCCGCCGTTCAACGGGATGCGGTGGAAACCGGCGTCCGCCGGCACGCTGAACCGTTCGCCGGCCAGCGCGGGCGGAAACCGGGCCGGTTCGGCGGCACTGGCCGAGGGTTCCCGATAGATCGCGGCCAGTTGGCGGCCCAGCAGCAAGACGCCCGCCAGGGTAAGCAGGGCGAACAGGAGGGGGACGGAGAGGCGACGCACCGGGGGTTCCTGGCAGTCTCGACTCGTGCTGGGGGCGAGCGGCTACTCGATCGCCGCCAAGCGTTGCAGGGTCTCCGGGAAGCGCGCCGCCAGTTTCAAGAGCCGCCGGGCCGCGCCGGTGGGTTCCGCCCGGCCCTGCTCCCAGTTTTCCAGGGTGCGTTTGGAGACGCCCAGCGCCTGGGCGAAATCGGCTTGCGACAGTCCCGAGCGGGCGCGGGCGGCCATCAGTTCCCAGCGCGGGCCGGTCAGCCACTCCTCTTTTTCCACCGTGCCGTCCGGCCGCTCGATGCGTCGGCAGACCACACCCTCCGGTAGCACCGTGAAGGTCGTCTTCCGCGCCCAGCGTCCCGCTTTCAGGTCGCGCACCGCCTGCAACAGTTCCGCGCCCAGATCGCGCCGGGCGTCGCGGGCCAGGAGTTCCTGTTCAGTCATCGGCATGTTCCATCTCCTCGCGCAAGGATTTGAGGACGTGCCCGGGAATCGAGTCGCGGGCGCTCTTGGCGTAAATCAGCAACATCCAGATCTGCCCGGCGCGACTGCGCGCGTAGTAGCACACCCGCACGCCGCCGGACTTGCCGCTTCCGGCCCGGCTCCAACGCACCTTGCGCACGCCGCCGGAGCCGCGCACCACGTCTCCAGCCGCCGGGTGATCGCACAGGTATTCCTGAAGCTCGGCGTATTCGTCGTCCGTCAGATACTCCGGCAGGTACGACGAAAAAAGCGGAGATTCGATAAACTCGTGGCGCATGGGTCGATTGTACGCACGCTGCGTATATCCAACAAGCTGGCCCATGGTCTTTGATATGCCCGCTTGAACCAGCGATCCTGTGGATAACTTTGGCAAAAAAATCGCCCGCGCTGCGCGCGGGAGTAAAGGGTAAAAGAATAAAGATCAAAGGGTTATAATGATCTGGCGAGGCGGAATCCCTGGTCGCGGGTGCGGTGGGCCGGGTCGTACCTGCCGCGGTTGGCGGAACGCACCCCCGCGGGTTTGCTGTCCCAGGAGCCGCCCCGAACCGCCAGGGGGTCGGTTGTATCTTTTTTGGAGCATTTTGACTCCGAGCCGTCGTACTCCTTGGCATAGGCCGAACACGTCCATTCCCACACGTTCCCCAACATGTCGTTCAACTTCCACCCGTTCGGCTGGAAGGAACCCACCGGCGCCGAATACCAGTAACCATCGGTACAATCATGTTTGGTCTTCCAAGAACGGTCCCCCGGTCCCTTCATTTGATCGGCGACACTCGCGTATCGGCACGCTTGATCCGGGTCTTCCCCCCAGTACCGCGCCCCCGTCGTCCCCGCCCGCGCCGCGTATTCCCATTCGGCCTCCGTCGGCAGGCGGTAAGCCTGCCCCGTTTGCTGCGTTAGCCACTCGGCGTATCGGTTGGCGTCGTTCCAACTCACGCACACCACCGGATAGTTGTCCTTCTGTTCGTAACCCGGCTGGCGCCAGCTCAACCCCGCCCGCCAGTTCCATTGGCCGTCCGTGGCGCTCCAGGTATAGCAGCCCTTCACGCCCACATCACGTTCAGCCTCAGCCTCAGCCTCAGTCCGGTACCTGGTCGCGTCCACAAACCGCCGGAATTCCCCCACCGTCACTTCCGTCTGCCCCAGCGCGAACGCCTTCTCGATCCTGACCCGATGCCGCCGTTCCCTCCCAGCGTCCTCAACCGGTGCCCGTCCCGCTTCGCTCTCCGGCGAACCCATCCAAAACTCCCCCGCCCCAATCACCACCAGCGCCGGGCCGTCGCTGCCGTCCTTCAAGCGGTCGTGGAATACTTGGCCTGCTTGTGGAGTCGCGGGGGTCGGCGCGGGAGTTGGCGCGGGGGATGGGACTGGGACCGGCGGCGGCTCTTGCGCCTGCGCGAGATAAACCTTTGGCAGCGGCGAACTGGAATACCACGGTTCCTGCATGTTACGAGTGGCGCGGGCCACCGCCCAGCCGACGTTGTTGAACAACTCCGTCAGCGAGACGCCGGGTTTGCCGATCTCGGCCAGCAACGCGGCGGCGTAAGGGCTGTTGCGCCCATCGCCGTCTTGGGCCACGTTGCCGGGACTGGTGGCGTAGGCCACCAGCGAACCCCGGATCGCGTCCATCCGTTCCAACCCGCGCGCGCCGGCCCGGTCGGCCCCCGGATAGGGCAGGTTGCGACAGGCGTCCAGAATCACCACGCTGACCGTGTTGCCGGCGCTTTGCATTTGCGCCAGCACGCCGTCGGCTTCAAGCGCCTCAACGGGCAGGTCGGCGGCGTCCTTAATGTCGGCTTTTATCGGAATCAGGTAGTTGCGGCCGTTGCGTTGCGCGCCGTGGCCGGCGTAGTAGAACAGACCCAACTCCTTGCCGCGCAACGCCTCGCGGAACGCTTGCAGCGCCCGGTGCATGCCCTTGCGGTCGAGATCGGTGTAGCGCAGCACCTGGAAACCCAACCGTTCCAGCGCCACCGCCAAGTCGGCGGCATCGTTGACCGGGTTGCGCAGCGGCCGGTCGGCGTAGGCCCCGTTGCCGATCACCAACGCCACTCGCTCGGCGCTCCAGGCCGCCGGAACCGCGCCCACCAACAACCACAGGCTCAGCCCTCCAACCCACCCTCGGCCGGCGACCGCTTTACCCCTACATCCATCCATTGCCCGCATCCTCATTAATTTCCGCAATAAATGATCAAGACGGCCCGATGGCCTACTTGTCAGAGTACGGACTGAAAATATTGTTGTAACGGCAATCCGCTCCGTTCACGCCAGCACGACCAGGTGTCGGGTCTGCGCGCCGCACACCGCCGCCAAGGGCACGCCCCGGTCCAGGGTGACCAACCGCCCGCCTCGTTCGACTGCCAGCGCCAGCAGGTAGGCGTCCGTCACTTGCCGGGAACTCAGGATCCGCTCCCACGCCAGCCGATTCGGCTTCAGCAGGCTGATGGCGTCCGGCCAAAACTCGTGCGCGGGGTGGCGCGTGGCTTCCGCTAGCCGTTCGGCGATTTGCGCGGCAGGCATGGTATTGGGGTAGGCCGGGTTCGAGAAAATGCGAATGCAGCCGTTTTGCGTCAGCGGACACGAGGCCCAGCCGTCCCCAAGGTGAGCGACCAGCCAGTCCGTGGCCAGGCGGTGATGGACGTGGCCCGCGTCGAGCAGCGCGATCAGGACATTGACGTCCAACAGCCCGCGCATCAGAGCCCCTCGGTTTCGCGCAGCACGTCGACCTGGTCGTTGGTGACCAGCCGACCGGCCGGGAACGGGCGAAATCCGGTCACTGGAGCGGACTCGGCCTCCGACTGGCCCGAAGATGCCGCTGGCAGACCCTGGCCGGTTAACCCCTGGCGCAACAAGCGAGAGACCACTTGGCCGGTCGATAGCCGCTGCCGCCGCGCCAGTTCCTTGGCGGCCCCGAGAACGTCCTCGTCGATATCCAGCGTGGTTCGCATGGCGACCTACTCCTTTGTAAGATGACGTGATGTTTTGATGATAACACATCAAGCATTCAAGCATTTCCGTCGCATCAATCGATCTTTTCACCATCCCGCGCGGGTCCAAATCCCCCCTCACCCCTCTTTAGCAAAGGGGGGAATCGTCGGCCGAAAAATATTTTTCGCCGCGGCCTGACATTCCTCCTCCAGGTCCGTCTTGAATCCCTGAAGCCAGGGTCAACCGCCCTGTCTCATCCTCCAACCTTATGGGAACCATCGTCATGCGCAACATTCTAGATCGCACCCAGCGGACTCTGACCACCCTGCTCCTGGCCAGCGGCATCGCCCTTGCGGTTTCCTCGGCCAACGCCCAGGAACTCACCACCAAGGACCTGACCCCGGTGCAGCGCCCGGTCGCCGAGCTGGCACCGCCACCGCCGCCGCCCAGTAGCCGACCCGATCACCGGCCCAGCGGCCTGCAAATCACCGCCTGGGTCGATCACCAGGACAATACCTACGCCTTCGGCGAAAACGTGGTGCTCAATGTCAAGACCAACCGGGATGCTTACCTCACCATCGTCGACGTCGGCACCTCCGGCCGGGTCCATATCATCTTTCCCAACCGCTTCCAGACCGACAATCGCATCCAGGCCGGCGAAACGATCCAAGTACCCGACCCCCGGGCCAATTTCGACTTTCAGGTCAACGGACCGGCCGGTACCGAATTGATCAAGGTGATCGCTAGTCTGGACCCGGCCCCCCTGTTCCGGGCCGGCGACACCGAACCGGCGGGTCCCTTCAAGGCCCTGAAAGCCCCGGCGCCCGCCGTGGCCAAGGATTTGGCGGTGGTCCTGCGCGAGCCGCGCCACCGCGAATGGGACACCTACAACAAGATCATCCGGATCGTGCCCCGCTAAGGCCGCCGATCCCGTCACTTGGAGCGACTCGACATGGCCCGATGCTCGTCACTTTCGATACCGGCCGGCCTGGCGGCGCTGCTGTTGCTAGCCGGTTGCGCCGCGCCAGGCCCCGGCCCGGCTCCGTATTCCGGCCCGGAACCGGCCGGGATACCGACCGATTTGCAGAACCGCACGGCCGATTTCTCCGCCCAGCTCTGGTCGGATCGACCGCCACCCCGGATCGGCGACTTTCTGAACCTGAAGCTGCGCGTCTCCGCCGACGCCTACCTCAGCTTGTACGCTATCCACAGCTCGGGCCGGACCAGCCAGTTGCTGGACAACGAGGCGGCGCGCGGCGGGCGCACCCTGACCTTTCCCGGTCCGCGCAGCCCGGTGGATTATCAGGTGAGCCCGCCTCCCGGCACCGAAACCTATCTGCTGGTGGCCACCGAGCAACCGCTGCGCTGGCTGGCGCCGGCCGACATTCGCCGGGGTGGAGCGCTGACCGAGCTGAACCTGACCGGCGGCGAGTTGCAACAACGGTTGCGCGCGGTGCTGGAACGGCAGAATCCCTACAGTTGGAACGGCGCGGTGTTGAACCTGCCCGTGGATTATTGAGGAGCTTCCCCGATGATTCGTTCTTTTCCGGTCTTGTCGATTGCCGCCCTGCTGGCGGGGCTGGCGGCCGCGACCCCGGTTCGAGCCGACTTGCTGGTTCCCCCCGAGGCCACTCCGCCCAGCGCGACGCAACTCCAGCAGCCGCCGGCCAAGCAACCCGCGCCGGGTGAATCCACCCCGGTGGCCCTGACCACCGAGGCGCCGGCCATGCCAGCCACGCCAGCCGCCCCGGCTGCTCCGGCGGCCCAGCGAACCCGCGTCGAAGTCCTGCTGCGGGCGCTGCTGGCCGGCGGCACCGCCGTCCTACTGGCGGACGCCGCTCCCCAGCCCGCCGCCTTGCCGGAAGGCTACGCCAAAAACCTGGCGCTGGAACCGGTAACGCCGCGCTACACCGTCCGGCTCGGCATCGGTGCGGTCCAGTCGGCCACCCTCGGCGCGGATTACCTGCCGGTGACGCTGACCGTCAGCGACGCCAAGGGCAAGACGGTGGCCACCGAACAGTTCCGCTACCGGGAAGCCGAGGAAGAGGCGTTCGGCAAGGCCGCGCGCGCGTTCCTGGGCAAGCACTTGCCGCTGGCCGCCATACCCGCCGCCGGCCCGGAAGCTCCCCGGCTGCACGCCTGGATCGAATCAAGCGACGGCGAAACGGTCCGCATCGGCAGCCGCATCGCCTTCTACTTCCAGGCCAGCGCCAAGGGCTACGTCAGCCTCTATCACTTCGCCTCCGGCGGCGCGGTGCAGCGGATTTATCCGACCGAGCGCGAGCCGTACAACTTCGTGGAAGCGGGCCGAATCTATCGCTACCCCCAGAGCGGCCACCTGGAACTGCAAGGACCGGCCGGCGAGGAAACTATCAAGGCGATCTTGACGGTGCTACCCAGCAACACCCCCCGTATCCAGCCCGGCGGGCTGAGCTACAAGAGCGATCCCTTGCAGGTGATTCCCACCCATTACCCGGTGCTGTTCGCCAGCGGCGACCTGAGCCGGTTCTTCGCCCTGCCGCCGCATCTCTACACCGAAACCCACATTCGCTACACCCTCAAGCCCCGCTAGGCGCCGACCCCAGGAGACTGTCATGAATGATTCGAAATCGCTGCTCTGGACGCTGGCCACCCTTGCCTGGCTGGCGACGGTCTCGCCGGCCGTCGCCCAAAACAAGGACATCGAGATGGTGCCCGCCAACCCGAACGCGCCGGTCCTGCTCCACATCCGTATCGACAAGCCGACCGTGGGGATTGGAGACGAGGTGCGCTTCGATTTCGTCAGCGACACCGATGGTTACGTCACCTTGTGGGATATCGGCACTTCGGGGAAGGTCAGCCGCATCTACCCCAACGACCTTGGCGGCGACATGCGAGTCGAGGCCGGGGTCGGTTATGGCGCGGGCGGTCCCGACGACCAATTCGCCTTTCGGGTCGACGGCCCTGTCGGCATGGAGGACGTCTATCTGGTGTGGACCCGTACCGCCGAGGCCCAGCCCAAGCAGTTCCGCTACGGCGACGCGGACGCTTTGAGCAAGGATCTGGCGGTGGTGGAGCGGTTGGCCACCAAGGACTGGGCCACGGCCAAGGTCACGTTCGAGATCAGTGATGACGGTCGGCCGCGCACCGCGTCGCTGGCGCCGCCGGTGGCCACGGTTCCGACCGGCGACAGTCGGGTGTTCATCCTGGCCATGGGCGCCAACGTGGGCGAACTGACCAAGACCAACGCCGACGCGCGCAATTTCGCCGACGTGATGCAGCGGCTGTTCGCGGCGCCGACCAGCCAGGTCCGAATGATAACCAACGCGCATGTGGCGGAGTTCGCCGCCGGCATGGAATGGTTGCGCCAAAGCGCCCGGCCCGGCGACCTGGTGTTGATTTTCTTCTCCGGCCACGGTTCCACCCTCGAGGACGACAACGGCGACGAGGCGGACGAATTGGACGAGGTGTTCGTCATGTACGACGCTCAGGAAACCAGCTATCCCTCGGCCAAACAGGTAGTGCGCGACGACCAATTTTCCACCTGGGTCAAACAACTACCGACGAATCGGGTGATCACCTTCATCGATGCCTGTCACAGCGGCGGGTTGAGCAAGTCGCTGACCAACGGCCGCACCAAGTTTTTCGTGGGCGGCGCGTTGGGGCGGGTGCCCCAGCACGGCTGGCAACAAAAGAGCTTCGGGCTGAACAAGAGTCCGGCCGATTCCGTGGACGGGGTCAAGGGGTTGGTCTATGCCGCCGCCCAGGAAAACGAATTCGCGCTGGAAGCCTCCGATGGCGGGCTGTTCGTCACCCGCTTCTTGCAGCAGATCGGCCAGGCTCGGAACGCGCGTCTGGCGGATGTGTTCTCCAAAACCCAGGGCGTGGTGCGCCAGGAAACCGGCGGCCGACAAACGCCGACGGCCGTGGGCGATACCCGGCTGGGCGAAACCCTGGAGCTAGCCGCCAACGCCCGCTGAGATTTCTTTTCCTCTCCCAAACGGGAGAGGGTACATCCTCACATCGCTTCAATCATAGGAAACCTTGTCATGAACGCATCGCTCACTTTCTCCGTTTACGCTCTGTGCGCCGCGCTGGCGCTGGCCAGTTCCGCCGCCCAGGCCGATTTGTCCCCGCCAGCCAGCGCGCCACCCCCGCCGGCCGCGACCGAGCAGGTCGACGGCAAGGACCTGACGCCGGTCCAACGGCCGCTGGCGGACCTGGCCGCGCCGCAAAGCGGACTGAAGGTCACCGCCTGGGTGGACCATCCGGACAAAACCTACGTTTTCGGCGAGCACGTGATGCTCAACGTCAAGACCGATCAGGACGCCTACGTCACCGTGCTGGACGTCGGCACCTCCGGCAAGGTGCATATCATCTTTCCCAACCGCTACCAGCGGGACAACCGGGTGGCGGCCGGTCAGGTCGTCCAAATCCCCGACCCCAGGGCCAACTTCGCGTTCCAGGTGCAAGGTCCGGCCGGCCCCGAGCTGATCAAGGTGATCGCCACCCAGGGTCAGCAATCGCTGTTCGCGGACGATGACGCCGAACCGACCGGCCCTTACAAGGCGTTGAAAGCGCCGTCCCCGGCCGTGGCCAAGGATCTGGCGGTTACGCTGCGCGAGCGCCACGGCAACCGGTGGGCCGAATACGAAGAGGTGATTCGCGTGGTGCCGCCGGCGCTGGCCGGCCAGACCCCACCGCCGGCCTCCCCCGCCGTGGCAACCGGCGGCGGCTTCGGTCCCAGCGGCGTGCAGCCGGCGGGCGGCTCCCAAACCGAGCCCTTCGATCTGCATCTGCGCACCGAGAAGCGAGTCTATCCGCTGGGCGCCAAGGTCCGAGTTCTGGCCACCGCCGAGCGGGACTGTCGGCTGACCCTGCTGGACGTGGGCACCTCCGGCAAGGTCTACGTGCTGTTTCCCAACCGCTACCAGCAGGACAACCGGCTCCGCGCCGGGGAGACGGTCACCATTCCCGGCGATGCCGCGCCGGTGGATTATCAACTGAGCGGGCCGGCCGGGGTGGAAGCCCTGATCGGCATCTGCCGCAGCGATGGCCAACCGGTGTACACGGGCGGTTATAATTTCCAGCAACACGTTTATCAGCCGTGGGGCGACGCCAAGACCATCGCCAAGGACCTGGCGATAGTGCTGCGCGAGCCGTCGCCGACGCTGGCGCATACGGCAACCACCTTCGTGGTGGTGGAGCCCTGAGCGACCGGGCATCGAAATCCCTCTCTCGCGGGATAAGGAGAGAGGGAAGGGGGAATAATTTGGAGGGTAATCATGCAACGCGCGCTGCGAGTTGGACTGCTGCTGCTGTCGATGGGGTTCGCGCTGGCGGGATGGAGCGCTGAGCGAATGGCGCTGGTGATCGGCAACGCGCGTTATCTGAACGAACGGCCGTTGGTCAACACCCTCAACGACGCGCGGGCGGTGGCCGACCAGCTTCGCGCCCTGGGGTTCCAGGTCGCGTTGCACGAGGATCTCGCGGCGATTCCGATGCGGCGGGAGATCAACCGTTTCCTGGAAGAGGTCAAGGGGCGTGAGGGCACGGTGCTGTTCTACTACTCCGGGCACGGGATGCAGGACCGCTACCGCGCCAGCTACCTGATTCCCGTCGATGCCAAGGTGACCGGGCAGGAAGACGTCGTGGCCTATGGCGTCGGCTTGAACGACGTTCTGGAAAAGCTGGGGGAACGGCCGCGCGAGGCGGTGAGCTTGGTGATCGTGGACGCCTGCCGCGACAATCCGTTCGCCACCCAGAAAGGCGGCAAGGGTTTGGGGCGAGTGGAGGCCGGGCGGGGCACGCTGGTGCTGTACGCGGCCGGTCCCGGCCAGACCGCTGACGATCGGCCGGGAGAGTCGAACGGGCTGTTCACCCAACATCTGCTAAAAATGTTACCCCAGCCGGGGTTGGATCTGGAGGACGCCTTCGACCGGATCGCGGAGGCGGTGGAGCGCGCCAGCAACGGCCATCAGGTGCCGTACAAGGAGGGTGACTTGCGGGGCAAGTATTATCTGGCGGGAGCGCCCGCGCCAGCTTCAACCCCCACCCCCGCTCCAATCCCTGCTCCAACTCCAACCTCCACGCCAACGCCAACGCCAACGCCAACGCCAACGCCAACCTCAACTCCAAGCGATGAGCACGTCCTCTGGCAATCGGCGGAGCGGTGCGGCACGGCGGCGTGCTTTCAGGCGTATTTGAACCAGTATCCCAAGGGCCGATTTGCGGAAATGGCTCGGGTGCGGATGCAACCACTGTTAGCCGTACCGGAAGTGCCCACGCTAAGCGGCCGATCATCAGAAAAGCCAGTGTCCCGGAATGTTGGTTATGTCTGCAACCTTAATCCAATGGGTGATAATTTTCTTTCGTTAAGAACAGGTCCAGGTAGTACCTACCCTGAAATCTTACGGATGGATGAAAACACAATTATTAAGATATTAGAGGCGCAAGGCTCGTGGTACCGTACGCAAATACACAACGGTACAATTGGTTGGGCGCATAGGCGTTGGATTTGTTTAGGTTCACCATAATAGAATGAAAAATTCATTATGATTAATAAACAAAAAGACACGAGTTTGAATCAATTTTCACCTAAATCACTAGCTATTTTGGCGACCATTTCAATCATTTTCTTATTAGGATATACGATAAAAATTTATGGCGCAGAATATAATTCTGCAATTACTTTTCCCATCAAGGGAACTCAGAATAAATTTACTGGTAACACAAAGAATACAGCTCCAAATACCCCCGGAATTTATCTTATTGCTAAGCAAGTTGACTGGTATTATGAATGGCCTACACCAAAACCAATTTTTTCCTACGCTGCATATAATGATAAAGAAAAAATTAATAAAAACCAGGAGCCGGGCTATTATGCTTGTCGCCCCACAATTAATTTACCCAAAGGTTGTGGACGGCCACATCAAGGTATTGATATTTATGCTCATTATGGCACACCAATTGTTGCTCCAGAGAGCGGTATTATCGTTAGTTATAGTGGAATAGATGTTTTTTCTTTAGCAGGCATGGAGAGTAAGAATGGCGGTGCTGGCCGAGTTATTAAATTGCACGGAGATAGTGGTTATACCTACACATTTATGCATACAATGGGCTTATCAGAAGCAGTAGCCAAGGCCGCTGGAACTCGTAAAGACTTTGGCAACACTGATGAGAAGTTAATTAGGGTACCGGTTCAAACTGGTGAGGTTATCGGCTATGTCGGCCGAACTGGTGGGGTTATAAATCCTCATCTTCATTTTGAGGTTGAGAAGAATGGTATAAGTGTTGATCCAAGCGATTTATTACGACAATAATTTTACCGTGACTACTCAGCTATAATAGAGTGTCCCCAAATTGACCCTATGAACTACGATACTGCAACTCACATTTACCATCAAATCAAGCTGTCTTCCTTTGAAAATCTTCGGGACGCCTTGTTCCGTGCGGCTATTGAATATGCTCAAATCCGCGCTCGCTATCGCCTAGCCACGCTGGAAGAATGCCTCGAAATGGAGCAGAGCCGGACACTAGCGCACAACGCACTGATTAGCTGCTGCAACAGCTTGAGCCGAAACATGGCCCAACGAGACGAAAATGTCGAATGGCGGTCGTTGCTTGGCGACGACCGCAAACAGATCGGTGATTTTGCCTGTTACCTTCATTGTATTTTTGGGATCGAGGTCCGATAAAGGCAACTTCCCCTTCCAACCCGGCGATAAAGCATCAGTATCCATCCAAACTTGAACTCATGAAGCCCGGCGACACCCTGACCCTTAACGAACGCCGATATCGGCTGGGCGAACGCATTGCCTCTGGCGCTTACGGCGAAGTGTGGGCGGCCACCGACCCCGACGATCATCCAGTGGCGATCAAGTTCATCAACCTCGACCGGATGAGGCGGGACGATCATCCTTCGTTCGACCCACGCTGGCGCGAGCACCTGGAACGGGAGATCGACTTCCTCAAAAAGTTGAGTGACGACGAGACGACCCACATCGTCAAGTTGCTGGACCACGGCGAAGTGGATGGCCAGCCGGTGCTGGTGCTGGAGCGGATGGAGGCGAATCTGGGCCAATGGTTGAAACGGTTGCCGCACCCCCCTTCCCCGCGCCAAACGCTGGACTGGGCGCGTCAGATCGTGGCCGGGCTGGAGATCGTCCACGCACACCGTTTCGTCTACCGCGATCTCAAACTAAGCAACGTGCTGGTCGGCGACAACGGCCGACGCCTGAAGCTGGCCGATTTCGGCACCCTCAAGCCGCAACGGGACGAGGGCACCCTTTCGTATGCCGGCACCCCGACGGCCATGGCCCCGGAACAGCGTTTGCCAGCCCGCTATCAGGATG
>ERZ761607.2253-NODE-2253-length-21448-cov-19.635301_pt1 | contig 21448 bp, 13 predicted proteins | sample MGYA00511164_ERZ761607 | MGnify/ENA primary metagenome ERZ761607 (study PRJEB28899, sample SAMN02445080) | bioreactor sludge metagenome | biome: EBPR sludge | place: Australia: Brisbane, Thorneside Wastewater Treatment Plant | collected 2011-06-22 ... | reverse complement strand
GTACGAAGGTACATTCGATGTGACGGTAGCTTACAACTAATCATAAGATATCCGTTTTCACAAAAAGAGATTGCATCTGAGGGTGCGATCTCTTTTTGTTTTGGGGTAGTCCCATTAATACTAAGCCTACAATCAGGGTATTTTACAATGTTGATAATTAATTTAAAATTTTTTAAAATTATTTAGAAAAATTTTAAAATTCGGCTACATTTACCAAATAAATAATTCATAATGCAAAATGCAAAAACTTTTTGATAAAAGTATCTGACAGTTTTTCGATAATAGCTTGAATTAACATTTGAACAGTTGATCAGTTTGAATTATTCTATGAAATTATAATTGATTATCAATACAACACAAAAGATCAATTAAGGTGCTTTTACAACCTGGATAGAGAAAAAGAGTGACCAATAACAAGTTCTATCTGATCTAAAAAAAATAAATATCATTCAAATGAAAAGTTTCTTTACACTTATTATCTTTTTTAGTATTTGCCATTTTACATATAGTCAGCAGCAATATGAATGGCATACTTATGGCATTTCATTTTCACTGGCTGATGATTTTGTTGAAACAGTCAATAATATAGACGAATTTTCTGCAGTAGGTGATGGTATGGAATTATCCATTGTTCCATTCAAAAATGATGAGATAGATGCAACTGATATCGCTTCGTTTACATTGGAAATTGCCGCTTCTTTGGATTTTGAAAGAATTGATGACATCAGTTTGATTGAATTCAATAATTTTGAAGGCGCTTATGCTGAAGGAGTCTCTGACGGAGTAAAAGTTTTTATTATGGGTTTGATTGACCCTGATTCGGACACTAATTTTTTTATCATTATTTCATTTTTGGATGAAGATGAAAATGCCATAGAAGAAGCGATTAACATTTGCACGAGTATTGAGAGGTTATAACGCCGTCAAATGTAAAGGAGTCCACTGATTGAAATAACTATTATTTTACTGATATGTATTCCTATCTTCAAAAAACAGTTATTAAGCCAGCATTCATTCTCTTGATTTTACTATTTCAATTTCAGAGCTTTTCACAGGAAATTGACAAAGAAACGAGATTAATAATAAAAGATCTGTCCGCTCAGGAAAGATCAGTAACCGGCTTAACAGACAATTATGACATCCGTTACCATAGACTGGATTTACAGGTTGATCCGGCAGTAAAATATGTTCAGGGAATGGTATGTACATATTTCAAACCGCTTGAGGAAAATATGGAATACCTGTATTTTGACTTCCGGAATAATATGACAGTTGATTCAGTGATCTTTCACAATCAACAACTTAGTTATACTTTTAATACTACAATTTCTCTTCAGATCGAACTGCCGTGGATCATTCCTGTAAACACATTGGATTCAGTCAAAATATACTATAAAGGAAGCCCGGTCACTGAAGGATTTGGCTCTTTCACAACCAGCATAACACCCTGCGGAGGAAGCAACGATAAAGTCATGTGGACTTTGTCCGAGCCATTTGGCGCCAAGAACTGGTGGCCTTGCAAACAAACACTTGATGATAAAGCAGACTCATTACACATGATCATAACTTGTCCCGCACCCTATAAAGTAGGAAGTAATGGATTATTGGTCAATACTGTCAACAACCCGGATAACACCATCACATATCATTGGAAACATAATTATCCGATTCCGGCATATCTGGCTGCATTTTCCGTAGCAGATTATTCCGTCTACTCAGATATGGTTCCGGGTGACGGCAATCCGATCGAGGTACTCAATTATGTTTATCCTTGCCATCTGAATCTTGCGATGGCAAATACTCCTAATCTGATCCCTGTATTCCAGTTTTATATTGGCAAATTTGGCCCTTATCCGTATGAAAATGAAAAATACGGCCATGCACAATGTGGTTTTGGCGGTGGAATGGAACATTCTACCATGAGTTTTGTCGGCAATTACGGTATTTCCCTTCTGGCACATGAACTGGCACATCAGTGGTTTGGCGACAAGATCACATGCGGCGCATGGAATGATATCTGGCTGAATGAAGGTTTTGCTACCTATCTGGATGGCCTGACCTGCGAACAAGGTATAGGATATACCAACTGGCAAAGTTGGAAATCCTCAAAGATAAATAATGTTACCGGGAGTACGAACGGATCAACTTATGTCTATGACCTTTCCAATATTTATAACATTTTTAACGGACAACTGGTATACAATAAAGGAGCTTTGATCCTTCACATGCTGAGGTGGAAACTGGGCGATGAAGATTTTTTTGAAGCGGTTTACAATTATATTAATGACCCTCAGTTATCCTATAATTATGCAATGACAGATGATTTAAAATTACATCTTGAGGCTGTTTCAGGAATGGATCTGACTGAATTTTTTGCTGATTGGCTTTATGGTGAAGGTTGGCCTTTCTACAATGTCAACTGGTCAGTCGACAACGATTGTAAAAAAGTTTATTTGAGCATCAACCAGACACATTCTGCAGGTCAGGGAACTTTTTTTGAAATGCCTGTCGCCATCCGGTTCACTGGTATGGGTGGTGATACAACGGTAATTTTTGATCAAAACAATCCTGAAGCCATTGATTTTACCGCACAACTCAATTTTATCCCAAATGCCGCCTATTTTGATCCAAATCTTTGGCTGTGTGCCAAATACACCATTACACAACAAACTTTCAGCGGAAGAAGACAAAAAATATGGCTTGGCACTACTTCCAACGATTGGAACAATGCTCTCAACTGGGATTGTGGAGGTGTTCCAACTACTTCCGATTATGTGACCATCCCTGCAAACGCACCACCCTGCACCATCAAATCAGGAACCAATGCAATCTGCAGGAAACTCATTTTAGAAGATCCTGCTTTGCTGAATATTGGATTGAACGCTGTGCTGGATGTAATGGAGTAAACCTTTGCTTTTTCACGTAATCAGAATATTTCAAAGGAAAGTAAAATTGGCTCTCACAATTTGAGTTGTTGATTTTTTGATTTAATCCCGATACGGCTCTTGCATTTCGTATATCCAGACATTCACTATCGGGATTCGTATTTTCAAATCCTGGAATCCTCAAATTTCGAATTTCTTGATTACTTTTGCGCCTAAAATACAAATGTCATGTCTGAAGAGCTTTTTAAGAAAATCGTTTCCCATGCAAAAACATATGGTTTTGTCTATCCTTCCAGTGAAGTTTATGATGGTCTGAGCGCCGTTTATGACTACGGTCCTTATGGCGTAGAACTGAAAAACAACATTAAAAGCTACTGGTGGAAATCCATGGTCCAGCTGCATCACGATATCGTAGGATTGGACGCGGCCATTTTCATGCATCCCAAAACATGGAAAGCTTCAGGTCACGTGGATGCATTCAATGACCCTTTGATCGATAATAAAGATTCCAAAAAAAGATATCGCGCTGACGTCCTGGTTGAAGATCACATTGCCAAAATCGAAGCAAAAATTGATAAGGAAGTCGCTAAAGCAGAAAAACGCTTCGGAGAATCCTTTGATAAAGAACAATTTATCACAACCAACACCCGCGTGGTCGAATATTATGCAGAGATCAAACGCATCAATGAGCGGATGACCAACGCGCTGAGTTCAGGCCAACTCGAAGATCTTAAAGCGCTGATCGAAGAACTTGAAATCGCCGATCCGGTGAGCGGCTCGAAAAACTGGACCGATGTCAGGCAATTCAACCTGATGTTCAGCACTCAACTCGGCAATATCGCCGGGGATGAAGGCAAACTATACCTCAGACCTGAAACAGCCCAGGGTATCTTTGTCAATTTCCTCAACGTACAAAAGACCACCAGGCAAAAAATTCCCTTTGGCATCGCCCAGATCGGAAAAGCCTTCAGAAATGAGATCGTTGCACGTCAGTTCATCTTCAGGATGAAGGAGTTCGAACAGATGGAAATGCAGTATTTTGTTCAGCCCGGCAGCGAAATGGAATGGTACAGATATTGGAAAAACATGCGTATGAAATGGCACCATGCTTTAGGTGTGGATGAAAACATGCTCCGTTTCCATGATCACGAAAATCTGGCGCATTATGCCAATGCTGCTGTGGACATTCAGTTTGCATTTCCTTTTGGCTTCAAGGAACTTGAAGGTATTCACTCCAGAACTGATTTTGACCTGAAAAGCCATTCAGATCTGAGCGGTAAAAAAATGCAGTTCTTTGATCCTGAGCTGAATGAAAGCTATATTCCTTTTGTAGTGGAAACTTCCATCGGTGTGGACAGAATGTTCCTGGCGATGATGAGTTTTGCCTACCAGGAAGAAATGGTGCCTGATGCAGACGGTAAGGAATCTGAAAGGGTCGTATTGAAATTGCCTGCTGCTTTAGCTCCGGTGAAGGCGGCTGTTTTACCATTGGTCAAAAACAATGAAGAACTTACCCTGAAGGCAAAAGCAGTGTTTGACCAATTAAAATTTGCCGTTCAGGCTCAGTATGATGAAAAAGACGCCATTGGCAGAAGATACCGCAGGCAGGATGCTATCGGAACTCCCTTCTGCGTCACGGTGGATTTTGAATCCTTGCAGGATAACGCAGTTACGGTGAGAGACAGAGACACCTTACAACAGGTACGTCTTCCTATTGCTGAACTGAATGACTACATCACCAAAAAAACAGACATCAATGAATTGTTGAAAAAATTGGTTTGATCCGTCTGAACCTTTTCCTTATTCAATTGTTTCGAAATAATACAAAAAATAAAAACTCAAAAAAATGAAAATAGCAATTCCAACGACAGATAAAGTGACCGTTGCGCCTCATACAGGGCATGCCCAATATTTTATGGTGGTCACATTAGATGGAGATTCAGTGACCGGTACCGAATTCAGGAACAATCCCAAGTGCGGTTCAGAGCATCACGGCAAAACTGAAAACGGAGATGATCACGGTTGTGGTTGCGGACATGGTCACGATCACGATCACAGTCATGGACACGATCATGAAGATGAAGGCTGTTGTGGTGGTCATGGTCACCATCATGAGCATGATCATGAGCATGAACACGATGATGATCATGGTTGCGGATGCGGCAGTCACAGCCATGAGATCGATGAAGCGCATCTGATCATGGCAAAGTCCATCGCAGACTGCGATTTCTTTATATTAAAGCAGTTGGGTGGAAAACTGGCCACACCCCTTCAAAAATATGATATCCGACCGGTGATGATCCGTGGAGAAGCCCTGGTCAATGTGGATGATATCATCCAGGAATTTGTTGCTTTTGCCAAATCCAATGAAGCACAACACAATTGATCAGAAAAGAAATATAGGATTTAACGAATACTCATTTTGATACTGCAGATTACCGCAGGACAGAAAAAGCCCCTCAGCTGAAAAGTTGAGGGGCTTTTGATTTTTCGGAAAAATCAGTAATGCCCGGGTGGGTGGAGCCAAACCCTTTTCTTTTTTTCGTCGCTGTAGGTTTTTTCACCAACAGCATGTGTGATATCAAAACAGTATGATTGCCATTACTTTGTTGGTGAAAACACCAACAAAGGCGAAAAACAAGGTAGTTGAATAGGATTAGACATTTTAGTAATTGATTTATTCTTAGGGCATAAATTCAGGAAAACAATTAAATAATTTCAAATATTCTCATTTTGGTAATCTAAATACAACAGGCAATGTTAGCAACATTTGTATCGGTTCATCATCAATTTTAGCTGGTTGCCACCCTGAGGAAATTGATATGAGCCTTAATAATTCCCTTGACAAGTCTTTAGATGGACTTACAACTATTTTAGGTTCGCAGACCTGACCAAAATTACTGATTTTAAACTGGGCAACAAATGCACCTTGCTGAAGGAGATGCTCTGCCATGGGGGGATATGTCGCATTTTGATATAAGAATTCCTCAAATTTAGAAAAAGGATAACCCTGATACATAGCATTTTTAAAATTCTTCCTGTCAGCTTCATTCGTCATTAGAATGGATTTTACATCTCCACATTCCTTATATCTTCTCTCAATAATATCATAATCAATCTCATGAACAACATAATAATTATTTGTGTAATACTTCCAAACACCGGTCATTTGACCGTTTGTATAATATCCGGAGGCATACCTCAATTGAGTTTTGCGATCATAAAACTCAAAAAATCCATTTTCAATCAAAGGATCAACACTTCGGTATTTACCTTTCATTAAAAGTTTTCCCCTTTTGGTATAGTCTGTTAAGGCAAAAGTTGTATCATTATCCATCATTATCACTCTGCGTATCTTTGCTTTCTTTTCCTTGGTTTTTTCCCATTTTGAATTGAAATACTCTACCGTTCTAATCTGACCAAAAGAGAGCCCGCAAACGAAAATTAAAAAGAGAATTAAAACTGGTTTCATGTCTAAAATTTATAATAAAACAAGAAAAGTACGACAGACAGCTGATTTATTTCTTATGTACATTTGACTGTCTACTACACTTAAGAAAAATTTGAATCTGATTAACTTCCACAATGACTTTTATCAATACCTATAACCTCTTTGCCTCGTAAAAATGTACTCTGATCCACCAACAAAAAAATACTGTAATCGATATAAAGATTAATAATGCGAATCAAGGGTTAAAGTTAATTCTGCAGATAAGCAGGATTTTCTCACTTTTTTGCCTCGATCCTAAAGGATGAAAGCGAGAAAATCCTTTATCTTCCTTTAGGATTGAGGCCAAATAAAGGATTTTCGGAGCTTTTTTTCAACCCTTGATTCGCATTAATAACAAAAATAAACAAACATGCGAAAATTCAATCTAAATTGTTATATTTTCACCTTCGCATTGAATCCCTTAGATATTGGTTTGTGAATGCAAAAAAATCATAACGGGTTTATCGCTGCTGTTGGTGTTTTCACCAACAGCATGCGTGATATTAAAACAGTATGGTCGCCATTAAACTTGAATATAAAGTTACAAGACTAAAAGGAAATCATATAAGAATCACACGATCAGATGAATGGTTCCCATCATCTCACATTACCCGATCATAACCCAATCAAACCAGGTTTACTATCCGGGATATTATCAGAAGTGGCTTCACACATTGGCATGAAAAAAGTAGCACTGATATCATACCTGTATGATGACCGTTCTGAAAAGTGATCTTGCAAACCCTAATTTTTCATCATTTTCCAAGCCCCAACTAACCACTTCCCTACCCTGCCTGATTGCGCGATCATGACCAAAGTAGCCATTGGCAACAACCACACAATCCTGGATTGATATCTTTCATACGGTGCATTCAACCCGGCAGTGATCATCGAATTCACCAGAATGGCAACCATTACAAACAACAACAGGTAAAGGGTCTCCTTCTCAGGCAGCATTGTTTTCCCCGTAAAAACAACCAGCAGCGCAAACAGGTTCACAATCAATAATATCACCTGCACAATATTCAAGACCTCAAACTTAAGATTGACACCATCCCATTTGTTTTGCTTACTGTTTTGATAACTGTTCAACTCATGCGGAAACCACCATTTAACCTGATCATAGGGCGGACTACCCGGATTGTAAGCGCTCAATCCTTCCCCGATGTCATTTCTGGTGAGCTGAACCAACCCATAGGTGAGCGAACTAAAAACATTGCGCACCAGAAATTCAGGATCTTTGATTGTGCCAAATATAATTTTGTTGTACTCTTTGCGGCTTTCAATCCATCCTCCGGTTTTCTCCAATACTTTGCCGGACCAGATGAAGGATGCCACATCTGCCGGCAGTGAATCTTTTACCATACATAGTTTGCAATCCCTAAATTCTTCATTGGAACAATTTTCGTCCAGAAATTTTTTCAGGATACCTGTCTCATTCAAATGTGCCATCAAAAAAACATGACTTCCTTTTGATATGCTGAATTCCTGATCAACTGCATAATTGATCGCGGGTAAAATCAGCCAGGCTGAGGCGATAACCACCGTGACCATCAACAATCTCCTTACCGAAACATCTGCCAGGTAATGTTTCATCACCCACGTGATCATCCACAAAACAGCCATCAGAACGGTTGCGATCAATAAATGCGAAAAATGCGTCAAAAGCGATAAAAGCAAAATAGCAATTGTGAGCACAACCGGTAATAAATCCATTTTTTTTCGCCTGATCAGCATAAAAATTGCCAAAACTGCCAAAGGAATGAAAAAATCCGGCATGAGTTGATTGGAATACCAGGCTATTCCTGTAAAAAATGTTAAAAAAAGTATCAAGCCAACATAGATCTGCAAAAACCTCGCATTACCTGCAAAAAAGTGACGTACTACTTCAAATAGGATAAAAGCTGTCATCAGATTCTGCATAAAGATCACGATCCAGAGGGAAAACTTTAATGAAAATAACCTGATCAACAAACCGTACACAATGGGGCGATCCACCGGAACAAACAGGTCAAACCCGCTGTAAATATACGTTCCGGTATCTGAATAGACCAAGGGAAATGCGTTGTACAAGGCAACAAGAGATAGAATGAAGGCTCCGGGAAGTACCATCAATCCGTTTTTTAACTGGTTCATGATCAGGCAGTTTTTAGTTTAAAAATCCCAAACATCATTGGGTAATGAAAAAAATCAGGCAGTCTTCCCCAAAAAGTTTTCTATTGGGTTTATCCTTACACCATCCCATGATCAACATTACAAGCCAAATTTATTCAACCAGGAAAAACCTCTGACATCCAATGGTTCAGGCGAAAATAAAAGTATACAGGTTATTTTAATTCAGCATGGGAAGTTTGACTTACTTTCATGACATAAAGTTCAACCACCGACTAATTCTTATGTTTATTCGACTTACCAAGGCAAAGAAAAAAAAAAAAAAAAAAAAAAAAAACATATCAAAGCTATTTACTAAAATCTAACGAATTAGAAGGGAAGTAAGCTGCTGTGCCATACAAATAACATCCAAAGAAAAGGCAATAATTTATTGTTTTATAGTCATTTAGAAATAATAACTTTTCAATAGCCCAAAAAAAATATACCGTAGATATTTAGGTGGTTAGCTTATTAGTCTTATAGCGTATTATTCTCTTTGAATTGAGTTAGTAAATTAGGCAAAAGACAACAAATTTGTCCTGGAATCAAAGGTTTTAACCTACGGCATAGATCATTAGCTAATAGACTTAAGACTAAAAGACTATTGAGCTAAACAATTACGATTTAACAATCATTACTTATAATTAAAGCCTGGACCACCTATTGTTGTAGCCTGGATTCAACGGGTTCAAAACAGGAAATCAGGTTTTTTAGATGGTGCAAAAAGTCAGAACCATGCCTGAAAAATAACATAGAAAAAAACATTGATTAGTTTTGATCATTTTCCCTCTACATCCTTCAAGGTAGTTTTTTCCACACAAAATACCCTTAAGCCTGAAAAATTTAATATCCTGAACTGTTTGTAAAAATTAAACAGCACTCATTTAAATGATAGTTTTAAATATATGATGAAGATTCTTTTGGTGAAATGGACCTTAGGTTAAGTGTGTAAAATGAACCAAATAAAACAGGAGATACTTCTCTTTAGAAGTACCTCCACGATCATCTAAAATAACCTTTCTCTTTAACTTTTTCCTGAATAAAATCCAACCGGAAAAAGTCTTTTATCTTTCAGATCAGCGATTGTAATTTCATTGCCAATCCCATATCGCCTTTGATCTTCATTTTGCCCATCATCGTCGCCATCATCGGATTGAGATCGCCAGACATCATTTTACCCATATCTTCTAAAGATGTACTAATGACGCAATTTGCTTCAACATCATCCTCAGAAACTATATTTTCTTCTCCGCTACCATCGATGTAAATGATCTGTTCTCCCAACAAAAACTTTACAGTCCCGCCTAACGGAGAAGTTTTAGCAGCCTGATTTTTGATCCCGTCCAATATTTCGTGAAAGTTCATAATTTTTTATTTAATATGAAAGAATTATTCATCTATTTTGTTCAAAAAAATCCTTATTTATTTAATTTAGGCTCAAACTAAATAAAATGTTCCGTTTATACGTGATTGAACCAAATTACAATGATCTTACACCTCACACTCTAATTACCTGATTATAAGCACTGAATTAATTTTTAAAAGATCAAAATTGCATTATTAACAAAAAAGTCGAACCAACCTGTCATTTGGGGTCATTTGAGTAGGAAGGAAAACGTCCTGAATTTTTTAATATTTTTTTTTAAGCCTCCAGTTAAATAGACTAATTCAATAATTACCAAAATAGTTCCAAAAAATCAATATTATTTTGCTGTAAAATCAAATTTTAATCGAAAATTGAAAGTTCCTCTTTTTTAATCGTCAATTCCTCTTTCGTCCGGATCGTTTCAGCCAAGCCTTTGATCCTTGGCAATTCATATACAAAATAATATTTCATTGTATGGATCTTTTCCCTATAAAAAGCTGCAGGCCATCTCATTTCTCCTGATTCCAGCTTTTCAGTAGCGGCCAATCCGATCCGCAACCATTGCCAGCTGATCAAAATATGTCCGGTCATCTCCATAAATAGTGATGCATTGGCCAAAAATCGTTCGTATTGTTTCTGGAAGGCATAAGGCAGCAAATGCTCCATGACTTTCTGAACTTCACCAATAGCCTCCTCCAGTTTTTGTGCATATGGCTGCAAAGTTTCCTTTCCTTTGGCTGCAGCAATGGTTTCGTTCAACACTTCCAGTAATACCATCATCGCCTGTCCATTGTTGGCTGTGATCTTCCTGCTCAGCAAATCAAGAGATTGAATTCCGGATGTGCCCTCATATATGGATGTGATACGTATATCCCTGAAATATTGCTCTAATAAAAAGTCTTTGGTATACCCGTAACCGCCCAAAACCTGAACACCATTGCTGACTGATTCTATTCCCATGTCCGAAGGGTAAGTTTTGGCGACAGGCGTCATCAAATCAAGCATCATCTGTGCTTTTTGCTGCGCTTCACCTTCAGTACAATGAACCAGATCATAATACTTATATGTCTCCAAAAGCAAAGCAACAGCACCTTCCGTGATGGATTTTTGTTTGAGCAACATCCTGCGCACATCTGGATGATTGATGATCAATGTTTGTTCTTTGGCTTCCATACCTTCCTTGGTCATTCGCCTGCCCTGGGATCTTTCCTTTGCATAGGCTAAAGAAGCGTGATAAGCAGCTGTTGCAATAGACACTGCCAGATTGCCAACCTCAAGTCTGGCCTGATTCATAAGCTGGAACATATATTTCAAACCTTTGTTGGGTTCGCCAACCAGCCAGCCCCGACAATCATTGTGCTCGCCGAACATCAGGTGTGTGGTGCAATAACCTCTTTGACCCAGTTTTTGATAATCACCTGCTGTGATCACATCATTCGGCTCAAATCCATGTGCCGTGATCCGGTGTTTTGGCACAACAAACAAGGAGATTCCTTTGGCACCTTCGGGAGCGCCCTGTATCCGGGCTATGACCATGTGGATGAAATTTTCTCCAAACTGGTGGTCTCCTCCGGAAATAAAAATTTTCTGTCCTTTGATCAGGAAATAGCCTTCATCAGTCGGAACAGCAGTCGTGGTAAGGTCTCCAAGAGAGCTTCCAGCTTCAGGTTCTGTCAAAGACATCGTTCCCATCCATTTTCCCTCCAGCATTTTAGGTACATAAGTCTCTATCAGCTCATCCGAACCAAATGAAGTCAGCAGATTCGCAGCTCCTGTCGTAAGTGCCAGATAAGGTCCGGCGTTGTTATTGGCGCAATGCAATATATGTTCTGCTGCTGCGACCAGGACATGAGGCATGTTCATTCCGCCATGTTTAGGATCAAAATGGGAACCAATCAGACCAGATTCGGCTACTTGTCTGAAAATCTCGCCCAATTGTGGATGAATCACAACACGTCCTTCCCGAAACATCGCCGGTTTTTCATCCATCTCCTTAAAACTCGGATACAATGCCTGATCGGCCAAATCTTTCATACCATCCAGGAAAATATCCGCACCTTCGAGATCAAAATCCTTATGCTTTTCAAATTTTAATACATCCTGCAGGTTAACAACATCAAAAAGCAGGAATTTCAGGTTGTCAAGATCCATGTAGTTCATATAGAGAATTTTTAAGTTTTTCAGTGGGTTAATTTCGCTCTCTGATCAAAATCATCTCCGATTGCAAACTTTAATACGCTGTATTCAATCAAAAAAAAAGAATAAAAAAAGTGGATGATTATATCTGAATATAATTTTAACTTAAAGTAAGGTTATTTAATTATAACTTCCAAATTTTTTTAAATAAAAATAATAATTTTTAATCGTTATTAATAAATCTATTGAATTAATATACTATTTTTAACCCACAATTCAATTATTTATTGCATATTTACTACTTTAAATATACCAAGGATTGTTTGGACAATTTATACTAACTTAAAGTATATTTTATATAAAAAACTGAACTGATCACAAACCTTATTAATTATGTCAATAAAAATCAGAAAAATCGCTGTTTTAGGCTCCGGAGTGATGGGTTCCGGCATCGCCTGCCACTTTGCCAATGCCGGATTTGAGGTATTATTGCTGGATATCGTCCCATTTGGATTAAATGAGGAGGAAAAGACCAATCCAGTCATACGAAATAAAATCGTCAATGATTCACTTCAAAAGGTTTTAAAGTCCACACCTGATCCACTTTACAAAAAAAGTTATGCTACCAGGATCAAAACTGGCAATTTCGAAGATGATCTGAAACAGATAGAAACCTGTGACTGGATCATTGAAGTAGTGATCGAAGACCTGGATATCAAAAAAAATCTATATGAACAGGTCGAAAAATACAGAAAACCAGGCGCATTTATTTCAACCAACACTTCCGGGATTCCGATCAGACTGCTTTCAAAAGACAGAAGCGATGATTTCAGAAAGCATTTCTTAGGCACACATTTTTTCAACCCGCCAAGATATCTTCGATTATTTGAAATCATTCCCGGCCCGGAAACAGACCCAAACGTGGTACATTTCTTCATGGAATTTGGCAGGGAGTTTTTAGGTAAACAAAGCGTACTTTGTAAGGACACACCTGCTTTTATTGCAAACAGAGTGGGTATTTTTTCTATTGCCCGACTACTTGAACTGACAGACGAATTCGGATTCGATATCGAAACGGTGGATGCATTGACCGGACCGGTGATCGGAAGACCCAACACAGGCACATTCAGACTGCAGGATCTTGTGGGTATTGACACAGGCTTGAAAGTGATGAAAGGCGTGATCGAGCACTGTCCGAAAGACGAATATTTTTCAGTTTTCAGCCAAAAACCATTACCTGCTTATTTTGACTATCTAACTGAAAATAAATTCCTGGGCAATAAGTCCGGACAAGGTTTTTATCAGAAAACAAGGGAGAAGGATGCTGAAGGTAAAAGCATTATCCTCGCGTTGGATATTCGTAGCAATCAATATGTTCCGAGCCAGAAGGTACGGATGGATGCCATCAAAACAGCAAAAAAACTGGATACATTGACGATGAAAGTAAGGTCTTTCTTCGAATGTGAAGATCCTGCATGCCTGTTTATCCAAAAATACTTCCTGAGTCTGTTCGCTTATGCATCGCAACGAATCCCAGAGATCAGCGATGATGTATTCAGTATGGATGATGCTCTGAAAAACGGATATGCCTGGGATGCCGGACCATTTGAATACTGGGATATGATCGGTGTGGGAAAAGCCGTTTTACTGGCTGAACAAAATGGCCTGAACGTCGCAACCTGGGTAAAAGACATGCTCAACGCGGGGGTTACCAGCTTTTACACCTTTGAAAATGGCAAAAGACACTATTATAATATTACATCAAAAAAATATGAAGTTCTCCCGGGTGCAGAAAAAACCATCCATCTGGCAGCCTTCAAAAACAACATTATATTCAAAAATACTGAGGCTCAAATCCTCGATATAGGCGATGGAGTTCTTTGTCTCGAATTTATTTCCAAAAGCAATGTGATCGGGGAAGGCACAGGTGAAGCCATGAACAAAGCCATCGAAATCGCTGAAAGTGAAGGTTGGAAAGGGCTGGTCATCGGTAATAATGCCCCTAATTTTTCTGTTGGCGCCAACTTGATGCTCGTTGCCATGCATTCTTTCCAAAAAGACTGGAAAAAGCTGGATGAACTGGTTGCCGGATTTCAGGATGTGAACATGAGACTTCGCTATGCTTCCGTTCCTGTTGTGATAGCGACACAAGGTTATGTTTTTGGTGGTGGCGTGGAAATGTCCATGCATGCTGACAGTGTAATGGCTTCAGCGGAATCATACATCGGACTGGTGGAAGCGGGTGTTGGTTTGTTGCCGGGAGGCGGAGGAACCAAAGAATTTGCAGTGCGTCTGTCAGAAAGCTTTTTCGAAGGGGACGTACAAATGCCCAGACTGGCAGAAATGTTCAAAACCATCGCGATGGCTCAGGTTGCAACCTCAGCACCGATGGCTTTTGACATGAAATATCTGTTGCCGGATCGCGATCATGTAGTATTAAACACAGCTCATGTTTTGTATAAAGCCAAGCAACAAGTGCTCAGACTTGCCATAAACTATGTTCCACCGGTCGCAAAACAGGTGAAAGTATTGGGTAGAGCAGGACTGGCTACTTTGTACACTGCGATCAATGAATTTAAACTGGGACAATTCATCAGCCAGCACGACGGGCTGATCGCTTCAAAAACCGCTTATGTCATGTGCGGTGGTGATCTTACCGGATCACAAACTGTTTCAGAACAATACTTACTTGACATTGAAAGAGAAGCATTTATAAGTTTGTGTGGCGAAGAAAAAACGCTGGAAAGAATACAGTATATGTTGCAATTCAACAAACCACTTCGTAACTAATTTTTATCAAAATCAAAATCTATTTATCGATGGCATATATTATTAAAGCATACAGATCAGCCGTTGCAAAAGCAGGGAAAGGCGCATTCAGAAACCTTCGTTCGGATGAACTGGCTGCTACGATCATTAAAGAAATGATGCACAGAACACCAGAACTCGGAGACTACCCCATCGATGGTGTCCTGGTGGGCTGCGCAAATCCTGAAGGAGAACAAGGACTTCAGATAGGCCGGATGGTTGCCTTGCAGGCATTTGGACATGAAGTTCCGGGCGTCACAGTCAACAGATATTGCGGTTCGGGTCTGGAAACGATTGCAATGGCATCAGCCATGATCCGTGCCGGCATGGGCGATGTTTATATTGCCGGAGGTACGGAAAGCATGAGCATGATACCTATGACCGGTTATAAATTCGCGCCGGGCTATCAGATGGCACTCAACACACCTGATTACATCGTAGGCATGGGGACAACTGCTGAAGCGGTGGCAAAAAAATATCAGATCTCAAGAGAAGATTCGGATATGTTTTCCTTTTTGTCCCACCAGAAAGCAGCTGCAGCACAGGATGCCGGAAAATTTGACGATCGGATCATCCCTGTTGAAGTGACCGAAGTTTTTGTGGAAAATGGTCAGAGAAAGGAGAAAAAAACCATTGTCAGCAAAGATGAAGGTGTCAGAAGAGATACTAGTTTGGAATCATTGGCAAAACTCAGGCCTGTTTTTTCACAGAAAGGGGTGGTAACGGCAGGCACTGCTTCCCAAACTTCTGATGGCGCGTCATTTGTGATCGTTGTAAGCGATAAAGTGGTTAAGGCACTTGGATTGAACCCCATCGCCAGACTCGCATCTTATGCGGTAGCCGGTGTGGATCCGCTTTACATGGGGATAGGACCTGTTTATGCCATTCCAAAAGCGTTGACACAGGCAGGTTTGAGTTTGTCCGACATTGAACAGATAGAGCTCAATGAAGCATTTGCTGTGCAATCCCTGGCTGTGATCCGTGAAGCCGGATTAAATCCTGACGTTGTCAATGTCAACGGCGGAGCGATCGCATTGGGTCATCCGCTGGGATGTACCGGAGCAAAACTGACTACCCAATTATTGAACGAAATGGGATTGAGAAAACAAAAATATGGTATGGTGACGGCTTGTGTTGGCGGTGGTCAGGGTGTTTCCGGAATTTTTGAGTATCTTGCATCCTAAAAATGATATGACAAAAAGGTGGATCGTCTTGAGTGCCCTGTTTTCGTTGTTTCAGATGATTTTTGGAATTTCATCATCTGCGCAGACAGGGCAAATTTCGGGGCTGGAGATCAGGATCAGGGCTTTGCTTTCAACGGATGATCAAGGCGTTTTTGCGGTAGCGTATCGGGATTTGGATGAACCAGACCGAATGGTTTTCATCAATGAGCATGAGGTTTTTCATGCTGCAAGTACGATGAAAACACCTGTTTTATATGAAGTATTTCGTCAGGCAAAACAAGGCAGATTCAATATTCACGATTCCATTATAGTTAAGAATGAGTTTTATTCTATAGTTGACAGCAGTGTTTTTTCCATAGATCTTACCGGGGACAGTACCGAGATCCTTAAGGGGAAGGTTGGCAGGAAAGCTACAATTTATGAATTGTGTTTTGAGATGATCACAAAAAGTTCCAATCTCGCTACCAATGTCATCATCGATTTGGTCGGAGCAAAAAATGTGACCAATGCCATGCGTGAAATAGGCGCCAACGACCTACAAGTGCTCAGAGGTGTTGAGGATTTGAAAGCATTTGAGTTGGGGCTCAGCAATACAACTACAGCAATTGATCTGTTGGTCTTGTTTGAGGCATTGGAAAAAGATAAATTACCGGATCCGGAATCCAGCAGCGAAATTCTTAAAATACTCAGGTCACAATTTTACAGAGATATCATTCCACGATATTTACCCAGGGAAGTAGTCGTAGCCAACAAGACAGGATCCATTACACAGGTAATGCATGATTCAGGTCTGGTATTTTTACCGGATGGGAGGAAATACGGTCTGGTATTACTATCCAAAAAATGGACTGATGAAGCAAAAACCAGGGAAAAGATGGCACAGATCTCCAAAATGATCTATGAATCTTACGCCAAATAAAATCTGTATTCCTTCAAGATCATTTAGCACAAAAAAACAAGATCCGGGCAAAACACATAAAGTTTCGTCCGGATCTAATCTCAGGCCATCGTTGTTAAGCCCGGGAAAGCCAGTTATTCTTTTTCCAAGTAAGTTTTGGCGAAATATTCGCGGTAAGCATTGACCGATCTTTGCTTGATCACTTCCCTGTAATTCTTTTGGGAGATGGAGAATACTTCAAAATTGAATGATTTATCCAAAAACTCTTCAGAACGTGTTTCCAGCTCGTAATAATACTTCATTGACCTGTCTTTGTCATCAAATTTCCTGATCAGAATGATCTGTACGGACTCATTGGTATCCAGATAAATATTGGAAATTCTCAGGCCATCCTGCTTATAGAATTTGGAATTGTAGGAGGATATTTCTTTTTTCGCTTCATTGAGCTGGTTTTGATCCACATTATATAATACTACAAAAATATAGTGCATTTTATCACCTTCCAGATCAAAAGCCTCCACTCCTTCTTTATAAATGATCGGATCAAATGCCTGTCTGTCTCCTTTCAGAAATCTCAACATTTCCTTCGCCTTGATTTCTTCCGGAGTATTCGGGTACCGGGCTATGAGGTTTTCCAATGATTTGATGTAGGCTTCTTTCCCATCTATATTGCCGACACATACTGCTTCAATAAAGTCAAATTTCACAGCATATCCCGGGTCTGTTTCGAACTGCGATTTGGTATCCTGTATTCTTTTGTGTGCAGCCTTGTAGTTTTCAGCTTTGTACAGTGTAAAAACTTCCTGATACAGATTTTCCTTTGTGTTGAGCTTTTTCATTTGCTCTGCAAGGTAACCTTCCTTCGTCAGGGCAAGGGTAAAACTGCAATCAGGGAAATTGCTTGCCATTCTGTTGACCACGTGTTGCGCATTGTCTTTTTGGGATAAATTGTTATAAGCAAGGTAAGTGTAATACAAAGCTTTACAATTTTCTTCGAAATCCGGGTATTTACTTACAAGTTTTTCCAGGATCTCAGCAGACAATTTATGATTTTCGAGATTATCCTTGTAAAGAATACCCAGATTGAGCATCGCTTTCTGGATTTGATTTTGAGCTGCTGTAAGAGCTTGTTCTGTATTTGGAACATCCTTCATATACGTCCTGAATTCCGCATCCGTCAGTTTTTCGGTTTGTGTAACCTGCTCATCGTCTTCATCATTGCTCCTTCCACTGGATTTTGCAGAACGCCTCCAGTCGTCTTCCAACGCTCTGAATTCCCATTTTCTCTCAAAATCCATTTTTCCTATTCTCACAGAATTCTGGTTGTATGCAAAAAAAGAACTCATGGTGCTTAAATCTCTACCTGCATTGGTTCGGTCTATACCCTGATCATCAGCCATAGTGACAGGAGATTTATTTTCAACAGTTTGTTGAAGTTTTCTGTTTTTCTCTCTTTCTTCTTTTATTTTGATTGCAATCGCTTCCTGTTCTTCCCTGCTTTTAAAGCTCAGGGCAATCAGGCTATCCTGCAACTGGATCGTTTCCAGATTGGTGGCGATCAGTCTCAGATTATTGGCGTACTTGGTTGTCATCGCAAATCTTTCATCAGTCTTGTGCATAAACATAAGCGTACTGTCAAAATAATTCTTTGCTTCAAGATAAGACTCTTTCTCAAAATAGCGATTGGCCAACAGATGGTAGATTTCAGCTTTAAGGTCATTATTGGATGTATTATGACTCAGAGACAATCTATAATATTTTTCAGATTCTTCGTTATCACCCGTTTTTGCATAAATCTCAGCCTTGGTATAATAGATCTGGTCTTTGTATTCGGCAAATTTTTCTTCCTTGAGCATTTTGTCCAGTTCTTTCAAAACATCCTGACTGCTGTGCGTCGTCGCTGAAGAATTTTTGAATGCGTTGAGTCTGGCATTGAATTCAAGATTATAATCTTTTGTATTTTCATAAGCAAAACCATACATTTTGCCTGCCTCTACAGATTGACCGAGCAATTCATGTATCTGGGCCAAAATATAAGCATATCTGGCCTTATCCTTTTTATCAGCAGTCTCAATGGCTTTAGTCAGAGGAGCAACCGCTTCGCTAAAATTCTTATTTTTAATAAAATAATAGGCTTTTACCACATGAATATCTGAAGTGAGGTCAGGATCGGTATTTTCACTTTCCAGCTTACTGATCATATAATTGGCTGAAGGCCACCTTTCCCTTTCAATATAAGTTTTTGCCATCCAGATCAAACCTTCTGTGTAGGCGAACTTACTGTCTATGGTTCCTGCAACCGCCGCCGCATTATTTTTTGCATTTGATTTTTTGCCAGAATTTTTGGAAGCAGATTTCCTGGCAGATTTTTTTGATTTGCTTTTTTTCCCGTCTTTTGAAACATCATTTGCTTTTTGAACGGTCAGTTTTGCAGGATGCATTTCATTGACGAAATATTCAAGGGTCTTTTCTGCAGTTTCAAAATCCTGTTTAAGATACTGCGATTTGCCGATGAGCAGATATGCGTCGTCTGTCCAGTCGCTGACCCTGTGCATATTGATCACTCTTGATACTTTTTCGATCGCGATATTCAAATCAGGAATGACCGCGCTCGCATCTTTTACATCCCTGTATGGATACAGGCTGAGCAACCTGGTGTAGCTATCCTGGTGCTGGTCAACCAATGTAACCATACTTTTCTGATACAACTCATTGGCATTGAAATAACCGTTGTATAAGGCGGTAGTATTGTGATATACCTTGCCTCCTTTGGAGACATCTCCTTTTCTTTTGGTGGTAGTGCAGCCTGCGATGGACAACAAAACAATCATTATCAGTAAAAAAGCATATTTTTGTTTCAATTCAGAAAGTTTTTTAGTTAATACTAACCCATTTTGTCATACGGGTATTTGATACCATATCCAATGATGAACACATTAAATGCAATAATTTCTCTGATTTTTCATTATTTCTTTATGATCTCAGATAATTTTTTGCAAAAATAATGAAATATGATAAATATTTGCAATGTATGAATATGGGATTATCTGAAAGTTTTAAAAAAATATCAGACCAATTTCAAGTTTTCAAACTTTGCACAGTCAAAATATGTTCAATAATCAACAATAAAAAATCGAGCCTTTAATTTTTGTGCTCTTCAATAAAATTATAGTTTTACAAAGTGTTAATATAACATAAAAAATAGATTTTTATTTTGTAATCTGAGATTAGGATGGCTGAAACAGGAAAAAATAAAAACAGGAAGGAAGAAAAGTTCAAAATTGTCATTTTGAATGATCAAACCTATGAAGAGAAATTTGCTTTCAAAATCAAAAGAAAATTTGTCATTCCGGGTGTCATCTTAGTATTTATATTGATGTTGAGCGTCTCATTATTGATCATATCTTACACACCGTTGAAATTGTTCATACCCGGATATGCCGATATCGAAAACAACACCTATGTTATCAAGATGAATAAATATGTAGAAGATCTGGAAAATCAGATCGCTTCGCAGGATAAATACATTGAAGCAATCCAACATATCATGAGAGGAGTCGAAGAAGCCACGGAACTGGAGTCAGGGCATGGAAAAGCAGCCAGAAAAACTGTCCAGACTGATAAAAAATCCAAAGAATCCAAAAACAATGCTTCCGTACCGGCAAAGAGTGTTTCCATCAGAAAAAACATTGGCATTCAATACCTGAATGCGCCATTGGACGGGCAGATCATACATGGAGCAGATTTCAAAAAAGGTCACTACGGGATCGACATTGCAGGCAAAAAAAATTCGGCGATCAAAGCCATCATGGAAGGTGTGGTGGTTTTTGCAGATTATTCTATCGAAACAGGCAATACCATTGCACTTCAACATCCCAACGATATGGTTTCGGTGTATAAGCACAATGACAAACTGCTTAAGAAAACCGGAACTTTCGTGTCTGCCGGTGAAGCCATAGGGATCATAGGCAACACAGGTACTTTGACGGATGGTCCGCATCTGCATTTTGAATTATGGTACAAAAGCACTCCGTTGAATCCGGCTGATTACATCGTATTTTAGATATGCTGGAATAGCAAATCTTGAGTCTTTTACGAAAAGTCTTTGCCCCCTAAATCCCTATCGCGTTTTCAGTCAGCACATGCCCTGACGTTTTCAGTCAGTACACGCCTGAAAGTGGACTTTTAATTTGTTGTTTTTCAATCGTTTACCTTAAGTCTTGTGCTGATCTTTGACGTCAGTAGGTCGGGGCAAAAAACGAATTAAAATCAACAAATTGGACTTTTCAGAGCAGACTCAATTTTATTAAATGATTTGTTAAGTTTTTGATTTCGGTATACTTTTTTGTGGTTCATGCGTTAATAATGGTCTAAACATAAACAGCGGCATATCAAGTGAATGCCAGAGCGGTTTTACAAAAAACTAACTATAGAAAGAACATTACCCAAAATTTCGCAGATAAAGTGATCACTTTTATTGAAGACTTGAAATACAGGGACATGCGGAATACTTATTACGTAGATTACGAT
>ERZ761607.2250-NODE-2250-length-21455-cov-4.888692_pt1 | contig 21455 bp, 21 predicted proteins | sample MGYA00511164_ERZ761607 | MGnify/ENA primary metagenome ERZ761607 (study PRJEB28899, sample SAMN02445080) | bioreactor sludge metagenome | biome: EBPR sludge | place: Australia: Brisbane, Thorneside Wastewater Treatment Plant | collected 2011-06-22 ... | reverse complement strand
AGCATGAGTTTGCCGACTCGAAAGCAACCGGCGACTGGATCTTTTGGATCGATGCAGATGAGCGCGTTACTGACGAGCTGAAGGCCGAGATCGCATCTTTGCGAACGAAGGCTGATGCTGAGCTTCCCGACGGTTTTCGCATTGCTCGTAAGACGGAGTATCTCGGTGAATGGATCCGTCATTCCGGTTGGTATCCCGACTATCAGATGCGTCTTTATCGTAAATCGGTAAGCTACTGGGACGGCGTCGCACCGCACCAAACGGCTCGAGTGCCGGGACGGGTTGAAACTCTAAAGGGTGAGCTGCTTCACTACACTAAGCAAGACCTGTCCGAGCATCACCGCGTTACGGAGCATTACGCGACCCTTGCCGCTCAGCATCTCTTTGAAAATGGGAAAGCTGCCACTGCGGGCAAAATATTCGCATCGACGATCGCAGCCTTCCTGCGGACATTCATTGTGAAACAGGGCTTCCGTGATGGCATCCGCGGGCTTATTATCGCATTCTTCACGGCGTATGGTGTTTTCTTGAAGTACGCCAAACTTTGGGAGCTTGGCCGGGCAAAATAGCGAATGAAAACGGTAATATTATGCGGCGGCCGGGGGACGAGACTTAACGAGCTCGGCAAGGTGGTGCCGAAGGCTCTGGTCGAAATCGGCGGCCAGCCGATCATTTGGCATTTGATGCACCTCTATGCGGCTCACGGTTTCAATGATTTTCACCTATGTTTAGGGCACCTGGGGCACAAGATCAGAGAATATTTTGGCTCTTCCGGGAGCGTTGAAAACCACGTGAGTTTTCCCGTGACCGAGGAAACGAACTGGAATGTCTCGCTTTTCGATACGGGCGAAGACACAAACACCGGCGGACGCATCGCCATGATCGCTGATGCTCTAAAGTCTGAGGAACGATTTTTCGTGACATATGGCGATGGTTTGGCAGATGTGGATATAGAAGATCTTCTGGAATTCCACAGGAAACACGGAAAACTTGCGACGATGACCACGGTTCATCCTCGGTCGCCCTTCGGTGTGGTGGAGATAGGCGAAGACGGCGCGGTTACTTCGTTTCGCGAAAAGCCGCGGCTCGACGTCTGGATAAATGGAGGCTTCTTTGTCTTTGAACGGAATGTACTGGACCTTCTTGGCGGCGATCCGGTTCTGGAAGAAGGCCCCTTGGAAACGTTGGCTGCAGATGGCGAACTGATGGCTTTCCGCCACACCGGTTTCTGGAAGTGTATGGATACCTATAAAGACAGTCTTGAGTTCAATTCACTTTGGAAAGGCGGAGCTCCCTGGAAGGTCTGGAAATAGACGCGGATTCTTTACGATGCAGACATCATTTTGGAAAGATCGGGTTGTTTTTGTGACCGGCGGGACCGGGTTCGTCGGTGCGCATCTCGTCAAGACGCTTATCGAGAACGGTTCACCCGTCATCTGCCTACGACGCGATCAGATGACGCCGAGTTCGCTTGATGCACTCGGCGTTTCCGACCGGGTTTCATATGTCAACGGCTCGGTCGAGGACCACGATCTGATCGAACGCGTCCTCAACGAGAACGACGTTGATACCGTCTTCCATTTGGCAGCTCAGGCGATCGTCGGCTCGGCAAACCGCTCGCCGCTCTCGACATTCGAGACGAACATTCGCGGGACGTATATGCTGCTTGAGGCATGCCGTCGTTCTCCACTCATCAGCCGTATCGTCGTTGCCTCGAGCGACAAGGCATACGGCGAACAAACTGAGCTTCCGTACACCGAAGATCTGAAACTGAACGCACGATTTCCGTACGATGTCTCCAAGGCGTGTACCGATATGATCTCTGCTTCGTTCGCTGCGACATATGCCCTACCCGTCGCTGTGTCGAGATCGGCAAACATTTACGGTCCGGCAGATATGAATCTTTCCCGGATAATTCCCGGAAGCATCATTTCGGTTCTCAAGGGCGAAGACCCGATCGTCCGCAGTGATGGCACTCCGGTGCGCGAGTTCATTTATGTTGACGATGTGGTCAGCGGGTATCTCGCTCTCGCTGAAAATATTGAAGCAGCCGGTGGCAATGCATTCAATTTTGGAACGAATGCACCTGTACGAATAATCGACCTCGTCAACGAGATAATAGAAGCCTGTGGGGCAGCTGATGTAATTAAGCCGAACGTATTGCTTCAGGAGAAGATAAAGAACGAGATCGATGCTCAATATCTTTCCGGTGAGAGGATGAAGGCGATCACCGGCTGGACTGCTTCGGTCCCGCTTCAGGAAGGATTAGCTCGAACAGTTGATTGGTATCGTGATAATATCGACCTGTGGGAATAATCCACGCATTGCCCGGTGAAAAAGCGAACCAACGGGCTCTCCCGGGCATCATAATCGTTCAGCAACTCAGAGAAATAATTTATGCGGTATTTTTGCGGAATCTTCATCTTGGCGGTCTTTACGGCTTCTGCCGCTTCGGCCTCGGCCCAAAAGGGCGTTGATTCGCAGACCCAAACGATAAAGGAGGACGCGAACAAGACCACGAGCCGAACCACGGATGCCTCACGCTCTTTCGATTGGGGTAAGGGAAAGACGCGTGTCCGCGAACGGCTCCCGAACCCGTATCAGATGAACTCGCGGCGGGATGTCTTGCTCGAGACGATCAAGGAAGTGCTGGCGGAGAACAAGCTTGTTATGGACGAAGCGTCCTCTCGGCTCTCGGAGGGTATTATTGTCACTCAGCCTTTCGTTTTTGGCCGGGGGCCGGTCATAGCATCGTCAGAGCTTAAGCGTTACGGGATAATCGAGTTTGCTGATACTGCGTGGTCGCGAGGACAGTATTCGCTGACGATAGAGGTGCAGTCGATCGACGGCATCAAAAACAATGTTTCCGTGAATGCGAAGATCGAGGGACGATCCGGCCGCGGGCTGACGACGGAATGGGTGACGGTCCCGAGTTCTGGTGTTGCAGAAGAAGAATTTTTGGTCAAACTTGTTGAGCGGGTCACCGGCGTTGTGATGGACCCCTCGCAGAAGGTCGAACAGCCGTAACGATCCGAAATGCGTTTCCTTTCCCTTCCAATTTTCTTGTTTATTCTCGTCTCTGCGGGCGTAGCTAATGCCCAATCGGCGGAGAACGAAGGGATGTTCCCTAATGACGTGGACCGTGTCCGCACCCGGCCCTCGAATTCGATCCGCGAAATGGTCGAGAAACAACGGGCCGCGAAGCGTAAAAAGGAACACGAAGAGATGCTAAAGCGTGGCGAAGAGGCGATGGAACTCATCGGCCAACTCAATACGTCATTTGAAACTGCCGGCGGGCTTACAAAGGACGATCGCGAAAAGCTCGACCGGCTCGAAAAGCTTGCTTCGAAGATCAGAGACGACCTCGGCGGGGATGGCGATGGTGACGACAGGTTCACTGCCGAGGAAACTCCGCCAGCTGATGTTCGCCAGGGATTTATTGCTCTGAAGGAATCGACCGAGAAGCTGGTCAAGGAACTAAAGCGGACAAGCCGGTTTACGATCTCAGCCGCTGCAATTCAAACGTCGAACGCGGTGATCAAGTTCGCTCGGTTCTTGAGAATCGCTCCGTAACCCCCAGATGTTCTCAAAGGTTTTTCGCTCTTTATTTCTATTCGTCTTTGCGGGATTCGCTGTGTTCACCGCGACCGCGCAGGATGAGGACACCCCGCTAACCATCGATTCAAACCTGGTAGTTCTAAACGTATCTGTACGCGATAGCCGTGGCCTCCACGTCTCCGGCCTTACACAGAAGGCCTTCTCTGTGCTTGAGGATGGTATCGACCAGCCGATCTCATTCTTTGCCGCCGAGGAAACCCCCTTTGCAGCAGTTATATTGTTAGACAGCAGCGGGAGCATGGGTTCGAACATCAGCCTTGCCCGCTCGGCAGCCATCAGATTTCTTGACGGAATTCGGGCAGAGGATAACGTTGCGATCTATCGGTTCGATACCAGGGTGAACCTCGTCCAGGACTTTTCGAATAGCCGAGACGTTAACGAGCGCATTTTTGACGTGAAGGCCGATGGGATGACGGTCCTTTACGATGCCGTCTATAAGGCCGCCGGGGAACTGGGTAAGCGGCCTGAAAAGCGACGGGCGATAATCGTTCTTTCGGACGGAGCCGACACTCAGAGCGGCCGTTCCGCAGCTCGTGCCTTGAAAGCTGCCTCTGCAGCAAATGCCGTTATCTATACCGTCGATATGTCGCAAAATGGGCCCGGCTCTACCGGCCGCCAACAGGCCCGTGCCGTATTAAAGGATTTTGCGGAAAAGACAGGCGGGACATTTGTCGAAAAGCCAGGCGGTGCAGACCTGAGAACCGCTTTCGAAGCGATCGTGGAGGAGCTGGGAGTTCAATATACTCTCGGCTACGAACCGCTTAACGAGAAAAAGGATGGTAAGTGGCGATCGATAGAATTGCGGATCGCAAGGCCAAACCTTACGATCCGCACGCGTGACGGCTATTTTGCGGTTAAATAGCGACTATTCGTCGTCCGCGAGAACGAAGGTAAGGATCATCGCGACGCGGTACTCGTCAACCTTACCTTCAACAATGCTCACCTTTTGTTCCTTCACCCATGCACTCCGAAGATGTTCGATCGTTCGCGATGCTCTTTCAACACCCTGTTTTACGGCATCGTCAAAACTTACCTTCGAAGTGGCGATAATTTCGATATTTTTTGCAACTGACATATTCCCTCCTGGTTAAGCTGCTTGAAGCGAAGTGAGGTTACGCGAACGATCTGCGTGCCGTTCGATAGCGAGCGAGACCAACTGATCGATAACCTCGGTGAAAGAAACTCCGCTGCCGGCCCACATTTTCGGGTATCCCGAGGCATCCGTAAGGCCTGGCATCGTGTTGATCTCGTTTATCAAAAGCATACCGTTATCCGTCCGAAGAAAGAAATCGACGCGAGCGAGGCCCGAACCATCAATTGCCTTGAAGGCCGTGATAGACATCTCCCGGATCTTTGCTTCGAGTTCAGCGGAGACAGCGGCGGGGACAACCAATTCGTTATTGCCCGTACCTGCGTACTTCTCGGTGTAATCGAGAAATGCTTTGCTCTTATCCCGGATCACATACTCACCAGGCCGGCTCGCCAAGGGTTCGTCATTGCCGAGAACGCCGCACTCGATCTCCCGCATTTTCAGAGCCTCTTCAACTATCACCTTGCGGTCGAATCTTGCTGCAAGTTCTATCGCGGCACTGAGTTCGTCCAAATTCTCAGCCCGGGAAACGCCGACAGAAGAACCCAGGTTTGCAGGCTTAACGAACGCCGGAAAACCTATCTCCGTTGAAATTCGGCCAATGACAGCGTCGGGGTCAGTCTCGAAGTCCCGCCTCAGCAGCCACGAATATTTGCACTGCGGCAACCCGGCTTTCTGGAACAGTGACTTCATAACCACCTTGTCCATCCCGCAGGAAGAGGCAAGAACGCCGCATCCGACGTAAGGCAGGCCGGCCATTTCGAGCAGGCCCTGGATCGTTCCGTCTTCGCCAAAGGTGCCATGGAGCACCGGAAAAGCGACGTCTATGCCGACGCTCTCAGTATCCGGCTTCAAAGAGGTTAGTCCGTTGTAGGATGTATCGCCGATCAGTGCGAAATCGCCATCAAGTGCTTCTGTAGCGAAAGCGTTGTGGACGTGCTCAGGTAAAAGCTCGATCGAGGACTGCGGGCTAAGCCACGCTCCGCCGTGTGTAATCGCGATTGGTACGGGCTCGTACTTTTCTTTGTTGATATTCTCGATCACTGCAGCCGCCGAACGTACCGATACTTCATGTTCGCCCGAACGGCCGCCAAAAATGACTCCAACGCGAATTCGCATAATTATTTGCAGTTCAAAGGATCGTCTTTCCGAAGGCGGAAAGAATAAGTTCACAGGCAAGTTCTACGGTGAGATTGCTCTGATCGAGGAGCGGGTTGACCTCAACGATCTCGAACGAACGCATCTTACCTGATTCGGCAATTAGTTCAAGTGCAAGGTGTGCCTCGCGATAGGTAGTTCCGCCGCGGACAAGCGTTCCGGACCCCGGTGCGAAGCGTGGGTCGATCATATCAACGTCGAAGGTCACAGCAAACCCCGCCGGAGCTGCCCCCGCAATGCGGATCGCATCCTCAACGCAGGCCATCATCCCCCGTTTGTCGATATCGCTCATTGTGAAAAAGCGGTCGCGAAGGCCGAGCTTCTCGATCATCTCACGCTCGCCGGGGTCAATATCTCGTGCCCCGATGTGGGCAAAGAATCGCGGATCGAGCTTCGCTCCCGCAGAGGCGACGTTGACCAATTCTTCGGCTCCGTGACCAAGGATAGCGGCCAGCGGCATACCGTGAATATTGCCCGATGTACTCGTCTCCGGCGTATTGATATCCGCATGAGCATCGAACCAAATGAGCCCGATGTCCTCGCCCCGTTGCTTGAAATGTGTCGAAATCCCGGAAAAGCTCCCGATCGCAATACTGTGGTCGCCACCAAGGATGACTGGCGTCGCACCGCGACCGAGAGCCCCCATAACTTCCGTGGCGATGTTTTCGGAAGACGCGGAGATTTCATCGAGGTTATGAATATCGCCGGGGACACGTTGCCCGTCAGCCGGCTGAACCAGCGTGACGTTACCGCGATCTGTTACTTTGAAACCCAGTTGTTCGAGGTGCCGAGTGACCCTGCTGCCCCGGATCGGGCTGTGTCGTATTGCCTCAACCCCTAGTTCACTTCCCGACTTTCCCGCGCCAAAACCGAGCGGAACGCCTATGATCTCTAATTCCTTCTTGATATTTTCGTGCACAACTTGTCAATATTCATCAATGCTCGCCAAAGCCCCGTTTGAACAGGTCTTCGACTGCTGCCAGTGCCGATGCCTCGTCCGGCCCATCTGCCTGCAAATATAGTTCGGTGCCGATCGAAGCGGCAAGCGTAAGCAAATTCAAAATTGATTTGGCATCCGCAAAAACGCCCTTGTCCGGGCGAATGATCTTAATTGTCGATTCGAAGGTCCCGGCAAGGCGGACCAACTGCGCCGCCGCCCGAGCGTGAAGCCCGAGATCATTAACCACCTTGACCGTTGATTCAACCATTATCTGCTTTTCGGGAGTCAAGCAATGCCGCAGTCCGGTAAATAGCCCCTTTCCCTGCCTCTTCGATCAGCTTCGAGGCCTCGCTCAAAGTTCCTTCGCCTTTGTAGGCTGCCAGCTTTACCACCATCGGGAGATTTACGCCCGTGACGATCTCGACCTCACCGTCCTTAAGAAACATTGCGGCGATGTTCGTTGGGGTCCCGCCGAACATGTCCGTCAGGATCACCACGCCGCGGCCCGACGAAACCCTCTCGATCGCCCTCTCGATCTCCTTTTTCGCAAGCTCGACGTCGTCGTGCCACCCTATCGAGACGGCGGTCAGGTGGCTCGTCTCGCCAACAATGGTCTCCGCTGCCGAAAGTAGCTCATTTGCCACCTGGCCGTGAGAGATAATGACGCCGCCAATTCTTTCCATAGAGCTATTTTTGCATATCGCGGTGCGAGACCGAAGTTTTGAATCCGGCCTTTGCAATGATCCGGTCCAGTTCGTTGGCGACCATGACCGAACGATGCTTTCCGCCGGTACAACCAACGGCGATGGTCAGATACGCCTTGCCTTCGCTCTGGTACTGCGGCAAAAGGTAAAGCAAAAGGTCCGAAAAGCGTTTGATCGTTTCGCTTACTTCGGCCTGTTCGCGAAGGAATTTGACGACCGCCCGGTCCGCTCCTGTTTTTTCCCGCAGCCCAGAGACGAAATATGGATTTGGCAAATGACGCACATCGAACTGCAGATCAACATCTCGCGGCGTTCCGTATTTGTGGCCGAAACTCATAATCTGTACGAGCAACTCGGGCCGCACGCCCGCATCACCAAAGCGTCGGAGGATCTCACGCCTAAGCGTGTGAACCGAGTGTTCCGATGTGTCGATTATCAGGTCGGCCTTTTCCCGGACCGCAGCCATCGCTTTTCGCTCCTGGCGAACAGCGTCGCGAAGCCCTTTGCCGCGTTCTGCGGGGTGTGGCCTTCGCGTTTCGGAGAAGCGCCTCATCAGGACCTCTTCCGATGCTTCCAAGAAAACGACCGTTGGTTCGAACCGCTTCTTCTTCACCTTATTGATCTCTTTAGCAAAGTCGGCTAGAAAATGTCGTTCGCGGATGTCTATCACAAGCGCCGCCTTGGGTATCGGGACGATACCTTCCTCATTTGGCGACATCAATCGGACAAAAGGCGAGATCATCGTTACCGGCAGGTTATCGATACAAAAGAAACCGAGATCCTCGAATGCATTCATTGCCGAACTCATCCCCGATCCGCTGAGGCCGGTAATTACCGCAAGCGATGCGTTCTCGGTTGGTTGTTTCTTTGATCTCGGCACAGTTCCTATCGATTACGACGCCACTTTTCCTTCGCTTGCCAATGCCCTTGAATGCCTTTCCAGAACCTCTTTCGCTGCATCCGACCCCTCGCATCGGAGCATATACACCTTTACGGCTGTCTCGACCAAAGAAGCGAGGTTCCGTCCCGGGCGAACCGGCAAGGAGTACTTCGGAAGGCGGCTCCCGCAGATCTCCTCCGTTTCCATCTCGAGGCCGAAACGGTCGCCCTCCATCTGTTCTTCTGAACGACGAAATTCGATACAGACCGAAAGCTCTTTCGAACTCCTGACCGACGCTACGCCAAAAAGTTCGCGGACATTTATGATCCCGAGCCCTCGTATCTCCAGAAATCCGGCCGTGATCTCATTCGACGATCCGACCAAGGTCCCGCCGAGGCTTTTGATGCGAACTGAGTCGTCGGAAATAAGCCGGTGCCCGCGGGCGACGAGATCCAAGGCACATTCTGATTTACCGATACCCGATTCGCCCCGAATCAGAACACCGAGCCCGTGCATCTCCACCAGGACACCGTGTATCGTCGTTTCCGGGGCGAGCCGATCCTGAAGGAACGAGGTGATCAGAGCGATCGCACGAGAACTCACGGCACCGCTCCGCAAAAGCGGGATCTTATGCCTTTCGGCGAACGCGGTAACCTCTTCGATCGGCTCAAGTCCCTTCGTGATCAGCAAACACGCAATATTTTCAGAGGGCAACGAACTGACGACGTCCGCACGCTCTTCCGGTGAAAACCCTTGAAGAAACGCGGTCTCGCTCTTGCCGATCATCTGCAGCCGGCCATAGTGAATGTAGCTTGAGTACCCCGCAAGCCCGAGGCCGAGCTTTTGAATACGCTCCGACCGGAGTTCATTCGTCTCAAGTCCGTCGCCGCCGGCGATCAGCTCAAGGCCCAACTCCTCCGGAGCGGTATTCAGGAACTCCGCGACCGAGATCGACCGCGGATTCGCGATACTCTCACTAAGCATATGTTACGGCTCGATCAGCCCAAAATTCCCGTCCTTTCGCGAATAAACGACAGATATGCGCTCATTCTCAGAATTCCGGAAAACGATAAAGTCGTTAGCGGATTCAGCAATGTGCAGTGCAGCCTCTTCCGGCAACATCGGTTTAACCGCATACCGCCGCGAACGGATGATCTTTGGGGCTCCGGGAACCGGGCGAACCTCAACAGCCTTGTTCGCGATCGCTCCGGCCTTCTTCGCCTTATGGGCCTTGTCGATGACCTTATTCTTCAGCCGCAGTGCCTGCTTCTCGATCTTGTCGATGGACTGCGAAAGAGATTTATACATATCCGAATTCGCCGTCGCGGCCGTCAGTACGTCGTTTCGCCATTTGACGATGATCTCGGAGCGGTGCCTGCCGCGTTCGACCTCGATGATCACCTGTGCTTTTGCAGGCTTACCCTGAAAAAGATGATCGATACGTTCAAAGTGCTGTTCAACGTGTTTTTTGAGGGCGGGAGTTACCTCAATGTGTCTTCCTGTATATTCGAATTTCATGGTTTTGGAACCTACCTCAAATTGAGAAATCAATAAAGCTTAAATGATCGTTTTTCGCTCTCGCGAACCCGGGATCTTCATTTGATCGCGGTACTTTGCAACCGTCCGACGCGAGAGCTTGACGCCCTCCTTGCTCAGTATCTTGACGATCTGGTCGTCGGTGAGTGGTTTTTTCGTATCTTCTTCTTCGATCAACTTCTTAATACGAAGCTTTAAGATTCGGGTCGAGACCTCCTCACCGTCCTCATTCATCATTCCTTCGCTAAAGAAGCGACGGAGCTCGATGACGCCCTGCGGCGTATGCGCGTATTTTCGGTTAACGACACGCGAAATCGTTGAGAGATGCATCCCGATATCTTCCGCAATGTCCTTGAGCATCATCGGCTTGATGTGTTCAACGCCCTTATCGAGGAATTCTCGTTGCCGCTCGACAATGCATTCTACGACGCGATAGATCGTCTGCCTTCGATGCTCGATGTTTCGCAGAAGATCAACAGCCGAGCGGACCTTTTCGCGGATGAAATCCTTGGTTTCCTTGTTCGTGTCGTTCTTATCAAGGAGTTGATGATAGGTCTGGCTTATCCTAAGCCGCGGTGCTCCATCGTCGGTGAAATAGATCACGTAGTCGTCGTCGATTTTTTCAATATAAACCTCAGGAGCAACGAAGACAGCTTCGTCTGCCGAAAAGCGGCGACCCGGAAACGGGTCTAGATCGCGAATGATCTGGATCTCAGCATCAAGCACCTCGAGCGATTCGCCTGTGGCCTTTGCCAGATGCTGCAATCGATGCGGCTGCAGATCCTCGAGATGATCTTTGACGAGTGTTACCGCGAGCGAATTGCCTTCGCCCATCGCATCAAGCTGAACCAAAAGGCACTCCCGCACATCGAGGGCGGCACACCCGACCGGGTCGAGCCGCATTATCATCTGCCGGATCTCTTCGACGCGGTCGGCACGAACACCGGTCATCATCGAAATGTCATCAACCGAAGCAGAGAGCCGCCCATCCGGGTCGAGGTTCCCGATTATCGCTCGTGCGGCCTCGAGCGTTCGGTCGGACATGTCCTGCATCGAGAGCTGCCACTCGAGGTGTTCTGTCAGCGAAGGCTTGTGCGAAAGGAACTGCTCAAAGCTTGGAACATCGTCCTTGTATTCGATCTCCTGGGTCTTATATCCGGGATCGAGATAATCCTGAAACTCTCGTCCGAAATCGACCTCTTCGAAAGCATCCTGAGAGTCCCGGCCCGCATCCTCGGAGCCCTCGTTATCCCCTTCGAATTCGCCGCCATCGCGGGTCTTCGAGTCGAAATTACTTTCAAATTCACCTGCATCGGACGCATGGCCGTCGTCGGCGTCCTTGCCGCTATCACCCGGTTGTCCATTGTTCAGGAAATCATCAAATCCATCCGCGTTCTGGTCAAGAATTTCCTGCGAAAGCTCTTGGATCTCCTCTCCGGGAGCTATCTCTTCAAGAACCGGATTTGCCACCATTTCGGTCTCTATCAGCTCGCTAAGTTCCATTGCGGTCATCTGGAGCATCTCGATCCGCTGCCTTAGCTGCGGCGTCAGCACCATCTTTTGCTGCAATTGGGTTGTTAGCCGAAGAGATGACATTTACCGTTGTTCGAAGCCGCCCCACGATTTGTGGTGCGAAATTTGCTTGCTCAACTCGATTATAGATTCTTTAGGGAAAAAAGGCGAAAGATTATTGCCTATAACTTGAACTGTTCGCCGAGATAAATCCGCCGAACCTCGGCGTCCTCGACCAATTCCGAAGGCCGGCCGGCCCGGAGGATCTTTCCTTCAGACATGATGTATGCGCGGTCAGTAATTCCGAGTGTTTCACGGACGTTATGGTCAGTGATCAGGATGCCGATGCCCTGTTGCTTGAGGTACAAGATCAGGTCACGAATATCTTCGACAGCGATCGGATCGATGCCCGCGAATGGCTCATCGAGTAGGATGAAATGCGGATCGGAAGCAAGGCATCGAGCGATCTCGACCCGGCGGCGTTCGCCGCCTGAGAGCGAATCACCGCGGGTCTTGCGTACATGCTCAACACCAAATTCTTCGAGAAGTTCTTCAAGCCTGGCGAACCGTTCGGCACGGGACATTCCTCGGGTTTCAAGTACCGCGAGGATATTCTGCTCGGCGGTCATTTTTCGAAATATGGACGGCTCCTGCGGGAGATAGCCAAGCCCGAGCCTTGCCCGGAGGTACATCGGCAGGCGGGTAACATCCTCGCCGTTCAGGAAGATATTCCCGCCCTCAGAACGTTCAAGGCCTGCAAGTAGATAAAATGTAGTCGTTTTTCCCGCTCCATTCGCCCCGAGCAAACCGACGACCTCGCCATCGCGCATCTCAAGATCGACGCCGTCAACAACGGTTCGCCGGCCGTAGGACTTGCGCAATCGAGCTGCGGCGAGAGTGCCGGCAGCCTTTCCGTTTTGTGATGAGGTATCCGAATCCACCAATCAGAGGTTAGTCTGGGTTTTGAACTTTGTAAACTGACCGGTTGCGGCCCGTCCGGTTCGAGTCTGTGCGACCTTCCGCTATCGCCCGGTTGTCACGGAGAAAAACGGTGATCTCGGCCGATTGTGTCGTGCCGCTTCGCGGGTCCTGAACACGGGCCGGGGAACCGCGCAATACGACCCGTTCATCGGCGGCAAAATAAAGCGCCGTCGTTCCGTTAGCGGTCCGGCCCGGCTGCGAGATCGTGACGTTCTGCTCGAACTCCGCCCGGTCTATCTCATTCTCTTTGCTGAGAAAGATCTTCGCGATCTCGGCATTGATCTGCTCCGGGCCCTGTTTGATCCGGACCGCACCTTGGTAAGTTATCAATGACGCCTCCCGTTCATAATCCATTCGGTTCGCGTTCGCAAAGACCGGTACCGAACCTCCGGTGCCACGTGTCTTTACGCCATAGAGCTGGCTTTCTACATCCGTTTCCGCACGGAAGCGGCCTTCATTCTGAAAGATCGTAATTTGCCCGCCCTTTACGAAATTATCTTTCTGCCACGCCCGCGCATTTCCCGCGAAGACCGCGACCTCTGTCCGGTGATCGATCTCCGCTGTATTGGACGTTATGTAGACCGGGTCGCTGACGGAGCCGAATGGGGCGGAATTTCCGGTCGATCCCTGGCTGTAGTATGTCGTACTAACGCCGCCCGCTAGCCGTGAACGCTGGTTTCGAACGTCCCAATCGATCTCACGAGCACGGCCTCGGGCACGCGAATCCCAAGCCATTGGCGTTCCGCCTCGTAGTTGGACCACATTCGTGGCCGAATTGAACACGAACTTCGACGCAGAGGCGTTGCGATCGAGTTCGGTGAAACGTGCGTTGCCATCGGCAGTTAGGGTGTCAATGTCACGCGAATCTTCGCGGAAAGCCGCCGTCGCGGTATCCGATATCATTACCTGCTCGCCGCGGCCCTCGCGGGCAACGGTCGTTATACGGCGAGTCCGAACTCCACGTCCTGCGTCGCATCTGCGTGCGAAGTTCCGGCCCGGAAAAAAATCGCAATCAAAACGCGGAGCCGCAACGATCGTCCGGTAGATGTCGGCGCCGGCTGATACCGGTTCGATATCGAGTTCTGAGTTTCCGATCGCCTCGGCCTTGGCGAGCGTTTTACCGTCCGGCCCAAAAGAGGAATTGATCTTGTCCGCCCGAAGCGTCCGCTTTGTAGACGCTGTGTCGCCGTTTTGGGGGTCGAGAACGAGCGTCGTTCGCCCGTCCGTGGTCATCGATTTAGCTGCCCCTTTATCCATTACTAGAACGATCGCCTGTGCGGCGGCAAGGCTTGCTTTTGAATATCCCGCAGCATTCGCGGGCACCACGATGGCATTTGCCCGCTCTTTCAGCTCTGCTCTAGTTAGGTCACCCGCAGCATCAAATGCTGCATCGATCCGGGCGGCAGCCAGATCAACATTTCTTTCCGCAGAATTCTGTACGATCTTCGCATCGCCGATAACCGATGCGGCACGGAGCTTACCGCCGGTCGCCAATTGTGCGTTGATTTCGCCGCCGGTGATTCGTTCCCTCGGCGTTTCGACGCTTGCACCACCGAGTAAACGCGCAGATGGTGCCCTTTCGTTGTAAAGGGCCGTTCCTGCGGTCATCTTAACGGGCCCGTTTTCACTCGGTGCCGTGATCACAACGTTTCCCTGAAGGTCGAATGTACCGCCCGGCTTATCATATTTCCCGTAATTCGCCGCGATCGTTCGTTTACCGGCGCCGTTCTCCCGGCTCTCGATATTCACTCCATCAAAAAGCTCAGACTGAGCAACGTCGGCTGATGTCTCGCTAACCTTCGAAAGCGTAATGACGGCCCTACCGGCCTTTAGCAGATCCTTCGATGTTTCGACCGAGACGTCGCCGCGTAGTTCAACCAGATCCTTTCCATGGTCATACGACGCAAAAGAAGAACTCATCGACCATGGCCCGGTCGTTCCCGCAACGCCCTCGGAACTTTCACTTCCTGCAATGTTTACAGAGCCGCGAAGCTCAACACGTTTATCGTTGACGAAAACCGACGCTGCGTCAGAACTTCCTGAAATATTCTCGCGGCTAAATCGGATAGGCCGATCGGCTTCGGCGATACCGGTCGCGTGGTCATAGACGATGATATCTGTGGCAAGCTTTAACCCATCGGCAGAATTGACCGCGACATCACCGTCAAAAAACGCCTTGAATGCGTTTCCTTCCCCAGGAAGATATATCGCCTTTGCCGCCTTTATCTGATTCGGCCGCTGTTGCTCGTCGAATACCTCAAGAAACACGTTTTCGAGTTCTTGATGGTTATCAGAAAAGGTAGTTGCCTTGTCAGCCCGGATGGCGTATTTTGCGATGCCATTCTCAACCTCTCGCCGCTCATAACCGTCAACGACAGCAATTACATCCTTGGAAAGCGATGCCGGAAGGCCCCGAGCCCGAAACTCAGCGTTGGCATCGTTGCGCGAGAGATAAACGATAACGCCAATAAGGGTCGCGACAAGAAGTACGGGCGCAACGACGCGCATAACGAGCGGCAAATACGTCCGTTTCTGCATTTTCCCGATATTTCGTTCGCTCGCGGCCATCAGCTAATTATCGTCTCGTATGTCCTCTATAACAAGCTGAAGGCGTTCGCTTCCCTGCCAGGAATTCACGTCCAGCGTATAGGCAACTTCGATGTTGCGTCCTAGTTCCAAAGTTTGCTCCTTTCCGCGTTCAATGCCGTCCCACCAAACCGCTTCAAACCGCCGGCCTTCGCGATCGCCGAGATAGAGCTTCAAATGGCGGCCTTTCATCACCTTTGGTTCAAACCGAAGAGAGAGGCCCTTCGTAGCAAGCACCGGCTTGGGATTCCCCGCACCGAAGGGCTCCATACGTGAAAGCTCGCGGACGAGCCCGATCGACAGTGACCCCGAAGACACACGGGCATCGATACTTAGTTCCGGAATGCGGTTCTCTTCTGCTATCTCTGATTCGGCGTAATCGCAGAGCGCACGTCGAAGTGAATCGATATTCGCGGTCGGGAGTTTCATCCCGGCCGCTGCGGTATGGCCGCCAAACTGGTCAAATAGATCCGCACAACTCTCAAGTGCCCGTAATATGTGAAAATCACCTACGCTTCTTGCGCTGCCATGTGCGGTCCCATTCTCCGTGGAAAGAACGATCGCCGGCCGATACAGCCTTTCTGCTATACGCGACGCCGCGAGCCCGATCACGCCCCGATGCCAACCTTCTCCGGCAACCACAACAAAGGGATCCGGCCCCCGATTCGCGGCGTGAAACAGAGCAAGTTCGGTTATCTTCTGCTGTTCGCTTTGGCGTTCGCGATTGCGCGAATCGAGCATTTCGGCGAGTTTCCTAGCGGCACCGAAATCTTCAGCCTCAAAAAGCTCGACAACGTGTCGACCTAGCTCCATTCGCCCCGCCGCATTGATACGCGGCCCGAGTCGGAAGCCGATGTGCATGCTCGTCATTTCAGAAGTGCAGCCGGCCACTTCCATCAGAGCTTTTAGCCCGTAGTTGCGGGTGTTCGGCAGATCTTGCAGCCCGAGCGCTACGATCGCACGGTTCTCACCCGTAAGCTGCATTATGTCCGCAACCGTCCCGATAGCCGCGATCTTTAGAAAGGAAGGCATCAACGCTTCCTTCCCGACCGACCGCAAAAGAGCGTGAGCAAGCTTGAAAGCCACGCCAACGCCCGCAAGATGTTTATCCGGATAACCGCACCCCGGCTGGTTTGGATTCACAACCGCGACGGCAGGCGGATTGCCGCGTTCCTCGTCAGAAAGGTGATGATCGGTGACGATAACGTCCAGCCCGTTCTCAGCAGCCCATTCGAGCGGTTCGAAGCTTCGTATCCCGCAATCGACGGTGATGACGAGCGAACAACCCCTTTCCTTCGCCGCCCGAAGCGCATCAATATTCAGCCCGTAGCCTTCGCTGAAACGGTCCGGTATGTGATACTCCGTCTCCGCGCCGAGGATTCGCAGAACGCTTCGCAGCAGGACCGTCCCGGTCGTTCCGTCGACGTCGTAATCACCCCAAATGAGGATCTTTTCCTTCGAACGAATGGCGGCCTCGATCCGTTCGACGGCTTCCCCAAGCCCTTTCAAGAGCTGCGGCTCGTGCAGCTGATTGAGCGAGGGCTTAAGGAACGCCCGGGCAGCTTCCGGCTCTGCATGCCCGCGGGCGATCATTAAAGCAGCCACGAGGCGATGAACACCGAGTTCGTCCGCCAGACGTTCCGCGGCGGGGTGATCATGTTTGGCGATGTTCCAGCGCTTTCTCATCTGCCGTCGGTTCAAATGTTAACAACGGGATTGAGCACGCCCCGCCACAACAAAATGAGCAAGACAATGCCGAGGATCACGCGATAGACGATAAAGATCAGGGTCGAATTGTTCCGCAAAAAGGCGAGCAAGAACCAGATCGAAAGATAGCCGACAATCCCCGAAACGACTGTTGACACTATTAACGGCCCCCAGGCATCGTCCGGCAAAATGCTCCAAGCCTCGCGGAGCTGCAGAAGGCCCGCCGCCGTGATCGCCGGTATCGAGAGCAGAAAGGAAAATCGTGCCGCTGTCTCGCGATTTAGCCCGATAAAGAGTCCGCCCATGATCGTTGAACCTGAACGGCTCGCACCTGGCATCAGCGAAAGCACCTGCGAGAGCCCGACAACAATTGCGTCAAACACGCCCATTGTCCGCATTTCTTTCCGCTGGCTTCCGACCAACTCAGCTATTCCAAGAAGTAGGCCGATGACGATCAGCATTGTTGCAATGATCCAAAGATTCTTTGTATTCGGGCCCTCAATGAAATCCTTGAAGAGCAGCCCAACGACGCCGATCGGGATCGAACCGATGATGATAAGCCAGCCGAGCCACGCCTCACTCGAAAGCCATATCGGCCGAACACCTTTCGTGCCCGAATGCCGCACCGGGCTCTTTCGGGTGAGTACGCCCCAGTGGTCGCGGATGAACGCATTCGTGATGCTCAGAATATCGGACGCGAAATAAACCAGCACCGCCGCAATCGTGCCGAGCTGGATTACGGCCATCGTCGCCGTGATCTGTTGCGGGTCGCCGCCGTAAACGTTCGTCCAGCGGCTGGCGAAAACAAGGTGCGCGGTCGAACTTATAGGTATGAATTCGGTAAGCCCCTGAACGATGCCAAGGATGATCGCTTGAATATAGTTCATAAACCGGAAACGGGGATCTCTTTGTGGGCAAACTCCTGAGGATTATAGCCTTTTGAACTTCCGGTTGGCTATTCGCGGTAACGTGCCCGACCGGCGATCCGATCATAAAGCCAAGCGGGCATGAACTTTCCGGCACGGACGATGGTCGCGAGCTGCCAGGGGAAGGCAGCAAAACGCTTCTTCTTTTCGATCGCCTTAATGAACAGCGGAATCGCGTCGTCGAGTTCCATCAGGAATGGCATTTTGTTCTTTCGGCCCGAGGTGAGCGGTGTCTTGATGAAGCCCGGCTGAATGATGGTGACGTCGATGCCCTTGTGTTTGAGGTCAAGTCGCAGGCTTTCGAAAAATGCTGTCATTCCAGCCTTGCTCGCCGAATAAGCTGCCGACTTCGGCAACCCGCGGAATCCTGCAAGGCTCGAGATCGCAACGAGTTGCCCGCTTCCCCGATCAACCATCTGCGGCACGACCGCGTGGACGGCGTTGACGGCCCCTAGAAGGTTAATGTCAATGACCTTCTTGACCGAAAGAGGCCGATAGGACCGTGTCTCCTCGTCATTCCCGCCGATCCCGGCGTTCGCAATTAGTATGTCAATGCGGCCGAATTCGGAACGCATCTCGTCAGCAGCTTCGGCCACCGCAGCTTCATCCGTAACGTCAATCGCGAAGACCAGAGCCGTTCCTCCGAGCTTACGACAGCGGTCGGCGAGGTCATCAAGCATTTCCCGGCGACGGGCAACCAGCCCGAGAACCGCTCCGCGTTTGGCAAGAGCGAGCGCGAGCCCTTCCCCGATGCCGCTTGAAGCACCCGTTAGAAAAACGACCTGTCCGCTCCAATTCATTTTTATCGGCTAGCAAAGCTCCTCAACGTGCGGCCCAAGTGCTTTCAAGGCCATGGCAAGATCGTCTTGCTTTACAAGAATATGATCACGAGAAAACGACGAGAGGGCGACGATCGAGACCCCAACTTCAGCAAGTATTGTAGCGACCATCGCGAGAAACCCGACGACCGAAAAGTCCATGACGGTGTCGAACGTAAGAAGGCGAAACCCACGCTCGACCTTCGCCGATCGCAAAGCGTGCTGCATCGTCCCGAAGTCAATCTCATCAAGCAATAAGGTCACCTCGTGCGGATCGCGAAAGATCATGAACGGTGCAGACATCCGCGGACTCAATGCCGGATCCTCGATCAGCCGCGTCCATTCCGAATCCGAGAGACCCACGAGCGCGTACGTCTCTGCTTGGACAACGACACTTGTCGATTTGAGAATTAGTCTTGGCTCTTTACGTTCCTCCATTATCCGTAGCCTGAGGTTTTAAATGGACGTCAGGGCTCTACTTGGCGCCTCCATTTTAGTATCTTTTCAACAAGCTCCCTAGATCTTTGTCGGTCGCTTTCGGCCTTATCACGTTCGCCCAGCTCTTGATAGGCGTCCGCCCTCGCATCAAAGGCCCGTCGCAGCCATGGACGCAATGAAATAGCCTTCGTGAAGTCTGCTATCGCTTCCTTAACTTTGCCTTGCTTCCTCAACACATACCCACGGTTGAGGTAGGCTTCCGGAAGTTTAGGATCGAGTCCGATAACTCGCTCAACGGTCTTTAACGCTTTGTCATTTTCGCCTTCGAGATACGCGATGAGAGCCAAATTGTTGAGGCTGAATGTGTGCTCCGGATCAAGCTCCAACGCTTTAGCAATGTCTTTTTTTGCTTCACCAAGCGAGCCTTTCAGTATCAGCGCGTAAGCCCGATTGTTATAGGTCATCGGCTCCTTTGGATCAATAGCTATTGCTCGTTCACTTGCAGTAATAAGCCCATCATTGTCCTCCAAACGAAAATAAAGATAAGACAAGGCGACCTGAGCTTCAGAGTACTTCGGGTCAAGTTCTAAGGCCTTTCTAACATCGCGGATTGCGTCTCCCAGCTTGTCGAGTTCTTCGGCAACTAACGAGCGTGCTCTATATAGCTGTGGATCGGTGGGTTTAAGTTCGATCGCTCGAGTCATGTCCTGAAACGCTGGCTCCAAACGGCCGAGGTCGAGGTTTAGGTGCCCGCGGACAACAAACCAATCTACGTTTCCCGGGTCTAGTTCAATAGCTCGGGAAAGATCCGCAAGAGCATCATCAAGCCGTCCAAGCTCTTGTTTGACCGAGCCCCGAAAATAATGCACCTGCGCAATTCCTGGCTTAATGCTGAGTATGCGATCAAAGTCCGTCAGGGCTTCCTGATATCGTTCGGCTCTAGCGAAGCAGATACCACGGTAAAACGACGAATCGGTCGTAGTCGGTCGGCCCTCGATCGCCTTTGACAGATTCGGTATTGCATCATTGCAGCGGTCGAGATGGTACTGATTCACACCGAGCAGCAGGTGAAGGTCGACATCTCCGGGCTTAAGTTTCAGTGCCTTCTCGAAGTCAACTACGGCCTCTTCTCGCTTGCCCAGATCCATATTCGAGATTCCACGGCCAAAATGCCCGACGGCACGCTCTGGCCAAAGCTGCGTAATTTCCGTAAAGATCGCTTTAGCCTGCTCAAGCCTTTTTGCCTTTCGGTGGCTCTCCGCTTCCTCGACCATCTTCACGTAAAGTTCCTCGGTTCCTTTGGACGCTCCGTCGGGAGCGTTTTGGGCACCGATGTGCGAAGTAACGACAAGGACGAATGTGAAAAGTGCGGCGATGAAAACGGGTCGGCTAATGTAAGTGGGCGTGAACATAAAATACTTCTCCGTGAAGGTTGCTACAACTAAACCGCGTCACGATCCCCGACAGCACTGCCCGGTTCGAGGAAGGTGGAGAAAAACCTCAAAAAACTCTACTTCCAAATGCTCCGATGAGCAAACATTTTGCTGAACAGTTTATACGGTGTCGCACCGCCGAACTTGGCGCACTTACCTCGTTTCCTCAGGCAGTTACGTTCTAGATCTCAACCACTGTCGTCACGATCACGGGTTTTGTGCCCAGTTCCTTCTGGACGAAACGTTTCAAATGGATCCTGAGGTTCTCTTTAAAAACAGCCCGGTCGGCGATCTGTTCGCGTTTCATTTCGCTGACTGCATCGGATATCGCTCGGCGAGCCTCGGCTCCGAAGGTATTGCCATTTGCGCCTATCGATACGGTTGCTGCCTCAGCCATTCCGGCCACACCGTTGAACGTAATGTGCGGATCGCCGACGAGTTCATGGGTCTTTCGGTTGACCGTTACAACTAGCGAAATTGCCCCTCCGTAGGCGAGCTTTTTCCGCTCGCGGATAACATCGTATTCGATCTCTTCGAGCGATTCCTCATCGATGAATGTCCGGTGAAGCTCGTGCTTTTCAACGATCCTCGCACCGAATTCATCAAGTTCCAGCAGATCGCCGTTCTCGATCAGAATAATGTTCTGGTCGTCATATCCGGCAACGTGGTGCTTTACATATTCCTTGTGCCGGAAGAGCATCCGATATTCGCCGTGTATCGGGACCAGATATTTCGGCCTGGCCGTTTCGACCATTATCTTGATATCCTCTTGCGAAGCATGACCGGAGACGTGAACGAGCCGCCGTTTCTCCTCAATTATATTCGCCCCGCGTTTGTATAGATGCCCTATTAATCGACTGATGTTTCGTTCATTTCCCGGGATGATACGTGCCGAAAGCACAACGGTATCGCCCTTTTCGATCTGCATCCCTTTGTAGGTCGAGGTGGCCATGTTCCAGAGGGCGGCCCGCATTTCACCTTGGGAACCGGTGACCAAAAAGCAAATTTCGTCATCGTCATAGGCCCGTGCTTCGCTCAGGTCGATAAGCGTATCGCCGAGTATCTTTAGCAGCCCCAGTTCCTCGGCTATCTCGACATTCTTGACCATCGAGCGGCCGAGCACACAAA
>ERZ761607.2249-NODE-2249-length-21473-cov-13.261883_pt1 | contig 21473 bp, 22 predicted proteins | sample MGYA00511164_ERZ761607 | MGnify/ENA primary metagenome ERZ761607 (study PRJEB28899, sample SAMN02445080) | bioreactor sludge metagenome | biome: EBPR sludge | place: Australia: Brisbane, Thorneside Wastewater Treatment Plant | collected 2011-06-22 ... | reverse complement strand
ACCAGAGCCGCCTTTGCAGCGTTACAAGGGTCACTCTGAAAATCAGAGCCGCCTTCGGGACATCACAAGAGCCGCTCTGGAAATCAGAACAGAATGCCATTGAACTGACCGTGAAATCTGAATCATCGTTCGCGCCTAAAGACCCAATGCCTCCGCCGCCCAAATCCCGTGCGGGTGAATTTCCGGCAGCGAAAGCAAAAAAAAAAAGATTATCCAGAAAACATTGACATCAGCCCTCGCCATCCGCTAAAACCCTTTAAATATCAAAATATTCACCTGTAAAAATCCACAATGGTTCATTGGGACAGCGGCATAACCTGGGACAGCGGCCATTACTATGACACGCCCCCGTCAACACCACAGCAACCTCATTCAACTCAACCCCTCCGTGCCATGCGCCAGCTCATCAACTTCTTCAAAAACCCCTTCGACAGCGCCGACATCAGCCTCGCCGAACTCTCCGCCTTCACCACAGACACCATAGGGAACCTCCAGGCGGACAACCCCGGCGGCGTGCATGACGCGCGCATCGCCGCCCTCACCGCCGCCTACAGCGTGGTCGAGACCTGCCACAGCGCCGACTTCGCCAGCCTCGGCACCCGCAAAGCGCGCAAAACCGCCAAGCGCCTCTTCCGCGACGGCCTGCCCGCCGCCACGGACCGGATCGAAGGCGCCCTCAAAGCCGCCTTCGGCCCCCAGGCCGCCGAAGTCCAGCAGGCCTTCCCCGAAGGCCGCAGCGCCTTCAGCCGCGTCACCGACGACCACCTCCACGTCCCCCTCGGCGCCATGAACGACATCGTCGCCGCCAGCGCCGCCTCCCTCACACCCGCCATCGTCACCCTCAGCGCCGGGCTGGTCAGCAGTTGGGAGACCATCCACACCCAGAGCGAGGAGGCCACCGCCGCCAAAAGCCACACCGAAGTGGAAAAGCGCGCCGCCCGCGAGGCCCTCCAGCTCCAGCTCTACATCACCCTGGCGCACCTCATGCTCACCTACCCCGCGCAGCCCGCCAAGCTGGAGCAATACATGAAGCAGCACCTCCTCGAAGACCACCCCGCCGCCCCCGGCGAGGACGAGGACGACGAAGGCGGCGAGCCGGAGCCGCCGGCGGAGGAGTGAGGCCGCTCCGGGACCCGATGCAGCATGGAAACTGGCCCGCAAGAAACAAGCTCCAAACTCACAGCCTGAACTTTTGATATGAACCAAGTCATTGAAATAGCCTTCAAAGTATCCACACCCCTCGCGCTTGGAGGGCTGCTGGCCGCTTTTGCCTTTTACATCTTCAAGGCAATCATCGAGAAGAAAATCTTTCCGAAGCTCACTGCTAAATTATCGGGAACCATCCTTCTCGCCATCATCAACCGCATCTTCGTCCTGGCCCTCGTCGCCATGATTCTAGGCTTTTTCGGATATGCCCTGGCCTTTTTCGCGAAAAAGTACGCCCCATCCGTGAGCATCAGCTTCCCGGAGGGGATGACGCTCGGAGCCGCCATCGAAATGACCGAAATAGCGGGCGGGCACACCGTGGTCATCCAAGACTGCGCGGAGGCCGTGCTGGCCGCCAAAATCCAGGCCGGCCAGATGAGCGGAGCCACCTTCAAAGACATCCTGCACACACTCCAGCACAGGCTGGTCAATCCGGCGCCTGCCGTCAGATACAGAGTCACACATGACGAAAGCACAGACACCTATGAAATACATTGCGACGAGTAAACAAGACCTGGCCGTGCTCGCGGCATTCCTGTGCATCTTCCTGACCCTGGGCATCCGAGCGGAAAACTCCTGCGACTGCAAAAGCCCACCCGGCGGACGAATCCGGTGCGAGGACAACCAGGTCGCCATATGCCGCATCTCGCAGGACGGAACAGTCAACGGCACATGCATCACACCGCCAGGCTCGGCCGGCAGCGGCGAGGAACTGCGCGCCTGGCTGCTGGGCCTTCTGCTCAACCGGCCCGTGACAAAAGAGGAGGTCAGGCAGCCGAATTACAGGCAGATGCTCACGCAGGGAAGATTGCAAGCCCCCAATGGCGATACGGTGACATTCAAACTTCCCCAAGGAAGGTGACACTCCGCTTCTGGGAGCGCTGGATTGGATGAGAATGCCGGTCGGCATCATTCTCAGCGCGAAACCAAAAAAAGGCATCAACCCCGCCATTCCCCGCGCCTCCCGGTTTGCGCATTCTGCCGGGGCGTGGGAGGATGGGGCATGATGGAGCCACCCAGCCTGATCGAGCCGCCTTCGGATGATTTTTTCATGCGGGAGGCGCTGCGCCAGGCGCGCAAGGCGGCGAAGCAGGGGGAGGTGCCCATCGGCGCGGTCATCGTCCACGACGGGCGCGTCATCGCCCGCGCGTGGAACCAGGTGGAGACGCTGAAGGATGCCACGGCGCACGCGGAGATGCTGGCGCTGACCCAGGCGGAGAGCGCCATGGAGGACTGGCGGCTGACGGAGTGCGACCTGTATGTGACCAAGGAACCCTGCCCGATGTGCGCGGGCGCGCTGGTGCATTGCCGGGTGCGGCGGGTGATCTTCGGCTGCGCGGACCCCAAGGGCGGCGGCGCGGGCGGTTTCTGGAACCTGCTCCAGGCGCCGAACCTCAACCACCGGTGCGAGATCACACCCGGCGTGCTCGCCGACGAGAGCGTGGCGCTTTTAAAAGCCTTTTTCGCCGAGGCGCGCCAGCGGCGGGCGGAGGGCCAGGCCCATGCCAAGGGCCTGAAGCCCGGCGCGGAGGACGGCATGGTTTTTGACGGGCCGTGAGGCCGGCACGGGGAACAGGCACGGGGAACAGGCGTCCCGCCTGTCCGCGCAGGCAGGATGCCCGCGCCCCATAAATCCGCGCTTGAGCCTCCGGGCGGGCTGGCGCAAGGATGGCGCATGTTCATTCAAGCGGCGGGTGCATTGAAAGCCTATCTGGAGCAGCGCAGGCTGGCAGGCGCCACGCATGTGCCGCTGCGCGCCGGGATGCTGGACCGCCTGCGCGCGGCGCGCGAGAAGGCGGACCTGCGCAAGCGGGAGGTGCGGCGCCTGGTGGAGGAGCAGCCGGCCTTTGAAAAGGCGCGCCCGGCTCCCATGCCGGAGCCGCCTTTGCCACCCGCCGCCGCGCCGTCCGGCGGCCCCGGACTCATCGAGGTGCCCGGCGTGACGAAGGCGGAGAAGCTGGCCGCGCTGGCGGCGCTGGCGGAGAACGCGCCCGAGGCGCGCGCGCTGGGCACGCTGCGGGAGACGATGGTCTTTGCCACCGGCAGCCCGGACGCGGAGATCATGCTCGTCGGGGAGGCGCCGGGCGCGGAGGAGGAGCGGCTGCGGGAGCCCTTCGTCGGCCCCGCCGGCCAGAAGCTGACCGGCATCCTGAAGGCGATGGGGCTGGAGCGCGCGCAGGTCTATATCAGCAACATCTGCAAATTCCGCCCGTCCCTCCCCAACCAGGGCGGCTCGAACCGCGCGCCCACGCCGGAGGAGATGCGGGCCTGCCGGCCCTTCATCCTCACCGAGATCGAGATCGTCCGCCCGAAGGTCATCGTGGCGCTGGGGGCCACGGCGATGCAGGGCCTGGGGCTGCAGGGCGCGGTCAGCTCCATGCGCGGGCGCTTCCACGAGGTGGGCGGCATTCCGCTCATGGTGACCTGGCACCCGAGCTACATCCTGCGGGAGGAGCGGAACTCCGGCGGCCAGGCCTTCGCGGCCAAGCGCCAGGTGTGGGAGGACATGCTCAAGGTCATGGAAAAGTGCGGCATGGCCGTGAGCGCCAGGCAGCGCGGCTACTTCCAAAACAAAGGCTGACCCGTGATGCTCGCGCCTTTTGAGTACGATTACATGGTGAAGGCCATCCTGGTCAGCGGCCTCATCGGCGGCGTGTGCGCGTTTTTGTCCTGCTTCATCACGCTGAAGGGCTGGTCGCTGATGGGTGACGCGCTCTCCCACGCCATCGTGCCGGGCGTCTCGCTGGCCTGGCTGGCGGGGCTGCCCTTTTCCGCGGGGGCCTTCTTCGCCGGGGTGCTGGCGGCGCTGGGCATGGGCTGGGTGCGGCGGAACTCGCGGCTGCGGGAGGACGCGGTCATCGGCGTGGTCTTCACCACCTTCTTCGCCGCCGGGCTGCTGCTGCTGACGCTTTACCCGAGCAACCTGAACCTGCGCACCATCGTGTTCGGGAACATCCTCGCCATCTCCGACCCCGACATCCTGCAGGTGCTGGTCATCTCCGGCCTGTCCATCCTCGTGCTGGCGCTCAAGTGGCGGGACCTGCTGCTCTACTGCTTCGACGAGGCGCACGCGCGCAGCCTGGGGCTGAACACGGGCTTTCTGCATTTCCTGCTCCTGGCGCTGCTCTCCGCCACGGCGGTGGCGGCGCTGCAAACCGTGGGCGCCTGCCTGGTGGTGGCCATGCTGGTGACGCCGGGCGCCACCGCCTACCTGCTGACGGACCGTTTTGGCAAAATGCTCGGCATCGCCACGGCCGCGGGCGCGGGCTGCGGCGTGGCCGGCGCGTATGCGAGCTGGTTTTTCAACGGCTCCACGGGCGGCTGCATCGTGGTGCTGCAGACGCTTGTCTTCCTGGCCGTGCTGGTGCTGGCGCCGAAGCACGGCCTGCTCGCCTCCCGCCGCCAGCGCCGGCTGGCCGCCTCCCTGTCATGAGCCTGCTCGAACCTTTCCGCTACCCTTTCATGACCGAGGCGCTGCTGGCCGGCGCGCTGGTCGGCGCGGTGTGCGCGCTTTTCTCCTGCTACCTGGTGCTCAAAGGCTGGTCGCTGATGGGGGATGCCATCTCCCACGCGGTGCTGCCGGGCATCGTGCTGGCGCACCTGGCGGGGCTGCCGCTGGCGCTGGGCGCCTTCGCCACCGGGCTGCTGTGCGCCGCTGCCACCGGCTGGATCAAGGCCGCCACCCGCATCAAGGAGGACACGGTGATGGGCATCGTCTTCACCGGCCTCTTCGCGCTGGGGCTGGTGCTGTTCACCAAAGTGGAGACCGACGCGCACCTGAACCACATCCTCTTCGGCAACATCCTCGGCATCGAGCGCGCGGACATGATCCAGACCGTCACCGCCTCGGCGCTCACGCTCGTCGTGGTGCTGCTGATGCGCAGGGACCTGATGCTCTTCTGCTTCGACCCCGCGCAGGCGCGCGCCATCGGGCTGAACACCGGCCTGCTCTACTATGTGCTGCTCTCCCTGCTCGCCGGCACGGTGGTCGCCTCCCTCCAGGCGGTGGGCATCATCCTCGTGGTGGCCATGCTCGTCACGCCCGGCTGCACCGCGCGGCTGCTGACGGACCGCTTCGACCGCATGCTGCTGCTGGCCGCGGGCTCCTCCGTGCTGGCCACCTGCGCCGGAGTGTATGCCAGCTTTTTCATCAATGGCTCCACCGGCGCCTGCATCGTGCTGGCCCAGGCCGCGCTGTTCATGCTGGCCTTCGTTTTCGGCCCGAAGCACGGCCTGCTGGCGGCGCGGCGCGCGGCGTGAGACGGCGCTCAGGCCAGCAGGTGCTGGAAGACGCGGCTGATGAGCCAGGCGTAAAAAATCCACAGGCCGATGAGCATCGCGGCCAGCGCGGCAAGCAGCAGGCCCAGCGATAGAAACAACCGCAGGGTGCTCTTTTTCACCGCCGCCTGATTGCCCGCCTGCCAGGCCTGGAGCAGGCGCAGATTGCGCATGTTGGATTTAAAAAAGGCGCTCGCCACAGGGCCGCCCAGGGGCAGGAAGTCGAAGAGGGTGTTCAGCAAAAGATTGCCGCCCATGCGGATGAAGACCGGAAGCGTCACGCCGCTGCGGATGGCCTCCAGCAGGATGATCACGCCGCCGCCCGATGCCACGCCGCTGCCCAGGCCGGGGATGAGCGCCAGGATGGGGTCCAGGCCGATCTTGAAATCCGTGCCGGGGATGCGCAGCCAGTTGTCCAGCCACTTCGCCAGGTAGCGCGCCAGCTCCGACTCGCCCGCCGCTCTGGCCGCCATTCCCTTTGCCGAAGGCGGCAGCACCTGGTCTATGATGATGCGGTCGGGGATTTCTGAAGGCATGGCGGAGTGTAACGCACAAGCCGCGCCAGGCCAGCGTGGATGCGGGCGGCTTTCGGGATCAAGCCGCCGCCTGGTTCTGTCCGCGCAGTTTTTTCAGATGCGCGTAGCCCACCAGCTTCCTGGACTGCTCGTCCCACAAGCGCAGGGAGACGCATTTCAGGCTGCCCAGGAGCGTGACCGGCTTCACCGCCTGGAACAACGGGTGGGAGTGGTGGCAGCGCTCCAGATTGTAGTTCGGGATGCGCGAGCTGAGATGATGGATGTGATGGTAGCCGATGTTGCCGGTGAACCACTGGAGAACCTTCGGCAGCTTGTAAAACGAGCTGCCCTCCAGGGCGGCGGTCGTGTAGTCCCAGTTCTCGCGGTTCTCCCAATAGGTGTCCTCATACTGGTGCTGGACATAAAACATCCAGATGCCCGCCGCGCCGGCCACCAGGGTCACGGGCAGTTGCATCATCAGGTAAGCCTGCCAGCCAAAAAGCCAGCAGCCTGCCGCCACCATGGCCGTCACGCCCAGATTCATCCACATCACCGACGCGCGGTCCTTGCCTTTGGCCCCGGAGGAGGGAAAACGCTGGTAAATCCAGAACAGCCCCAGCGGCGCGATGACAAACAGAACGAAGGGGTTCCGCGCCAGGCGGTAGGCGATTTTTTTCCAGCGCGGAGCCTCCAGATACTCCCGCACCGTCAGCGTCCAGATGTCACCCTCGCCGCGGCGGTCCAGGTCGCCCGAGGTGGCATGGTGGACGTTGTGCTGCCAGCGCCAGTGGCCGTAGGGGGTGAAGGTCAGCATCCCGGTGAAAAAGCCCAGAATGTCATTGGCGCGTTTCGATTTGAAAAAGGAGCCGTGGCAGCAGTCATGAAAAATGATGAACACACGCACCAGCAGCAGCCCCGCCAGCGCGGCGATGCCGAGCGTCAGCCAGTAGGAGACGGAAAGGCTCAGCCACATGAGATACCAGAGCGCGAAGTAGGGCACGAGCGTGTTGACCACCTGCCAGAGGGCGCGCGGCACCGAGGGCGCCGCATATTTGGAGATGATGGCTTTCCATTCAGAAATGCCGGCCTGGGGTTTCACTGCGGGGATCGGTTGGGCGCTGGACATCAGGGTTGGGATGGGAGAATCGAGACTGGCTCGCAAACCAACGATCTTACACGCCTTTCCTTCCACGCACAATTTGGCAAACAAGTTTCTTTTTCTGCGCCGCTCCCCGGGGGCGCGGGTCCGAAAAGCCGCCTGGATCAGGCCGCCGCAGCCATCCTCAGTCCCCCAAACCGCTCGCCGTGCCGGTGACCTCCCCGTCGTCGAGTTCGAACCAGATGCGCATGGGGCGGCAGCAGACTTCGCAGTCGTAATCCACATCGCAAGGCGTCTCATCCGGCCAGGGAGCGGGCACTTCGAACTCCTGGAAGCAGGACGGGCAGGTGACGGGAGTGGTGGTCATGATGATGAGAAAAAAGGAAGCTCGAAACTCGAAACATGAGATTCGGTCTTCGAATTTCGAATTTCGATTTTCCCCTTCCACGCTCATGTTGCCTCGCATGAAACCCCTGCGCTTCCTCCTCCATCTGGCCTTCGGCGGCGTCTTCGTCTATGCGGGCGCGCTCAAGGCCCGGGATCCCGCCGCCTTTGTCATGGATGTGCGCAGCTTTGAACTGCTGCGTGATCCGTGGGCGGCCTGGGTGGCCATGGGGCTGCCCTGGCTGGAAATCTTCGCCGGGCTTGCCGTCATCACCGGCATCCTGCGCGCGGGCGGCCTGCTCGTGCTCAATGCCAGCCTGCTTGCCTTCCTCGCGGCCATCCTCAGCGCCTGGGCGCGCGGGTTGGACATCCAGTGCGGCTGCTTCGGCGGAGGCGCGGGCACGAGCAGCCACGTCGAACTCATCGCGCGGGATGTGGCGCTGTTGGCGCTGGGAATGTGGCTGGCCTGCTCGCGCGGAAAAGGATGAGGCAAGGCGGACTGGCGGCCGGGCGTTTTCTTCGCCTGCCATGAAACTCGTCCCCCTTGTCCTGTCATGCCTGGGTCTGTCCGCAGCCAGCGCCGCTGAGAAGCTCAATGTCGTTTTCATTCTCGCCGACGACCTCGGCTGGGGGGAGGTGGGTTGCTACGGGCAGAAAAAAATCCCCACCCCGAACCTCGACCGCATGGCCGCCGAGGGCATGCGCTTCACCCAGCATTACAGCGGCGCTCCCGTCTGTGCCCCCTCCCGCTGCGTGCTCATGACCGGCAAGCATCTCGGCCGGGCCGAGGTGCGCGGCAATCTCTCCATGCCCAAAGTGGACCCGAAGTATGACGAAGGGCAGTGGCCCATCTCGGAGAACGCCTTCACGCTGGCGATGGCCTTTCAAAAAGCCGGTTATGCCACCGGCGCCATGGGCAAGTGGGGTCTCGGCCCGGTCGGCAGCACCGGCGAGCCGAACAACAAAGGCTTTGATCTCTTCTTCGGTTACAACTGCCAGGGCGTGGCCCACAGCTTTTACCCGCCCCACATCTGGCGGAACACCGAGAAAATCATCATCAACAAGAATCCCATCCCCGGCCACGCCAAACAGCCCGAGGGTGAAATCAAGCTGGAGGACTGGATCGGTGAAACCTACGCGCCGAAGCTCATGATCGCCGAGGCTGAGAAATTCATCGAGACCAGCAGCGCGCGGCCCTTTTTCCTCTACCTGCCCTTCATCGAGCCGCACGTCTCCATGCATCCACCGAAGGAGTCCGTGGACAAATTTCCCGCCGAATGGGATGACGAGGCCTACCGCGGCCAGTGCGGTTATGTGCCCCATCCTCGCCCGCGCGCCGGTTACGCGGCAATGATCAGCGACCTCGACGGCTATGTGGGCCGCGTGATGAAAAAGCTGGAGGAAACTGGAGTCGCCGACCGCACACTGGTGATCTTCAGCAGTGACAACGGCACCACTCACCCCCGCCTGCCCGCCACGCATTTCCATGTCGGCGGCGTGGACGGCGCTTTCTTCAACAGCACCGCCGGCCTGCGCGGCTGGAAGGGCAGCGTCCATGAGGGCGGCCTGCGCGTGCCCGCACTCGCGAAGCTGCCGGGCGTCATCCCCGCCGGCCGGGTCAATGAAAGCCCCGGTTACTTCGCCGACTGGTTCCCCACCCTCTGCGAGGCCGCCGGTCTGGAAAAACCGGCCGGACTTGATGGCGAAAGCCTCTGGCCCGTGCTCACCGGCAAGGTGGAGAAAAAAGTGCGCTCACGCCCGATGATCTGGGTCTTCCCCGAATACCAGGGCCAGGTGGCCATCCGCCTCGGCGGCATGAAACTCGTGCGCCAGAACCTCAAAACCAAAGCGCCCGGTCCCTGGGAAGTCTATGACCTGGACAAAGACCCCGGCGAAAGCAAAGACCTCTCCGCCTCGCACTCCGCCCTCATCCGTGAGGCGGAAGAAGTTCTGCGCCGCGAGGTCAACGACAACGAGCGCTTTCCGCTCGACATCCCTGGTGTGACGACAGCGGCGGCGAAGTAACCGCCAGGCATGTCCTCATGGGAATCACCCCCTCTGCGGCCCATCCAATCTCAGGGTTTTCAGTCCGCAGCCAGTCAGTCCGGCGGGCCAAGTTTCTTCAAATGCGGCGGCGCAGCTCGTCCATTTCTCAGCGGCCCTCGTTTTCCCTGGCCGGCTCCGCAGGGTGGGACTTGAAAAACTTCACGATCACTTCCGGCGCCTCGGCCGGGTATTTGTGCGTGCCGGGGTGGATGGCAGTGAGCACCGGGCAGCCGACCTTGGAGGGATGAATGCTGATGCGGTCGTCCAGCTCCCAGGGCCGGGATTCGCCGCACTGGTTGAGCGCGAGAAGCGAGGCGATCATGGCTTGCTGCCAGGAGTATTTGACCAGTTCATCATTCTCACCCGCGATGTGGAGGACCGGCTTGGGTTTTAGCAGGCCGCGGACGCGACCCGCCGCGGAGGCGGAAGGAGCCATGGCGGCAAAGACCTCCCCGCGCGCCGCCCAAAGCATGTAGGTGAAGCCGCCGCCATTGGAGTGGCCTGTCGAATAAACGCGCCGTGTGTCCACCTTCAGTTCCGTCTTCATCGTGGCGAGCATGACGTCGAAAAACTTCAGGTCGCGGTCGCCCAGTTCGCCGATGGAATGCTGCCAGCCGGGTTTTTTCCCTTCAGGGTCGGTGAGCTGCCCCGGAGTGTTCAGCCCCTGCGGATACACCACGGCAGCCTCCGGCCAAAGGGCATGGATGCGGTAGCTGCGGGCGGCATTGGCCATGCTGCCGCCATGCCCGTGAAAGCCGAACACCAGCGGACTGGGCTTTTCCCTGGCGTTTGCTGGAACATGCACCAGCGCCTCGCGGATGACTCCATCCACAGTCCATTGCCGCCGCTGCAAAGCGGGAGCCTGCGCGGGGAGGGAGAGGCCGGTGAGAGCGACTGCCAGCGCGGGCAGCGAGAGGATGAGGAAACGGAGTCTGGACATCGCCGGGATGCAACCTGCGGGCGAATGACAGGTTGCGCGCGGGTTCAAGCGCGGGTTGTGGCGGCTATGCTCCACAGGTCGCCGGGTTTGATGAAAAGCCCCTCCCAGCGGCGCATCCTCATCATCGCTTCAATCGGCGGCTCAGATGACCACCCGGAACTCGTCCTGGTCCGTCACGCTTTCCGCGAAGGCGGTGAGCAGTTGGATGACCTGCTCAATGTCGCGCAGATCCGCCATCTCGACCACGCTGTGCATGTAGCGCAGCGGCAGCGAGACGAGCGCGCTGGGGATGCCGTGCTGCTGGTGGAAGATGACATCCGTGTCCGTGCCGGTGAAACGGGAGGAGGACTCATGCTGGATGGGGATTTTGCGCTTTTCCGCCACTTCAATGAGACGGCGCACGACTTCGATGTGGTTCGCGCCGCCGTGTGTCAGGCTGGGGCCGCCGCCCAGTTTCACCTCGCCGTGCTTTTTCACATCCACCGAGGGTGTGTCCGTGGCGTGAGTCACATCCAGGACAATGGCGACATCCGGCATCAAACGATAGGCGGCCATCTTCGCCCCGTGGCCGCCGATCTCCTCCTGCACGGCGTTCAGGGCGACCACGGTCGCCGCGGGGCGCGTCTTCTTTTGGGCGAGCCTGGACACGACCTCGGAGATGATGAAGCCGCCCACGCGGTTGTCGAGCGCGCGCCCCACCAGCCGGTGCGCGCCAAGCTCTTCGACGGTGTCGGAATACACGGCGGGATGGCCGACGCGAATGCCGGCACTGGCGACCTCCTTGTCACTGGCGGCGCCGATGTCCATCCAGAGTTCGTGGACTTTCGGCACTTTTTCATCGTCGCGATTTTCACGAATGTGGATGGCGATGTTGCCGATGATGCCTCGCACCACGCCTTTGTCTCCCAGGATGTCCACACGGCGGCCGCGCGCGGTGGCCACATCACTGCCGCCGACACGGTCCACATGGATGAAGCCCTCCTTGGTGATGTGCTTCACCATGAAGCCGATCTCGTCGGCATGCGCCTCGAACATCACCCGGCGCGGTTTTTCCCCGCCGCCATCCAGGGTGGCCCATGCGCTGCCGTAGGCGTCGCTCTCCACCCGGTCGGCGTGCCCGCGCAGATGCTCCGCCCATTTGCGCTGGCCGCGAAATTCAAAGCCGGTCGGGCTGGGTGTGGAGAGAAGATCGAGAAGAAAGGTCTTGGAGGCTGGGGACATCCCGCAAGGAAAAGCGGAAATCGAAATTCGATCAACCCTCACTTTGTAGCGGACGCGACGGGCACTTTGAGCACGCCTTGCAGCGGTTTCGGGAAGACCCCGATGACGAGGATGGCTCCGGCGAGCAGGACGAGAACCGCCCTGGTCGGCGCGGCGATTTTCAATGCCGGGCCGCTTTCACCCGTGAACATGACGAGCACGGGCCTCAGGTAGTAATAAAAGCCGGCCGCCGCGCCGATCACCGCGCACGAGAGGGCGAACCAGTGGGCGTTTTCCACAAGGCCGAGGAAGACGAACAGCTTGCCCATGAACCCGGCTGTAAGCGGGATGCCAGCCAGCGAGGCAAAACCCAGCGTGGCCGCGAAGGCGAGGAAGGGGTTCTTTTTCGCCAGCCCTGCGAAGTCCTGCGCGTCATCGCCGAGGCCCGCCTGGCGCACGACAGTGAGGATGAGGAAGCCGAGCACCGTCATCGGCAGGTAAGTGCCGAGGTAAAAGGCCGCGACGCTGCTGCCGTCGAGGTCAAAACGCGCTGTCTGAGCGCAGCCGAGCGCCAGCAGCAGGTAGCCGGCATGGCTGATGCTGGAGTAGGCCAGCAGGCGCTTCAAATTTGTCTGGAAAATGGCGGGCAGACTGCCGAGCAGGACGGTGAGAGCGCCGCCGATGAGCAGGAGCGCCTGCACTTCGGAGGCGATGACCGAGCCTTTGGCCATGAAGGCATCCACCACGCGGGTGAGCACAATGAAGCCGGCGGCTTTCGATCCCACCGAAAGGAACGCGGTCACAGGATTCGGCGCGCCTTGATAGACGTCCGGCACCCAAATGTGGAAGGGCGCGGCGGCGACTTTGAATCCGAGTCCGGCCAGCAAAAAGGCCGCGCCAAGCAGGGCGGCGTTCTTGGCCGTGGCGGGCGCGGCAAGAGCTTCGGCGATGCCTTCAAAGCTCATGGAATCCGTGACACCATAGGTCCAGGCGATGCCATAAACGAGCACACCGGTGCTCAACGCGCCGAGGATGAGATACTTCACTCCCGCCTCCAGGGCGAAGCTGCTTTTGCGCGCGAAGGCGACCAGCACATAGAAGGAAACGGTGACGAGTTCCAGGCAGACAAAAACGGTGATGAGGTCTTTGGCGGAGGCCATCCACATCATGCCCGCGCAGACGATGAGCGGCAGGCTGAACATTTCCCCATGCCTGCCGCCAGGGGTGTAGCGCTCCAGATAAGCGCGGCTCTCGACGGTGAGCCACAGCACAGCGAGCGTGATGACGAGGGCGAAGCCTTTATAAAACACCGCCAGCGTGTCGAGCTGGTGGAAGGGCTGCGCGAATGCCGGCAGAGCGGCGGCGGATTTGTCGGCAAAAAAGAAAAGCACCAGTGCCAGAGCGGCACCGCCGAGACTGATCGAAGCCAGGGCTCGGCGTGTGAGGGAAGGCACGAGGGCCTCCAGCAGCAGCAGGCCGACGCCGAGGACGACGAGGAGGATTTCGATGGAGAAAACGGACATGGACGGAGAGGCTCGGGAATTCTACATCGCGGCCACAGCGGCGGTGGTGGACAGGGATTTCAGAAAATCCAGCAGCAGCCAGGGGCAGCAGCCGACGACGAGCAGCGCCGCCGCCAGCAGAAAAAGCGGCACGCGCTGGGAGAACGAGGGGTCGTTCATGAAGAGCCCGGTGGCAGCCGTGCCCTGGAAGATGCCGCGGTATGCTCGCAACATATAGACGGCGGACATCACCACACCCCAGAGCGCCAGAATGACGGTCCACTGGAGCGGCCCGACGGTGGCAGTGCCGTCGTAACCGAATGCGCCGAGGAAGATGAGCACCTCGCCCGCGAAGTTCGCCAGACCCGGCAGGCCTATGGAGGCGAAGGCTCCGAAGGCGAAAAGGATGCTGAACACCGGCGCGTGCGAGGCCAGGCCGCCGAGCTTTGCCACCTCCAGGGTGCCGAACTGATTCCGCATCCGCCCGGTGAGGGCAAAGAGCAGCGCGATGGCGACGCCGTGGCCGAACATCAGCAGCACGGCGCCTTGCAGGGCCAGTTCGGTGCCGGCGGCGATCCCGAGAAAGATGTAGCCCATGTGCATCACGGAGGAGTTGCCGAGAATGCGGTCGAGGGACTTCTGGGCGATGGTGACGAGGCCTATGATGATGATGTTCCCCAGCAGCATGAGCAGCATGGCTTTCTGCACCCACTCGACGTGCGGCCCCTGGGGCAGCAGCGGCAGGGCGATGCGGATCAGGCCGTAAAGACCGAACTTTTTCAGCACCCCTGCATGTAGCATGGCCACGGGAACCGGTGCCGTGGCATAGGCGGGCGCGGCCCAGCTATGCAGCGGGAAGAGGCTGACCAGCGTGCCGAAGCCGATCAGCAGCACAAAGAAAATCACGCCCTGCTTTTCCACCGGCAGCGGGCTGGATTGAGCCATCTCGCGCAGGGCGATGAGATCGAAGGTCAACTTGCTGCCGCCGCTGAACTCGAGCACAAGCCAGCCGAGACCGGCCAGCAGCACGAGACTGCCAGCGCCAAGGTAAATCGTCGCCTTCCAGGCCACCGCCTTGCGCGTCGCGTCATCGGCCCGGCCATGCAGGGCGATCATGAGGAAGGTGGGGATCAGCGCCAGTTCGTGGAAAGCGTAGATGAAGAAGACATCCGTGCAAAGAAACGCGCCAAAAGCCCCGCCCGCTATGAGCTGGGAGGCGATGTGATACATCGGAGGACGATCATCCGAGATCTGCCAAACAGCAGCCAGCGTGACTAGCGCGGTCAGCAGTCCGAGGATGAGGGCTGTGCCATCCACGCCGACACCGAAGCTGATGGCGGGGTTTTCCAGCACCACTCGGGCATGTTGAAAAGCGAGGCCACCCGTGGCAGCCGCCGCTTTGTATTTCGCCGCCACACCGAGGAGGATGACAAGGTTCAGCAAGGCCGAGCCCACGGAGACAAGGCGCGCGGGCGCGCCCAGCCACACGGCCAGCACGGCGAGGACGGGCAGAAGGATGACGACTTCGAGAATGCTCATATCAATGGCCCGCTGCGGGCAGGACAAACACAACAAGGTAGATGACCAGGACGGCGCCGAGGCCCAGCAGGAAGGTGTAGGCCTGCAAGTGCCCGCCCTGCAGGGAGCGCGCCGCGGAGCCGATGCGTCCGGCGAGGAAGGCGGGCAGGCGGGAGAAAATGCCGTCCACCAGCAGGCGGTCGAGACCGGCGACGATCCACGCCAGCGTGTCCTGGAAGACCTTCACCAGCACGGCGTAGATTTCGTCCCAATAAAACTTGTTCGCAAACAGGCGGATGTTCAGCGGATCCTTGTCCTTGCCTTTGTAGAGGTAAAAACCGCCGCCGGCGCCAATGACCAGGGCCAGAATGGAGGCGATCATCACCGTCATGTGCTCCTCGGCGTGATGAGGCGTCATGGCCTCCAGCAAACGTGCGAATCCCGGCACTGCGGAGATCAGTGTGAGACCCGCGAGCACCAGCAGCGGCAACAGCATGACAACCGGCGCCTCGGTGGCGTGATGGGCTGACTCTGTGCGCGGTTTGCCAAGGAAGGCCACGACAAACAGCCGCGTCATGTAAAAGGCCGTGAGCATGGTCGTGGCCACACCGATCCAGAAAAGCGGGCTGCCTCCTTTGACCTCGAAGGCCACGCCAAGGATGGCCTCCTTGCTCCAAAATCCGCTCGTGATGAAAGGCACGCCCATGAGGGACGCCGTGCCGATGGCGAAGGTGATAAAGGTCACGGGCATGTGCTTCATCAGGCCGCCCATTTTCCACATGTCCTGCTCGTGATGGCAGGAGTAAATGACCGCGCCCGCGCCGAGGAAGAGCATGGCTTTGAAAAAGGCATGTGTGTACAGGTGGAACATGCCCGGATGCCCCGGCACTGCCTCGTGATGCGCGCCGGCGTGCTGCATGGCCACCAGACCGACGGCCATGACCATGTAACCGAGCTGCGACAGCGTGGAGTAGGCCAGCACGCGTTTGATGTCATTTTGCTGCGTGGCCATTAGCGCGGCCATGAGAGCGGTGATGCCGCCGATCCAGGCGATCGTCTGCGCCGCCACTGGAGCCGCCTCAATGAGGAAGGCCACACGCACCAGCATATAGACACCGGCGGCCACCATCGTCGCCGCATGGATGAGCGCCGACACTGGCGTGGGGCCTTCCATCGCATCCGGCAGCCAGACATGCAGCGGAAACTGCGCCGACTTGCCCACCGCGCCCATGAAGAGGCAAAGCACGGCCATTGTCATGTAGGTGCCCTGGGTCTGGGCGATGTCGTGCAACGTGCCGCTGGTCAGCGCCTCGCGCAGGCCGTCAGCGCCAGCCAGGCTGACATTGCCGTGATTGGCCGCGAACAGCATGAGGATGCCGATCATGAAACCGAAATCGCCGATGCGGTTGGTGAGGAAGGCTTTCTTCGAGGCATCCGCGGCGCTGGCCTTTTCAAACCAATGACCGATGAGAAGGTAGGAGCTGAGGCCCACCAATTCCCAAAAGACGAACATCATGACGAGGTTCCCCGCCAGCACGATGCCGGTCATGGAGAACATGAAGAGCGAGAGCGCGCCGAAGAAGCGTACTTTCCCCGCATCCTGCTTCATGTAGCCGAGTGAGAAAACATGCACAAGCAGTCCGATGGAGGTGACGATGAACATCATGCCGCGGCATTGCTGGTCAATCAGCGCGTCAATGGCGAAGCGGAACTTGCCGATCTCGATGAAGGGCAGCAGCGGGACGACATCTCCGGTCGTGTTTGAACCGAGCATCATCATGCTGATGAGGAAGCAGGCGGCTGCGGAAAAGAGCGAGAGCATGACGGCCGCGCCTTTCAATAGGCGATGCCCCAGCAGGATGGCGAGCGCCGTGAAAAACGGCAGCAGCAGCAGCAGCGTGGGAAGGGTGGCGTGGGAGGTTTCCTGGGCGGGCATGGGGGGCGGGGCGCTTAGCCTTGCAGTTTCGTCACGGCTTCGGTTTCGACGCTCTGCTTCGCGCGGTAGAGCGCCACGATGATGGCGAGGCCTACGGCCACTTCAGCGGCCGCGACGGTGATGGTGAAAAACACAAGCGACTGCGCGGCAAAGTCCGGCAGGCCGTCGGTGACATGGAAGCGGGTGAAGGCCACCAGGGTCAGGCTGGCCGCGCTGAGCATCATCTCCAGGCACATGTAGATGATGAGGATGTTCCGCCTGGCCACCACTCCCGCGAGGCCGAGGGCAAAGAGCAGGGCGCTGACAATGAGATAATGGCTGAGGGTGATCACGTCAGTTCGCCTCCCTTTCTCGTTTGCTCAATGCCACCACGCCCACCGTGCCCACCAGCAGCAGCAGTCCGATGACCTGGAGGTGGAAGCCGTAGCGCTGGAAAAGACTCTGCCCCATCAGCTTCGCATCCGGTAGAGTGCCGGCGCGCAGGTCGTTGGCGATGGTGGGCAGCTTTGAATAATCCGCCGCCAGTTTGAGATCGAGCTTTGCCTCATCAAGGCGGGTTTTACCTGGCTGGTAACTGCTGGCGATGGTGGCCACCTGCACCGCCAGGATGGCCGCCAGCACAATGCCGCCCACGACCGCCTTGAGGTTGAAGGTCTTGCCCTCCTCCGCCTTGATGTCGAGCAGCATGATGATGAACAGAAAAAGCACCATCACAGCGCCGGCATAGACGAGTATCTGAATGATGCCGATGAAATAGGCGTCGAGGCTCAAAAACAGCGCGGCCAGGCCCACAAAACTCATCGCCAGACTCAGGGCGCTCGTCACCGGGTTGCGCGCCGTGACCACCAGCAGGCCGAAGCCGAGGGTGATCAGGGCGAAGAGATAAAACAAAAGGGGCGGCATTGGATACAGGCTTCGTCTTTCGAATTTCGGATTTCAAACTTCACCGGTCACTTCAGCTCGTTCCACTTGTTCACGAGGCCGACGCGCATGCCGCCGATCTCATAGAGGCGCTTCTTGTCATGCACCATCTCGGCGCGGGACTCGCCGGTGATCGCGTAATCCTTGCGCAGATAAATAGCCTGCTCGGGGCAGACCTCCTCGCACATGCCGCAGTAAATGCAGCGGATCATGTCTATCTCAAACTCCTTCGGCCGCTTCTCCACCTTGGCCCAGGGATCGTCGCTGGGGATTTCGCCGGGTGTGATCTTGATTGCCTTCGGCGGGCAGATGAACTCGCAAAGCTGGCAGGACACGCAGCGCTCGCGGCCATGCTCGTCGGTGACCAGCGCGGGCGCGCCGCGGTAGTATTCCGGCAGGTTTTCATCCCACTTCTGTTCGGGGTATTCCATCGTCACCTTCTCCTTTTTACCGGCAATCTGCCGGAAGGTGCGGATGGCGTGGCCCATGGTGATTTTCAAACCTTTCACCAGGGTGGAAAGGAAGAGCTTTTCGTGCCAGGCGAGCTTGGGGCGCTGAACGGTGATGGTGGCCATGAGTCGCGGTGGGGATCAGGAATTGAAGGCGATGAGGATCAAGGCGGTGAGCACGACATTGGCCAGCGCCACCTCAAACATGAACAGCCAGCCCAGCTTCATGAGCTGGTCGAAGCGGAAGCGCGGCAGCGACCAGCGGATGAGGATGAAGAAAAGGATGAAGCCGACGATCTTGGCGAAGAAGGTGCCGATGTGCAGCAGGCCGAGCCAGAGCGGGGTATCGCCGGGCTTGTAGTCGAGGCCAATCAGCGGCGCGAAGGGGATGCTCCAGCCGCCGAGAAACATAGTCACCGCCATGCCGGAGCCGATGATCATCGCGGCGTACTCGCCCATGAAGAAAAGCGCGAACTTCATGGAGCTGTATTCCGTGTGGTAGCCGGCCACGAGTTCCGTCTCGCACTCCGCCATGTCAAAGGGCAGGCGGTTCGTCTCGGCGAACATGGCCACGACAAAGACGCAGAAGGAAATGACCACCGGCACCAGCAGCACCCAGCGTTCCAGGCTTAACCCCTCGCCCCAGAGTGGCAGCAGCAGCCATCCGTTGGCGTCCTGGAAAGCGGACATTTTCGAGAGGTTCAGCTCGCCGAAGATCATCAGCACGGGGATGATCGAAAGGCCGAGCGAGATTTCATATGAGATCATCTGCGCGCTGGAGCGCACGCCGCCGAGGAAGGGATACTTCGAGTTCGAAGACCAGCCGGCGATCACGATGCCGTACACCCCCAGGGAGGCGATGGCGAAGACAAACAGCGGCCCCACATTCAGGTCCGCAATGACCGCCTTCACCGGCTGCTCCAGGCCAATGATGGAAAGGTCCAGCTCACTGCCAAAGGGCAGCACCGCGCAGGTCATGAGCGCGGGCACGATGGTCAGGCACGGAGCCAGCCAGTAATAAAACGTGTTCACTGTGCGCGGCGTGAAGTCCTCCTTGAGGAAGAATTTCAGCCCGTCCGCCAGCGGCTGCACCAGACCGCCGATGCCGAGAATCTGGATGTCTTTTTTGAATCCGAACAGCGTCAGCGGAATGCCCACCCGGTTCGGCCCCACGCGATCCTGGATCACCGCCGAAAAGCGCCGCTCCGCATACACGGAGTAGGCGACCATGGGCATGATGACCAAAAAGGTGAGAAATACGATCTTGACCACCGAGGTGACAAGAAGGGCGAGATCGAAGCTGGCGAGGAAAACAGCCATGGGGCGCGGCATTATCAGGATGCGGTTACGAGCGGCAACCCGAATTTGTGAAAAATTTCACAAGCTCGCTGCCAGGCCCCTTTGCAGGCACTCCATGCCCTGAGAAAGGGCGGCATACGCCGCCACCCGCCCGCCTGCCGTACACAGCACGCAAGATGCCATCCTTGCCCGCGTTCCCAGCGCCTCATGAGACTGACCACTCTCCTCTCCCTGATGGCCGCCTTTTCCCTCCACGCGGCGGACCGGCCCGACGTCCTCTTCATCGCCGTGGATGACCTCAACGATTGGACCAGCCACCTCGGCGGCCACCCGCAGGCCAGGACGCCGAACATTGACCGCCTCGTCGCCCGCGGCACCTCCTTCACCAACACCCAGTGCGCCGCGCCCGCCTGCAACCCCTCCCGCGCCGCCCTCATGAGCGGCATGCGCCCCTGGCAGACCGGCATCTACACTAATGGCGACCCCGCCCAGGGCGTGCTCAAAGACACTCTCACCCTCAACCGCCACTTCCTCGCCAGCGGTTACAATTGCCAGGGCGGCGGCAAAATCTACCACGGCGGCGGCAGCGAGGGCCGCAAAGACACCTGGACAAAGTGGATGGACCGCTTCCCCAGCATCCCGGAGAAGGAGCAAAACTACAACGGTCTCAAAAGCGGCCATTTCGACTGGGGCCCCGTGGACGCCAAACCCGACGACATGGGCGACCACAAGCTCACCACATGGGCTGTGGAACAGCTCCAGAACGCCCCCGCTGACCAGCCACTCTTCCTCGCCGTCGGCTATGTGAAGCCCCATCTCCCCTGGTATGTCCCACGCGAATACTTCGACCGCTTCCCCCTCGACACCATCCAGCTCCCGCATGTGCTGGAGGGCGACCTCGCCGATGTGCCCCCCGCCGGTGTCAGCATGGCCAAGCCCCAGGGCGACCACGCCGCCGTTATCCAAGGTGGCCAGTGGGCCAAAGCCGTCCAGGCCTACCTCGCCACCGTCTCCTTCCTCGACGACCAGGTCGGCCGCCTGCTCGACGGGCTCGACGCCAGCCCGCGCAAGGACAAAACCCTCATCGTCTGGTGGACCGACCACGGCTGGCACCTCGGTGAAAAAGAGCACTGGCGGAAATTCGCACTCTGGGAGGAGGCCACCCGTACCGACTTCGCCATCGTCGCCCCCGGCATCGGCAAGCCCGGCCAAAAATGCGCCGCCCCAGTGGACTACCTCAGCGTCTATCCCACCCTCTGCGCCCTGACCGGCCTGCCCGTGCCCGCCCATGTCAAAGGCCCCAGTCTACTGCCCCTGCTCAAAGACCCCGCCGCGCCCTGGCCCCACCTCAGCGTCTGCACCCACGGTCGCGGCAACCATGCCGTGCGCGACACCCGCTGGCGTCACATCCGCTACGCCGACGGCAGCGAAGAGCTCTACGACCACGCCGCCGACCCCTACGAGCACAAAAACCTCGCCGCCGACCCCGCCCACGCCGCCGAAAAGGTCCGCCTCGCCGCCGCCATGCCCGCCCTCAAGGACGAAGTTCCCTCCATCTCCAGAGCTGAAAAAGCCGCTGAGAAAAAGCCGGGCAAAAAGAAAAAAACGGCCGGGTAAACCGCCGCCATTTTCACGCATGACGCGCCGCCGCCGACGGTGTATAACCAAGCCACGATGGTCCTCCGCCGACTTTTCCAGACCCTGCTGACCGTGCTGCTGGCCTCCTGCGCCAGTCAAAAACCTGCCTGGCAGGAGCAGGGTTACGCCTCTTATGTGGCGGACGCTTACATCGGCAGGCCCACTTCCTCCGGCCAACTCTACCACCCCCAGGCCTACACCGCCGCGCATCATTCCCTGCCCTTCGGCACCATCGTCACCGTCAAAAACACGCAGACCGGGCGCGTGGTGAACGTCACCGTCAATGACCGATTCCCCTATTATCCAGGGCGCGTCATCAACCTCTCCAGCATCGCCGCCCAGCACATCGGCATCCCCTACATGAGCATGGCGCCAGTTACGGTCACCGCGCAGAGCCTGCCGCCCGGTTACGGCCCCGCCCCTCAGCAGCACACCGCCTGGCAGGCGCCCGCCGCCCCGGCTCCTCAACCCGCGTGGCAGCCGCAGCCCGCTCCCTATGCCGCGCCTGCACCCAGCACGGCGAAGGCGGCGGCCTCGAACCG